>JAAUXT010121064.1_pt1 | contig 18317 bp, 11 predicted proteins | sample 7278171 | NCBI WGS metagenome assembly JAAUXT01 (sample SAMN14350112, study PRJNA611818) | marine sediment metagenome | isolation source: surface marine sediment (1.8m) | place: French Polynesia: Moorea | collected 2018-08
TGCGTGTGTGTGTGTGTGCGTGCGTGAGTGTAAGTGGTCTATGTTTGGAATCAAAAGGCCAACCATGCAATGCCACGCGCTTGGAGGTTGCATTGAACTTGTTGCATCTCCATCGAAGTCAAAAGAAGGAGTGAATGCACCAAGTTCAATGCAACCTCCAAGCGCGTGGCATTGCATGGTTGGCCTTTTGATTCCAAACATAGACCACTTACACTCACGCACGCACACACACACACACGCACTCACGCAGTGTGCCCAGGCCTTACCTCAGCGCACCTGCTCACAATTGCCAAACAATACACTGTGGACTCAATTGCGCGCATTGTGTTTGTCCAGACGCGCTAATGTTGCCGACTCTCCGCGGGAGTTTGTGCGCAGTTTGCACAAAACTTCAGCACCTCATGTGCCCATGGTGTGGAGCCAAACATGGGAGGGAATGGCTTCTCTTCACGGAAACTGTGACGGCACCTCCTTATAATTTGTCACATCCAATTTGTTGAGACATTTGTCAAGTTTGGAGGAGTTCTGTGTCTTGTGACGTGTTTTTCGGTGTTCATTCATTGAGAGCGAAAGGGGATGAGTGTGTGCCAGAGATAAGCTGAAGACGGTCGCACACTGGACACGAAACGTCATGCAGAAACGACTGGTTTTGACAAAATGTGCGACATACACAATTGAAACCTTTGAGGAATTGGTTCTCAAATTTTCACCAAAGAGTCTTTGTTTTTGAGCTGGAACAGTTGTGTCTTTGAGCAGGCATGAGTGTTCACGGGGGTCCCACAAACTATTGGTCCCCACCTCAAAAGTCACCTGGCTCAACGGAAAACTCGTGTGGCTGGCAAGATCGTGGGTTCTACCTTGAAGATCGGGCTGGCTGTGCTTGAAGTTCTCAGTGCTTGTCGAGAGTGTGGAACACTGAAGAAAGAGGCGAAGTTTTGACGGGGTGCCCGATGCTGCGCTGTGTCGCAGTGTGTCGCACCCGATGCGTGAAACTGCTGTGTACATTGGGGGAACTGTGAGACGTAAGGGTTCACCCACGCTGCAAAAATGGTTCCTGTGAAATCATACGATGACTTTTCGAGACCTTTGGTCTACTTCTACCACAATGAGGTCATGTACGAGAGGCTCTGTGACGGCAGCGTGGTAGAACAGGGGCTTCTTCAGTTACAGCCTGTGTGAGAGGGTCTGGTGAGAGCGAAGGACCCCCAGGCTTCAGGACAGACGTCCAACCCTCAGCCTCGTGGGTGGGTGGAGGGGTGGGGGGTTGGGTGGGGTTGGGTGGGTGGGTGGGTGGGTTTTACATCTGTGGCACATGTCGGGATGACAGCTGTGTGGAGGTTACACAAGCGCAAACCATGATTCTTGCTCTGGAAGAAATGTCGAGAAGAATGACAGGGTCAGGGTGAAACGGCTTGCAAATTCACGACGGGTGGAATGGGAAAAAGTATTTTTTCTCACAGTGCACAAAAACTGACGTTTTTGGATCCTGAGGTTTCAGTGGTTCACTTGGGCCATGGTCGAGTGATTTACCCTGCAAAAAATCTGCATCACCCAAAACGCGCTTTTTGTGCCTGACCAAGGTGCGCAGTCTCAAAAAGTGCATTTTGGAACGCAGATTTTTGACAGTGTTTTGGCGTCTCTTGACAGAAAGGTAAACAGTGGTTAAAATGCTGAACCCCGTGTTTCACGCCGCCACTTCCCTGCACACCGCGCCCCAGCAGCAGCGACGGCGGCGCGACGACGACGACACAGACGACACAGCGGCGGCGGCGGCAGCGGCGGCAGCGGCGGCAGCGGGTACCAGGTTGGGTCACGCGACCCATCAGCACCTGGACGCGTCGGGTCGGGACTCCGTCAATAGAGACGCTGATGTGATCGGAATTGCGGGAACCAGGCTAAATGAGGGTCAAAATGAACCATTGAGCGGCGCTCTGATTGGACTGAGGGGAGAGCGGCCCAATACACAGACGACGCCCAGGGACGCGCAAGGAAACAACACCCAGAAGGGACAGTGGTCAGACTGGTCGGGACTGGGCAGTGGTGGACACGAGTACACCCCTGGACACGTTGATTTGAGTAGGAGTGGACTGCAGGGAACTGACGTGCATGGCAACGGGCTGCAGGGCGGAGATGCTCAGAATCTGAATAGAAATCAACAGGGATTCAACGCGGAAACCGTGCACGGACAGAGACAGGATCTTCAAACTACGGAAATAGGAAAACAAAGAAATTCTGAAATCCCCAATAGACAGCTGCGTGACACTGAGACCGCAACGAGAGAGCTTCCAACATTCAACATACTTGAGACGGACCCAGGGTACAGCCTGTACAGCCTTGAGATACAGAAGTACAACCTGGGTACGGAGGGTCAGTACCCTGAGTACCAGTACTTGGACGAGTACCAACCTCAGGACACGGACGTGGAGCATCAGGACCGAAGCAGAACTGAGAACTTCTCCAGTCTGGACAGCGGGGACACTGAAGGAAGCCCTGATACCCACTTGAAACATCTGTACTTGAATGGTACTGCACCTGGGTATGGTGCACCAGGTGCAAATGGTGCAACACAGAGGTACGCACCTCAAAACAGAGTGAACACAAACCTTGGAAACTGGAACCCTGGACACTTGAATGGGGGATTTGGATTCCAAAATTCTTCCGTTCAACAACAGAATGATTTGAATCGTCTTCCCCATTGGTCCAACGGACCAGGTTCTGCTGCAAACTTTGCGAGCAAACCACCCAGTGCTGGACGTCAGTCCAACCCGCGAGGCTACGACATCTCCACCATAGAGGAATCCTATCTGAGGCATGTGTATTCAGAAATCCCTCTGCTCCCACCCATGGATGCCCCGTACCCTGGTCATACCCCAGAGACGCTGCATCTGAAAGACGTCGCTTACGTCACGGAGACGTACCCTCCCCCTAGCGGAAACCGTCCCAACGGGACAGCTGGAAGTCGCTATCCAGACTTGACCTCCACGGACAACAAGTTGCTGAGTCAGCACTCGGGGTCCTCGCAGTATCAGAGCACGATGGACCGCCCGCTGAACGCGAAGCCGGCCCCGGGCGGGGCGGCGGGGGCTCCCCGGGGACCAGGCTACACCGAGCGGCGAGGCCACGGCTGCTGCTCCCGGCAGGCCACGGTGCACGTGTGCGTCATGGCCCTAGCCGGGCTCGTGTACCTGGGCATAGGAGGACTGGCCGGATACTACATACACAAAGCCTGTAAGTGACACTCAACACTACAATCCCTTTTGGTCAATGGGAATCTGTTTTTGTTCTTTCTATTTTGGATTCAAACTTCAGGGATGGCGGCTGGTTTTTTCTTGTGGGAATCTTGCTCTGGAGAACCTGTGCTTTTCTCCTGTGTTTGTTTCTGGATTGATGGCTGTGTTGACCCCTGGAGGCCGCGTTCTCGCTGGTGAACAGAAAACAAATGTAAGCTCTGTGTGGAGAAGTTCAGTGAAAAACTCTGCTTGAAATTCACAATCAGTTCAGGAACTGGTTTGGTGAGTTCGTGCAGGTATGAAACAGCGGAGTTTTGCAAAAGATGTCGGGCCCTGCTCCGTGTATGCATTCGTTCTCTACTGGTGAGAGACGTTGGAAAATACCCCGCAGACTCAAAATGATGTCGTAGTTGGAAAAATTGTGGTTGTTATGAAGTCAGCTCAGGAGTCTTTTTTTTCTGCGAGTCTATTTTTCATGTTCACCTGCTGTGAATGTATTCAACAGCAAAAAGAGAGACATCAACTCACGATCGAATTGAACGAAGTTTCAAGCGCCCATAGAGCGAAGTCAAGTCATGTTTCAGCTGAATCCTGAGAAAAATCAGTCGGTTGAAACTGTTGCGCACATATTCCCATGAAAATTGCCTCGGGCCTTTCAACAGCTGAGGAGGCCACGCCTTATGGGACAGGGGCGGATCCCAGGGGGGGGGGGTCTCGTGCCCCTTCCCCTGAATACCGTCAGTTTTGGGTCGCACGCGCCACAGTTGGAAGTTTTTGTTTCTGTGTCACAGTGCTTCGGAAATGGCCGCTGGCGGTCGAGCATCACACTGGTGAATCAGATTTTCAAAAATTTTGGGACACAGCAATTTTGCTTTGTGAACTCAAGAAGTCTCAGTCTGCTCTTCTTGAAACACGAGTCTGTGAAGAATGAATGACTGAAAAACGACAGGTTGGATGACAGTTCATATTTTGCTATTTGATATTGGGAAGTGCAATTTTACCCTGGTGGAGGTGGTTCTCGCGGGCGATCCGTCATTCTGGGGAGTTTGCCCTGCTGACATCTCTCTGTAGAGTCAGATCGGTATCAAAGGGTCCAAAATGACACATTTGCAATTTGTGCCTGAAGTCATAACATTCATCATATTTTGAAACTTTATTCAATGAAAAGCAAGAAAAATAGATTTGGGCCGCCCCCTTAAGTTTGGAGAATGCGATTTTTTTGGCGTAAGATCATCAGGCCATCCTTCACACACGCACACACATAGACACACACACACACACACACACACGCACACACACACACACACACACACACACACACACACACACACACACACAAACACACACACGAGTTAAATCCAGACCGTTGCTGGTGAAACGGATTGAACTCGTGTGTATGTGTGTGTGTGTGTGTGTGTATGTGTGTGTGTGTGTGTGCGTGTGTGCGTGTGTGTGCGTGTGTGTGCGTGTGTGTGCGTGTGTGTGCGTGTGTGCGTGTGTGTGCGTGTGTGCGTGCGCTGGTGAAACGGTCCTCACGGCTTCGGATTCTCAATTCGGGAGCTTCGGTTGGAGAACGTTGGGCTTCAGCGGTGTCTGGGTCTGAACACAGAAAATATCCCCCCGAACCCAATGCAGGAAGCTCAGCAAAATTCAACTGAGGTTGGAAGCACATCAAACATCCTGTGTCAAGGGCAACATGAACACTTTTGAAAGTTGAATGGGCTTCCAGTCTGCTGGTGATCATATGCTGTGTTCAGGGGACATGTCAAATAAAGCCTGGCCCACATGGCGCTTCAGAGCGTTTTCTGCCTGGTCCCCGCTGGTTGGGCGCGCAGACTGAAGGGATAAATACAGGGCGGGACGTCTCGAGCAAACAGAGAGAGAAGCCGTCAGGTAAAGACTGAGCAAAAAGTGGGAAACTGTATTGCAGAATTTTTTTCTGTACTTGAAAGAAAAAAATGAGCTGAAGTGGGGGTGGGTACTTTGACTTGAGAGCTTTGTGGATTTTTGTTGAAAAAGCGCTTTGAATGAAGCCTGTCTCGCTCAATCGGATCTCTGTGGCAACCAAGATCGGAGTTTTGGAGGCGCGGACTTCGGTCAGAGCCACGTGAAATTCTCGGGGTCTCAAAATGATGGGGCAAAGATTTTGGATCAGACGGAAGGGGGGGGGGGCTGCTCCGCTTCCTGGATCACAAGACGCGGGTTTCTATGGAAACGGGCCCGTTGCTAGGCGGGGCCCCTGTCTCCATTTTTACTCAGAGAGACTGATGGCGAGACCCTCACCCGCTGGTTTAGTCTACTGATTAAAATGATAACATCTTGACTTAGAATTCTCAAAACCTTCCATTAGCCTTGGTTTGTCTTGGGGTTTAACCCATTTCGAGGCTTTCCACTGCCTCATCTTGTCTCTGTAATTACTAAGTACCCAGAGGTGTAAAATTTCAAGTGCCACCGCAAATGGTTCAGACCCCAAGGGTGTGACAAGGTTGCTGACTGAAGTGGCAAGTTTTGTGTGTGTAACACAGTCAGAATGTGAAGAAGTCAGAGGGTTTAGGATCGAGGAAGGGGGTTTCGGGGCCCCAGGCAGAGCCGACCAGGTTATGGCTTCATCGCGTGCAAGACGGCAGTCTGTTTTTGTGCTGCTGTTTTGAAAGTTGAACTTGCAACTGATATGACACAAACACGTGTGTTTCAAATGGCACCTTTGCAGTGAAATCCAAAAGTCAGGCTTCTGAAAGGTATGGAACTTGCAGTCCGCCTGTGTGCTGGGGACTTGGTGCTGGGAGAATGGCTCAATTTCTTCCACTGTTGAAGCAAATGCGCAGACCCCGTCACTGCATTCAAGTGCGCTGTTTGCAATCCAGAAATTTGTTCAAGGGAGCCTGACCCTTCAGCAAAAGCCAACTTTGAGTTTTGCGAAACAGGACAGAAACTTTGTGCGCCTGTTGTGGTGAGTGTGGGTGTGCTCTACCTGCACGAGTACATCCACGAGAAGGACATCTCCGTAAGTACTCGGGTGGAATCGGCTCGGCTCGGCGAAGCTCTTGCGTGTGCACCACCACGTGGTTCGCGTCTGTTTAGATTGTCATCACCACAGATGACATGCGCGTCTGGAGACGCGCCCGTGATCAACGCGCAGCGTTCTTGTTGCGAGAGTCAGTGCAGCCCGTCACCCGGTTCTTTTCTCCCACAGGATAAAGCGTCCAAGCCCCCTGGCTCCACCTCTGTTCAGTCTGCTTCCAGCTCTTCTTGATTCATTACTCAGCAAAAACGCTGCATTGTGAGAACAGTTACTCGGTTACACAACACCATCCTATCTCTGACTCGGAGATTGAAAAAGAGCTTCACAGTTGTCGGTTCCACTTGTAACTGATCCTGGTATCAATTGAAAGTGCCTTTGGTGAGCTCCCCGAGACTTTGACTGGTAAATTGGAGGGAATATCAACAAGTATAGAGGCGCCCTGGGTGAGGAGGCAGCGGGTTGGAAAAGAAGCGTTGTCAGTCGGATGAGAGGTGCTGTGTAATTTGGTGAGGATCCAGAGAGAGAGAGACAGAGAGAGGGAGAGAGAAACAGAGAGGGGGAGAGAGGGAGAGAGAGAAGGGGGGAGAGAGAGAGGGAGAGAGGGAGGGAGAGACAGAGACAGAGGGAGAGAGAAAGAGAGAGAGGGAGAGAGAAACAGAGAGGGGGAGAGAGGGAGAGAGAGAGAGAGAGAGAGAGAGAGAGAGAGAGAGAGAGAGAGAGAGAGAGAGAGAGAGAGAGAGATGGGCGGTGTGTTTGTTTTATTCAGTCAGGATCTACCGAGGAAGGGATCGCAGGTCTCCAGTGTTCCCAAATCCCGCTGCTTTTCTTGGCGAACCTTTTGGACCGCAGTGAGAGGAACCAGGAGCTGATCCCAGAATTAGCGAAGCTCTCCCGACCCCTGGAACTGAGCCTGGGGCTGTTTGGTGAGGTCCGCCCACCCTGTGATGAAAGTTTCCTTCAGACAAAATGTGTCCGAACGACATGAGGACAAATGAGTATTGATTGTGAAAAAAAAATCGCACAGTTGGCTCATTTTCTCTGAGTTGTTCCTTCGAAGATAGGACAGGCGCTTCAGATGCCCCATCTTCATCTCGCATAACAAAGTTATAGATTGAACCTGTCGAAAAGACAGTGAAATATCGTTAACTGCCTGCTTTTTCTGTGACTTGTTTCAATGAATAATTTCGCTTGCGGAATGACATGCGAAAGACACCCAGGGCTATTTGTCAAATGTTCTGAGAAAAATATTATGTGGCGCAGATCTTGAAGATCTCCACTCTAAACCAAAAAAGAGACTCTTCGGGTTCTTTCAAGTTTGTTCTAAAGCCTGAGTTGCTTCACTGAAGAGCTCGTGAATTTGAAAATGGACAAGCCCACTGTCTTTTCTTGAGCGTGTATCTCTGATGCGACTTGTCCACGCCGGAGTCACTCTCCGTCCGTCCAGGGCAGCAGAGGAAAAAGCAAAAGCAAAAACAAATTCAAAACATCCTTGAGATCCTGAAAATTTCCCTTTCAGATTTCAGACGAAAGTGTTGAATTTCACACGTCTCCGTCTCTGTATCTTCTCTGTATCCTTGTTCCCACTAAACACTCGCAGTTGTTTGCGAAGAACAAACCGTGTCCCTCAAAAGCCGTAGATTTATATGACAGGTACCACAATACTCTTATTTGCCATTTATTACACAGAGTTTGCCGTCTTTAGTGGCAGTATGAAGCGAGGGGAGGGATTGTTGTGCTGTCCCATCATGGAGACATAAATCAGGAGTTTAAGAAGTTGGGTTAAGTGAAGCGTTTGTGCCTTGGAAGTTCAAGTGTCAAGAGCGTTGGTTTCAATGAAGTCATCTTGTGGCAGGTGCGTTTGGGCCGTACTGAAACGGAGCTGAAATCCCCGTTGCAAACTTTCGGATCAGCTGAACATCCGGAGACTGATCGCACCTGGCGTGAGATGAAAGGAGACCCACCCGCTTTACCTGACCTTATACCACGAGTGCAATATCTTCAAACATGAAATCTAAGAGCATGACCGTTCATTCTCTGGCCAGTAATTGCACTCATCATGTTTGCAGACTTTTCACTTGTGGTATAAGTTAACTATTTCACTCATCAGTGTTCAATATGTGAAGAAAGAACTCGTGCTGCGCACTCGTTCATTCTGGAACACATATTGAACGCTGATTCGTGCAATATTTGTGACATAGCCGTCTGGTTCGGACTGTGCTGTCTGAGCCTGACGATCACAGCTGCGTTCACACAGGCGCGTCGCGAGCACAGTCGCCGTCACGTGGTCTCCGCTCTGACTCAATTACGTTCACCCCGGATCTCGGGCAAGTGTCCACAAGAGGACAGGCTGGATGATGACTGCAGCGAATTTTCTGCAGTGGACAACCCCCCACACACACACACATACACACATCTCAGTGCGTCGCTACTGGCTCTACCTCCGAAGGACACTGGCTCTTCCTTGCAGATTCACAGGCCTGTAAATGAGTACACAGACGGGAGAAAACGACGCGGGTCTTTGTTGCAAGAGCTGAAACGCAATGCTCAACTTTCTTGTTTGAGCTGCACGGTCCATTTGGATTGGACTCCACATCCCAATCAATTCCCCATCAAGAGGTTCCGCAATTTGAAACGTGAGCGTAAACGTGAGAATTATCATAGATCCATGCTGTCTTGTGACGTGAAAACTAAACATCCCCATGCCTTGGTGGGATGTAGCATCTGATGATGACTTGTGGAACTTGTTCTTCACAAAAATACATTGATCCAGGCACGAGAATTCCACGTCTACGTCGGTGCTCACGCTTGCGATCCACTTAACGGAAACTCCCTTCAGTGAAAACGGCGAAACACTGCCAACAGACCAAATTCATCCTTCATAAAAGACGCAACTGTACAATGCGAAAAGGATAATGGTTCGGCCCTGCTCTAAATGTTTCCCTCACCCTCAGCCAGAAAAAGTCGCATCAGGTCTTGGGTTCGTACTTTCATAAACTTCTTCGTGTACTTCTCACGAAACTATGTGAAGAATTATCAAGGACCGTGAACGGATCATTTTTTTCTGGGGGATTATCTGAATAAGATCTTTCCGCCAAAGGATGCTTTGTTATGCAACTTGTATCGAAGTACACTGCTGTGTTCGGGGTACTCCCCGGTGTAAGTACCCTGGGTACTGGAGAAATTTATCACATACTGATGGGGTATTTAGCCCAATGAGAAAACTTAGCATCTTGAGAGCGACTGCCTTTGGGTTTGCGCTGCGTTCTTGCACCTGTTCCTTTGTTGCGGCATGTTGCGGATTTGTTTTGAAATAGAAGTGTTTTGGGTTCTTTTTTTTGGGGGGGGGGAAGGATCTCATCACGACCTTCGGGGACCTTGACCTCCCTGACCTCGTGACATTTTTGACTCCACAGCTGTGATTGGTTCCTCTTTGGGCTGGGCTGTTTGTCCCTTGATGAAATATCATGAGTATCTCTGGGTCGTGGAAACGAGAAAACGCGTCCAAACGCTCAACTCTCAGGTGCAACGAAATTCTGTGGGTCGCTCAAACGAATCATTGTGAATGATGAATCTTTTTCAACTTGAAAGTTTTCATGAGGCTGTCAACAAGTCGTACTTCATCCATCTCAAAAAAAGTTTGTTTTCGCCAATTTCAGATTGAGACGTCAAAATTTTGCAGAAGTTGTAACTGTCCCTGATCACGAATGGACGTGGGTGCGATGCGTCATCCCCTGCGCGAGCGGTGGCGTAAGCTCATTGCCCATTGGCTGGCGTTTGTGCAGGGACGCGGTGCGTGATACGTCGCAGTTTGCAACAGTTTCTATTGTTTGATCCTGAATGGCTATTGTCTCTCCAGCGATGATAAAGATATGAATTGTTTTATGGGCGGCTTGGATACATCTGGTTTGAATATAAAAGCGCTTGAATGCAGAATTTGGTCAAGGAGGAGGGGGCGGCAACCAGTGCTCCAGCTGTTTGGGTTCGGGTCTGGGGCCAAACCTTTGGGGAGTGGAGGTCAAAAATATCAACATCGAAGTACTCAATTTAATTCTACTGTGAAAAGAAAATTTTGCGTTGGCAATGTTTTTGGCCTGTCTGGGTCCGGTCCGTCAGACCATGGTAAAACCAGGCCACCAAGGGTCCCGGACTCAACCCTCAGGACGAAGTCCATTAGTTCTTATTCACGCTATGGAGTGATCAGGTCGCTCCGTTTCCCATTGGATTCAATCTTCAATCAGAGCATTGGGAGCGGAAAACAAAACAAGGCCTTGGTCTCCCGTTTTTTGGATCCGTATAAATTGCCACGCGCACGCGCTGACCTGCGCACCAATGAGACGCACTCTTTGAGACGCTGAGAGGGAGGGACAGATGTGCATAATTTACACCTGTTGCCAGTGGGGGATGAATGGAGGAATTGAGCTCGTTTGTTCATTGATGTGGTCTGATTGGGATCGAGTTGCTCAAGTGAACTGACGCACGCAAATATTTGCGCAGATGACGCGCAGGTCGTGTTGGGACGCGCGCGTGAATCTGGGAGGAGTTGGTTCTCGGGGGGGGGGTGCACAGCCCTGTTGGGACGTAAACCTCCACACACACACACACACACACACGTGTACACACACACACACACACACAGCAAAGGGAAAAATTAAGAATTGTGTGCAAAGAGTTGGTCAATCGTCAAGGGGCACAGAGAGAACAAGAGGGAGATTGAGAGGCAGAGAGAGCGAGTGAGAGAGATCAAATGAGCAGTTGAGAGAGAAGAGAGAGAACGAGTGAGAGAGAGGGGGGAGAGGGGAGCAAGAGGTGAGAGAGACAAGTGGAGAGAAAAAGATGAGAGCAAGTGCCCAGGTGAGTGAGAAAGGAACAAGAGAGATAGAGAGAGAAAGAGAGACAGAGAGAGCTCTAGAGAGAGAGCTCAAGAGAGAGAGAGAGAGCTCGAGAGAGAGCTCAAGAGAGAGAGTGAGCTCGAGAGAGAGTGAGCTCGAGAGAGAGTGAGCTCGATCGAGAGAGAGAGAGAGAGAGAGAGAGAGAGAGAGAGAGAGAGTAATGTCTGCCAAGAGCTATTTTCACGAGGGTCGGACCCAGGCAGGACTCGGTGCTCCCCGCCCCTCCCCCAATCCTGGACCCGCTGCAGGGTTGGGTTGAGATTCTCCCGTCAGCGCAGGCACCGTTCGCTACGTGTTGCTTTACTCGTTTGCGGCGCAAATTACACACGAAGTTCCAAGTGCAAAGCCACAGAACGCTCACTCAACACTCCCTGCAAAATCTGCAACGAGACAACGTTTTCACGGTTTTACCTGGGTGGTAAAGAAGCGCTCCCGGCGTTTTGCGCATGCGTGAAAAGTCACCATAGAGGAAGCGATTTCGCAGCTTTTGTGTGAAAATTGCTTCTTTCAGGTGCGCAATGAGTTTCTCGGTTCATTTCGTCTCAGGCGCTGAGGAGCCGAATAAAAAATTCAAATGAAAACACAACAAGACTTTGTGCTGTGAGAAACATGTTTTGATCTTGTTTGGATCTTGTGCGCAAAAATTTGTCGGGACCTGAAGCACTGAACCCAGCAGACGCCAAATGGGGAAAGGTCGTCCAGGTGTGTGTGTGTGTGTGTGTGTGTGTGTGTGTGTGTGTGTGGTGACTGGTGTGTGCGTGTTTGCGTATGAGCACGCGCAAAGTGCAATCTGGGGACCGCATCCTTTTCAGGATTCTTGTTACCTCCTGACCTTTCATTGCAAAATCTTTCAACAACAGCAGGACAGTTTCACACGCGCTGTGTGGTTCTTTGTGTGTCTGGTAAGTTCTTCAGTGCCACAAAAGTGCGATTTCGCAATTGGCAAAACGAAGCAACAAGAGCGGCTCAGCCTTTGCTGACAAACTGAGAAAGGGGCATCGTCCAAAAGAGGCGTGTCCGGTCTGAACGGTTGACCAAAGAACAACCGCAGCCTACGCGTGCGGAGCAACCCTTACACGGTGTCGCATTACAAGGTCGGGCTCAAGTTCAAGTGTTGGGGGTGTGCGTGCAAACAAAGACGAACAAGCGGCCCCCTGTTCTCCCTGTGCGTGCGGGTTGGTGCTTCAGTCGCTCTGCCCCTTCGGGCCATACCAACTTCCTGGTAGTTCATAGACACTGAAGGGGGGGGTCACTCTTGGATCCAGCGGGTGGGGCGTTAACCCCTCAAGTTCTGGTTGTCCCCCATCCCAGTTCTTCGTTCAGGCTTATCTCAACGCGCTCCAGCTCTTGGGTTGCATCTTGGCCGTGTGTGTGTGTGTGGAAGTGGGAACTGGTGGCGGGGACATGGGGCTCTATACACGTGCCATGCGCACACCGCCTTGCACCACTCTGGAGGGGCATTCTCTGTTCGAGTGGACTCCAAGCCTGGAGGGCGTCAAAACTGCACAGGAACTTGAAGTTGGAGAAGATGAAAGCTGAGTGGACACCAAGGAATGTAACTTTCTTTTGGTTGATGGCGAGGACACCCCCCGCCCCCCATCCGGCGTCCCTAAGATTGACATCGTCCTCGTGTGAAGAAAAACTTGAGATATTTTTTATCCGAGTCAGACTTTGTCGCAGAAGCCACTTGCTTCGTGAGAACATGTCCCTGTTGATCCCACATGCCTGATGCAGAAGGGATGCAAATTGAAAATTGACCTTGAGCAGGAAAACGGACTGTGTGGCAAAGGCTTTTGCAGATTTCGAAAACATGAAATTTCTGCTCAGGACTTTTGGTCCTTTTCGTGGAAAAGCTTGATGTTCAACCCAAAGTCTTTTCACTTCTCGATCCCTGTCACAAATCATCGCTGTGAGCGGCTCGCGTGCTCAGGATCATCAGTCTGTCATACCCGGCCGCAACCATACCCGAATCATACCCTCTCCACACACCCCAAACACCCCAATTATACCAGTCGTCAAAAGGGGGTATTTTGTGCAAATGGCTGCAGCGCCGTCCTTGCAGAATCGTAAGCGACACGCGATGAGTTGCGCTGCGAGGGGAATGGAGCTAAAATGTCACTGATCTCACAAAAAAGGCGTGGCCAAGATCCAGGGGGGTCTTCAGGACCCAATATCTTTGATTTTCGCAAGCAATTCTACGTACCTGTTTCATTGGTTGGGTACCGTGCATAAATTTTCTCGTTGGGATTCCTGTTTCTTCAAATTTGGAACAGGCGCCTTTTGGACGTGGGGGGGGGTAGGAGGTCGCTTCAGGAGCAACTGTGTTTTTCTCGTGTTTGCTATTCGAGTGACGCCGTCCTCCCCCCAGAACAACGCAAGAAAGATCTCCAAACACTGATCCCACACTTCAAGGACCTGGGCTTGCAGCTCTGTGCACTTGGTGTCCAATCTCTGTGCACGCTGTGGCCCTCGGTTCCCATGCTGCGTGGCCTGCATTGTTAGTGACGTCAGGCCAGGTCCTGCAGCGTTACAGTGACGTCATGCCAGCTCCTGCAGCGTTACAATGACGTCACGCCAGCTCCGTCGAGCCAGTGTTGCATGGACGGCGCTGTACACCCCCTGTCCACAGCAGAACTGAAGTGTGACCCAAGTTTTGGCTTCCAACAAAAGCCCTGCACACAACGCTTCCAAATGGGCCCATTCACCAGTTCTGTGTGTGTTTTGGGACCCGAGTCAAGCCTGTTCAAGATGTAAGCAGGAGATAGGGAACTTTGAATGGGAGTTTCCTTTCGAGGGTAAAAGTCTGACAATACGCCTGTAATTACACAGGGCCGCTGCCAAGATGACAAGGGCACGACAAGTGTGAAGAGAAATGCGTGATAAATCTCATTTTATGATCTTTCTGTGGAGTTGCTGAAAATCTGCTTTTTGCCGAATTTAGAGTCAAGACTCAGCGCCGGTTTGGAACACAATGAGACGTTGCGGAGGAATCTACCTCGATCTGTGCAGCGGATTCAGCGGGTATCAGTCGGGAATCCAGACCACAAAAATGGTGTTGTTCCCCCAGGACGCCTGTAGACGTGTTTTTACTCGTGTAAAATTCTTGAAGTTTCAATGAGGTCCCCCTCTCAGAGTTGGACCCAGTCCAGACCCAAGAAGACCTCAGGTCTTCATTAAGGGTTTTCACGTTGGTGACGCGCGCGTCAAAAAATTGACGCCCACGTCAAAACGCTCCATTGGGCATCATGTTGAATTTTGACACGCATGTCAAAAATTCTGATGCCACCCAACCGCGTGTCACCAACGTAAAAACCCCTGTTCTTGACCTCAGCCACTTGAAGCATTTGAACCCCTGGATGCGAAGCACTCAGGAACCCTGAGCACAAGACGAATACGGAGCAGAACAGTCGCAACCTGCCCAGGGTCCCAGCCACAGAAGCACAGGCACCAGATCCTTGGACCAACTTTTGCACTAGGGGTTTTCACGTTGGTGACGCGCGGTTGGGTGGCGTCAGAATTTTTGACGGGCGCGTCAAAATTCAACATGATGTCCAATGGAGCGTTTTGATGCGAGCGTCAATTTTTTGACGCGCGCGTCACCAACGTGAAAACCCTTACTGTTTTTGTTCAAAGTCCCCACAAGCGCTCCCAACTCGAGAGGTCCCTGGCGTTCTCACAGTTGGGCCAAACTGACCCTCACTTCTCATGCATGTCCCTTTGACCTTGAACAAAATCCGCATTCACAAGAAAATTAAACTTCAACATTCAGCAAGGTAACAACGATAATTTGAAAAGCATAAAATTTTTGTGGTCTGATGGACGAAATTCATCCCTTGAGAATTTTAACTGCTGATGTTGAGTCCTTTTGATCTGTTGAAGTCAGAATGTCGTGGGATTTATTGTGTCAGGTTTCGTGTCCCCTTCAACTGGTTTCACGAGTGTTTTCCAGAGAAGAAATTTTTTGGTTGCATGAGGCCATCAGTCATGTTTGCGAATTTTTGAATGCAAATGATTCTGTGCTGACACTTCGATCAATGGCGATTTGATGTGAGGGGTTCACACGTGAACGCTCAAAAATGGTTACTCTGAAATTACACAATGATTTTTCAAGACATTTGGTCAAGAGCAGAGTTGTATAATTGAGCAGCAATCATTTTTGTTTTTAGTGTGTGAACTCACTTCTTCCCTTTGAGGTCACGTGTGAGAGGCTTTGTGACCGCAGCGTGGTAGAAAACATAGAACCACGCAATCAAAATGTGACCCTGATCTCAATCAGGCACGTTGGCTCTGACCATCCAGACGGGAGAGGTCCAGGTTCTAACACGAGGTGGTATCAAAGAATTCTGGGGACAGTGCATGATTCCTGTCATGAGCGAAATGCTTCCGCGCTGTGCAGATGCAGTTCGTGTTGAGTCTCAGAATTCTTTGATAGCACCTCGGAGGAGTCCAATAGCGGTCAGGTTCTGTTGCCTTCGTGGTACTTCATGTTGCTGCTTCGGACGTTGAAGCTCCAGAGTCTGGTCCGCGACACCGTGGCTGGTGGAACTTGATTGGGTGTTTGCACCAGTTCCTGGGAACCTAACCTTGACCTCTACCCTCCAAGCAAAATGCTCCTCTCAGATTACTCATGTCACAGGGAAACTTATGGGTTTCTCCACCCCCGACTGGGCTCAAAGAGTCCAGTTTCATGGGATGAGGCAGTGGTGGATCTGAGGTCATTAACCTCCAGGTGTCATGTTGAGTTTTGCTGACGTCAGCAGAAGTAGGGAGCCACGAGGGTGGTGGGAACAGACCACAAGATCCTGGCACTGAAACTGAAAACTTCCCCACCTACTGAGGTGCCAAATGACTGCTGTCGTCTTTGACAAATGGTTTTAGGTACAAGTTCGTTCAGCCGTCGTCGGCGTGAAATATAATGACTCACCAAACGATGAAGTCACACAGGACTTCACGATTTCATCACATTCGACCGGCCATGAGAAGACTCCTCTTGCAGATGGGGTGATACGGGACCTGGCCTTTGCTGTGAAGAGTCAAGGATATGTTTGTGTCTTGGGGATGGGCTTTGAGTTCACCATAGCTTCAAGTCAAATCTTATCACATCAACTGGCAGCAACCTGGTGTGTGTGTGTGTGTGTGTGTGTGTGTGTGTGTGTGTGTGTGCACATGTCCTCGGTTGGTCGGTCGATCACTCGTGTACATGTGGGTGTCCGTGTGTGTGTGAGCCCGTGAGTGGTGTGTGTGCGTGTCTGTGTGTGCACGCATGTGTGCGTGTGTGTTCGTATGAGTGTATTCTGACCTTGCCTTAATGCTGTTGCTCTTCGTCTTGTTGCAGACGGCTCTGACGGGGACGCCGGCGTCGCGGGTATCACAGCGAGCACGATGCCGTCAGTCGACACGTCCAGCGTCGCCATCGTGACCACGACGACGCCCGAGCCGACCACGGCCGGGCCGCCCGACGTCTGCCAAACAGGTGCGTGTGGGCGTGGGCGTGTGTGTGGGCGTGTGTGTGCGTGTGTGTGTGTGTGGGGGGGAGCGTGTGTGTGGGTGCGTGTGTGCGTGTGTGTAGGAGCGTGTGTGGATGCGTGTGTGCGCGTGTGTGCATGTGGGCGGGTAATAGAGGTGTGGTTGTGTGGATGATGAGTGTCAGATTCCAAGGCTCTCTCTCTCTTCTCCGCTCTCCCCCTCAGTCTCCTCATATCTCTTCTCGTCTCTCCTCTCTTCTCTCTCCTCTATTTCTCTCTCTCCCCATCTCTCTCTCCTCTTCCTCTCTCTCCTCCTCTCTCCCCCATCTCTCTTTCTCTCTCTGTCTCTCTTGTCTTGCTCTCTTTCTCCCTCTCCATCTCTCTCCTCTCTCTCACTCCCTACTGTCATTCTCCTCTGACTCTCTCGTGGTCTCTATCTCTCCTCTCTCTCTTCTCTCTCTTGCTTTCTTTCTCTTTCTCCCACCCTTTCTCAGTCTGTGTGTTTGTCGCTTGTTTGTACGAGTGTGTGTGTGTGTGTGTTTATGTGTGCGTGCACTCATCCTCTCCCTCTCTGTATTGTAGACGGATCCCTATGTCGCTGCGGACCCCTCGGAGCTCCGGACGGCCGCAGCGTCTCCGACCGCGACCAGTGGCAGAGTCACGGCAACATCTCCGGCTTCACCGTGCAGTTCAACGACTTCTTCGTCGGATGGTCAGTGGCGAGTTTTAGCAGTCACCCAGTTTCATTCAGTACGGTGCTAATTGCCAGATTCGTGGCACAAGTGACCAAAGGATCTTTGTCACGAATCAGTCATTTGGAACCACAGAATAATGTTTTTCTAAATATTTCTGTCCGAGAAAAAAATTGCTCCATGGAGCTCGCGGTGATTTGAGGAAAGTTGCTCTGATTTGGCTTGCTCTGATTTGGCTCACTCTGATTTGGCTCACTCTGATTTGGCTCACTCTGATTTGGGTCTCTTTTTTGTGTATCAAAATCCTTACTTTTTTCACTTAATATTCACAACTTGGGAACTCATTTAGCACACACCCAAATAGAACAAATGACCAAATGGAACTTTTACACATTGTTTCACAACAATATTTACATATCAACCGAAAGAATTGCCCAGTATCCATTTTTAACCCCCAAACCACGGTCTACACATATGTGTGTAACCAGGGTGTTTTTTCCAGTCCAGCCTACACACATGTGTGTAGATGGGTGTCGTGTGGAAGAGTTGGCTCTTCCCACACGCGCAATCCAGCTTTCGGGCAAGGAGTTGAGTACCGATGAAGCCGCTTCAGCCGAGCTGTGCAAAGCTGAAGCTGCACACCAGACTCACAGCTTGGGCTGCCTATTTAAAGCTGCGCCCACGACACCCTGCGTCTATCGAGAGCTACTACTTGAGACAGGAGTGAGTTAATAAACGTTTGAAGTGTACGCTTGAGTTTGACTCCACTGCGGCAGTCCGGCCGAGCCAAGGCTGCTCTCTACCGCAGTGCCGCAAGCAGCAGCGGTTGTGAGGACGGGCTCCACCGGGACCCAACCCCCACACAACATGGAGGTTCTCGAGTGCTAGACCAAGGATCGCCTTGGGATACAGTCGCGACAAACGAAATCAGAAACGACCATGGACAAACGAAAAGTCTCATGGGCAACATTTCTTCAACACATCAAGTTGTTTATTTTCACGACTTCATCATTTTGGAA
>JAAUXT010009250.1_pt1 | contig 18314 bp, 16 predicted proteins | sample 7278171 | NCBI WGS metagenome assembly JAAUXT01 (sample SAMN14350112, study PRJNA611818) | marine sediment metagenome | isolation source: surface marine sediment (1.8m) | place: French Polynesia: Moorea | collected 2018-08
CAAAGTGTGGACAAATGCACACATGAATGCTACTGGTTTTTAAGCCATTAGCGGCACCTAGATGGCCGGCTAAGCGACCATCAACAATACACATGTCAATGATAACGTTGGTTTGATGAACAAACTGAAGTGAACCGTGTCAAATTTTATTGTTCTGGCTTTAATTTCTTCAAGAAAGCTGTCCAGGTGTCAATGCTGAACAAACAAACGGTGTTTGCATCTGGTCTGGCTTCCTTTTTTGTCCAGCAAACTTACAGGAAGCATTTTTTTTTCCTGAAGAGCCCAAAGCAGAGGTAAAGCGTGGTTGGTACCTTTGGGTGCGTCTGAGTTTATTCCAATGGTCTCGTGTGTTCATTATTGTCCAAAATCGAACATCAATCGTCTTGAGCGTGAGTTTTCATTTTTGTTGCTTTGTTTTGTTTTGGATTTTTGTTTTTGATACCAGAAAACAAGGTCAAATTGTTGGGGTGTGCCTTGTACACGAGTGCGTCTTTCTCTCGAGACGACACGGTACCTTACATCTGAGCATCACATCTCACCCGTTTGCTCTCGATGACATCGCGCAATTAATTACCTCTGTCGTTGAGAGTCAAGGATACTACTGCGTGTCCTCAACTTCATTCTGCACGCTTTTGCCTTTTTCATCTCGACAAAAACCTTTTTGGATGAAAAAATTGACACGGGAAACGAGCTGCCAAAATCAACGAATGAAAATACACAAATGCAGCGATTGCGGAAACAGATGAGGTTGCTCACGACACTCAACGGTGCCTGACTGCACGAACCCTGTCTGCTTTGGTTTTCAGAAAGTTCTGAAGCATGGGAGCTGAACTGAGATCCATCTCAGCCTTCTGGCCTCACCACAATCACCGCAATCCTCCACAGAAAACAGAGACCAAAGTGGGACGGAACAAGATCAGCTCCAAGCCAGATGAGGCCAACACCTTCTCACCTTTCTCTCGCGCGCAGTTTCTCAAGCAATCTTTACACCCACGAGCCCATTGCAATCACGACAACTTATTTCTCGTCTTTCCTCACACAAAACACTCATTAGGCAAATACAGTGTTTTCCTGTTGTACCATAATCTTTATGAGTCCAGCTCGACACAACAAGTGTTGAAAAATATCAGCCGGAAATTGAAACAGAGTCCTCATTCTCAAGTGTTGAATTTTCCCAAGGGCGCTTGGTATTTTGTCTTTTCTCGCAAGGCCGAAGTCTCATTCTACAATTCCGCCTGACTCGTTTGTCCTGTTCTCTCGCGCAGTGCGTGCTTTCATTGCTGTGTAATTTCCGCTCTGTACTCATCACCATGCAGTCCGGTTCCAGTGTTTGGCATCAAATCCACATGCAGGAAGTTCTTTGTTTTGCCCATGAGCTCCTGTTGCCCTCAGGTTTCTTCATATTTCCCTTCTGAAGACATTTCAAGCATTGATCTCCCCTTTTCTGCTCTTTGTAATCGAACCGCAAAGTTCAGGTGCTTGCGAAAACCAATGAGTGCTTTACAAAATTTCAGAGCTTTGTTTCGTTCTCCAAGGCGAACAAACCGAGGATGAACAGAGTAGAGTCTGCACGCGTGATGTCACACGAATTTCTTCATGAGAAGGGACTAAGTAAAAATTCGTGTGGCAAGGTACACGTAGCTGTCAGGGCTTGCACAACCGAATAGTTTTGGCGGCAATTTTGTTTTCAAGAGTCCTTGCTATTGTGCTCTTGTTGAACAGTGGATTTACGAACAAATTTTCGGACAGTGCGAGCGATCCGAAGCTGTGACTGAAGCTCTGCAAATCAAAATCTTCCCTCCACTCATCAAATCTTGGTCAATGCCAGATCTTTACATTGCAAAAGTTCAACTGACCAAGAACTACCTGTGGTGATCTGTACATGTAGCTGACTTTGTGAAAGCCAAACAACTGGTTGCCCAAAAAAGGAAGGAGTTCTTTGAAAACTTCTTCCGATGTGTTTCCTTCTTTTTCTTGCAAAGATTACTCACAAAAGACCAGAAGCAATGGAATACTCAGGAAAATGTACAACCTGGCGTACAAAAAGAAAACAACAAAACAAGCAGAAACAGACTAAAATTAATTGACATGAAGAAAGATGTGTCTCAGAACGACAAAAAAGGAGCTTCTGCACAACAAACACAAAAGAAAATAAAGCTTCAAAGAAAGGCCTTTGCAATATAAAAAGAAAGTTTTCTTTTCCTTTTTGCTTGCTATTTGACAGACTCTCATATTTTTTGATTGATGCGTTTGTGTTCATTTGTCCAGTAGATTGATGACAAGAGACCTGGGCAAAAATTTTGAGTGAATAGGTATTTCAAAACCTTGTACACGGACAGACAAAATCCTTATGAATCACTTTCGTGAATCCATGTGGTTCAGGGGCCATCGATTCCTGCACTCCCAAACTCGCCACAATGGCCACGGGCAAACAACTGGTTCGGCTGATAACTGAGACGATTGTCTCGCAACCTTCATTTGACCATTTTATTTGAGCAGACACCTCCCACAGTAGTTGAAAAAAGAGCCGCCACGCTTTTTGCTTTGTCAATTGATTACTGCAATTTATTCATTTTTCTGTCACAACTGACCAAAGACAAAAGCAGGGTTCTGTCTGCAAGAACTCCGAACACCAATAAAAAAGCTGAGGAAGATACACTTGAAACAGGTTCACACTCCGCTCAATTTGGACAGAAAAAACACATCCGGATGACATTAATCCTGGACACGAGTGACTTGTCTTCATCTTCAGCAATCTTAGCTGAAACACCTCTCGACGCAGATCACTTCGCTCGAGTCAGCCTTTGACATCAAGTGTTCTTACATCGACATTTACTTTGCTAAACTTTCTGGACCGACTCTGAACACACTGATTCTTTTGCGAGCCATGACAAGCAGTGCATATGCGACAAATTGTCACCGAAACGTGACCATGAGAAGGCACCAAGATTTCGAAAAACTTGAAGGCGCCTTGGGTTGTGTCCTTGCAGCCCAAAAAGCCATCCCCAATTGTCAAACTGTGCTGCAGAGACCAAGGGGTACCTAACACTGTTGTTCCTTGCAAAATATTGTTTTCTTGGTGAATACAGCGGACACAGCAAAACAAAATCTCAAAACTTGGAAATGAAGAAATGAAATCTTTGTTTTCCACAAATTGAATTTGTTCCCATTCCGTGGAATCGACGACACTCACTGCACATTTATTCCACGTTGAGTGAGCTCTGCGGAGGTACACGCGCAAGGAACGTGCGGTATTGCCTTGTCTTTTGTTTTGACTGGTTTCTTTTTTTTGGAAACTGACCAAGAGCTCACGGTTGTGTTCTGTGCAGATGTGACAAATCAGAGGGAAGTCAACACAAAGTACATGGCAGAGACAAGGTCTCCCCACGCTGTCATTCATCTTACGTCAGCCACGTAAGACCGCACCGATCACAAGAAGATCGGATCCTTGACCTCGTCAATTTCAGATGTGCTGTGACCACGATGAAACGTGTGGATCACGAACAACATTCGCGAAATCCATTCAGTAATGTTTGTTCGTATTTTCTGGTGGCAACTGAATTCTTGCATTCCGGACTAAACGGTTTCAGTCGTTTCGAGATTTGGTGATATCCCTTCCAGTTGTTGATGGTTTTGTTTTCCACTCCGCAGGGCGACCTTTGAAAAGTCAATTGTCCTGTGATTCCTGGAGAGGGCAGGTTTCAGCCGGGCATTTCTCCGCAGGAGGAGCGATGTGCGGTGTGTTTAGAGCCGCAAAGTGGTCGACGTGTAGGAACCTGCACGAAAGAAATGATCTTCACAACATTTACAGAAAACACACACACGCACACACAGACACATATCTTTCGACCAAGGATTCATTTCGAGCTTTGGACAAACCTTGACGTGGAGTGTGTTTGTTCCTTCGTGTCCATCTCGACGTCACAGCGGGAGTTGCGGCGACACGTTGACGGTGTCAGCGCCATCGACGACGTGCAGCGGGCGTTGTAGCTGCCCTGGCGCATCGGCGCGTCGGTCGAATGGCGGTAGCTGCGGCGCATGATCGACATGAACGTCGTCTGAAAACTGCGCCTGCAGAGAAATGTTGCGTATTCGTCAGATTTCCTCCAAAAATAAGAACTCACCTGTGTTTGTTTTTCAACTTGAGGCAGGGGTTTTGCAGATCTGGTCACCTTTTTGCAATCTTGTGTGTGGCTAAAGAACCTCAGACTTTCCCTGTTCAGGAAGAACTGAGCCTTCGTGCACTGAGGGAGAAGCAGACCCAGAAAGAGCTGTTCTTGTGCTCAAGAAGCACAAAAAAGCAAGTTTGTCATAATGTGCCTGAAAATACCTAGTTTTGGAGTGAAAAGCCACCTGCATATTGAATGCAATCGCTTCACAGACGAACTTCCAAAGGTCACAAAATGCATTGCAGGAACGCGAAGTGAATACGAGTGCAGGAAGATCGGTCTCCAACAGATGTCCAGTAAACCTTCTTGAAGAATGTCCAGTGGGCACAATAAAGTTTTAATCTATGCGGCTCTGTATGCAAAAGACTCGGCGTTTCCTCCAAATGGCCTCCTTGATGTGCACAGATTTCCATCGTTCTTCAAGGGCTTGTCTCATCGTCAGTCCCTGTTTCCCGGATTGTGAAGCAGTCTTGTCATGTTTCAAAGAGGTTCTTATCTGGTTGACCGACAGGTGCTGTCAGGTGCTGGGAGGGGGTGTCCCTGTTTTCTCGTGCAATGTTGTCGCCAACGGATGACTGCCTGATCCAACGATGGACCACTCTGCTGCTGAGGGTTCCCCGGGATTGACCCTCTCCCATCGCTGTTGCAAGTACATCACTCTCTCTCTCTCTCTCTCTCTCTCTCTCTCTCTCTCGTGTTTGTGAAACAACATACAAAAACGCGTACGTGATCACACTACTCGCCATTTAGTTGAGCGGCAACTGACAAGGCTCCTCTCGGACTCGGCCAGCTACGTTGACCACACAACCGCTGTCAGTGAGTGAACCAATCTCTTGGGCTTCCTTCGCCCCAGTGAGACCAACATGCGACTCGATCTTCTGGACACATCGGATCTTCCGCCTATGTTGACCTCGGCATGCAGCTATGGAGTGCCCTAAACACACACACACACACACACACACACACACACACACACACACACACACACACACACACCACTCTTTCCGTCCCCTCTCTCTCTCTCTCTCTCTCTCTCTCTCTCTCTCTCTTTCCTCTGTCGAGCGTACGCACTATTTTTGTCTTTGTCTCTTTCAGCTCATTGGATCTAAACGAACGCAAACATCAGGGGAGTTCTCTCACTGTGTTTCTTATTCTTCTGCAGACACAGAGTTGAGGATGAAAGATTTACTTTGTCGTCCAAAAATGGGTGGAGATACAAAGGAGCGTCCGCCTGCGGACCAAACATCAGAATTGGTTCACAATCCTCTTCTCTCCTGTTTCGAGAGAGCTCAGAGAATCTTATGCCAATGCACTTACCGAAAGTTCTTTGACATGAAAGCGTAGACTACCGGATTGACACAACTGTTGCTGTACGCCATGAGCGAAAATGCCTGCAAAGCACGAAGCAGCAAGTTATCTCGTCTGATGCCAAATGGACTTCGTGGACAGGAAGACGAGAGCAGACTCAGCATAGTGTGCTCTTTGTCATCTGAGACATCGCCTTCGGATTTGCACATTTCACATGTGCAGGAAATTCTCCCATGAATTATTGAGGCAGCAGAATCTTGCGACGCCGTGTATCCATTTACCTGTCTCATCGGTTTCAAGTGTCCATAATGAAGTTTCTCGACCAACCCGAAAGCGACGAGGACGTCGTCTATGAAGGTTGGGCCCCAACACACGGCGAAGAGCACGATGATCGCCACCAACATTTTGATCACCTGAAGCAAAGTGTGCTGAACACATCAAACGAAACAAACCAACGAAAATATCAACACACAAACATGCGAAGAAAGATCCAAACAGCGTGACTGGTTCTTTGCAAGAGTGCATGAGGATTTTTTGAAAACCCAGGCTCAGAATCAACTCAGAACAGAGTGCAAACCAACTAAAATATTGGGCACTATCCGAAAGTGACCGGCTTACGGAGGACAAAACAGTTAACTGTCCTGCATCGGCACTCAAGGCACTTCTTCTGACATCACTCTTTCAGGACCAAAGTTTTGTACAATTTCCTGAAAGAACACCTGGCGAAGGTTTCTTGGGGCATGACACATTTCGAAGCAGCCAACACTGTTTGGTGTGTACGCGTGTGTGGTGGGGGCGAGGAGACTGGTCCGGTGCGATTCGCTGACAAGACAGATAGAAAACCTGGAGGCAGGGATTCAGGTGAGCCGGCCCTGAACCCTCGCGTCCGCTCGGACACTCACTGCCCTGTCACCCACTGCCGAGGACGTAACATCTCACATGGAAAATCTGATCTTGCACACACCTTCCCTGCACCCGCCTTCCGCCAAATGGCTCACCCACAAGCGCCATCGCAATTCACGAAATCCATTGGGTGTGGAAACAAAACCTTAGCACCTGACGTTCAACCGCTGACCCACGAGTACAACATTGGAATCTTCCAAAAAAGGGCCGTGTTTGTTGACAGAGTACCAATGTCCCAGCAAAATTAATGCCAACTGTTTTTTCTGGCACTTTATCTGTCTAGCAGAGGGTTCTCCATACCCCACAATGTTTTCTCCCAAAAAGCAGAGCACGAATAGATAAAGCCTTGCACACAACTCGACGAACACATGCACGTGCACGCGGTAGAAGCATGCAGACGTCATTGCGTGCATCTGTGGTGAAGAAAACATGATTCAGTTGATCGCAGACAAATGTGCTTTTCAAGTTCATGAGCTTGAGTTGTTAAGCTGTTTGCATCTGCTACCATCCATAAAATGCGTTGTGTAAACCCTGGCCTTCGACATCAAACAAATCAACAAACAATGTGCAGAATGTTGAAAAGGTTGCACTGCCCCAGGATTCTGATGGATACCAACTTGTTTTCTGGTGTTTATGTCGTCCTTCATTGGGTTTGCCCGTCTGTTCTGCCTGGCCAAACTTGCAGGAACAAGGGTGCTGGTTGTTTCATCCTCCACAGTCACCACGCAGCTTGGTCTTCTCTGTCTGCACAGTACATGTCCAAAATGAAGTTTGAGAAATCTTTGTTTGTTCGCACGCAATCGGGTTTTGACTGAGAGCCAGTTTTCTCCAAAGTGAGCCCTTGCTGCCTGTGTGCAATGAAACGACGCGAAAGTGAAAAATTAAACCACACAGGTGCGCAAAAAATCACGGTGCAACCTTTTTGGTGACCAAAAAGTTGCGTCCGATGATTCAGCATTCGCAGATCCCTGCGGCTGAATTCTCAAAATCTGACTGAAACTGTGTCACGAATCCATTTCTCAAAGGAAGCTGATACAATGTTCAACAATGCAACACTCCCACAATGGAAGAAACTCATGACAATTATTTCTCAGCATCATGACAACGAAGTTCGGAAATGTAGACTTTGCCAGTTGAGGAAGAACTACTGAGTACTGTTTGAGACACACCCTCAGTCAACAGAAATTAATGTTGGCAAGAAGAACCTTTCCTTGTGTCAAAGAAAACACAGTGCAGCATGGATGCAAACGTTTCTGTTGGCATCAGAACGCTTCCACGGAACCAAGACAAGAAGCAATCCTTTGACTGACGTGCATGTACAGAAACTGAGAAACAGGATGGAAATAGAGATTTTCTTGGTCGTCTGACAAAGACTCTTCCATTCAAGGGCAGTCCCTTCCATGCACAAGATTGTTTGAGATGTGAGATGTGCAAATGTGCCTCAGTTCACACACGGAAACATCATAAAGGCCTACTTCGCTGCCTGCAGATCCTTGTTCGCAGACATTCGCCACATTTCCTTGCTTATGGAAGTGTAAGCAAATGTCATCACAGCTAAAGGTCCAACGAAGAAGAGTAGCAGCATTGCAGTTGCATAGAATTGGGCTGCCCAGTCCATCGGCCACTCATCCATACACCAGTAACCCTTCCGGATGGTTCCCACTTCCTTGTGAATCTGAGACAGAAGAAGCACAAAGGGTCAATGAATTATTGCATGACTTGCATCGCCGTTCGGATGCTTCAGCTCATATCTTTGCGTGTCTGTTACCTGTCCATAAATGATAGGGGCAGCCAAGGCAAATGACAAAGCCCAGAGCAAGACAATAACTCGTCGCGTTCTGTCCTTCGTACAGATGTATTTGGCTTTCATCGGGTACAGAATAGCATAGTACCTGGAATTAAAGAACACAAGCAAATCGTTTGAGCAAATGCAAGAGGAAATGTTGAATTGGCAACCAAGTTTTTTGAGAATAAGGACCCTGGACAAAGGGGCAAAGCTTATACATTTCCAGCGCATTTCGCCTTCCCTACGTACGAAGAAATTTTTTGAAACGGGAACTTCCCATGCATACCTCTCAAGACTAATAGCAGTCAGCGTCGTAATTGAGCAAATAACAGAGACGTTCTGCATGTAGTGAACGCCTTTACACAGAAATTCTCCAAAAGTCCACGTGAAGGAAAACCATTTGGCCAACTGAAAGAAATTGAGCAAAAATTATTGAACACAAACGGTTCAATTATGGCCCCGTGTCTTGTTGACTCGTTTTCACACACCTAGCTCAAGTCTGCATGTGCACAGGAACAGGCACCCTCAGTTCAGCCCAACAAGATTCGCTTTCTCCTGCAGAAGTTACTGCACGTGACTGCTTTGTGTCAGGAAACAAATTCTGTTTGGGTCAATTTTCCCTTGGTGTTTGCAAGTGCTAGCAGAGAGAAACGCAGACAATTCCATTTCTCATGGTCCTCCCGCAAGGGGAAATTTCTCTCTCAAAAACGGCTTCAGGTGAGAAGTCTTGTCAGGTTTGAATATCATCAATCTCCTTCCTGTCTTCGGAGTCTTGCCCTGGATGACCATCCGTTCTGTGAGAGTTTGTAAACAGCGGAGCGTTCCAAAACTGACGGTGGTGCACAGGAAGAACAACAGAACTCGGCACTGAGAAAGAACAGGGAGAGTTCGGCAGCGCCGGGTCACCGTGGTTGCGAGATGGTTGATCAACTCAGCGGAGTGCAACAGACAAGCCTGCATGCAAGCCAATGCTGTTTGCAGCACAAGAACAATGATGTTTTCTGCCCACGGAACAGCAGAATACAGGTTGGGAGCGCTGTTTTGTCGTCAATTTTTTCTTGCAAGAAATTTCCCGTGATTGGTTGTCAGGCATGCCCCTCTGTCCCAAAGGTCTTTCCCGTGTAAAAACAAGAATGTTTCACTCCTGTCAAACAACTCTTTGGGGGTTCTTTTCCTTTTCAACAAAGTCACAAGTCACTGTATCCTCTCGGGTCTGAGGTCTTCTCAGTTCACAGCAACAACAAATCCATTTATAAGTTTTGTTTTGTCAAAATACCAGACAAATTTCGTATTTTTCATGAAGGATTATCATTTTTCATTGATATCACTTTCTTCGGGGTTTGTCGGGCTGGGTGTACAAAAGATGATGTTCAAATTGGAGAGGGAAGGAACTCCCCTCAGACGTTCAGTTTTCCCTGCATGGACATTCCTTTTTGTTTGGTTCGAAATTGAAACTGAGCTTTGGTTCGTTTGCATGACTTGTCTTCAGTCAAAGAAAACAGACATTTTTGGTTCGTGGGCAAACAATATGAACTGGCAAAAGTTCCTGCTTTTGCTATACACACGTGCATGCGCATGGTACTTTGGGAAATTTCGAGGTTGGTGTTGCGGTCGGACCTACCTTAAAATTCTATCAATGGGCGGAGGCTGCTGTCTACCCAAAATATGGGTAGGCCCTATTCTCCCCCTCCCAAAGAATTAGCTTTTTGGTGGACAGGACCTATTTTTCAGGACCGACCCAAATTCGATGGGCCCTGCCCCCAAACAAAACCAAAATTCTGTCCACAGGGGGAGGGGACAGACAGTTGGGTTGGTCTATCCCCTCCCTGGGGCAGCAACTGGTGCTATTCCCCTTAGAACGTCATGCCTCCCAACATTTGCCAGTACGAGTGAAATCGGAATGCTGATGTTAGTTTCCTGCAGTCAGTGCTCGACACAGGCAAAATACAAGAACCAACCAAAAACAACGGGTTTGTTTCGGGAAGGAGTTGTCCGTGAACAAGTTCCTGTCCGTCAGTTCCAACGAAATAATAGCTCAAAATAATTTTGCTGGAACCCCAAAAGAATTCCGAGTGGGGCTCAGAGCTACATTCAAAAATGTCGATTTCTGGTTCTCCCTTGCAAAAGTTCTGAGGCCTTGGACAGAAAAAACACACCTCACGGGATTTGTAGCTGTCAAGGTTCCTGGTCTCAAAAATGTTATCTTGTTGCACAATCAAGTTTCTCGGGTCATTGTTGACATCATTTTGCAAAAAACTGGATTGAGGTTGTCCAGAGTTGGAACTCCCGGTTCAGGACTCTACTCATGCAAAGTAGCTTTTGTCCTTGCTGCAAATGCCAACTGGGATGCTGAACAAGTTGCCATGTGTTGTTTGTGCTCTTTATGAGAATCACGATTTCCACGTGGGCGCATCCGGTGTAAGATTACCTCTTTAATACTGAGGACTCGGTAACCTTTAAATCTCAGGTTGTGCACGAAAGCCACGATTTTAAATACAATCTTGGCACTCCCAACTGGACAAGACACTTTCTCAAAATACAAACTCCTGCGAGAAGCAACCGTTTGATGTTTCATTCTTGATAATTTCTTTCATTCTCAAAACCTGTTTGGCTGCATTTTAAAACAAGCAGATGCAACGAGTTGTGTGTCTGGCCTCACCTTGATGGGAACGCAGAGTGTGACGAGCAGCAGGTCTGCGGACGCGAGCGACGTGAGGAAGATGTTTGTCACATTCTGCATGCGCTTGTACCTCAGGATACTGAAGATGACCAAGGCGTTTCCCAGAACTCCAAGCACCAGCGTCAGCGAGTACACGACGGCGACAGGCACCAGCTCACCCAGTGGAAACGAAGTGTCGGCCGAGGCGTAGTCGTAGTTGTAGTAGTTGTCATATTCGGTCAAATTTTCTCGCGTCCCTGACTCGCTCACTGTGTACGTGAGGTTCATTGCAGTGGAACAGTTGCCGCCTAATCGTTTTTGGTGTTCTCTGGACAGTCCAGGTTCACACAACGCGTCCCCACCGACTGTCATTGCCCTGGTTGTCAAAGTCCCAAACAAAAAATGTCTGTTGGTTCGCTGTGGTGAACTGACAAAACCGTGGTGAGCTGACAAACCTCTCAGAAGTAAGTTCGTACACAGTGCGCAACTGATCGTGAATCTCACGTATCGTGAGAAGTGTCCGAATTAGCGCTGAACATCGAAGCTGAACACCCACCTGAGAAACGGCAAACAATCACATTAGTGTGATGGTAAATTTTCATGGCTCTTGATAATTACAAAACGGATCAAATATCATTATCAACATGAACGCTGCCTCGCTTCACCGGGACAAGAGCGCCTTCAAGTCGCCACTCATCAGCGAAACACAAGGGAGCCCGTCGCAAGGAAAAACAGAATCACCCACCTTGTTCCTCGTCGTCACAAACGTCGAATGAGGAACGACCCGTCAGTCAAGTAGTTTTCAAGAAAAAGTAGTGAGCGTGATCAAAAGCAGGTTTAATGTCAGTGGGCGCAGCGCTTCGTGTCCCGTGTGACTTGGTAGTGTCCATCATGCAGCTTTGTTTTCTTCAGAGGATGGCACATATCGCTTCTGTCACGATTTCTCAGTTCGTTACGTGCGTCCTGCCGTTGCAAAAAGGCTAAAAATACACAGAGGAAGCCACATTCTTGGGCGAAGTGAAAAATTCGGGTTGAATCTCATTTTCGTCTTTTCAACGCGAAACTTCATGGACTGCATGGGGTCTCATTGTTTTGCGTCTTGTGCCAAACAGAAAACCAGAAAGACGAAAGCCAAGATGTCAAGGTAAACTCGAACAAAGTGAAATTCGCATTTGTTCCAAATTTGCATTTTGGTCACCCTTTGCAGCCACTTTGTAATTTTATTCCATTTTTCCATTTCTGAGAGAAAGAGAGAGAGAGAGAGAGAGAGAGAGAGAGAGAGAGAGAGAGAGAGAGAGAGAGAGAGAGAGAGAGAGAGATTTGTTCTCCAGCCAAGGTGTCCAAAGTCCAGATGCACTGCCATTCGCGGAACACATGTATTAGTCGAGAAATTCATGCACGAAGCTGGTGGTTCGTGCGCGACGATCATCTTCATTCCGGGAGCACTGCGGCAAAACTGCAGCCTTTCGTCTGCAACTACGACTGCTCAGGTGTTCTTTCAAATGTATTAATGCTGAGCTTCTTGCGCTCGTTAGAAAAACACAAAGTGAGAAGAATGCACACCGGTGTTGGTGTTTGGACCTCACGCAAACTGCGCATTTTTCGGTGACCCGTTTCAAAACAGTCCACTGCTGCTCCGTGCTTTCGTGTGTTTTTGTGAGATTTCAGGGTCCTTCATTTTGGACAGATCATTTGTGACTTACGGAATCAAGGAAATGCAAAGCAACAACACAGCCACCAGAAGAAGCGCGGGTTGTTGCGCACGTCACACCACAATTCGTTTGAAGAAGGGCTGATTTGAATTTCTGTTCATTCCCACAGTGGCCACAGCTGCACTGATGAGCTGGTGGGTGGTAATGGCTTCATCTTCAGTGAGGAGGTTCACCATCTGTGAGACCCACGATTCAAGTCAGTTGCATATTTGCTGAGAGAGGTTCAAGGTCTGGTTCTGCAAGTTGAGTCAGAAGATTTTGACTTTGTATAACGTGCGAACAAAACAGCCTCGTTCATTGCGCCGCTGCGTGCAGACAGAAATGGACAAAAGGAAACACACACTGGGATCTCCTTGTTTGTTCACCGGCCGCTTCCAGTCTGCGCACAGACAAATGGTTCTCGTTTCTTTTCGTGGTTCGGGCGGACTTCATTTTTGTTTTCCAGACCTGTCTGACCTGCGCCATCTCATACTACAGATAATCAAGTCAAACGCGCTGTCTCTGCCGACACCATTACCGGAGGAAGCACTTTGGGAGACCCAACGCAAACTCCAGTGAAAATTTAATTCCATTACAAAAACAGCTACTAGAGGCTTGTGTGTTGTGCTGAGCTGGAACCACAAGCAACAAGAAACAACGAAACGATCATATTCATGCTCAACGTCAATGGGGAAGCACGAACAAGAAAGAATGGGAAGGTGATTACGAGGTTTGTCCTTTTGCCGACGGGTTTTTGCGATTTGTGCGTCAACTGCTCGACCGATTCAAATGCTTTTTTGGATTTGAGTCTTTAAGACAACCAGTTAGAACATGGCTTAACCAAATTTTTGGATCAAAGACCAGTAATGGATACTTGAGTCCGTCCGACCACACCCACTTCGGGTGTACTGCTAATTGTTTGCTGAAGGCACGAATGGTTCCATCACCACAGAATTGATGTTGCACAACCTTCACAATGTCAGCCAACTGTCACTGCTTTTTCACACAATTCTGACATGTCAATCACGCTCAAAATAGTCTCCAGATGTGGCCACACATTTCCTCATCTGCTCAGGCAGGTGCTCCATGGCAGACCAGAATTCTTGGACTTCAATCGCCTTGATGGTCTTCTCCTCTGAGTCATGCAGGTCGTCCAAGGTGGGAAGGCGCATCCCCCGCAGTGGTAACTTGATTCTGTTGAAAATCCAGTAGTCACATGGATTCAAGTCCGGGGAGTAAGGAGGGTGTGGCAGCAGCTGGATGGAGTGGTAGTTGAGGAAATGAAGAGTTGTGTTGGCTGTGTGGGCTGGAGCACCATCTTGCAGGAGAGCCCAGCCATCAGGATCATGCCACAGGTGGGGTCTCTTCCTCCACAATGCCTCCCGGAACCGGACAAGGATTTCCTGATAAAGCACTTTCCCTATCCCTCTGCCATTGGGAATGAACTCGTGATGGATGATGCCATCCTTGTCAAAGAACACCACAAGTATGCACTTCCTGATAGAGCATTCCTGTTGACATTTGGTTGGGCGTGGCTCTTTTGGTGAGAGCCATTGGCAGCTGCTCTGCTTGCTCTCTGGTTCATAACACCAAATCCAAGATTCATCCTGTGCAACAACAGTGTGGACAGGGTTCTTCCTGCGTCGAAACATTGCCAAACTTTGTCTGCAAGCATCCAGTCTTTTCAGCTTTTGCGTGTCAGTCAGGAGATGCAGAATCCATTTTGCAGGCTTCTTGACAAGTTTGAGGTCCTCCCGGACAGCTCTGTGAGTTGCACTCTTGGAAAGTTTGACCACAGCAGCTAATTCATGCACAGAAGTCCTCCTGTCAGCTGAAATCCAGTTGCGGATATCATCCAGTTTCTCAAGTCTTGTCGATCGTTTGGGTGCACGAAATTTGTCTTTCAAGTTGTCTCCTCCTTCTTTTTGAATCCTGGAACACCATCTCTGAACTGAACTCTGGCTGAGAGCTGCCTCACCATGCAATTGAACCAATGTTGCATGGATATCCTTCTGTGATTTGCCCTGGCTGAGCAACAACCGGATTTCCACTTGCTGATCAGCGTGCTTTGACAAAGCCATGTTTCGCCACAGCAGACAATTTGCGAGTCGACCGGAATGTGTGCAACTTCAAACCTCAGTCCAAATGGGTTAGAATCGATTGCCAGACCTGTCTTTCACCACAATAGTCAGAGACCATGTCTTCAACAACAGTTGACCTCATTACTTTCACGCTTCTATTGTTTGAAGCATGTTGTGAATTTTCAGTCATAATACACAATAGTCTTGTGAAGGTAATCACAACACAGTGGTCTTGTGAAAGTAATGAGGTCAACTGTTATTGAAGTCTGTTCATACACTTGAAGTGAAGTTCAACTGGCAGTTCGCATCACTCGAGGCTTTGCCTCTCGTGATGCAATCTCCCAGTCTCACTTCACTTCGCGTGTGTGAACCTATACAACAATGTTAGACTAAAGCCACATTCAAATCGGATCTAATCTTGATGCAAAAATCGCAAGAAACCCGTCGGCAAAAGGACAAACCTCGTATGTCACGCGTGCAGAGCCAAGACGTGGGCACACCGGGTTTGGCTGTCAGGAAAAGGTTCTCAAGACCAACCACCTGTGTGCCCCGCACTTCACGACCCTTTTTGCACAGCAGACAGTTTGTGTTTTCATGTTTGTTGAGGTTAGGCTCCAACAAGCTGTTCAATTTTGCACCATATATCGAAGGCCCACAACGAAGATTGAAAAGTTTCATCAGAAAAGTTCGGATGCATGGATGATTATCTCACCACACTCACAGACCCAAGACACGAGATTTAGCCGTGGAGTCCTGAATTCGTCGCGCTTGCAGGACCATTTGCCTCACCGCAATGCCACTGAAGAGATTTTCCACCAAGTGGGATTGTAACCTTCCTGGTTCTCATTCCAAGCCGCGCTTGACCAAATGTTTGGAAAGCAAGTCTGATGCCCTCATTTCAACATGAAGGGCCCGTTGAGAGCAGTAACAGCCAAAACACGGGCTTTAATTTCCCTGTCTCGTCCAGGTTGTTGTAATTGCTGTCCCACGAACAGCGTTCGAGATGTCTTTATGTAACCTGCAGGCTCGACCACGCACATCTGCATGATAACAGAAGTCGCTCTCTTCTGTAGATCTTACAAGTTGAGTGATTCATTGGAGTCGTCAGGTTCCGTGTTATGCATGCACATTTTTTTTGTTGTGTGCTGCTTTTTCCAGCGATGCTGGGAGTGGAGCGAAAACAATGACAGTTTTTATCCATGAATGAATGCAAAGTAGCAGATCTATTCTGGACTGTTATTTCAACTGGGCTGCTGAGAACAAAAGATGCCACACACACACACACACACACACACACACACACACACACACAGCTGTCCGTCTCTTCAACTCCCCTTGGTGGTCACTTGTTGGTGTAAGAATCACGGTCAGAATCACCAACAAATATCCCGAAGCCCATGAGTTTCAGTTCTGTAAACACCATTTTTCTTGAGAGCAGAACCATGGGAGGCCGCTGTGTTCGGCTGCGTTAAACTGATGCCATTGAAACCTCTTCGACAGACATATTCAGAGATAAAACAGGAACATTTTTTCCCCAATTTTTAGCAGTATAATTTCAAGAGCTTGAAAATTTCTACACGGGTATGATTTGATGTGCAGACAGACACATGGTTCTTGTGGTAAGAGATGTGGGTTGAAGATACGGCCCACAAGCTGGTGGAATCGTGGAATAAGACGATGCCCATTGGATCGAGCTTGTGTGATCGTCTTCGTCGTGAAAGGCAAAACACTTCGTTATCGCAGTCCATCCAGAAGCTGTTCACAACGTTTTGCCTTTCGTCGTGCACACAAGGAGCCATGACATCATTAATCATGCATGGAAAAGTGCACGGACCTGCGCTTCGTCTTTTAGACGATTGAGGTTGATGAAAATTGTTCAGGTGCCTCGAAAGTGCACATTCCCTTTGAATTCTCAAAAACCCAAAGAAGCTGCACGAGTCAACCAGCTTCACAAGACAAGAATGTTTTTTCGCGACATTCCAGCAGGAATTTGACTGAAGTAACAGAAGGCATGAATCAAATCGCATTTCTCCTGGTAAGTGTGCAAATGTGCCAACGCAAGATTTGAAAAGAGGCGCTGGTGTCACGTTGAAACCAAGATGTTGCAAACGTGAAGTTTGAAAAGCAACCGCAGCGAATAACGTTCTCAAAAGAACATAAATGTTCCTCTGATCAAATTGGTCTTGGCCTCTCATGCAGCAACCAATTTCTTTGTCGGTTGTGTTGAAGGTGAAACATTTGCAAACTTTTCACTTCCAGATTCCCCTCCAAGTTGTACACAACTGGCATGACCTGGGAAATGCCAACTTCCACTGTTGGGACTTGTCTGCGGACGCGGAAAATCCAGTTCCGTTTTCGTCATGCCCAGGTCAAATCGCCTTGTGTGCGTTCCAAATGTGCAAGATCCCTACCCGTGGCACATTTGACAATAAGTCAAAACTTCAATTTTTGAGTGGCGCAAGGCACACGAAAAGAAACTTTGGAGCTTTGTTGCAGGAATCCACATGGAATGGTTGGTGGAACCACCTGATGAGGTCAAGACGAACGAAGCATTTAATGTGTCATACAAAGTGGATTTTACCCCAGAGTTTTGGACCTGGGCAGTGCTGGAACAAACAGGATTCAAAAACAACTTTTTTTCAAAGGCCAACACTTCTGGGATCAGGTACAAGTAAGACCTTCTCGTATAGTTTCTTTCGAGTGAGATCTTTTTGCCAAGCGGAGTGGTCATTGGATTTGCAATTGTCATTCGCTTTTGTAATTGTGTAGCTGCGTGATTGAGACAAACGTTGTGGAAAATTGCACACATTTGGAGTGTTGAGACAACTTGGTCTTGCAGTGACCCTGTGGAGGCAGAACTTTGGTGTCACACAACGGACTGTCCCTCGGAGGTGACTTTGGCGACGGAAGTGAACTGCTGCATCCATCACGTCAATGTCCACTCTTGCCCAGTGGCTCTGGTCCGAAACGGATTGTGTGGTCCGTGGATTCCTCCTGAGGGCTCAATTTTCACACATTCTCAGGTGGCGAAGCTTCATGTGGTGCAGATCAGTTTGTGCTTTCAAACCCCAAAATACACCACAAACTCAAGGATCTCTCTCACCTTTCTTTCTTTTTTCTTTCTTTTTTGCAACGTCAAGGTTTTGGTGGGAAGCGCCAAAAGAAAGAATTGGACGAGCTATGTTGAGGGTCTTCATTCGGAAGGACACGTCTCTCTCATTGCGCATCTGAAAGTTGCTCGCATGCACCTGGCGTTGGAGACAACCATTCGGGTAACCCCACAACTTGGTAAGTGAATCATGTATTTTTTTGAGTCCTGCGACAAAGGCAACCAACTGCCTTTTGAAGTAAAGTCAGCTTCTTTACCCAAACTGTGGAGATAATATTGAAAGGTCTTGTATCTTGTAGGCAGGACGTTTTCTGGAGCCTTAGAACGGATGCTATTTTTTTCAGTGTGTGGAGATGACATCTGTGCTGTTGACGACGGCGAAACGTGCGACAGTTGTGCCAAGGACTGCGGCGGGTGCGCTCTGAAGGCTTGGCACATCGCACTCATCGCCACGGTTCTAGGAGTCTCTGTTGTACTTGCTGGATCATTGGTGGGAGTAAGCAATTTCCACCACTTGAAAAACAAGAAGTTCCGAGGCGGGAACCCTGATGGTCGCGGAAACGGAAGTCCCTGCTCCCTGTAGGTGGGGGGGGGGTCTGGTAGGGTGG
>JAAUXT010043630.1_pt1 | contig 18312 bp, 22 predicted proteins | sample 7278171 | NCBI WGS metagenome assembly JAAUXT01 (sample SAMN14350112, study PRJNA611818) | marine sediment metagenome | isolation source: surface marine sediment (1.8m) | place: French Polynesia: Moorea | collected 2018-08
CCCAAATTGTGAATGTTGAGTGAAAAAAGTAAGAATTTTTGACAAAAAGAAAGTGACCGAAATCAGAATGAGCAAAATCAGAGTGAGCAAAATCAGAGTGAGCAAAATCAGAGGGAGCGAAATCAGAGGGACTGAAATCAGAATTTCCTCAAATCACCGCGAGCTCCATGGAGCTATTTTTGCGCTTGAATTGAAAAATTTCCCGCTTTGTATATTTTTTTATGAAAAAAGGTTTCTTGCACTACCAGTTTTACCGTGAAGCTGCAGTCGAGACCGACGCATTGTCGCTTTGCAGAACTTTGTTCTCTTTATCCACGATATCAAACATGCATGACATGCAGCTGAACAAGCTTGATAAAGGACTTGTTACGTCTGTTGTTGCACAGGTATTTCTGACACACCTTTGGTGGATCTCAACATCACCATCACCCCGGTGGATAACATGCCACCAAGCATCATTCTTGGGAGTCCATTATTCGTGGATGAAGGACGCAAAACTGCTATCAGCAAAGAGGTAAACGTTTTGTTGCTTGCTTTTGACATTCACCCAGTCCACGTGTCTCAGAGCAACAAAACAAACTCAATGTTCTCTTGTACCTCTTTGTAGAGTCTCTTCGCCCAGGACGTGGACACCATCATGAGAGACCTGAAAATCTTCATCACCAAACAACCCAGCTGGGGTTTTGTTGAGAACACGAACCCAGCTTCAGGTTCTATTCGCGGTCGAGCGGTCACGTCTTTCTCCGTCATGGACATCAAGGATCGAAACATCAACTACGTGCAGGCGAACCACACGGGCGTTGAGCCCTTGTCCGATTCTTTCGAGGTCTATGTCACGGACGGACATCAGAATTCCACACCTGAAACCATCCAGATCAACATCGTTCCGCGAAATGATGAAATCCCCCGGATCAACATCAGTGAGTCTGTCTCCTGCATCCAACAGCATTTGCAACACATCCACGTTTCCTGAAGCGGAGTTCTCGAATCGCACTGTGTTCAAGACTCCAAACGCATAGCACAAGTGTGAAACAATTTTCCTTTGGTTGAAGTGAATCAAGAAGGGTGTAACAGCGGCGTTGTTTGATTGCACGCAGGTGATATGGTTGTGGGCGAGGGCAGCGAGTACGTGCTGAGCGCGCACGAGCTGACGGCGACCGACGCCGACCTGCCCGCCGACAAGCTGGTGGTGAGCGTGGCGGCGCAGCCGCGCCACGGACAGCTCTCCCTGGTGGTCATCTCCTCCACTGACCAGGTCATGATCGAGGTGCCGATGAGGGAGGTCACCGTCGACGAGTTGCTGGTCAGTGGCCTTCGGATCACGTTGGATGTCATTGTTGAGGATAATTTCGCAACAAAAAAATATTGTTGCAGCAGCGAGCAAGATAGCGTGAATACGAATACTTGAGATATCAAAACTGTTGGTGAGGAATATGGCTCGGAGACAGCAAATGCGTCTCCGCCAACAGCCACGCATATTTTGTTCAGCGTCATTGGTTGTGTGACAGGCGACAATTCACTTCAGAATTGGTCGTCAATTGTCAGCAGATCTATCCACACCTCACTGGCATGTTTCCTCGTTTCGAGCAAAACCATGTTCGGAAAAGCCCCTCACAAAAGCTATTGTTTCGGCCTCCTTGTGAAAATATGCATGCGTTTGTGTCAGGACGGGATGCACCTGAAGTACCAGCACGACGGCTCGCAGGAGTCGGGCGACGAGTTCACGCTGCTCATCACCGACGGGGTCCACAGGGTGGAGAAGGTCTCGCACGTCAAGATCATGCCGCTAAAGGACGAACAGCCACAAGTCACCAAAAATGCGGGGCTGAAGGTTCTTATTCATTTCTTGCAATTTTCGCTGGAGCTATACGTGCCGGCTCTGAGGGGAATTGGACAACATCAGTCAGACAACAAGACACTTTCAAAAATGTTTTTGACGGACAGCGTAAAAATCCTGAGGGATTCTTCTTCAAAGCGATGAGCGAGTCTGAGGTTCCTGAGAGAAACGCAGTGTGAACTTGAACAAAAGGCTATTGCACAGTTTGTTGCACTTCCTCTTTTTCCATTGCAGGTCAAGTTTGGCGGAACTGACCTCATTTCCAGCATGGTTCTGAAGACCCTGGACACGAAGGACAAAAAAGTGTTCTTTGTGGTGCTGGAAACTCCGAAACAAGGAATTCTGCAGAAGAAAAGACGTCCAACAATCGATGGCGTTTCCATGTCTGCCTTGCAGGTTCATCAGAAAGAACATTTCGCTTTTTCATTGTTCAGGCCAAGGAAAATGAAAGAAACACATCCAAAATTGACCGCAAACTCTACTTCATTACAATTTTCAGGAATGGGAAGACTTGTCTATCGGGATGAACTTCACGCAACATGACGTGGACACGAACCACGTCCGCTACGTGCACACGGGAAGCCAAACCAAGTCTTTATCGGACTTCTTCGTTTTTCAAATCAATGACGGCGAGCACCGAATGCCCAAGGAGACATTCGAAATCGAAATTATCAATTCCAAAGGCAAAGATATCGCACTTCTGAGCAAAGGCTTGGCTGTGAAGGAAGGAGATTCGCGGTGTGTATTGTCTCTTCTGTGGGAAGTTTCTGTGATGAAATCAATAATTCCTACTGCTGACAATCAGACTTATTGCTTCGCCTAAGAATTTGAAAGATTTTTATTGCATCGTTGCAGGGTTCTGTCGACGGATACGTTGAGAGCCACTGACGGTGCAAATCAACCAGAAGACTTGCGTTTCACAATCACCACTCCTCCAACCCTCGGATATCTCGGATCCGTGACGGAGAAAAACACTCCTGTGTCCACTTTCAGCCAGGCAGATCTGAATGCGCAGAAGATCGTCTACATCCACACGAGCAAAGCCGACATCACCGAAGACGTCTTTTCTTTCACTGTGAAAAACAGTCTCAATCACACGAAGCAGGGCCGCTACAAGATCAAGATTGATCCAATCGACAAGATTCTTCCGACGCTGGACACGAACGTCGCGCTGACCGTGGTGCAGAGTCACGAAGCGAGCATCACCATCCACAACCTGCACGTCTCGGACCCCGACACACCCATCCGCAACATCACTTACCACATGACGGAGTTGCCCCAATACGGCCATCTGATGAGATTGGGCGTCCAGATCAAGGACACATTTACGCAGTATGACATCGATAATGGTCATTTGGCGTACAAAAGCGACGGGACTGATGATCAAGGAGTAGATTTCTTCATGTTCATGGTAAATGACATCAATAACGAAGGTTACCTGATCAACGGGACAAAGCAGACCAGACCGGCGTTCTTCAACATCCTGATTCAGCCTCTGGACAAAGAACCCCCGACTCTCAACGCCTTGGAGAAGCCGAGAGAACTGAAATTCATGGGAGCAGGAAAATACGGATTCATATTGACAAGTGAACATTTACATGCAAGTCATCCTTTGATGGACAGCCCGGGGATCGTCTACACCATACTGGACAAACCCCTGTTTGGTTATATGGAAAACACAAAAACTGGACGAACAATCAGAAAGCGATTCAGGCAGTCGGATATAGATGAGGGGAAAGTGGCGTATATCCTATCTGAGGACACTCAAGCCACGAATGACAGCTTCATATTCAGAATCCAAGACTCTCACAGGAATACGCTGGACAATCTGAGGTTGGTAATCTTGTTACCGTTTTTTTGCTGTCGCTTTCTGTGAATTGTCTGGGGAACAATTTCGGTGGGTCCAGTTGGCGTGTAATTTGACCTGGGGATGAGGATTATGGTGGACTCACAAAGAAAACAAAACCTCCAAAGAATCCATCATAAAGGTTTGTCTGTGTCTGGTAACCAAACAAAAAGGATAGAAAATTGATAAATGACCAAGTGCTCACTCGTTTTTTCTTGTTGTTTGCAAACAGGTTTGAACTGGAGTGGGCGCGAATACAGTTGGAGCACCCGTCGTACATCGTGTGTGAAGACGCCGAGCTGCTTCCCATCTCTGTGGTGCGACTCGGAAACATAAACATCACATCTTCCATCGACATCAAGTCCAAGGGCATGTCCGCGAAGGAAGGCGTTGACTACATTCCTTCAGACAGTAGGATTCTGACATTTGATGCAGGTAAAGACGGTGTCGTGTGGGACCTGCATCAAAGTTGCTCCTCCATTGTCTGACTCGTGTATGCAGACGGTGACAACTGAAAATCTGACCATTTTTGGACACAAAGGACCGATCAAATGAATGAGAAATAGGAACTCATTTGAGGTGGAATCCTGGGAGATTTGCACTTGATTAGGTCTTGATTGCCTTTGGCTTTTCGCCTGAGAGTGTCGGAATGACAAACTCAGGCCAACGCACAAAGCTCAAACTTGGGAGACGCGTTGATTGCACATGTGACTAACCGCAGTGCTGACTCACGCGTTTCTGCGAGAAACAAACGTTTGTTGTTGGTCTCACAAGAACTTTGGGCGACAATTTCTGCAAGGGAGACAAGACTCCTGGTGACTCAGTACAAGCCACATGAAGCTTTTGCCTTGGAACAGCTTGGTTTTGATGTATTTACAATCGAAACTTATTCAACAGCACACAATTTGCTGGCCCCGTCGGTTGTGGATTGGTAATTGACAAAGGCTGACAAAATCCCCCAACATTCGCAACTTGAGTGTTCTCAATTCAGGTATATCTGGTGTCACCTGGGCCGCAGACATCATCAAAGATTCAACACAGGAGGGCAACGAGAAGTTCAAAGTTTCTTTGAAAGCTCCAACAAACGCAGTCTTGGGTGCAAATGACAAAGCTACTGTCACCATCGTCAACCTCAACAAGAATGGTGGGTGCCTCTGCTGTTTTGCGACGCTGACGACATGCATGTGAATGACATTTTTTCTCGATGATCACACAAATTTGGAGGGAATCAGTAAAACCATGCAAAGTAACAGTCGTCATTGAAAGTTGGCGGAAGAGGACGACCAAGGTCTCTCAAATTTCACAAGCATTTGGAGACTTGAACATGATTAGTCCCCTGGTTGGTCCACGCACTGCATTGAAGAGTGTCTAAATGACATTACTTACGCTCCATGCCTTCGTGCTCACGGCACTTGTGCTTGTATGGATGACAAATGTAATTACGGCAAAATTTAGTGGGAGGAAGTTGGCACCCGTGGATTTATTGGATTAGTGCGAGTACATCTCGTTTCCACCATGCACTGGGCCATTGCTGCCCTGTCTTCCATGAACATATTCTTTGAATGAAAAAATAAGCTTCTTTAATCAGTGCAGCTTGACTTGATAATGCAGGAGATTTACTGCGGATATTCATTGAGAGAGATAATTGTCGAAGTGTGGAGCAATAAAGAGAGTCTGCATCAGCGCCGATGGAGCTGTTACTTCCTTGGTGTTCAGGCCACGGCGACGGTGGCATTTTGTGGGAGCCTGATTCCAGCGGTCAATTATCTTGCCCCGACCTACAACTCATCCGATCCTCCCAACAAAATTGATTCCCGAAATCTAATTTCCTTGAGGCGCATTCGTTGTTATTGTTCTGATTCTGAATGTGTCACTGGGCAGGAAAGCAGTCGGCAGGCTGATAGGGCGTCTTGGGAGCTCCTTCCCGAGCTCGGCTGCTGAACGGATTATGTGCTTCCCATATCTATAAGATGCGAGTCTTTTCAAAGAAGGAGCGAAGTGTTGACCGAGATGCCTCGCTCAGTTGATCTTTCTTTTTGGTGAAAGGGTTGCAGTCAAAAGCAATGTTGTCCCGGTGAAAGTGTGAGCTTGCTGTTCGCGTGGTCAGACACACACGAAAAAGTGAGCTCTGTTAGCCTGTTCAAAGACATGTTCTCGTCTGATGAGCAGCTATGTTACAGCCTGTGAAGGGAGTTTTCTGGTCTCTAACAGCCAATCAGGCTAAAAGCGAAGTAGCTGGCAATGCACAGAAACGACCATCAACGATCGAAAGTTATGGGCTCTCAAATAAGTCAAGTTCACATGGCTGACCAGTATTACTTTTACGGTTACGCTGTAGAAAAGCTTCACAGCCCCAGCGGTGGCGGTTTCATTGCCTTGTTACTGATAGTATTGTCGTGTCCCCCAGACAAGCTCATCTACAAATCAGAGCAATTACCATAGTGCTGGGCAGCCCGCTTTTCTTTTCCGCTTTTGTGACTTGAGAATAGTAGAAATGGGCTTTTCCCAAAGCGTGCATTTTTAGTCCAGAAATGAGGTGTTTCTCTGTTTAGATTTTTCAACTTTCTGTCTTCTTTGGAGAAAAAGTGTTCACTACATTGTAGTGTCACTGCATTTCCATGATGAAACTAAAACATTTCATGCTGAAGGCCTGGTGTTCCTACATCACGTGCAATGACAGTTTCATCCAGCTTGCAACCTTGGTTATCCTGTTTCGAATTCATTTTGCATCTTCACTGACACTCATTGCTCTTGGGAACTGCCTGCTTTTGATGTGTCATCGTGTTGTCGCACTTTTGCAGGAAGGTGTGATGAGTACATTGGCATGATCACAAAGGACATCCCGAATCCGATTGAGCCGGAGACCAGCATCCCGCAGCCACAGACCGATCCCAGAGCGATCGTGAGTACAACAACATTTCAGACAGTCTGTCAGCGGAGGGAACTTTTCGATTTGTCTCTGTTTCATGATCACATCAGCGGCAGGGTTAAAACGTAACATTTTGTTTGAATTTAGTTTGAGTCGCTGGATACTCTGATCGATCTGGACAATGAAATCAGAACAGAGAACAATGACGAAGTGCTGAGCCAGGCCGATAACACAGACACTGCGCTTGTCTGGGAAGGACTCAATGAAAACACAGCTGAAAACAGCAGAAGAAGAGGAAGAAAGAAGGGCAGAAAGAGAAAGAAGGGGCGAAAACATAAAGACTCGAGTGAGAATGTGGAACTCAGTACGTTGCTACCTTCTGCGTCCACAGTCATGTTCGAAGAACACGTCACAAAGGTATGACAACCGTGCACGATGAACAGATGGTGCAGAGGAAATCTCTGATGCGTTTTGTTTGAGACACCGCGCTCTTGAATCTCAATGTGCAAGACATTTTGTTTTGCATTTGTGTTGACATTCAGTCACTTCAGAAGGCACTGACACGATTCATTGCATCGAGGGTCCTACGAGTCACCTGTTGATTGCACATCTGAAACCTACGTCGGTCACAGCTGTGATCTCTCCGCCTTTCAGTTGGCGCCTCAGCCGTGCACGCGGGAAACCATGGGGCTGCTGTACTTCGACCTCTACACATCGCGCATGTTTCGCTGCACGGGTGTCGCGTGGGAAGCGTGGAACTACAGCCAGATGCAGAATCAAATGCTGAAGACGGAGGGTGTGGCGGAGCAGAGTGCCGGCTCGGCGCCGCCCCAGGCTGATCCCAATAGGAACAGGAAGGACAGGCTCGGCTGCCCGGAGGGTGAGGTTCTGCACCTCTGTGGATGAATCTCTCAAGGAACCTTCTTCATTGTTTACACATTTTGGTGAAATGCCTCATGAATTTTTACACGCAGGGTGGAAGGAGCACAGAGATGACTGTTTTTTGATGATCAACGAGAAGGAAACGTGGAACAATGCAGAACAGAAATGTGAGGACAACTTCAATGGACATCTGGCTCACGTGGAGTCGGAGAAACACCTGGAATGGTTGTGGCAGCTCTCGGGTGGACATCCCATCTGGATAGGTTCGTCTACACTTATATCTGCTCGCGCTTCACATGCAAACAAAAACTCACGGACAGAAATGTGATGAAGCGAGCATCACGCTCTTCATTTGCTGTGTTGCAGGCATGAACGACAAGAGAGGCCACCACCGCTGGGAGTACACGAGCCGAGCTCCGGTGCGCTTCTACCACTGGAGGACGGGTTTCCCCAGGAGCCAGTGGACGCTCAGCAAACACTGCGTCCTCATCAGCAGGTAGACGCCTCGAAACACCACACAATCTGGATCATCACCAGTAGACCAGATGCAGAGAGGATGTCAATTTCCACGGAGATCTATTCCTCTGTCTCTGCCCAGAAAACATCTTGTATTCATTTTGTTTCAATGTGACTTTTATATTAGCGTTGTGCCTTTCGACACACACACACACACACACACACACACACACACACACACACAGCGGGGGAGAGAGAGAGAGAGAGAGAGAGAGAGAGAGAGAACAGTTTTGCCTTCCTTCTTTCCCTGTTTGCAGCTGAAGGAGGAGCCTCCACCCCTTTCCGAGCACAATGCACGCCTCAAAATATACACAACAGCACAATACAGTTGCATGTCACTTGCTTCTGTTTCTATGTGAGAAAGTCATAATTGAAACCTGGTACTTGCAGACGAGCAGAGTGGGTGAATAGACCCTGCGACAAGAACCAAGCGAGATACGTGTGCGTGCAGCCCGTGCGATCCCTGGGCCACAGTCACAAGCGGCGGCGACGAAGACCGTAGTTCTGTGCACCGTGCAAACTGCTCATCGCTCGCCGATATGCAACTTCCACCAAAAAGGAGTGGCAATAATTGCTGCGAAATGCTGTTTTGCCTGGAAAGTAAATTTGTTTCCTGGCTCTCCTTGTTTTTCTCAGAAGAAGACTCGCTCTCAATTGTCTTTTCGTGCTGTCCAAGATATTTGCACATAACACAAAGGTCATCACTTGTGGAGGGTCAAAAATGATGCAATAACTGTACATTGGTGTCTGTAAATAATGTGTTGTAAATTATTTATTCTTGCAGTGAAACAAACTGTGAAAACTTGTCAAATTCTCATGCATCAAGCAGGGAAAGAAACAAATTCTTTTCCCTTTTGCTCCCTTGTTTTTCATTGATTGGCCATACACAATGTAATTTTCCAACAATTCAGGCAAGGATTCCCAATTTGTCAAATTTCAAGCAAGAACCGCACAAAAATGACACTTGTTGCCTGTGGCCATTTTCTCGTTTTATCTGTGGGAATTTAGCTGTGGGTGTTTGAGCCAGAAGAGAATTGTTGTTTCGTTGTGAGGTTGTCTGTTTGATTGAATCACAAATGACTGCCACACTATGTTTGTGAAGTGGAACATTGTTGTTTGTTATTGTACAAAAAACAATACAGATTGGTGTATAGTTGGAAAAAATGCTTCGTTTTTCTTTTCATTTTCAGAACTGGCTGCTGTAAATGTGCACCTTTGTTTACCTTTGGGTAAAAGTGCTTCTTTTAACACGAGACCAAACGGTAATTCAAATCAAAGCGGTGTAACCGTGGAATGGATGGGCCTATCGTTATGCATCTGCAGCACATGATATGGTTCTGAGTCACTGGGTTTGTCCCCGTGCACTGCAAGCACCCAGAAGCAATTCTTGAAGGAAGTGCGTCACAAAGGAGAGAAGACCTCAACCAGAGCACAAATTTCGACAACACACGCAAGATCTAGCCACAGATGGTCACAACAGAAAGTCCACACAGATTCCTTTCATCTGCTCCTGTTGTGGTGACTCAGTTCTGCTGCCAACCTCCGAGAATAATTGCCGCGAAGGAGAAGAAAGTGACACGCCAAAAACCTTGTAGCTTTCCAAATTTATTTCTGGACTGGCTGCAAGATTCTTCGTTTGTTTGACACATAGAATTTTGAGAAGTCTGTTTCAAACTGTGCTGCGCGAACACGTCTTGCAGCACATTTGCCTGAAGTATTCACGGTCACAGAACCCAAATCGCATCACCAGTGGGCAGTAGGAAATCCTGTTCACGTCTTTGCAATCTGCAAAGAAAAACATGGACCTGGGAAACTCACGAAAACTCTGAATGTTCAAACGACACAATTTCATGCACATTCCTGGCACCAGGCAAACATGCAGTGGTGCCAAGAAATGTGTTTTTGCTCGTGCGTACCGGAGTCTCCTGCAATGGACATGCAGAGTCCCCGGCATTCTTGGCTGATTTCGGGCATGTCAGCAGCTTTGCATCCCTTGTCGGGTTTTCCCATGAATGACCTGCATTCTACGAGCCTGTACTGGACACCTCTTCCGCATCGAACCGAACACTGAAACCAACACCAATTGATTGCTGGCGCAGTTTGGAAGGCGCTGTTGATGGTTTGAAAATCGGCTGACCGCGCCACAAATTTGCTGATAGAACCCCAGTCAATACCTGGCCGAATGATCCGGTGACCCACCTCGGCGGTGGACACTCGCCGTTGTTGCAGTCGGCGTGGGTGGGTGGTTTCTCTGCTACAGTGCAGTTGAGTTCGTCCAGCACCCTCCCTTCAGGACTGATGCACGTTACAGCCCTGGATTTCCGTCCAGATCCACAGGATGCATTGCACTGAAAGTGTGATTTTCACACAAGAAAAGAGAAGTACGTACGAGGGTTGTCCACGAATTTTCCACTGCAGGATTGCACCTCACCAACAGTCTTGGTGTTGTGTCGCAGCAGAAAATTCATGCACAGACCTCGTGCTCTACATGGCACTCTTGTCAAAGGAACCATTTGTCAGGAGGCATGACTTGCAAAATGTTCTCACAGCCGACCAGGCAGCGAACTGCCAATGCGCGGGACAGCCGACGACGAAGCAGCCTCGCTGTGTCACCGGTTTGTCGTCTGTGCACTGTTCCTGCGGGAGGATCTCACTCTCGGCGACGCTCACTTGGCGCAAACACAACACTTGGCGGTTCTGCATGCCGTCGCCGCACGTTCTGCTGCAGGCCGACCACTCACTCATGATCCATCTGAAAAAGTCGTGGACAGAAGCGACTGGTGTCACGCCCGAGGGAGGTTTTGTTTTCTTTGGACTCGAAATCATTACCTTGAACCACAAGAAGTCCTGAGAACCAGGATGTTGCAAAATACACAATCAATGATTGTGGAGGTCCATGTCCATGTTTCACACTGAAAACTTGCGCGGTGTTGTGATGGGGCACGCGTGAATCCGATGAGCTCAAGGGACTTGGTATCTGATTCAGCGCACAATTTCTGTCATTCTCAGATGTTGTTTCCTTGTCTGAAACTCACTGAGCTGGACAGGACTTGGTGTTACAGGATTTCATTCTTCTCTCCGGCTTGCTGGTCCCCTGGCAGTAATCCTCCTCGACTGTTGTCCGCTCTTCCGTGTGTCTGCACACTGCTACAGACTGCTTCAGTCCTTGACAATATTCAAAAGAAACTGTCAAAGACTTTTTGAGGCAGGTTTTTCTTCTTCTTCACTTTACTTTCAAGAGACATTCTGCCTTTGAAAGTTGTGGAGAAGAAATGGAGTCTGCAAGCCATCAATGAGGTACGTCACACCGGAAAAAAGGAATGTGAATTTTCTCACCTGATCCGCAACTTTGAGAACACGGAGACCAGGCTGAATATTGCCATTGATAGACTTCGCTACTTGTACGCGGTAAACTGTATTCATAGTAAATTCCCTGGTTCATCTCTTGAGCGAGAACCTGGTGGAAAGAAAACGCGCTCAATGTGGTTGTCAATTGCTTGTTTTGCTTCATGTTGCGTTTTGCTCCCAAATCAAGTGACAAGGGTCCAGCGACGAGCACAGGGAGGTTTTCACCATGAGTATGAGGGTCTCCGAGGTGGGCCCCAGGGCGCGCAGGATCTCCGGACCGTCGTCGAGCCGCTCGTAGTGAAACACGGTGCTCGCCACCTGGAACTTGCGCGGCCAGTCGATAGTCCACGCGCCGTTGATGAAGTAGGTTCCGTTCTCAGACATCAAGGCTACAATGTCATGAAGTTTTTTTTGCCAAACAACGAAAAAGAAAAATTATTTCTGTTGTTCGGTTTCCCGCACGAATTTTTTTTTTTCTCTCTTTTTCTCTCACCCAAGTAATTGCGCGATGCCACCGACTCATTGACCGTGATGGACAGGGCTCCCTGAGGAATCCTCACCACCTCCTGATAAGCTGCAAAAATCTTCATTTGAAAGTGGCATGACACGCGGGTAAATTTTCATTCATAAAGATATATTTTCACTTGTGCTATTTTCCGGAAGTTGACGACAAGGGTTGCTTGCTGTGGCCCTGCCACTCACAGTCCTCGAAGCCAGTGAGGGGGTCGCTGAACACCCGACTGACGGTCCTGCACGAGCTCCCGTCACCCGCGCACACCCGACACTTGTCTTCCTTCGTGTCCGACCCCAACACTCTGTCGCAGCCAACGTGCTGACAAACAACAATTTGACTTCAGGGCACAGTACCACAAGCTCGGTGAAACGAAGGCTCGAAACAGATCTGATCAAATGAACCTGAGTAAATTTGGCCTGTGTTGATGACTGCTCTCTTGAAGGAGCAGCTTTGTTTTTTGAATTGATGGAAATGCGCTGATGCCCGATTGCAAAATGTCTTGTCCGTGTGATGTTTCAACAAAGACACGTACCCGACACTGGCCATTGATGCACATGTCGAGAGAATCAGGAAAACACCTCGTTCCGTCGATCACCTTGGGAGTTCTCTCTGTGTAGAAGTGGAATCCCGACGCGATGCAGTTCAATGCGCAGGGTCTCATCATGCTGCCTTGAACAAATAGCCTCATTTGTTCGACAAGGAGAATGCAGAAACTGGCTTCAGCAACAACACAGAACTTATTTGTGCATCTTCTGATAAGATGGATCGGTGGGGAGGTGTGCGCTCAACAAGATCAACGGCTCGCAGTCACAGGGCCGCAACCTTTAGGGCCTGTCTGTGAGTACTTGCAAGTTACCTCCATCAAACGGTTTCCATTTGTAAAGCTTGTTTCTGAAAGGCACCCTGTTGAACCAGTCACACTGCAGTTCTCTGTAGTCAGTGCTGCCAAGAGGACAGTCCTGAAAAGAACACCTTGTCTTACCAACGTGCCAAAATGTCAACGCATCTGCATCAGTGTTCAATTTCTGACGTGAACAACTCACTTGTACATTGCACGACCTGTATCTTCGCCTCTCACCAATGCAATATTTTCCTCCATTGCGTGGCCTGCAAAACGCAAATGCACCACAAACATTCGTTTTTATTTTCGGCTTGAGATTGCAACAGCAAAATTCCAACTGTAAAAATGCTTGAGTACGAGTGCGTTATCTGGGAGGGCTGCGAAACACCACTTTAAAGACTTTCAAACTCAAGTTTCCCCATCCTCAGAACAAAACTGGACTCGTGGGCGCCTTTTCGCCAGCGCAGTGGTATCCAAAGTGGATTCGGTTGTTAGCGTCAACCCTGGGGCCTTGAGAACATTCTCACTCGGGCGCGTCGCAGCGGCGCTCGCTCGACCGGACCCCGCCGCCGCAGGTGCGCGTGCAGTGGCCCCAGCGACTCCATGAGCTCCACGCGCCGTCCTCCGCCCGCGCTTTCCACCCGGGCCGCACGCAGCGACCACGGTAGCACCACTGTGGAAAGTTTGCGCAAATCCAAGTGCATGAACTCCTTTTTTTTACAGAAAAAAATATCACCTGCACGTAGGTTCAAGCTTCAACTTGTGCCTGCAACAGCTCGCAAAAGAGCAGCATCTGCGCCACCTGTTTGTCTGCAATGTTATAACCTTCAAACTGCTCGGGCAGAGATCGTGAAGATGCACGCATCACGAGAATTGGGGTGAGGCGATTGATGTTTGCGTGAGAAAGAAAATACCGGACACGAAATTTCAATGCATTTTCTGCCCTGTGTGAAGGGTGAGGCAGCATGAGGGGCAGTTGACCAATCTGCTATGTTGATGAATCCACTGCAAGGTGAACTCACTCCCTTCTTCAGTCTGACTGTGGAACACCGCGTTCCATCCGCTGGTGGAATGTTGTTGGTCGTACACTCTTCATCACTCCCGATGCACCACAACTCTCGGCACACGTCCTGTTCAAGTTGAAAATGATATGCCAATGTACAAATATTTGTACTCATCCAAAGTGTATTTTTGTACGAAGCGGAGCACTGAGTATACTTTATTCAAAGATTCCCGATCTCACCTCGAATTTACACTGTCTTGACCAGGATCCAAACTGCAGTTTACACTGCGCATCGCCATCCACGTCTCTACCTGCGCGCTGCACCGGAAACTCGAAGGGTCTCGCCAACGGTCTGTTCTCCAAGCAAGCTCCCTTCCCTGAGCTACAAACGTTTGAAGAATTGCAGTTTCAAGTCGATCACCTGCTTCTTTCGATCCCACTTCTTTTTGTGATATCGAAATCGCAAAATTCAGAATGAACACAAGCTTGTCAGAAACCAACTCGAGGAAGTCCGAGATGTATTGTCTGCTGCAAGAGGACCAGGTGAAGGGTTCCGTGTTTTTGTTGAGCTGAGCTGCCATGATCTTTGCCGATTCGTACCCCTTTTCTCCACATTTGTTGCCCGCTCCATCGTGATGCATGCCGAAACTGACCAACGAAGAAAACAAATCACGTATGTTGCTCCATGACAAGAAACAAAGAGCAAAGATGTGTCTTCGTTGAACTTTGATGAATCTTGTGACAAATTTGTGGAAAAAAAATTCTGATGTTTGAATGTCAAGAGCACGCGAATTGAAAAATAGCTCCATGGAGCTTGCGGTGATTTGAACATTTTCGCAAACACGAGAGCCTTTTGCGACAAAAAACTTGAGCTCATAAGTTGCCTTTTGCAACAAAAAACCAGAGCTCATAACTTGTGAATGTAATCTTTGTGATGTACCGGTTGCTTTTTCTGCACCAAATGCCGCTTGCTTTTTCTACACCAAATACCACTTGCTTTTTTCAAATTGATTCCTTCTCTGAAAACACAATTATTCAACACACATTCTAAAACTCTTCTGACCCATCAAATCTACAAAAAACCCTTTCACATTGAAAACACAAAAAACAATTTGATTCATTTCCCTCTGAGCAAACCCACTGACAAAATTTTACCACTTTTTCTGGGACCTTTCAAAAAACCACCAAAATCACAATTGCTTCACTATGCCCCAAACCAATTTTCAAAAACAAAACACCAAAATTATTCCCTTACTGCATATTTACCACTGCAACACCTTTCACTTGTTAAAATTCCTTCTAATTAAGTCCAAATTACTCAAAACTACACCCATCTCTTTTTAACACAATTTCACTTTTTGACTTTAACCCCCAACCCTCAGCTATCTGTCCTCAAACTTCAAAATTTTAAACCTCATGCATCATCACCAATCAATTCCCTTTTTATTCCCATAAATTGTTCACTTTGGCAAAAAAATATTTCTGTATGATATCTCAGATGACATATTTTGATGCAAAAACCCCAAAAATCACATTTTCAAATTCACCCACCTAAAAACCACTGAAAAATTTCACCACACAACCCAAGCATCCCTCTCACCTTCAACTGCATCCGATTTTATGAAAATTATGCATGAACACCTTTGATCAAATATCAATACTTTTTAAGATATACCCCAAAACAATACTGCTTGTACCAAAATTTGCCTTTCTCAGATTTTGAACTTTTTTGCACTAAAAATTCCAAATTGTTCCATTTCTTTCTTTTGACACCTCAGGCATAATTTAGGACCCAAACTGCAACAAATCTATCACAGAACCATATATTTAGACTAAAATCCTGACCACCACAGCATGCACCAGATTTTGCAATTGGATGCCTGTAGGTGATTTGAACAGATGAAATACCACTTGCTCAAAATTTTCAATTTTCACCCAGCAGTCTTTCGTCCGTTCAAATCACCTAAAAACCTCATGTATTGAAGGAAATATGACCACACTCGTACTTGTGCCCCAGTTCGTGCGATATGGTGAATGCCGAAGCGAGACCGATGTCTTCGTTTATGCTGCAGCTCCTTTCCGGCTCGCACATGCCACCCACAGGGGCCAAACCTGGAAAAAAGAACGGATTTGTTCTTTGGAACATTCTTCAACTCAACGTTTTTGTCAAACGCGAGGCCAGCCTTTGCAAACAAGTTACATTTTACGTGTATCCCTGTTTTGTCTCACAAAAATGCAAGGTCGATTTTGTCAAGCAAAAATCAAAGAACGGCACTCAAAAAGTGTTTTGCTGGACCCACCAAGTGTTCCACACGGCTCATCTTTGTACGTGCAAATATCGAGCCTGAAAAGACATGAAATGAAACAGAGAAAATCAATGACGTTTTATTTCAGCACAACTTGCAGGAAACAAATAATTGGCTTCAGTGATCCAAAGGGATCAAAAGGTTTCGGTCTGTTTTATTTTCCACACAGCACTCAGGCATCCAGAGACACGAATCCCCCGACCATGCAATGGGTAGATCTTTGTTATGACCACTGCTATTTTTTGCTCTGACCATGAGGTCAGCTTAGTTTCCATCTCTCGGGATTTCGCAGGAATTATGAATCTTTCGGTTGTTTTTACAAGTTGTGAATCTGCTCCAGGAAGCACATTTTCCTTGTGAGACAACGCTCAGGAAATCAATTTCGCAAGTCAAGTGGCGTTTTGAAGTTGGATCTGGTTTTCCTCCTGTTCGCAGCTTTGTGGAAATGCAGCTGATTGCAAAGTTCATTTCATGAGTTTCTGCGCTGGGCAGTTATGTGATAATGAGCAGCCACAAGTTAGAAAAATGGCGATTTCCTGCTCCTTCTCCTTTGTCTTCCCACTTAGTAGCATACTCGATCGATAACAAGTTCAGAGTTTTTCCTTCCTTCCAGGAAACGATAATATCTCATTAAACTGGGGGTCTTCGAGGACAAACAACCCGCTTGTTGCACAGCGCTGGAAGCTACACATCAGAGGCGGCGATGCAGAGAAACTTTGCAACTCGCGAAAGTTTCCACAAAGTGCATTTACCTTGTGATGAGAATCGCAGTGTCATGAGTTGGTCTTGCGCTCTTTTCATTTGTCTTCCCACCTGTCAACTGAATTGAGGCTTGCCACTTGCAGAAACTCTCCAAAGTTCTGTCTGCATGGTGCGTGATGAGTAAATTCGGCTGTAAAGGAAAAACAGTTGAGTGAGAATCTGTCGACACAGCAGGGCACCTCATCTTGTAGATTATCTCCATCATGCAGCCCGTGGCCGCGGGCGGTCTGAGTGGTTTGTGGTTTTCTGCTGGCTGCGGTCTTTCTTGAAAACTACAACATTGCAGGTCTGTAGTCGCGTGCGCAATTCGCCCGTGTACGTGTATTTGCGACATGGATTGATGAACAGGACAGAAGTCATTGGTTTCCGTAACAATACCAAATCTTCAGTCAGCAGGATGAGCCTCGTGACAAGGAGCTGGATCCTGTTGCCAATACTGGAGTCTGCGAACAAATTTGACACCTGAAAGAGTGAAAAAGAATTTCGAACAATTGTCTGTTGTTTGAACTGAACACGTGTGAGTGTTCGTGCAAAATATTTTACGTCCAGAAAAGTGCCTCACAATGTTCATGACACTCAAAATGTAAGGTTCGATCTCTTGCTCTCCATGATAGGCAATCATGCTTTTGTCCACAACAACCATCGTCTCCAGAAAGTTGCGCTTGCTGACGGATCGCCTGTGTCTCTTTCTCCACCTTTGTTTTCTTCTCTCATCAATTTTGTTGATCTCGTTTTGTTTCTCTTGTGAACTTTGCTTTGACCAGTGGTGATGCACTGAGAAATGTGGCTTGTCTGAAAACACAAAAGCAAAAGGGGACAACATATCGCCAAATGCTTCTCCATGTTCTCTTTATAGTTTATCATTTTGTTGCTGAATTTCATTTGGTGTTGGTGTGTTTCTGCATTTGTTACCAGGCACTCCGCAATGGCTTTTCTGATGCGCACGGTTGAAGGATGACCTTTTGTACACGACGTGGTAGTGCCCCTCCCCAGCTGCGGGATCCGTGTTGTTCCACAGTGGTTCTACGAAGTACTGTTCGCTTGATGTGGCAAACATACCGTGCTGAAGACAAATTTGAACTGACAGGCACATCTTTGAGGAAGATCATTGGGTGGTCTCTCCAAGAACAGGACGGGGCATTCCCTTGGACCCTGAGTCTTGGTGACTCAACTGAAGAAGAAATTTTTGAGTCTGGCCGTCGGTGGTGCGTATCGGAAGCATGCAGTTCTTTTTGGACTTTGGGCCGAAACCCCTGATACACTTTCACGTGAAGCAACATGAAAAGGCGACAAGGATTTTCATGAGTTCCAACAAAAAATTGGTCTTGCAGGGCCTTCCCTTTTGCTTGATTTGCCATGAACACGAATTTTGTGCACCTGAGAGAGGATTCCATTTTCGCTTGGCCCACCCTCCATGCTTCACACGACTTTTCTCCCTTCATGTGCAGCGCATTGCTGGGCGCGTCTGAACACTCAACTGTGCCTGTGACTGCGAAGCGAACGTTCAAGTCGAACGTGATTCCCTTTGGATGGAAACTTTCATTGATGGTCGCGGTAGCGTCCATCTAGGTCCCGCTGTTGGCTTAAA
>JAAUXT010132169.1_pt1 | contig 18307 bp, 18 predicted proteins | sample 7278171 | NCBI WGS metagenome assembly JAAUXT01 (sample SAMN14350112, study PRJNA611818) | marine sediment metagenome | isolation source: surface marine sediment (1.8m) | place: French Polynesia: Moorea | collected 2018-08
AAATCCGAGGCGAAGCCGAGGCTTTGATTAATCTCCAGCTCTCTGTTCTTTAACTGACTTAAGGCACAAGGCATTTTAATGTGCAGTGCAACAGTGTCAAATGGTCATTTTAATGTGTAGTGCAATAGTGTCAAACCATTTAAAGTCAACTGTAGATCAATTGCCAGTTAACTTCCGGTGGAGAACAAAAGTTGCCCCTGACGACGTGCCTTAACTATGTGTTCAACAGATGGGCAAAACACAACACAGATCAGCTGAAGTGAATAAACGTGAGGAATAAAAGCAATCGAGCCAAATAAAGCCGCTCAATGATCTTTCATTTCAGAATTTGATGGACCATAAACCTTGGTCTCTTCCAAGAAACCGTCGTGCGCGAATGCAAACGGTCCATTGGAAACAGATTGCGTTTGGTTTCTATGGGAGAATCACCACAGGGTCACGGTAGTTTATGCGCAATAAGCATTTGTTGAAGTACCCCATTAAAAATACGTGCGTAGGTCCACCTGGACATTTGTCAAAACAAATCGATGGTTTTCGTGAGGGCTTCGCTGAACTGCGTGATCGGTTGATTGGGATGGGTGAAAATGGTGGTTCAGGCTGTGCTGAAGCGAAACCCTGCGTTCATGGCTTTCAACGAGGGACGGCTCAAAGTCAATGGACCTGTCTCACAGGGCTTGGACCTTCCAGAGAGCTCAAAGCCCTCCCCTGGAGCTCAAGCACCCGACCCGACCCCCCACCCAATGACCTCCCCTGGCCAAGGGGGGCGAGCACCACGGAGCCCAACCCCTGCGGACCCACCGTCAGAGACGGCTGAGCATCCACCACTCGATCCCACACAGGGAAGGTCCCAACGCCCCTGACCCCACCTCTCTGAGGAGCCTGACCCTGAAGTATGTCCAGGTAGCCTGGACTGCTGTCCATGAAACGTTCCCAAAGCTCTTTGACGCAATATTTAGCATTGCTCGCTGTGCCGCTGCCAAACGCAAAGTTCTTGGGAACACCTGCCCACACGTGTTCGTGTTTCGTTTGGAAGTGAAATACTCTGGGTTTGGATGGACTCCTCTAAACGTGAAATGGCTTTCACGTCCACCTGTCTGGAAGCGTCTTCGGATGCGCCCGTCGAATGTGCTCCTCTCTGTGCCCTGGACCCGCCCCTGGACCCACCCCTGGTCCCACCATGTGGATCAGGCTGTTGAGAATGAAAGTGGAAGACAATACGCCGATGACAGCTGTGGGAGAATTGCTGTCGCTGCTGCTGCTCCTGAGATCAATCTGTGCCTCGAGGTTCAGAAACTGGGAGCAACAGGTTCGCGAAGTCAAACGTTCGTATGTTCACAAAGAAATGCGCAAGAATGGATCAAGGTTGCAATTTTCGCGCCCAAAGGATACGAAGACTCCGCCAAAGCATCGTGCAGGTTGCAAAGTTGTCCGTTTCTCTCTCTCTCTCTCTCTCTCTCTCTCTCTCTCTCTCTCTCTCTCTCTCTCTCTCTCTCTCTCTGCGTACGTCTGGACAGCGGTTCTCACGTGACGAACAATTTCCTTGAGCACCGCAAAATGGAGTGTGATTTTTCGACCGGACAGTTTCGCGTCAGGTTTGTTCGCGTCCAAGAAGATGTTCAGGGCAAGCGAACTGTGAGCGACGATTCGGAGCGGTTGTCAGAACTCTCGAAATCAACATGGCATCTGAATGTTCGAGACTTCAGTCGCCAACTGCTTGTTCTACTGTGAGCTCAGCTCTTAACACAAGGACATGCAACAGCCGTCAGGGCTGTGAGAGACAGAACGTGACTACGTGACCACGTGTGGGCGTGACGACATGCCCGACGTGACTACGTGACAACATGATGAGACTCCGTGACGATGACGTGATGACGTGACGTGATGACGTTATGGTGTGACAACGTGACAACGTGCGCATCCAGCACAGTACGCAAAACTGACCAGCCATCATGCACCTCAAATATTGTCACCCCAGGTTCGAGTTTTGTGTTATTTTTCCACACCAAACAAGTCAATACTTTTCAAATGAAGTTTTCTTTTCAACTCGAAACCCATAAAACCCCAGTTGTACAAATACTTCAAATTCCCGCTGCTAGTAAAGTACCCATATAATGGGCGCAAAATTGAAGGACCAAAAATTGTAACAAGTTAAATTGCGTTGAGTTGAAATTTTATGGTTGTGGCCATGAACCGAACTGAGGCGACCACATTCCTCTCAGGGGTTCAGACGCAGGTTCAGCGTCGTTTCCACCTGGTCCCCGCGGCAAAAAGGCTCGAGTCCCACGAGTCGACAGCAAATTTGTGGTCGAAGCAATTTTTCGTGAGGTCTCGCACTGAAAAAGGAAGATTTATGTTTGTTTAAGTGCTGCGCTGTGCAGCAAAGTCGTGATAGTCGTGAAGTTATGAAACGAAGAGATTGCAAGGGGTTTGAAAAAGGGGTGAAACCCCGTGAATCTCTTGGTTTCATAACTGCAGAGAGAAAACTGCGTCTCGGGTCTTCGGAGGGAAGGGGAGATTGCTTTCAACAATGCAGAATAGGACTTTGAGGAAAGGACCAATCACTGCAAGACTTTGTGAGTTTGATTCTGACCACTGAGGTGATTCGCGTGAACGTCATGCAGAGATTCATTCACAACATGGATGTTCTTGCTGTTCTGGTTGGTGCACGGGTTGGTGTTTTCGTGGCGGACACCATTGCGAGCAGAATCTTCAGTTTGGTAGACTCGCGAACAAGAGAAATTGCGCCACAACCCAATGCGTTCTGCACGAAATGACTTTTCCAACGGTCTTCCAATTTTCCAAATTCGGGGGTCAATTATGGAACCTCCGACGCAACAATACAACGTTCTTCACAAGAAACCTGCCCCTCATTCTGAACATTGAACGTTCTCCGCTTAAAATATTATAAGTTTTGGTTCAACACAATTCACCCGTTGTGAGCAGCGATTTGGGAGCGCAGCGAAAGGAGTCAGGTAGAATCAGGTAAAGAAACAGCCACCGAAACTCCGCAGAAAACAGAACAAACAACCCCTTCAGAGTTGTGTCTTGGATCGTGCAATGAAAATGAATGCCGAGCGCATCTAGTTTGAAACAGGCAGAACGAAACTTGGGTCTGGAAGAACCAAACGCATCCGCAAAAAAATTAATTCAGAACCAAACAATGTTCTCGAGTTGAAGTTGGGTTGAAACTTGAGGCAAAAAAACATTTGCCTAAAATTTCATAATTTATGAGTACTTCATGAAAAATCGCACAGCTGAAGCTTCTGTAGAGAAACCCGCCCGTTTCCCACGACCCTGTGCGCAATAGAGACGACTTCCCCTGTTCTTTACGATCTCCGGCTGTCGTCTACGAGAAGTATAAATCCATAGATAGCATCTCAAAGTCATAAAATTTTTGTTTTTCAGCAATAAACTATTGGCGTGGACATCTGGTCCTTTTTGCGTCTTCAAATTTCTCAGAAGCCATGGAATATGTATTTGTTTTGAGTTCTGCCCAAAAATATTGTTTTTCTACAATGACCGTCGAAATTGTCTTGCAAAACTCAGCCAAGCCAGATTCACATTGGAGAAGATGTGATTGGTTGTGTCCACTCAGGGAGCTTTTTGCGCGTCAGCGCGCGACGCGAGTGCGTTGGTTGCGCATGCGTGAAGGGAAATCTGAAACGTTTCTCTCTCTCAACATGTACGTGAAGAGGCCTTCGAACAAATAACTGCATTTGGAGATGAAATGATCAAGTTTGTAACGGTGCATCAACCGAGGTACCACAGGGGACATTTTCTTTTTTGTTTTGCTACCAAACTTCTGCGACATGTTGCACGTGCGTACGTTGTCCTCTGTCGAACTCGCTTGGACACAGTCGCAGAATCGCCGTGCGCCTTGACCAGCCTCATCTGTGAGAACCCCGACCCCTCGCGTGTTTTTGACACAGTGCAGTTTTCACGACAAAATTTCATGACCTGGAAACTGGGTTTCTGTGCCTGTCGCATGCTCTTCCTGTTGACGTACTTCTGTTTCCTTCGACTTTGATGCGCTTTTGTGGCTTCGTGGTTTTCCTCGCTTGTGCGGGTGGTACTTGCTTCTCCAACTTTGCGGTCGAACTTGTCGTCACCAAACTTTGATCCTCATTGCTTTCTGTTTCCTTTGGTTTGTCAAAATTTTGTCACTCAGAACGCTGGGAGCCAAAAGCCGAATGGTCTGATCCCAATTCAAAAGTATCCAGAAAGATTTGATCGGACCCCGTGGACATCTTTTTTCATGACAAGCAATTTATCAACCGAAGGGTTGAATGCCCTTGAGTTTCAGCTGAAGACAGATCCCATTGAAATGCAAAGAGCTCTTCACTCTGAAACCACGCTGATCTGAGGAGCGAATTATCCTGGTACGTGTGTGTGCTTCGCGTGTGCGTGTGCGTGGCATGTGTGCGTGTCTGTGCGTGCGCTCGCGTGCATGCGAACGTGTGGTGGTGTATGCGTTCGTGCAGCTTGAGTGGAATGCGTGCGAAATGCGCATCTAACAGACAGGTGTCTTCTTTCCTTGCAGGCCTTTGAACGAAAACGTACGTTTCCTCACAAAAATGCCAAACAAAATGCTTGTGCGAGCCACTTCGCAAGTGCGATCCTTGAATGGTGCAAGGACTCAACGTGAAGGAGCAACGTCCAGTGTGAAACAGACCTCACAGGGTCCAACTTTCGGGTGTAAAGTTGAGACCTAAATGCCCTCCCATTGCCCCCAACATCCCTCGAGGCACTCATTGAAAAGTCCAGCAAAGGAATTTTTATCTCCCTGATCTTTAAGCCTTTCAATGATCAACTCGTACAAAAAGGCATTTTCAGGTAGACAAAGGGGACAAAGCACAATCAACGTTGCAAGTCGCATTCCTGGACACAAGTTTCGTTCACAGTGGATGCGTCACGCGCTGCGACATAGGGGGGCAGCAAACAGCCGCAACTCCGAAAACGCAAACGCAAGCGGAGCTTCTTGACACAAACCATTCCACCTCCCCCGCGTGGACACACGTGACAATGGGTTGCATTTGCGTTGACGTGTTCATTGCTAAAACTCGCTCATCTCCAGGGGCGGACTCGGTGGAGCCGGGTCCAATTGATCAAGGTCCATTGAACTCTGGGACAAATTCTGAAGTGCTTCACAGAAAGTGTTCAAAGACATGCAGGCACACAGGCACGCAGGCACACACACACACACACACACGCACACACACACACGCGAAAACAGAACACACACAACTCTCTCTCTCTCTCTCTCTCTCTCTCTCTCTGTCGGTCGCTCGCACACGCACACGCACACGCACACACATACGCACATAACGCACACACACACACACACACGCAACCATCATTGAGACCTGTCACCTTCGCTATGCCAACCCAGATCCGCCCCTGGATTAGCTTGTCAAAGTCTTCACCCCTCGGCCAGCCCCCCATTGATCAAGAGGTTCACCCCGAAGTCCCTTCAAACCCTCACAAAGAGCAGTAACAGAACGGGACGAGAGACCATCAGGGAAGCATCACCCACGAGAACGTAAGTCCAACAATTTCTCATATTTTTGCCCAATTTTGATAACAATCGCCTGCCAACAGGGAAGATGTTGTTTTGATGGAAAAGCTTTGCCTTTTTGTTTTCCGGGCGAAGCCTTCAGATTCCACCCAACTTTGCATGCAGATTCCGTGACCATAACGAAAACAGCAAATTCACCAACAGGTGCCCACCTGCATGGAAGGCGCTTTGTTCTTTGATCACGTCGTCAGAAGACATTGCCCTCCCTGGCGTTGCTGGAGCTTCTGGTTATCATCCGCGGAAAAACGTCCTTGCCTTCGCACTGTTCGATCGGCTTGTCCCGAAACGAGTTTTGCAGTGTTCTGGTCGAGGACTGTGGCAAGATTTCTCTGATGACTGAACCAGGGGCCCACAACCTATTCCACCCGAAACAAATAATTCATTTCCACCCTCACCCCGAACCTGCAGAACCGTGGTTTCATTTTGGAAGTAGGGAGTTTGGGCTGGTTTGCCCAGGGTCAAGTCCCGGTTCTGATGGCCTTTGGCCAATGCTGGGTTCACTGGGGTGGACAATATGAGGGCAGGATCCAGGCTTCTTGTCTGAAAGATGCACAGAAAACAGCATGACGGGACTCAATTGAACTGTGCGGGAACGAACAAGAACTGTATGGCCACCGTCTGAAATGTTCTCTTCTCGGAATTCTTGCTGCGCAAAAAAGTATTTTTGTCCCATCAAGAAACGAAGTTCCTTTTTCTCACATTAAAGAAGTCATAAAGAAGAAAATTAGTCACCCCAGTTACGGGGTTATTTTCAGGGGGTGGAGACAGAGGGGGTGGGAACGGTCGCAGGGTCTCGTTTCCAAAGGCGAAGTTACGCGAGATTTATGCGCGCGCGTCCAACTGTGGCAGGACGCCTATTGGACGCTACACAAACAACCATCAATTTTATTTTATTTTTTTGTTGACATCCTCAAAACATTTCAACACCCACTTTGAACGTCCGAATTCGAAAACGAACGATTTTCTGGCTTTGTTCTGGAAGGACTTGTGTTCGTAATGGATGTGGTTGCAATATTTGTCAAAGAGGGGGACGGCCCTCAGAAGGCCTGGTCTCATGGACACTTTTGCGCGCGACAGCAGTGCAAATCTTCCCTGGAGTGAATAACCTTTCAAAGGAGTCAGAGGCACACACAAAGAAACCAATTGTGCCCCATCTGCAATTGCCCCCGGTATCCAACATTCAGTTCAGGACAACTTCAACCCAAAAGAATTGAGAATTCACAATTTTTGAGAACAAAAACAAACAGGGAACAAAGTTTTGGCCCGGAAAAGGACCCGGTCTGATTGTCTCACACGACAAAACGTTGTTGTTGTCCTACCCTTCATCCTGCATTTTCAAAACTGTCATCACCCTTCAACAACAAACCCCATTTCCCGGGATGATGGGTTGTTTCGCACCGCGCTTCCTGTATCAGACAGAGTCCCACCCGGGTCCCACACTCCCGGAGATGCAGAACGCTGGTTTCACATGTAGAAAAACAGCTGAGGTTGCAGACATTTTGATTGAACTCTGTGTGTGTGTGTGTGTGTGTGTGTGTGTGAATGTGTGTGTGTGTGTGTGTGTGTGAATGTCTGTGTGTGGTGTGTGTGTGTACACGTGTGAATGCAAAGCGTGTCGCAGGGGTGGATTTTGCACTGGATGAAGGGGCTGATCCAGAGAACCCCAACTGTTTCTCATGCAGACGAAAATCATTTTCGTCGTCAGGGGTCAAAATATCAAGACCCTCTGGTAAACAAAACACCAAAATTTCCTCCCAGGGGTTTGGTTCCCTCAGCCATCCACTCAACCAAGTCCTGGTGCTTCTGTCCCGCTGGACTCTGTGGGGTTCTGTGGACGCTGGGGGGTGGATTCAACGCACAAAAGGAACCGTCGTGTGCTGCGCTCCTGTTCTGGATGGTCCCACACAACGCACGTCACCCCATCCAGAACAAGCAGCAACTGACGCCTTCAGTGTTACCGAACGCAGCATTCCAATGCACCTTTTCTCCGAACCTTTCCCGTCACGATTCATACAGTGTAGCTCGAACATTAAACGCACCTTGTGCTCAGCCTCGACAGAAGTGTCGTAAATCAAGGCGTTCCCGAGCGTTTCAAACCTGTATCAATGCGCTGTGGCCACGACAGCTGAGGTCGGCTCGTCTATTTAAGGACGGGACCCGACGAAGAGACGCTACTCGCTGCTCGACGTTCCTTCCGCTGAGACCTGAGACGACTGAGACGTAACGACAGAGACGCTGATTCAGCCAGAGACGCTGTCAAGTAAGGATGTCGTGATTGACGCTTTAATTTTCAATTCATTTTGACCAGACAAGCATTTAGAAACAAAGTCTGAAAGTTTGGATTGTTTCGTTTCGTCAACACTTGGGTCGTGTGTGTGGAGATGGACGTTTATGAGCACGTTCTGTTTGGAAAGTGGCGACGAACTCATTGTGTATGTGCGCTGTTGAGGTCGCGTGGAAGTTCTGAATTGAAATGTCTGCGGAAGTCTGATGCAGACAAGTGATGAAAAAGCAGACACGAAAGGTGGCTTCACATGGAGCTGCCGCAAACTCATTGAATGGACGAGAGAATTTGTATAATTTAATCAACAGTAAACAAATATAATAAAACAAACAAACTCATTGCATTCTGCGTTTTGTTGGGTAGCATCAAAATTTAACATGACACCCAATGTGATGCAGGTTGTTTGCCACAGATGATCACTGGCAGCCAATTCTCGGTGTGGACATTGCACTCAATGGTGACCTCTTTCCACTGCCACTACCTTTGCCACAGAAGTATAGCTCTGTAGTAGATGTGAAGCCACCTTGAGAACATCACATCTCGCGCTTTTGACCAATTTGTTCCTCTCTCTCTCCCTCCCCTCTCTCTGCTAGATGAACATAGTTGTGTCTCTGACTGCTCCTCTCTCTCCTTCCTCTCTCTCAGGGTACTCACGTGCATGTGACTCACTTCCTCTCCCTGTTTGTAGGATGAAGACGCTCGTGTACCTGTTCCTCCTCATCCTCGTCATCATGGCGCTGACCGCCTCGTTCATCGGCGTGCAGGCCGATTACTGTAGCGATTGCATAGCCAACGACTGTAAAGGAACGTGGTAAGTTTTTGTGCTTTTTTGTTGTTCCTCTTTTGTCGGCATTCAGGCTGGATACTGCGATGAGGAATGCAAAAACTGCACCTCTGGCGCTGCTTGGAAATTTTCCTTTTGCATTCTTTGTGTTTGAGTTTTGTCAAGTTTGAATTGATCAGCGACATGCATCCGATTAACCGTGGGTCTGTGCAAGGACTGTGGACGGACTTTCAACCACATGCACGTTTCTGCACGCATGAAGACACAAACTTGCTGTTTCTCATGTGGACAGAGGCAATTTGTTGGCCAACAGAAACCTCACATAACAGGGTGTGCAAAATCATTGCCCCTCTTCATACAATCATGCGGGGTTTTCTGGGGGTTTTTTTGCAGTGCTGCAACGTGTTGCGGGTCGTGAGCTGAGACGGACGCCGAGACGGACGCCGAGACGGACGCCGTCCGGGCAGAACAATAACGACGCACCAAACCATAACTAACACAACAAACTTCACACGAACAAGATAAAACTCAGGCCAATTAGGCGGATTCTTTGGACAGCAAAGATCACACAAGCTGCTTTTGGACAAACCAAGCGATATTTTCGTCTTTCATGTAGCTTTACTCACATGTCATGCACACACACCACTGACTCGGTTGTCTTTGTGCGCTTCAAACTTTCGTTCATGTTTCTTCGCAAACAAGAGACAAAAAAAAAAAAAATACACCAATCCGTTTTTGAAACACGAGATAAATGTGCAATTTGTGTGGAATGCGTTCGTCAACTTTTGGGATCTGGAATTATATAACTTGGTTCGGTCACTTCCGAAGAAATCCGGAAATTTCTCTTCTTTCTCTGGGAAAATGAAAGAAATTCCAACATGTTCAAATCAGATTTTTGTTCTTCAAATTCACTGTATCTCTGCTCGAAAATAAACGTGAAAGACGTTGTGGAGTACGCTGGTGTCGCAGTTGCCAAATCTTTTTGACCCTCGTCACCTCACAGATACGTGTCGAAGGGTCTGCAGGTCGGTTTTTTCAATTGCGTGCGGAAAAACGAAACACAGACTGTCGAAACATGGAAAGCAACGCACGAAAAGAGGACAAATTCACCCGTCAAGGTTGTCAACAAAATTTAATTGTTTTTGAGCTTCAAGAAGAAAGTTTACAGGGCTCACCGGAAGGGTGACGCGCACCCGTATGAGTGGTTTTGCAACAAGAATCCGAGGCGAAACTTTCAGAGTTCCAGGCCCCAAGGTACCAGATTCCGGCGCATTCCAAGAAACAGAAAATTAAATGTTTGCTCCCCAAAATGAATTATGTGAAAAGTAGGTCACATTCGCGTCGTGTCCGCCGTCACACCGGAAGTGGACGCCGTCATGTTGCTGCTGACGCTCGTCGTCACTTCCGTTTCCTGTCGCTTGGCGTACTTGCGGCAGAACGGGAGGCGACGTAAACATCGCTGGAACCCGCGACGGAACGACCTGCGCGCAGAAGACACACTCAGCACTCACTCAGTCCGTTCTTGGTGGCTCAGTCCACCATTGTGCTCACTTGGTCGTCACTCAATGCTGATCCAGTACTCAACAGTCAACCCACTCAGCACTCGCTCAGTACTCACTCTGTGTCACTCGCTACTCACTGGGGTTGAAGAACGAGTTGACGAAGATGAGCAGAGATACGCTCGTAGCCACTCAATACCCACTCAGTACTCATTAGTACTCCCTCAGTCCTCACTGGGTACTCACTCAGTACCCATTCAGAAGTCACCAGCACTCACTGATACCTACTCGTTACTCCCTCAGTACCCACTCAGTACCCACTCAGTACTCAGTACTCCCTCAGTACCCACTCGGGACTCACTCAGTACTCACTGAGTACTCCCTCATACCAAATCAGTACTCACTCAGTACACATAAAAGTACTCACTCCGTACTCACTCAGTACTTACTGGGTACCCACGCCGTACCCACTCAGTACTCGCTCCGTACTCACTTGGAGTGGTAGGCGTAGAAGATGGGGTTGAGGCACGAGTTGACGAACGTGAGGAGCATGAGCAGCGACGTCACGTTCATCTCGATCGCGCGTAAACGATTCACCTTCGCCACCGTCGAGTCCTTCAGCGCTGAAACGGGCGTGAACGTGTAAAACGTGTGTGTGTGTGTGCGTGTGTGTGTGTGAGTTGCAGTGAATCTTGAGTGAAGGCGGGGCCCTCTCTGTTCTGACTGAGGTCTGGCCCTTTGTGAGGGGAGGGGACGGAGAATCAAGATGGCATAATGTGAGAACGTGTGAACTGTCACAACATGGTGCTTGCGCCTAGAATACGAAGAAAGTTAAAATTCAGGGTCAGGGGGAAGAGATGTAGGGTCAGTGGGACTGGATTTTTGGGTCAGAAAACTGAACTCATGGTCAGAGGGACTTGACACTCGGACACCAGATCTTAAGGCTCCGCATCCCTGAGCTTCGGAGGCCTGATGCTTGGGGCCTCTGGGGCCCATTGGGTCCCAGAACCCTGAGTGAGGGAGCAGGGTGTGTCAGGGCGATTCCTGTCTCCCGTACCCAAAGCGTTACACCAGCGGTGCATGTTGCAACCCACCGTCACACCAACGCTGGACGTCAGCGTCCCAAGCGGACTCACCCGGTATGATGAGGTTGTGGTATTTGATGATGTTCATGATCATACTGGGCAGCCACGTGATGATAAAGACGACGAGAACCATGATCAGCATCTTCACAACCTGCCGCAGAAAATACAATCAGAGCTGCGGAATGTGGAGGTCACAAGAGGGCCTGGATCTGAGAGGAGGGGGCGAGCTGATACTTCCAGACATTTGACACGTGAAAAAGAATTTTGTGACGTAACTGCAAGTTGTTTTTCTCGTTGCGCCTGTAGACTCTATATCAATTAAATTTGCCCTTCCCTTGGGGGGACGGCGCCCCTTCTTGAACACGGTTGCAAATTTTTCACTGCGCAGGTCAATTTTGTTTTAGTTTCCCTTGTGGGGACGTCCCCCACCAAATCTTGGAACCACCTGAACTCAGATTGTTAGACTGCTGAGTGAGTGGAGATGAACCTGTATCCTGGCGTTGAGATCGTCTCGCTGCTTCTCCTTCTTCTGTTTGTCCGCAGCGCTGAATCAAAGAACGAGACCCGAGGTTGGGATCTGCAGGTGCAAGGAGGACCGATGCAGTCCCGTGTGTTTCAGGCCCAACTGACCTCAGGCTCGTCCACGCAACGAGGTCTGGTTCACACATCTTTTGCAAAGCCAGCTTTTCTGGTTCAAACATGTGTTTCGAGAGTGAACGGTTTCCAAAGTGAACGTTTTCTGCCACCCGCATGTCGAAAAGTTGACGTCGACGTCAAAATGTTGGAAGGGAAGGGAAGGCGTCAAATAATGGTGCACTTCATTCCTGACGTCAGCCTTCACGATGTCATCATTTTGATGCCGCGTCGCCTGTGTGAAAAGCCCCCAGTGCGACGCTTTTGGGTCCCTCCACAAAAGCCCATTGACTTGAACTCGGATGCGAGATGCATGGTGCACCCAGCAGGCAGGTTCGTCAGACACCTGAACGTAGACGTACGCGTGAGCGTACTCGCAGCACGTCGTCCCACAGGGGCGGCCACATACTCAAGATTTCATCCACAGCTTTTTCTCTGATTCTTGAGAGAACATTTTATTGTTGTCCACCTAAGAGGGACACCTTTTTGGTCTGTAGTACGTTGTGCAGGGTGAGATTATACGTGTACGTTTACGCGTACGCCAACGCAGCATGTTTGCCGAACCTAGCTGGTGTGAACGGTACAGGCGACATGCGACACTGACCGGAAGCGCTCACCTCTCCGCGGCCCCACTTCCGGTGAGCGCCGCCGCCTCTCGCACGCTGCGGTAGAGCGTGACGCCGACCCGCACGTACGCGAACGCCATGATCGCCATGGGAACGAGGAACGCCACGGCCAGGATGTAGAAAAGAAGCTGCAACGACACTGCGGATTATCGGTAAAAAAGTACACGTGTATTCTCAATGGGTACGTTCGAGTTACTTCTGCCGGACCAAATGGTCAACTTCGCCCACTTCGCCCATTTGCAAGCCAGGGCGAAGTGGCGCCACCGCGCCAGCGGCCAGCCGCACGCGTGAATCGAAGAACACGCACATTGTGACCCACTCCTTCCACGATGGAGGGAGTGGTCAAAATGGGCACATTCCATTTCCTTATGCAGCTGGCCAGTGGTAAAGTCACGCCACTGGCTTGCAATTTGGGCAAAGTGGGCGAAGTCAGCCAGTTTGGGAAATCGAACACGACCAATGCCCGACAGATTCCCAACAGGAATGCGCTGGAGGAGCACTGACCTGAATGTACATGTAGGTACCTACGGTACTCACATTGATAGACGTGTAGTTTCGTTCCTTTGTGATGAAGCTTCCCTCGTGCAGCTTACACGTATTGTAATATTTCAAAATATCCTGCAGGAACAAAGAACGTCAACACGCGTCTGTGAATTGTTTACAGACAGAGCGATTCACATCAGAGGAGAAGGGCATCGTGGGAGGGAAATCACGAGTACACATACGCACAGACACACAAACACACACAGACACACACGCACACACGCACACAGACAGACAGACAGACAGACAGACAGACAGACAGACAGACAGACAGACATAGAGATAGATAGATAGATAGAGAGAGAGAGAGAGAGAGAGAGAGAGAGAGAGAGAGAGAGAGAGAGAGAGAGAGAGAGAGAGGCTGCCGCAGCCCAAGTCCCCGCACAGACACGCACGTACAAAGCACACACACACACACTCACTCTCCCTCACACACACCTACACGACAGCGATGTTCCTCTGCGCGCGGACACACACACACGCACACACGTACACGCACGCACACACCGTTTTTATGAAGGCGACAGGGACGCAGCTGAGAGCGAGCGCCGCGGCCCACACGACGCCGATGATTCTGCGAGCTCTGCTGGGTGTCGAGATGTACTGGGCCTTCATGGGGTGGCAGATCACCAGGTACCTGCAAATACACACAGTACTCATCTGTAGCCACTACACACACACACGCACACACACCGATTCATGAAGGCGACAGGCACACAGTTACCAGGTAACTGCAAGTATACTCTGTGAGAAAGAAAGTACACCCACCAGGCAATTGCAAAGTAGATTTGGATGTATTCCCTGGAAGGACACTCGACTGACTTCTCCTGCAGCTGTGACTCACCTCTGCGTCCCACACAGTCGAGCACTCACCCTATGCAGCACGCAGTGGACTGGCCTGTTCTGTAGCGGCGGACTCACCTCTCCATGGCCATGGCGGTCATGGTGAAGCTGGACACCATGAGACTCGTGTAATAGACGAACCAGAGGGAGCGGCAGAACCACGTACCGAGCCACCACGATTTAAAGGTTTGGGTGAAGGCCTAAAAAACGCCACGTGAGCAAAGAGATTGTCATTGTGTTAAATTTGGGAGTCAAGCCTTCCGCCCGCGTCACAGGGCGCCCCAGACAAAGCTTGGATCTGTCACTGTGACAGGCATTTCTGTGGAGAACAGTCGTTTGAAATTCTCTCAAGTACCTTGGTACCTACCGTCAAGGGCAGAGCGAAGAGGATGACAAGAAAATCACTGATACTTAAATTCATGATGAAGATATTAGTCACATTATTTCTATCCATAAATTTTGCTATTGTGATAATAACGAGCCCATTTCCTGGAACAAAAAAGACGTCAGTTTTATTTTGCAGCAAATCATTTTTTCAAACCACAATTTTGGTGCAGTTTTACATGCACAGCACTTACCCAGAATGCCCCACACCCAGACGACGGAGAAGAGCGCCAGCACAGTGGCGTTGAAGGGCAGCTGGACCCGGAACGCCCTCATCATACGTATTTTTATTAGAGGAACCATGTGGCGTCTCTGCACGTCCTCATAGTGATCAATAAGGTCCTGATGTTCTGCAAAAGAAGCGGACTCTCCAGCAGGTCCAGCAGGAGGAGGAGCAGGAGGAAAGGGAGGAGCAGGAGCAGGAGAAGGAGCAGCAGGAGGGGAGGAGGAGGAGGAGCAGGAGGAGGAAGAGGAGCAGGAGGAGGAGCAGGAGGAGGAGGAGGAGCAGGAGGAGGAGCAGGAGCAGGAGCAGGAGCAGGAGCAGGAGCAGGAGCAGGAGGAGAAGGGGCGGAGGAGCAGGAGGAGGAGCAAGGGCAGGAGCAGGAGCAGGAGCAGGAGCAGGAGCAGGAGGAGGAGCAGGAGCAGGAGCAGGAGCAGCAGGAACAGCAGAAGCAGAAGCAGAAGCAGAAGCAGAAGCAGAAGCGGAAGCAGAAGCAGAAGCAGGAGCAGGGAGAAACCCATGATTTGGTCAGAGGACTGACCCCCAAGGGGGGTTCCTGTCCCTTTTTTTGAAATTTAGTTCGAGGCTGGGAGCGGCCCTGCCCTGTACCTTTAGTTATGTGGAAATCCTTCGCACAGTGCTTCTTATATCCTTCACAGAAACAGAAGATGTAGGGTCCGATCGCAGACGAGATGTTCCAGGCCTCCTCGTGCTCCAGCATCCTGCAGCGACGTTAGAAAAAACAAAAACTAATTCCAGTCACATTCGCTGTTTGACAGGAGTGTTTTTTGAAAGCAACAAAGGTTTGGTTTTGTGCAGTCTGAAGGGATCAAGCGATATCCGAAACGGTTGCCGCTTTTTGCTCGTTTTGTGCATGTGTGCACCAAATCCCTCACGCGCCTGGCCAGTCTGGACGCAACGAACACCCGAACTGTCCTGCAGTGGCAAGGTCTCTGTGAATGTGCTCGGAGAAGGCTTTTCACATTTCAATGCAGCTCCACCTGTACCTGGGACAAGCCAACTTGAACGTTGCCATGGCTCCGCGGTTCTGTGGTGAATTTGCGGCGTGCGCGTACCCGGTGTTGCAAACCCAAAAATTCAAGGGATTCGGGCCCCAAGGCTGTGCTAAAGATCAGGAAGGTCCGACAGCAGACCCATTCCCCTTGTCTCAAACCTCATTATTTTGACTCACACACGAGATACGAGTGTATTCTGAGTCCCCAATGAGGTTTTACCGGTCAACGCAGTCGTGGATGTTGAGTTTCTTCCAGTCTGGATGGTCGTGCACGAAGTTGAAGAGATCTTCCGGTTCTGGCATCGGCGCCAGAGTTGTGACGTCACTTCCGCCGCCGGCTCCACCAGGGGGCAGCGTGGTGTGGGCTGCTACACTCCCCTCCATATTATTATCATCATTTAAATTGTTAAACTGAGTAGAGTTGGATGAGACTTCTGAAAATAAGCAACAAACCCAATTCAGTGCTTGCCTGTAGCAAAATGCGCTCGAACGCGTGGTCCAAGCTCTCTGTCCTCTGTCTGTCTCTCTGTCTCTTTCCACGCCATCTCGTTGCCTCTGCTTGGTTGTCTTCTCTCTCTGTCTCTCTTCATTTCTCTTTCTCTCTGTTCCAAGTGCACAAGTGCGCAAGTGCACAATCTGTTCAAGTGCACAAAGGAAACTTGTCCCTGCAGTACAATTTTTAAGAAAATAAAACACGCAGGGTTCTACTCACCGCTCCAAACGAGAAGAGCGATGACGCCCCAAACTCTGTATTTCATCTTTCCCTTCGTATTCCTCTTCACTTCAACATTTTTTCCAGAGGCAGACATCGTCCTGAAGTCGCCATAATTGTCCTCCTGTTCACCGTCTCACAAGGAAAAAGAATCCCTGCAGACGGTCGTGTTTGAAGCCCCAAAACAACAGTCTTCTCTCCGTGTTCACATCTCAAGACTTCCTGTACTCACAGTAATGAGCCTTGTGTTCTTCAGGCGCAGTAGGGAGGTTCAGCCGTGGTGAAGCGTGGTCCGTGGAACATTGCGTCAAACAGAGGCTGCGTTTCAACGTCCCACGGAGAAAGCTACACGGCTGTATCTCCCAAATTTTCACGAAGGAGGGTGCAGTGTGAACAAGGTGTGAAGCAACTGTTGCTTTGTGTCTGCAATGAACAAGTGTGCCAGATTTGAAAATGATTGTCCCGTTCTGTCGCAGTACACAACTCACAGGACTCTGCAGAAGTTCTCCGTGTTTTGACGTTGGAAGAAGAGAAGTGTGTGTGAAAGGTTAGAGGGCCAAGGTCCGGAACAGAGCTGCAAAAAAGCGCGCGGCGCAGGGTGGGGATTCCTCCACCCACCGCAAGCAGTAAAGTAGTACGACGAGAAATCCGTCCTGTATCCTGTTGATTGGTTGCCTTGAAGCAGGGTGTGGAAGCCAATTGAATGGAGCAGCAGCCAGAAAGTTGGATACGCACGCGTGGAATTCATGCGCTTTCTGACAAGTCCAGGATTGGGACAGAAAAGGCTTGGGTCTCAGTCTCATGTAGCCAGGGTCTCACTGTCAGCAGAACACACCAAAGGAGTACATTTTTCAGGGGGTGGGTCGCGAAGCCCAAATTTCCACTGCAGCTAAATTTTTGCGCGCATAATTTTGTGGTAGAGAGGGCTTCGTGAGTCTTCTGCACCCTGCATGGTTTTTGGTTCCCACCCCATCCCTGACCACAGATGGTGTGTTCCTGAACGAGACAACAGGTACAAGTGAGTGACAGGGTGTAACACCGAAGAGAACAGGCACGAGGACGCTTGACAGTTCAATTCCACTTCCAAACGTACGCTTTCCGTCTGAGTTCCCCCAGCAGAAGGACACCTGCACCTCTTGTGAATCTCTGCATGGAGGTTCCAAGGGGCCGAATGCCGATGGCCCTGATCCCTCTTATTGGAGTCACAGACCCAGTCCCCCCCCCCCCCCCCAGAAAAAAGGGTCCATCCAAACCCAAGGTGCGTGGAGTTTGCCCGGAGAAGTGCGGTATTGGATCCGCTCGAGCTTTCTGCATCAACTTCTCCGTTCTTTGTGTGGCTGACGGAACGTTGCTTTCCGCCTCCTGCATCATTGTGCAGTCACAGTGTGACAGGATAGACACCCTGCCTTGCTCCTCCTTTCCGCGCCGTCTCCCCTACCCTGCCTGAGGAGCCCTTTTCCACACGCACTGAGGCCGGGCTCACGCTTGTCGCGTCACGTCACGTCACGTGACGTCACGTCCGGCGTCCTGAACGTGACGTCACGACGCTGCTTCGCAAGGCGTACGTCTCGTGCCATGATTCGTCGAGAATCGGGCGCATCCAGTGTGAATGCAGCGTGAGAAACCTTTTGCTTTCTGCTCACAGGCGGAAAGACATTCAAGATATATTCTTTTTATGCTCTGCGTCGCGATTCTGCGCTTCTCTGCATAAAAAAATCTGTTCTTTTACCTGAACACAGAGAGTTCTGTTTCTCTATGACACAAAACTCATAGCCCTCAACTGCTCTACAGGTGTTCTGCTGTGAAGTCTATTCTTTTTAAAGTTATGCAACGCAAAGCAATGCAGAGAAACACAGCGCCCAGCACTGATCTGCGGAAAAAGAATGAACGCAATGTTGTGTTCAGACAGACGGAAACCCCATTCACGCAGCAAATGTGAAACGCTCGAGTCCAATGACAACAAAGTCACTTCAAAATTTCAGAGATGCAGGAGCAAGTTCATGCAGGGTCAGGTTGGGTTGGGCTGACTGATTGTGTGTGTGTGTGTGTGTGTGTGTGTGTGTGTGTGTGTGTGTGTGTGTGTGTGTGAGTGGGTGTGTGTGTG
>JAAUXT010106423.1_pt1 | contig 18305 bp, 24 predicted proteins | sample 7278171 | NCBI WGS metagenome assembly JAAUXT01 (sample SAMN14350112, study PRJNA611818) | marine sediment metagenome | isolation source: surface marine sediment (1.8m) | place: French Polynesia: Moorea | collected 2018-08
CCCCTGCCGCACACGCACTTGCTCCTCAGTCGGAGTCGCCTCGGCTCCTTCCGGTGACGAAGCTTCCGGTCCCGACCCGCCCCCTGGTGGCGCCTCCGCCACGGACGAGGAGGAGTGCTGGAAGAATGGGAACAACAATGATGTCATTCTGGAACAGTTCCCATGCCAACGACTCCCTTTGTGACAACACTCCACGTCTTCCTTGGGATGAACTGGGAAATCAGAAAAATTTTCCATCCCTTTTTGGAAAAAAAACTTTTTCCACTCGGAAAAACATGTGTTCATAAAACCCTGTACACACGTGTACGCGTACACAAAATTCGTGCACAGACACACAGACACACACACACACGAGTACACACACAGGTACACACACACAAGAATACACACACGCACAGACAGATGCACTGCTGCATGCATCCACACACACAAACACACACACACACACACACAGGTCACACATACAAAACAAACACACACGCACACATCCATACATGCACAGGCACACACATGCACTGGCGCAGGCATGCACACACACAGGCACACACACAGGCACACACACAGGCACACACACACACACACAAATGCACACACGCACAGACACATGCACTGGTGCAGGCATCCACACACACACACACAGGTCACACAAACACACACAAAGAATGCACACCCACCCACGCACGCACGCACACCTGGAGCTGGTTGAAGTGCTGCAGCGTCTGCTGAGCGACCTGTACCACGTTCTTCATGATCTCCATCTCAGACTCCTTCTGCGCCTGCAGCCGCTGCTTCTGCTTCTCCTGCAATAAGCAGAGGAGGTGTTCTTTAGTGCACGCACACACACACACACACACACACACACACACACACACACACACAAGCGCGCGCGCAAGAAACAAAAGGGAAAATTATGGTGTTTTACGCGCAATGTATAAAAATTTTCTTTTGTGTTGAGCAGGAATGAACATTTTGAGGAAAGAGAAAAAATGAAAAAGAAAAGAGAGAAAGAAATGTAAAGAAATCTGAAAATGTTCCGTTACGCAATGGCAAATGTCTTTCAGTGAGTAGGACAGGAGCAAATTTTGTTGACAATCGTTCTCTTCTGGCATTTTTTCTTTCTTGTCCAGTTTGTCGTTGGCTCTTACCAGTTCTCCCTCCAGTTTCTGCCTCTTCTCCATCTCCGCCTTCAGACTCTCTTCGCTTCTCTCCCTCTCTTCCAGCAACTGTCTCTCCCTCTCACCCCGTAATCTACTGTTTTCCCTCTCCCTCTCCTCGGCCACCGCCTCGGTCTCCCTCAGTCTCCGCGTATTCTCCTGGATGACGCGGTTCAACTCGTTCAGATGCTTTGTTCCCTGAAATATAAGAGAAATGTCAGCTTAATTCCTTCCCACTTCGCGCGTCAAAATCGTGCCACGCGATGTCGCGTCAGTTTTTGCGTTCTGACGTCAGAACGTCGTGTGGAGGACGACGCGTGGGAATGTAAACAATGGTAGCGTTCGATTTGTCAATCCGTCAATCCGTTTGAATTCCGGAATGGCCCTTCTGCGATGCAGTGTGGAATGGCCAAGATGAATCTAGAATGACCAGAATTACACAAATCCTGTTCTTTTGTGCAATTCCGGACTGACGGAAGGGTAAATCGAACACAACCAATATTGCGGACGCAAAATGCACGACGTTTGAGGCGCACGTCGCGCCAATGCCAACGTCAAAAAGAGTGGCGTTTTCACGGCACTGACCAATCACCAAACACCCATGGACCTTTTTCACACAGCGAAGGCAGCGTCATAATTTTTGACGCGCGCATCACAATTTTGATGCTTGGGTGTCAAATTTAACATGACACCCAATGAAGTGTCAAAATAAAACAAGAAGGTCCAATCTGTTCCTGGCCTGGCGTCAAACATTTGACGCCACGTCATTTGTGTGAAACCCCGAATTGACGTTGACTTTGACAAAAATGTCGTGCGTATGTCTGTTGATTATTTCTTCAGCTGGTGTCCCCTTGAGCCCCCCCCCCTGGATCCCCAGGATTTCCCCACCTGCTCACTGGAGCTGTTCTCCATGTCTCGGATCCTCTCCTGTAGAGCCTTGATCTTCTCCCCTTCAGACTGAAAAACACCAACAGGCAAAACAAAGTCAAAGCAGAGTCATCCAACAAGAGAACTGCCAGGCCAACAAAAGTTTTTTTTCTACTTCGACACTGTCAACTCACGAGGTTGCTCATCTGGATCTTCTTGATGTAGTTGTAGAACTCGGAGAAGTTGAGCGGGAAGCGAAGTCCGTCCGAGACGTCAGTGCGCACGCTCAGCCCCTGCGGAACACAGTGTGAACCCCATTTCGCATCAGGAACGCTGACGTCAAGTCTGACCTCAAAAATTTTTGAGGCGTCCCTTTTGATCGTGGCTGACCTTACGCCTGACCTTGAAATGAAGCCTTGTTACTTTTGATCGTAGCACAAACACATTTGGACATCAACATATTTCAAGATTTGAGTTTACGCCATGAAGTTGTTTTCCAAGGTCAGCCCTGGATTCACGAGATATCTTTCCCGTTCCACTTGGTTGGTCTCACCGCTTTGCTGGGCTGGAGGATCTTGTCGATCTCCAGAAGGTCGCACAGACCGCCGTCACAGGCCGCTTCGTGCAGGAGACGCGCCAGGGTCTGAAACAGTGGGTGACGTAGCCATTGTAACCATGGTGACCACGCCAACGTAGGGTCGTGGCGTCACCCACGCAACGTACAAACGTGGTATCATTTTGCATTTCATGAAGTTTGATAAATGTTTTGTAAGAAATGCTGGCAATTCGGTGAGCGCTTTTTCTTTGTCGCCATTCTGACGTCAGAACGTCGCAGGGATGACGCGACGTTGGCGCGACGCGTGGGATTTTAAGACGTCGCACGTGTAGCCCCCCCCAAGAAAAGTAAAATCCTCACACGTAGTTCACACTGGTTCTGCGAATTTCGTGACCTCAATGATGGAAAGCTTTGCGTCTTACAGTCAAATGTGCCGTTCGTTTTCAAAGCCCAGAATTTCACGAAGGATTTCAGGGGATTTGATACCTGAGATTTTGCTCAAGTTTTCGAACACAAAAGGTATCCACCCTTGTAGACCCTGTGGTCATGCATTTTTGGGGGTGAGGTCCGCCACCTTGAAACCCCTTCCAAAATCTGAGGGGGGGGGCAATCACACACCCTGAGGGAGAAACCCTGATGAAAACAACCAGAAACACCAGTACCCGGATACAATACTAATTTTGGGGTGTGAAAAAACGAACGGCACCAAAATCTCTCGTTCACAGATTCACGGAACCAGTGTGAATAGCGTGTCAAGACTAAAAGTGCACCCTGGACTGCTTTATGGTCAGAATCAAACTCCAAAATTTTGGAATCCCGCAGTCACACGCACCTCTCGGCCCTCCCCGGATTTGTTCCTCCAGTGGACGAACAGATCCACTTTGATCGCGTGTGAATTCTCTCTGTGCTGGGTCCTGAGGTCCTCCAGGAAGACGCGCCCCACGCCCAGTTTGCACATGGCGATGGTCTCCATGGAGACGGCAGAGATGCTCCACGCCAGGCGGCTCAGGTCGGTGTCGGTCAACGGCCACTTCTCCTGAAAAGAAATTGGAACAAGAATTGAATAATTTGTTGAGGCTGGTTGCAATCTTGGAGACTTTCCATGTCAACTGCGCATGATATTAAAAATGTAGACAAAGGAAGAGACAAAGAGATAGCGACACAAAGAGAGAGAGAGACGGGGACGAGAGAGAGACAGAGAAAAGGAGAGAGTGGAAGAGGCAGACACACAGACCAACTGAGAGACCAACCGACCGACCGACCGACCGACAGACAGACAGACAGACAGACAGACAGACAAAGTGAGAGACAGACAGACAAACGCGCACACACACGCAAACACATACAAACTACAGACACACAGTGGTGGTAGTCAGAAAGAGCGACTGCGAGGCCGCGTTCGATTTGGAAACCCCAACAATCCGGGTCATTCAAATCTGTCTTCCCATTGGCTGGTCAATTTGGAGAGCCAATGGGAAGACAGATTTCAGCGATCCGCGTTGTTCGGGTTCCCAAATCGAACACGACCGGAGGGTGCCGAAGATAGAAACACTGACACAAACGGAGACATATTTTGTTTGCCATGGCGTATTCTCACTTTCATGGCCTGTGTGGCTGTTGTGAAGATCTCCTGGACGGATTTGGTCATGAATTCTTCTCTCAGGTACTTGCAGAACGCCTGGATGTACTCTGACCCATTCGGGGAGCTGAAAAACGAATCAACAATAATTTATGGTTTTCACACAGATGACGCGGCCACAAAATTTTGACACCACGCCAGGAACGGACTGGACTGTTTTCTCGGTGCTCTCCATTAGGCGTCAAGTTAACTTTCCGCGCGTCACAATTTTGAAGCGCGCGTCAAAAAGTCTTCCTGTGTGAAAACCCCTATTTTTGTGTGGGTCACAAATCATATTCAGGATTCAATTAAATGTGTCATTCATTTTCGCAGCCCAGAATTTCATTTCGGGGTTTGTGAATAAACTTGAGATTTTGCTTGTGCTTTCCAATGCAAAAGCTATCCACACTGGAACTGACTGTGATCACGCACTTTTTGGGACCTCCTCCAGAATCGGGGGGGGGGGGGCAATCACCCACCCTGGGGGAGAAACCCTTATGAAAATTAGCAGACATGTCAGTACCTGGGTACGATACCCAATTTCGGGTTGTGGAAAAGAATGGCATCCCAGACGCCAAAGAGCTATGCATGTTGCGTCACAACCAGGGCGCGACGTCAACATTTTGTGACGTTGTGACACACCTATTCTGACGTCATTTTCCCACGCACCTGTAGTCCTTGACGACGTTGTGGGTGACGAAGACGTCCGTTTCTACCGGAAGCGCCAGAGTGGAGACCTGGGACCCGGTTCCTTCTGAAAATTCGGATAAGATAAATTTATTTTCTTTCTTTCTTTCCCTCTTTCTTGCTTTCCTTCTTTCTTTCTGTCTTTCTTTCTTTCTTTCTTTCTTTCTTTCTTTCTTTGGAATTGCTGGACTACATACAAAGTGCAGCGTCACAAGCTGCAGAGACGCAACGTTCTGAAAGTGACGTCATGACGTCACGACACCAAGAGTTGCGTTCCCCAATCACCTTCCGCGAAATCTGATCACAAGCTCACCGTTCCTGCAGCTTTGCACAAGTATCAGTTTAGGTTTCCCTGTCAGAGTGACCACCGCACTCAGTCGCTGGATGAGGTCACTCAGGGTGAAGGTGGGGACCCCGACTCGGTCCAGCAGCACCCCCTGGTGGTCGGTGTCGCAGAGCAGCGTCACAGCGACGCAGTTGTTGAACTGATGCGTCTCCGCTTCGCACAACCAGTTGACGAGGCGCCGCAGCTCCTGCAATGAAATCAGGGGGGCGGGAGAAATCCAAAATTTGGCCAGGGGTCTCTCTCTTCTATCACTCAAAATTCTCAGAGGACTGAGAGTGATGCTGTCAGCTTTAGCAACCGAGAGAGTCAACGTGTGTTTCTTGCGGGGGGGGGCGCGTTGCACGAAGAACGGGTGCAAGAGGACCACATTCCGACCAGGACCACATTCTGCCGGCAAAATTCTGCCGGTGACGCAGCCTCAAAAGTTTTGACGCCAGCGTAAGAAATTCGTGACGCTGGTGTAAAATTATTATTCCTTTCAGGGAGCGTAGAGGGTTTGCTGCCAGGGACAAGAAGCTTTCACGCATAAAATTTTGATGTTGGCGTTGTTGTATTTTGTTGTGGACGTTATCAGATGCTTTTTCAGGGAATGAATCGAAACTTCCTTTGACGCTGGCGTCAAGCGTCAGGTTTCAAAATTGACAAATTTCTGCAGTTGACGCCACACCTGTGTGAAAAGCCCAAACCCTGCCCTGTGAGCCTCAGCATCAGTTGTGTCCCGGTTGTGCTCCAGACCCCATTGGACCCCCCCCCCACCGCCTCCAAAGTCTCGCCTCCCAACTTGTGTCCCCTCGCCCATCATTCACACAACGTCCGCGCATTTCGCACACCAAGGTCACAAAAAGTTTCACCCACGCGAGTTTGTGTGGCTTTAAGGTGTGCGTGGATCTAGTTGTGCACTGATCAATTGCTTACAAATATAAATGTACGCACCAGGCACCAAGCACCACCACTACGATCGCGAATGGGTTCAATCGTGCGCCAGCGTTCGATGCGTCCTGCGTCGTGCGCTCGGTGGTGATGAAGGGTCACTCACCATCAGGGCCACTGTAACCCCTCGGCCACACCACGTGTGCCAGCGCATCACGCACGCCAAGGTCACAGCGCACCAAAATGGGTCTCATATATATGTCTATTGTTGAGTTCACACTGAAGTGCAGGTGCGCCAGCATGACCGCGGATGGGTTCCAACCCCAAACGTGCGCTGGCGCTGGTGCGTGATGCGCTGGCGCACGCGGTGTGGCTGAGGGGTAACCTGTGCGGGTCAGTAGCCCCCCCCCCCGCCGCCGCCTCTGCTGTCTCCCCACACTCACCATGTTGACCAGTTCTCACCTGAACAGTGTGCAGCCCCACCCTCTGACCTGAGCAGTGCAGTCCTGATAGCAGTACACGTCAAACCCAACTGTCTTGTAAACGGTCCGCAGACACTGCAGACTAGCTCCTGGCCCGGTGGAATTCCAAGCCCCAACAGTCTCCCCTGACCCTAAATTTCTCCAAACTCACCACATTCACCCGTTCTCACCTGTGCAGTGCAGTCCTGGTAGCAGTACGCATCGAAGCCCACCCTCTCATAGGCGGTGCGCAGGGCCTGGAGATCGGCTCGCACCCCGGGGGCGTCACGGGGTGGGTCAGCCCGGGGTCCTGCAGGGGGGTCGGCCGGGAGGGTGCTCAGGATCATGGAGATTCCGACACGGGGGTCCGTCAGGGGGTAGCACAGCTGAAATCAGAGAAAAGAGAGGTGGGTACTGGGGTGCACCCTGATGTAGAGAGTGCACCTTGTGATGCACTCTGGTGTGGGCCTGCGATGGGGCACCGCTGAGGGGATACCAACCAGGGGGGACTGCAGAGGGTACCACAGCTACAATCAGAGAAAGGGAGTCACGCAGTGGGTGCACTCTGGTGCAGAGAGTGCACCTTGTGATGCACTGTGGCGCATCAACAGGGAAGGCAATGAAGGTCACAGAGATTCCGACCCGGGGGGACTGCAGGGGGTAGCACAGCTGAAATCAGAGAAAGAGAGTCACGCAGTGGGTGCACTCTGGTGCAGAGAGTGCATCTTGTGATGCACTGTGGCGCATCAACAGGGAAGGCACTGAAGGTCACGGAGATACCGACCCGCGGGGACCGTAGGGGGTAGCACAGCTGTAACAAAGGTGAAAGTCATGAGGGGGTGCACCCAACTTGTGGAGGGTGCACTGCAAACTAAATGCGGTGCACCCAACCTCAGAAGAGTGCAACAGGTTGAACATCACAAATAGCAATGGGACTCAGAAGGGTGCACCCAACGAGCGGAGGGTGCACCTCAGCCCAAACACGGTGCACCCAAAACCATGAAGAGTGCTGCCGGTTGCACTGCTGAAACAATGGAGTCAGAAGGGTGCACCCACCCTGCTGCGAGTGCACCCCAACCTGGAGAGAGTGCACCCCAACTTGAGAAGAGTGCAGCAGGTGGCACAGCTGGAGTCAGACAATAGAAATACCGAGAGAAGCTGGTGGTGCACCCAAACTTCGAAGAGGTGCACCCTGACCTGGAGAGTGCACGTCAACCTACTGAGGGTGCACCCACCCGGGGAAGAGTGCAGCAAGTTGCTGAAAATCTATGGTTTGCATGTCAAGGTCAAGTCTTGCAGAAGCTGCACTCAGGGCAGATCAGATGCACCTTGCAGGAAGTAACACCCGTTTCTTGTCACGGGAAGGAGCAGCTGCACCTTCCCCTTCACGTGCGGTGCCCCAATTACCAGATCCGAGGCAGAGACGACCAAATCTATTCCCGATCTATCCCCGGAGCCAATGACCAATGGCACTGACCTGGCAATTGGGGCACGTTGGAAAAAGAGCGGACAGACCTGCTAAAACTCGCCAGTTGGGAGGTTTTCTTGTGTTCTCCATGTTTCATTTGAGCTATTTGAGGATTTTGTCTATGAGAATGTTACGTCAGTACTGAGAAGTACTCCGAGATGTGAGAGTGTGGTCATTTGTGAGATTTTTTTGTTGTTCTTCATTTCTCGATGTGGTTGCCAAAGACAGGTGTACTCACAGGTGTATGAGAATGTACTCACGGGCTCGGCAGGTGGACCCTCTCCTCCTCCAGCTCCTCCCTCCGCCATGGCGCTGCGTCAGCTGCGTCAGTTGCGTCAATTACGTCAGTGCGTCCAGGAGAGTCAAGACGGAGCGTCACCACTGAGCGTCACGTTGTGAAGTAGCGTCGTCGTCACCCTGACAACGGAACGTGAGTGTGAGCGTGCCAACGTGACGTCACTTATGGAGTATTCCATCACACCATCTCACACACATACATATACGCACACACACGCACACAACGTCGTTATCTGAAAAAACCTTCAGCTGGGGACTGTTTTCTTTTCTTTGAAAATTGGTTGTGCGTTCGCTGGAGGGTTACACACACACACGCACGCACGCACACCCATCCACGAACAAACACACACATGCGTACCTGTTGAGGCGAAGACACATACACACTGACGTGTCCACACATACACACGCACGCACACACATACATATGCACGATGCAGTCGGTTTGGCTGCGTGCAGCGTGATAAAATTTCATTTTGCCTCTCAAACATGGCACACAATATAGGGGAGTTGGGACACGCGTGGATGCGTACATGTTGCACACAAGCCTGCACACACACACACACACACACACACACACACACACAGAAACGCACACAAAGACACGCACACACACACTCACACACATACACACACACACACCAACACACACCAAAACATGCACACTCACAGGCACAGGCACAATCTGACACACACTCACACGCACACACGCACAAATGACATGCACAGGCACATTCACGAACACACACCAACACACACACAGTTACAGACAGACAGACAGACAGACAGACAGACAGACAGACAGACAGACAGACACTCTCTCACATACACACACGTACACTCACGGGGTCACGTGCGCCCCCCTCCTGACCCATATTTTGATGTCCTATTTTGCCTTCTTACTCTAACTCTCACTCAGTTGCGTCAGTTCCTCTTGACGTCGCGACGTTGCGACGTCCACGCTTCTTGACGTCAACTCACGTACACATCGACGTACGTGAACCGCGCCTGACACGCTTCTCTCTCGTTTTCAGAAACTCAGAATTCTTCCTTGTACAACCCCCATACCCGGAAAAACACACCAAACTTTCCTTCCTCTTTTTCTTTTTCCTTAAAAATCCAGACCCAAACGCGCCATCCCTTTCTGGCAATCTTTCACCCCAACCCAACCCCCCTTCTCCTGCACCCCTTTCCTTCTGAACCAAAACAAAACCCCCTGTTTCTCTCACCTGTTTATCCCTTGAACCTCGCCTCACAGAATCAACTGGAGCGCAGCGCCATGTTGTTGGGATTTCCTTTTCAGGGTCAGTAATTTTTAGGGCATCATGTGACATATGTTTTTCCCCTCATTCACGGCGCGGGCGGCAGCGCATAGTTTTTACATGACGCTCTGTGTGCTGGTGCATGGTTGGGGTTCGGAGCTATCTGTGATCATTGTGGTACACTGTGCGTTAGTAACGCACGGGTAAAATCTAATGTGGTGCGTTGTGATCTTGGTGTACGTGTGTGTGTGTGTGTGTGTGTGTGTGTGTGTGTGTGTGTGTGTGTGAATGTGTGTGTGTGTGTGCCCTGTGACCTCAGTGTGTGTGTACTGTGACATTGGAGTGCATGTGTGCTGTGATTTTATGTGCATATATGTGTTGTGGCGTTGGGTGCGTGTGTGCTGTGACCTTGGTGTGCGTGTGTGCTGTGACCTTGGTGTGCGTGTGTGCTGTGACCTTGGTGTGCGTGTGTGTTGTGACCTGAGTGTGCATGTGTGCTGTGACCTGGGTGTGCGTGTGTGCTGTGACCTTGGTGTGCGTGTGCGCTGTGACCTTGGTGCGCTGTGACCTTAGCATGTGCGTGCTGGGACATTGGTGTGCACTATGACCCTGGTGTGTGTGTGCTGTGACATTGGTGTGGGTGTGCGCTGGCGCAAGCGGTGTGAATGAGGCATTGGAGAACGGCTCTGTGCGATGCTGGGTGACTCTGTTGCACTGTGTATGTGTAGCAACGCTGGTTGTTATGGACACACAATTGGTTCACAGCATCTCTGCCACTCGTATGATTCCATTTGTTTTGTCAAGCCACGAACAAACCGAGATCCAGAACTACCGCGTTTTTTCTGTCATGAGAATTCAGAATACAGAGGTGAACCAGATACACATTTGGTACTCTGCCGCGAAGGAAAATGTTCAGTACCAGCATGTGCTTTCCTTGGAAAACTCACAACACACAGGAGAAAACGTCCAGTCTGTCAGAGATGTGTCAGCCTGCTCATCAATCACAGAAAAGCACGTGGCTTTGTTTATTTTGACTCAACTCCTTTTTAGGAAACTAGTCACGTGGTCCACTCCTTTTATGGAAAGTTCTTGCCATGCAGCGCTGTCATTCATGAACACGCCAGTTGTACGAGGAATAGTTTACTGGGTGTGTTCGATTTGTGCGTGCGGTTGGCCGCCGGCGCAGTGGCGCCACTTCGCCCCTGGGCGAAGTCAGCTGTTTCGGCTCACTCGGCTGGCCGCAATGCGTAGATCTTAATGGAACACATGGATTGTATCGCAAAAGCACAGATCAGAGAGTTGTACAGGAAAATGAACCAAATGAACCTGCATGAACCGAGCCGGAGTGTCGCAACGGAACTGGTGGTGTCGTTCCTACCGTATTTACCCGTGTGCACGTCACTCTCAAGAATCAGACCCTCCGCAATTTTTGCCTTGATTATTCTGGCATCAAAGTCCCGTTGAAAGAAAGGTGATGTCGTACGGCGCAGAAATGACACACCTCAAGGTTTTCACTTTGATTTTTGTCCGAAAGGAGCATCTTTCTCGTAGACGGGTGAATACTGTATGAACAGCTTCCTGTTTTGCCAAAAATCCTCCCTTTAATCGCAGAATGCACGCTCAGAGCCAAAACGCGCGCGGTGTTGGAGTGGGAAAATGACGGGCTTGTTCGAATTCAGATTGCTACGTTTGCCCGCGAAATTCAAAAAGTTTTGTGGGATGGAAAACGCAGTTCCCTTTGGATGAAGTTGATCTGTTGGAAAGACGGCAGCTGATTGGAACAAATTTTAGGACCACGTTCCGCGGGTGGAAGGGAATGCAGGTCGGACCCTGGTCCTGAGACATCGGCCCCTGGATCCTTCAAGGTCAACACGTGCATGAGTGATCAGCATATGTGAAGACAGACCCTATTCTTCCCTTCTCTCCCCTGTATTCCTCCTCCTCTCACTCATTCGATCTGTCGTTCCGCTGCGAATGACGCCAGGGATCCCCAGGGGTCAAGGGTACCTAACCGTTCCCCCACCCAGAAAGAAACGGTATCCCTGTGTGTGTGCGTGTGTGCGTGTGTGTTTGTTTGTTTGTGTGCGTGTGTTGTGTGTGTGTGCGTACGTGTGTGTGTGCGTGTGTGCGGGCGCGCGTGTGTGCGTGTTTGTGTTTGAGTGTGTCTCAGATTGTGCCTGTGCCTGTGAGTGTGCGTGTGCTTGTGTGTGCGGGCGCGCTCGTGTGCGTATGGGGGAGTATGTGTGTGTGCGTGTTTGTGTGGGTGTGTTAGACGCGTCAAATTAGGCCTGGATTCAAAACGCACCCCAGTCGACACACAAGCACTCTCTCGCCGGGGTGTGCGTGCAGACACAAACACACGCACACGCACACCGGGATTCGTGTGAATTCTCGAGCCTTCCACCATCATGAGTTCGATGCTGGCCGCGCGGTTACGGCGCAGGCCTGATACAAAAATACATTGCGACTCTTTATCTTTTTCACGCAAACAAATGAAAACAAATCAAAAGCAAATTCCATTAATTTTATTTCTTCAGAAACCACGATTCTCAATCAGTTCTCAACAACAAAACAATCCATGTGTCCCCAGAACAAGGGCCGATTGTTCACCTTTCTTCGGCTTATCTCATCAAATGAGAAATTTTACACGATTCTGGTTTTGCATGAGGGAGCACAATCACAATGAGAGGAGGAGCATGCAGCTCCGGGGACAGTTGAGCTCCCGACCCTTGAGCTCAGCCTTGTATCAGGTTGTGACACGACAGGACATACGAGTTATCCTCCTCCTTCCTACTGAGAAGAATTAGCTGATCCCCGAACCACCCCATGAGGCGAGGGTGCCTCACCTCCTCAGGGAGAGTGAAGCTCTTGAGGATGGACCCGTCCCGGGGACTCAGTACCAAGATTCGGGAGTTACCCCAATCAGCCAGGAGCAGCAGCTGGTGAGTGGAAGAGAAGGTGATACCATAGGGTATAATATCTTTCCCATCAAACTGCTGCAATGTCTCCCACAGGAGTTCCCCTTCTCTGCTGAAGGCTTTTACTGGCTTCCTGTGCTCATCAGGAGATACAACAAGAGCATTGTGAGGAGCAGGAAGGTAACACATTGAGCAGCTTTCCACTGGGACAGCAACTCCTGTTTCACTAAACACTTTGTTTGTGCAGCTCAACTCTTTCACCAGATGATCCTTGTAAAGATAAACCCACAGTTTACCTGGATCCCCTTCACACATCTGCCTGGGTCCCTGTTGACTCTGATAAGCTACAGAACTTTCACCAGTCTCCATATTCACCAGCTTGATGTATCCACACTTACCACAGCTCACAGCCAGCAGCTCCTGTCCCTCCACCATCACACTCAACACATATTTACCATAATGAGAACAGGTCTGCTGCAGCTGTGGCTTCCTCTGGAACCTGTTCTCAGTGAGGCTGTATCGGACCAGGTCTTCATCATGACTCAGCACCACATCTCCGCTGGATGCCAGCACCACCATTGAACACCGATAGAAACCCTTACCCGTGTCGTGTGAGGCGATCATCTCCAGCTTCAGCTGCTGCACCTGTCAAACACACCAACAAAGTTTACCTTCACACGCCGTGCTCACACAACCCCGACACACAACAGGTCATCTCCGGACAATTCGAGGTGCCTATTTCCGTGGGTTTTGCGTCAAAATGCGTGATTTTCGAATTCTGCGAAACAAATCTCTGCACTTCACCTCTGAACATCTGAAAAGTGTCGAACAACCTGAAAGTCGAATCACAACTGGACGAATTTAGCGGGAATGAATTTCTGTTGCGTTTTTGCTCAAACCACTGGATCGCACCATACAATTTCGTTTCTCTGGCGAATTGTGCTTTTTGCGCTTTACCCACCGAGTGGCGTTTTGTTCGCCATCACACTCAAATCGACTTTGTGAAACATTCAAACAAATTGGGATATATTCGGTTTGGCGTCAGCAGACGGCTTCTCTCGGAAGAACTGTTCATACTTACTGTGTCCGGGAGGTTTTTCAGCTTTTCTTCGATTTTCGACAAATCTTCTGGACTCAGAGGTGCTGCGTTTTTCTGGAAAAGAACAGAGTGTCAGTCAAAGTTTCTCATGTCCATGAGTGGACAACACGACAAGAATCCACACAGTTAGCGTGCATGTGTGCCTGTGTGCGTTTGTGTGTGTGTGTGTGTGTGTATGTGTGTGTCCGTGTATGTGTGCACGTGAGTGAATGCATGTGCATGTGTGTGTGTGTGTGCTTGTGAATGTGTGTGGTGTGTGTGCATGTGTGTGTACGTGTGTGTGGTGTGTGACAGCGTGTATGATTCTCGCAGCCACTCAAGCTGGAAAGTTTTCTGAGCTCCTCGAGCAGGGGTCATGCACAAACACAGGTTGTTTTCAGGTTTTGCTCATCTTTCCGAAATTGTCAATTGACGCTCAGACTTGCACCAGTCAGGGCAGGCTGACCTTGGAGCCCTTGGAGGCTGCGAGTTCCGTCTGTCGGGCCTGTAGAGCCTGGAGCTCCCCCCGGAGTCGCTCGATCTCTGAGCGGTGCTCTGCGTCCAGCCGCACCTGATACAGGAGCCTCGCCGTGCCAACGTTGGTTTTTAGCGAAGAAAACACAAGTTTCGGACCACATGCAAGCAAATTGGTTCCGTGTCAGTGAGAGAGCCACAACCCAGGCAAAAATTCTGCAAAGTTTCAGGACCAAGTTCTATACAGTTGTGAACCGTCCTTCGTCGTTTCCACCCTGTTCTCGCCATCTCTTCCTTCTCCTGAAGTTCGTCTCTCAGTCTCTTCTTCTCTTCCTCACACTTAGTCTTCTCCTTCTCGAGTTCCTCCTTCAGTCGTTTCTTCTCCTCCTCACTCTTCTTTTGCTCTTTCTTCTGCTGTTCCAACTGCGCCTGTGAAAGAGAGAAGTGGTTGTGTTTCTGTGGGTGTGCATGTGAGTGTGCGCGTCCGTGTGTGTGAGAAAGAGAGAGAGAAAGAGAGAGAGAGGAAGGGAGCGAGATGGAGAGAGAGAGAGAGAGAGAGAGAGAGAGAGAGAGAGAGAGAGGAGAGAGAGAGATTGAATGTGTGTGAGTAAGTGTGTGTCTGTTTTTGGTCTGTCTGTCTGTCTGTTTCTCTGTTTCTCTGTGCACCTGCGTGCTCGTGTGTCTGTCTGTTGTCTGTGTCTATCTGTCTGTCTGTCTATCTGCCTTCCTGTCTGTTTGTCTGTCTCTCTGGCGGAAATGTCTGTCTGTGTTTTATTCCGTAGTTTTGGGATGGTTTGAATGATGTGCCCTCAGAGAAACTGACCTTGAGTTGGCATTTTTCCGCCTCGTCTGCGATTCGCTTCATCTGCTCAGACAGGGACGGTTCTTCCGGCTGCAAATACGGGTCAAGACTGTGATGAAATGGTTCCGTGAACTTCACTGCCTTTTCAGCCAGCTTTTTCTCAGAACAGAAATTCCGTCATGGAGTCCATGTGAAAAATGTCGACACTTTCAAACAGTGCCGAACCCCACTATGGATCAGAGCTCCATTCAAATCGACTGTCTCGCACCTGAACCTGGGGCGCAGTGTCGTCGGCTCCTTCTGGCGCTGGTGACGCAGCTTCCGGCTCCTGCGCGCCCTCTGCTGGCTGCTGCACCACGGAAGACGTGTGCTGAAGGAAACAGGTACAGTTGGTTCAGCGTGTTTGCAATGTACTGCAAGAAAAATGACTGAGAAAAAGATCACAACCAAGTGCACGCACACAAAATATTTTGTTTTCCTGCACGTGCAGGCACACACACACACACACACACTGACACAAACACACACACACACAAACTGACACAAGCACACACACACACACACACGCACCAAGATGCACGGATGAACGTATGCATGCACTCTTTCTCTCTCTCTCTCGCTGTCTCTCTCTCTCTCTTTCTCTCTCTGTCTCTCTCGCTCTCTCTCTCTCTCTCCCTCTCACTCTCTCTCTCTCTCTCTCTCTCGCTCTCTCTCTCTCTCTCCCTCTCACACACTCGAACACCCATGCACATACACACACACCACGGAGGCACACACAGGCACACACGAACACACACAAAAAATACACACGCACACACCCATGCACGCACAGGCACACACACAAGCACACGCACGCACCCACACCTGGAGCTGGTTGAAGTGCTGCAGCGTCTGCTGAGCGACCTGTACAACGTTCTTCATTATCTCCATCTCGGACTCCTTCTGCTTCTCCTGCAACGGAAGAAGAACCATAAATTGTGCCTGCAATTTGGGTACAGATGTGCTGAGAGACCAGCAGGCAAAACACCACCAGCTCCTGCAGAGTCATTATCTTCACGGAAGGTGGTGTGATCGCAGAGAACCTTTGGAACATGACATCACGAGAGAGTTGAAAACTCACTTTTTCAGTGGCTCATGTGGCCTTCTCCTCTTCTAGTTTGTTTCGGGCGTGTCTCAGGAACTTCTGCAATGAAACAGACAATTTTTGAGCAAAGTTAGACTGCATAAAATTTTCTTCTTCAGAATCCAGTGCTTCTCCTCCAGGACTCTTACCAGTTCTCCCTGCAGTTTCTGTCCCTTCTCCTTTTCCGCTTTCAGACTCTCCTCGCTTCTCTCCCTCTCTTCTCTCAGCTGTTTCTCTCGCTCCTCCGCCGCCGCCTCCGACTCCTTCAGTCTCTTTGTGTTCTCCTCCAGTTTCTGTCTCTGCTCCTCCCTCTCGCTCAGTAATCTACTGTTTTCCTTCTCTCGCTCCTCGGCTGCCGCCTCGGTTTCTCGCATCTTCTTATGCTTCTCCTCGATGACGCCATTCAGCTGGTTCACGGTGTTCTGGTGATCCATGTGCTGAAAGGAAAATCCACACTGAGCACCCATCCGCGAGGTCCCGCCGACCCAGCAGGTCCAACACTTTTCGTTTCAGTTGATCCACCGTTCTTTCTTTGTGCTTTGTTCATGTCGGTTCCAAAATCCGCACAGTTTGAAATTTGTTCTCAGCTAGAAAGTTGCCCCCTCCCTCCCTTCCACAGCTCCCTCCGCATGCAGTTTCCGTCCCTCACCTTCGCCACCCAACCTGACTCTGGCTCTTTCCCCAAATCTGTCTCAAGACACACAATTCCACAACGCATAAACAATCCACACGCACTCCATCTCCACACACACACACGCACACACACGCGCACACACGCACTGGTACACACACGCACATACTCACATGCACACACGTCCACACACACACACACACACACACACGTCCACACACACAGACACACACACACACGTCCACACACACAGACACACACACACACTGACCCACGCCTCCTCCCAACCCCACCACCCCTCACCCCTCTACTAAGCGCCCCGACTCACTAGCACCTTCCTCCACCATCCGTCTGTCTGGCTCTCCCCCCCCCCCGGCCTCTTCCCCTCCAAGACTGACGACTGACCGCCTCGCTGGACAGTGGCCCACACTGCCCTCACCCCCCGACCCACCCTTCCATCTCCCGGGACTGACCGTTTCTTTGGCTTTGTTCTCGATCTCCTGGATCCGCTCCTGTAGAGCCTTGATCTTCTCTCCTTCCGTCTGAAACGAAACGACACTGGATGTAAATGCAGTGTGGATGGGATTTGTCACCCTTCTCTGACCTTCATTTTGGAGGTCAATTTGTACTGCCTGTGTCCCCAAGTTGCTCATCTTGATCTTCTTGATGCAGTTGTAGAACTCGGAGAAGTTGAGCGGGAAGCGAAGTCCGTCCGAAAAGCGTTTGAGCACGCTCAGCCCCTGGGGAAAAACACCACAAGTTCACAAATTAAGCCCTTCTGGCGTCAAACCTGATGCAATGCCATCGTCAGAGGTGCAAAAAATGTTTCCAGTTTACAGGGACCCCCCCCCTGAGAAAGCCTTGGTTCTTTCTCTATTTCGTGACCCCAGACTCTCTCAAAGATATGTGGATGCGCGTCCAAATTCCACGCTACGAATTGTGATCCCTTCCCGTCTATACGAGTACCACAAAACTGAATGAGGAGTTCAAGCATCAGGGTCTGCTCCCTACAGGACCTGTTCGAAGTGACTGAAAACAGAGCGGCGTCTAGCATTTGTGTCTCACCGCTTTGCTGGGCAGGAGGATTTTGTCGATCTCTAGAGGGTCGCAGAGACCTTCTTCCGTGGCGGCTTCGTGGAAGAGACGCGACAGGGTCTGAAACAGTCATGACAAGACCTTTCATAACTCAAGTGGAAGTAGTCCACACAGATCTCCTGCAGTGGATCCAGGATTGAGGTCAGAGGGTAACGTTGTGTTGATGCGGATCAAGGGGGTCCAGATGCCTAGATCCGCTGGATGACAATGGGCCTTGAGGTCACGTGTACTCATTGACCCCCTGGGGCATTTTGCTTGACACACACAACCTACACTCAGTGCCTCACCTCTCTACCCTCTCCAGACTTGTTCCTCCAGTGCAGGAGCACCTCTGTTTTCATCCTGTCGGTGTTGTCTCTGTGTTGCGTCGGCAGGTCCTGCAGGAACACCAGACCCACGTCCAGTTTTCGTGTAGCGATCGCCTCCAGGTTTTGGAAAGAAACGGCAGAGGCCAGGCGACTCAGGTCGGTGTCTGTCAGGGGCCACTTCTCCTGAAAAAAAAAAAAAAAAAAACCAAAAAAAAAACAAAAACAATTTGAAGCAAGGATACATTTTGCACGTTCTTCGTACAATTAAGAAAAAATACTGGAAAGTAGCTCTA
>JAAUXT010044473.1_pt1 | contig 18292 bp, 19 predicted proteins | sample 7278171 | NCBI WGS metagenome assembly JAAUXT01 (sample SAMN14350112, study PRJNA611818) | marine sediment metagenome | isolation source: surface marine sediment (1.8m) | place: French Polynesia: Moorea | collected 2018-08
CCAAGCGCAAAGTTTTCTTTTTTGTGTTTCCAAAGTTGAGGATGCATGATCACAAAGGGGTCGGTCCCCCCCTCCCTTGACCAAAGTTTGGAACCACCCCTGCGGTTTATCAACCTCAACATCTTCGCACTGATTCAACCACACGAGGTGCAAAATCTGCTGGAGTGTTCGTTTCAATCGGTGGCAATCTTGCAAGAGAAACAAGATTCCTCAATTCAACGTGTGTATGATAAATTATTTTCTCACAATTGAGGATCAAACTTTCACGTTGTCACACATCACACTTGCATTTGATTCACACAACTTTTTCTTTCGAAGAAACATTCAGAGATGAGGGAGGGAGCATTCTTCCCCAAAAAAATTGCACCGTCAGGTCCAAACGCCACCACATTTTAGAACTGAATTTTCAAGGCCTTCTCTCTTGTTTCCTCATAGCTTGGAGCCTCCCTAACTTCACCAAAATCACTGTTTTATCTCAGCAGACGTCGCCCAAGAAACGTGATTCTTGGTCCAATGAACACGGCAGCGGAAAGCCTTCAAAGAAGCACTTTGTGCGGGGGAGCGTCGTCTCTATCCATCACACTGTCAATCGCCTGAATAATTCCGTCACGACCACACCGAGCACTCTGTGGCATCACCGTCGGCAAACCTCGTTACAGCCGGAAAGAAACGATTTCAAAGACACACAACAAGCTCAGTTTCTCTGCGCTGCAATTTTGGCAGATTTCTCTGTTTTCTTTCCATTTGAGGCTTCTTCTGCTGTGCGAAGGCGCGGTGCTGTTTTGCGTATTCCCCTCAGCTCACAATCACCAAAGAAACATTTCTTTACACACAGACGGAGGAGCCCCACACACCTCCCAAGTCTCGTTGCGTGGGAGCCACTGAACGACATAGAAATTCCATTCCGACTCAATGCAAGTTCTTTCACATGTTTTTTCCCATACAAACGTCAGGATAACGGGACGGTACGAAAAAACCTGTCAGTGTTGATACGCGCCTTTAAGTTCAGGGGTCGACGTCTATGATCGGTTGGGAGTTTGCGGGGTTGGACACCAATGTGCCTGGATATCGTGCAAAGTTTCTGTCGAATGTGCAGTGCGGTGCGATGAGATGGGGCGACACAAAATTGCACTCAGGAGCAAGTTTCTCAGTGACTTTACACAGACGCCGATGCCAATGCAGTCGATGCGTATGGGGCGAAAATTACGCATTGTGACGAAGATCATGCAACATTCACGGCCCGCAAAGTCTTCCTTAGAGTGGAGAGACATTCACTGCCATCCCGTGGGTGGCGAATTCCTTCCAAGCTGCTTCCTCTTGATGAATCCAGCGTCTCGGAGGAAGAACACAAATGAATAGAGCGGAAACCACTCATTGCTCTGTTCTCACCGCAGCACAGCGCCGCGATAGTGACGCGGCCTCAGTGTCTGAAGCATTGGTTCCATAGAGTAGCACCGTGTGGTAGAGGTGCCGTGTGTGGGGCGAATGAGTCTACACGACAACAAGGTGTCGCCTCACTCCACTTCAACCACCTGTTCTACACAAACGACAACGCTCCCCAACCTGTGTCAGACGACACTGCAACTCCCACCTGTGACGCTGCAAGGACGGCACCAGAGTCTACTCTTGAGTTGCTGTGCAATTACACGCACACACACACACACACACACACACACACACACACACACACACACACCGTCTCACCTGTGCGGATCGTCGTCCATGTCGTGCTCGGCGTAAATGACCGAGTGGAAGTCGGCGTTGTCGAAGTACTTGTCTGCGTGCTCCACCCAGTAGCTGGGACCACCACGTGACGTCACGATCTTTCCGGTGAAGATCTTGTTGATGATGGAGCCGTACACGTGGCTCCCTTTGTCTCCTGTGGGCAAAGAAACGTCAAGTTCAGTCAACAAGTATCTCCAACGCCTTGTGCGCAATCAGTCCTGCGAGGGCACGCAATTTCAAACCAGTGCCTGCCCGCGGTGAAGTTCAGGTGTGAAAATAGGAAGATTTTGCAGTGGGTCTCTCCCGCCGAAAGAGTAAATTGAACCTCACAAATTCTCTTTTTTGTCAAATCGAAGTTGGATTTGGACCTCCTCACCAGGACCCACCCCAGTCAGGCCTGATGTGCACCCCCCCCCCCAATCCTGGCTATATTTGAAGCGATACAGACGCGCAGCGACAATGATGTGGTCGCATTACGACATTACGACCAGCGTCCACAGGCAGCGACGAGGACGGGGACTCACCGACGATCTCGCCCTCGTAGATGTGGGAGGTGTCGAGCGGCACGACGGAGCCGTCCTGCAGCTCCAGCTCGGGGCTCCGGGAGAACGTGCTCCGGTCCCGCCGCAGCCGCAGGTGGAACGCCCTGAAACGATGACCATGAGAACCTCGTGTCAGGTGCTGCTGCCTGTGCATTCCCATAGAGACCCATGTAGCACTGCACCACGAAGCCACATTCGCCTGAAGCAAGTCGAATCGAGAAAGGGTTCACCACAAAGGTTGCTCCAAAGTCCCCCGTGTGTTCTGGCACCATGCCGTCTGTGACAACAACACAGTGTGAAAAGCACATGTGACTTGGTAAAAGGAAAGTCCTGTCCACGACAGTGCACACGGGGCCTGTGAGATTGAGCCTGCTCGGCGGGGCTCACAGACGACCTCAGGGCAGGTGCAATCAGATCCATTGAGTGGTGTGTCACTGCGCGGTGTTCGCTTCATTACCTGTGGCAACTCGTTCGGCATATTTCCACAGCCCCTGAAAAGGCGTACAAGACTTCCAAGATAGGCTTTGGTCTGAATCTTTGGCACTTGTTGTGACTCATCGTCGTGTTCAGAATACGCACCGTTACTTTGGAACAAATCAAATAAATTCTGGTGCATGGTGCAAAGTGTGTGTGTGTGTGTGCTTGCGCGTCTGAACACACACGCTCGTGTGTGTGTGTGTGTGTGTGTGTGTGTGTGTGTGTGTGTGTGTGTCCGTGCTTTTGTCGTGTGTGTGTGTGTGTGTGTGTGTGTGTGTGTGTGTGTGTGTGTGTGTGTGTGCTGTGATCTCAGCGGTGGATAAGAACACGGAAAAGAAAGCTTCTACGCCTGCAGACACAATTGTTTCCTCGTTTCGCGTCTGCTAAATGATGAATAATGAACGTCGGGAATAAGAATCCATCTGTATTCAGTTTGCACAGACGGCGAATTCAGACACAGGACGGGACGATCCATCCAGGGCTGCGTCGTAAATCCTGATTCATGTGATAAAAGATACACCGTGTGAAGATTCCCAAAAACTGTTCCAAACGCTTCCAACGAGTGCATGTTTGCTCCTTGTCAGCATGTGAAACACATAAATTTTCTGTGCTTCTGCTGTGCACATCAAGATGAGGCGAAAAACTGCAGAACAGTGTCTGGTCCTCGCAGTTTACGACGCAAGGTCAGACACACCCACCCAATCGATGGGCAAAACATCGCGACGTCTGCGACTGAAACGGGTCCGAGATCTGAGTATGAATCCATCGTTGTGCTTCTGTGCGGAAAAGCCGCCAGACTGCGGAATCCAGAGACCTAGTCTCATTCATCTGAAGAGTTTTGACCACGGTTCCGGAGAACATCAGACCAGACAGCACTGAAGCTGGAAAGGCAGCCTGGATCTGTGTTGGTGAAACAGTTCAGAGGGACACGATGTCTGATTGAATATCGCAACACACTGTCTCGTCTCTGAACAAACCAATCGAGTCCCCCGCCCCCACAGTTTCCATTTTCCAAGCATAACAAGCTGCAGTGTCAAGGAACGAACTCTTCGCGGTCGATTTCTGTCAAGAACCAAACGAGAGGCACACGACATGCTGCAGAACACCCTCCCATCAGCGGCTCTGTGCGGCCTTGTTAGAACCCTCGTATCAATACCCAGGCTCTCACTATCTCCAGTCGCAGCACCGTGTAATCTTGTGCTATCGCGTTTCTCGCCGTTTCTTTCCAACAAACGCTGCCTCCAATTGTGCTGCGTTCCGTCAGACCACATCTCTTCACGCCTACAAACCCACGACGTCCGAGCCAATCCCCTCGCATCCGTGTCCCCAGTATTGGCTCCATTTCCCCACAGATTGCTTGGCCTCGGGAGGTCTTTTGACGAGCGAATCCAATTTGTGCAGAAAAACGGGGGGACCCGGTGGAATCTAATGAAGATGGGTGCAGAAAAGGCAACCCGAGTACACTGAATAGCTTGTCCGCGATGGCGATCTCTATCGCTTGCGTCTGTTTCACAGCGCATGCGTCATGCACCGTGTCTGCAACTCGGCGCAATCCACACAGCGCCTGCAGAAACGCAACGCCACGCGTGATGAAGCGTGACGCATCCCGTGTGAACCGGGCCGTGGCAGCCCCCACGGATCGGGGGGGACCTGGCGGGCTAATTTCTGATCGATGCCCATTGATCCCCGTCCCACGCCGCCGCCACATACCGCACACAGTAACGTTTGTGTTTCGAGCCCCGATCATGCTGAGGAAACCAGGAAAGAGTGATTTATCATCAGCTGAGATCCAGCTACGGGACAGAAAGCTCACACGAAAGCAAACACGACTCACTTCGTACGGCCGGCAAAGAACCTCGTGCAAAGTCCAATTGAACCACACATCTCAACGTCCTGGGCTGTGAGCCCTGTGAAATGAACCCAAACATTTGTGGTTGACATTCCGACAGGCCACACAGCAAAACCAATACTGTAGAGAAATAGACTTCATTACGAGCCGGCTTCGTTTGATCCAAACTGAATTGTGATGTTCACATATGTAATTCAGAGGCAGACCCTGGAGGGTGGGGTGGGGGTGAGAACGAAAATGCTGCTCTGCGTTTTGTACAATCACACACAAATGTTTCCATTTCTCCGCGGCAATTGGGCACGCCCACTCCCAGGAGTCGCCCCGGGTGAAATTCCGGATCCGACTACGCATATTGAACACGCAGCATTTCCAATCACAATCAGGGAATATCATTTCAAACCATGCGACCGCTTCGCCACTCAGGCTACATGATTTCGAGGAAATTCCCAAAGGGAGAGCCATGCTTTTTGCCCTGCCCCAATGAATGAATTCGTTTCATTTTCCTGCACAAGCAGAATGTTTTTCAAACAAAGAAGCTTTTTAGCACAAACGCGGATTTGACGTGTGACTTGATTGATTGGATCTTATCTGCAATTACTCCACAAAGCCCAGTTCGCAGACGAGAGGCACTTTCATTCGCGCGCACAAGCCTCCAAATTAGCATTCCCCTCGTTCCCCAATAGATCACCCGCAAAGTGACTTCTCTCGGCTGCGAGCGTCTGTTTATGCATTCACGTTCATGAGCTTCCGAAATATATGCGAGGCTTATGCGAAGAACGTGTCAAACTAAAAATTCAGGGATTTCACCATGGTGAAACCACTGTTCGTGCCACGCGAATCTGTGTGTGTGTGTGTGTGTGTGTGTGTGTGTGTGTGTGTGTGTGTGCGTGCGCGTGCATTCTGTGTATGTGAACGTGTGAATGGGCGTGCCCCGGTCCAATTGTGCATTGCAGGGGCAACTGTTTCACACTTTACATATCAAGTCATTGGTGCCCTTTTCAAAGGTGAAGTTGGCCCTCCCAAAAAGAAGTCCCCCCCATTGACCTGATCCTCGATCCGCCCCTGAATCACACGGGTGTTCGAGTACAGGACAAACGTGGACGGAATGGACTTGCTCACCTTCCATGGGCCGTGAACTTGAGGTCGAGGGAGCGGTCTGTGCGGGCGCTCCTCTTCACTCTTTGGTGGTCGTTGTGCAGCTGGTCTGTGTTGAACGACAGCGGTTCGTAGTGACGGATGTATTCGTTGAGGATCTTTTCTGCAAAAACAAAATGTCGTACTTGTAGTACTTGGTTGCTGTGAAACAATCCCAGGCTGTGGATAAAGGTGTCATGAACAGGCGAAGTGTCCTGCGCAGATACCAACAGACCCGCAGATGCCACAAGACTCTATCGCGAGCGTGGGTGGGGGGAAAAGCAAACAGCCACCAAGACCACACGGAGACTGAAACAGGCCAGATGAAGCCAGCATGTTGACTGACTGACAGCAGAAGACTGATACGCACGCATACAAATGACACTGTGTAATCAAGCAGATGACTGGAATATTGCCGAGTCAAAAACGAGTAATGCGTTGTAGCCGCAACGATCGATAAGTGTGTTGCGGGGGCTGCATCCACGAAGGACCTGCAACCGCGGCAGCGAAAAGCAGCGAGGGACGGGGGATAGATACGTGTAGTCCCTTGGCACGACAGTCTTCTTCCTGTGACTGGAGTGGAATCGATGATGCCTCATACTTCTGACTTGCGTGATCCAAGAGTGCAATTCGGAATTGCGTGAGGAGCAGTGTGAAACCCAACACTTGCACTGAGACTGAAAGTCTGTAACTGGAATTGGCTGCCGAGAAACAAACTCCAGGCACTCGAAGTTCAGGCACGCATGATCATCTTTCAACGAACCCCTTGTGATGGATTCGTTTTTCAGAAGTACGAGGAACAAACTCGGCCCTTTATGTCTGAGACGCCCTCGTGAGGTCAACTTTCGTGACAACGCCAAAATATCCAAAGTAGATTTCGTTTCTACGCACCCATCAAGGGAACAAAGAAAAATATATCAGTTCCATGTGCGTTTCTTGTTGGAAGCACTGCTGAGGAAAACCCTGCTACTCGTATATGAACTGGTGCAACCAGTTTTGTTTTTGGAAACTGTTTTTTCGAAATGAAGTGTGGCGGTTCGGCCAGACCAGACACCGACTTCCCTGCATTCTTCCCTCACAAATTGCTGAGTGCAACGTGCCTGCAACCTACAGTGAACATATACATATATCTGCCTTTCATATCGCATCTGCACATCGATCTGAAGCGAGGAGCTGCGAAGTCGACTCCTTTTGCAACAGAATTCGACAACTGCAGAAAGCTTTTTCAGAAAGAACCTTGCTATTGTATGCGCCACAGTTGGAGTGCTGCTGCTGCAGGTCTGCTCGCACGACAATTTTATTGCTGATTTGAATGTTTGGAATACAAGAACGGCAATTTTTGTTTTCGACTTGACACAGATGATCAGTCACACTTGCAAATTTTGTTGTTGGGCAGATCTATTCCTGCAGTCCAACTGGCAGTCAGGGCAACGTTATGGTGATCCTCAATCCCGACACAGCTGGCAACACACATCGCCTTTTTGCTGGCTGTTGAACATTGACATTTATTGTGCCAGAAAATGTCTCGCTTGCTCGAAAATTCTGCTGTCTCAAGACCAGCAGAAATCTCGTGTTCAGTCTCATCTCATTTGGTTGATCGTCCTTGGTGAACCAAACCAACAAACGCTTCAGGACTGTCTTTGAGGTTTCAAGTGCACAATTTGTCTCGGATTCATCTTGTCTTGGTTTTCTGACATTTGGTTGCACGTGGACAGTTGCAGCAATTTGCTGGTCCGGACTTTTGGTGGTCGTACGAGTATAACACTGAAGTTGGCGTGGCTGCATGAGTGGAACGTGGGAAGTAACGAAACCAGAGCAGCTGGACGTCTCAACAATCCAAAACATTCCAAGTGATTCATTGCGCAAAAGTTACTTCCTTCGTGCCTGCTTCACGGAAAAAGAAATCGACCATCCAACCAGTTTCTGCAGCCAAAAACACGACTCGAGTTGTGATTCAATAGCCAGGCATTTTCTCATCAACACAAATGCAACGATCGAAGAATGGGTGGAGTCCCTGGCACGCTGGAGATTACTCGGTTCTGATCACAAGGTTCCTCTGGCACATGTGAAAATATGAGCAATGACAATGTCTTTTTGCATGAGGTGCATCCAACACTTGAAACACAGGTGCAAACAACCTATTTGGGAAGTTTTACAGGACCGAGGTCCCCAGCCCGAGGCTTCTCTTCCGCTCGCTGTGCGTGGAGTGCAGTAAAACACCGATCCAACTGTACTTTGCACATGCGAACGCGTTGAACCAAGTGTCATGCGAGTTTTCGCCTGTAACCCAGAAATGTTTTCGAATATGACCAAAGCGTGTAGCAATTTGCGGGCCAGTTTGACTGAGAAAGTTTGTAGAAACGATTTCAGCCGCAGAACGTACACCAACTCCCACCTGTGTCTTAAGTCAAGCAAGCTGCTCGTGAAACAAGATCGAGATGACGTCTGGGCGAAGTGAAGTGACGGTTGAGTCTTTGTCTTTGCAGATCAAGACTCCCAAGTGTTTTGCGCAAGTTTTCAGTTCGTCGTCGTGGATGTGTGCTGTGACAGCTGAGTGACGCATTGATCAGTTGGTGTGAATTGAGGTGATCAAAGTTGAAACTCCCGATGGATCTGCTGATCAAGACAAAACTTGTTTCGAACAGTGGACTGACATACAGAATCCAGAACCAAAGGTCCACTCGGTGCCAATTTATTCGCCCTTCGAACAAGAAATGGTATTTCAGACATTTCTCGTATCCAACCAGTTGTAGACCTGGATCTGCTTTCTTCAAAACCCAAATGTTGAAGACGATCGACAATCAGGTCTGTGCAGTGTAGATCCACGGAGTGAGAACCCCAGTGGAAATACAGATCTGGTGACAGCTTCACCAGACCATCACGCCTCGACAAGTTCTGTAGCGTCCTCACATGAGAACACGCAAGGGTTCGCTTGGAAAAGAAAACTTTGCAGTGAACAACAACTAGATCTACGCGGCTCAGGATTTGCCTTTGCCAACCTTTGAAAGCACCAGTCTAAAAGAAGGTCAGAAGAGCCGTCAAGTCACTTGGAACTGTCTCACGACTCCTGAAACCCATTTGTTTACATCCGTGACTCACCTGCAGATATCACTTCCAAAATCACAGCCACAAAGACGAATATATCCTTCAAATTCATTGTACTGGTATCCTGAGATCAAGAAGCTTCAACCGCACCAATCAACAACAACAATATTGTCAAATTGAGCTCGCTAGTTCACATATTTCGGATGCATTTTGCTCTCGTCTTTCTGACACACCTGTCTTACTGCGCAAGCGCGGAATTCACTTCCGGCTGGAAAAAACTTTAGTCTCAAAATCCAAATGTAAGAACACTTCTCTTTTTCACAAAATGACACAACTTTCAAATATTTTTCACACTGAACAAATTTTTGTTTCGTTTAATGAAACAGAATGAAAATCTGATGCCGAGCTTTGTTTTCGGTGCCGGGGTGTTTGAGGCTATTGACGTCAGCAACGCGACCGCTGATTGGACGGCAGGAAAACGAGGCTCCAATTTTGAAACTTGTTTTTGTGTGAATTTCAGAAAATTTTTAGAACTCGATTTGGATGGGAAGGAATTGAAGGAGACACAAAGATGATGAAGCCACAGTAAGTGCAGAAACGTTTAGTTCTTCGGGATGGGTTGGTACTTCAAAGGAAATGGCACGTCAATGGTGTTGAAAATGAGGGGAGATTTCAAATTTCTTGTGATCACAATGGTGGAAGACCAACATTTTCACAAAAGGTGGACCCGACGCATTTTCACTCCCGAGTTCCAGATCTACTGGGAGTTGACCAACCCTCAAATCATTCTTGCTTGGGTATCCAGGTGAAAAATATGCAGACCTGTAGATCTACTGTAGATCTACATCCAGATCTCAGTCAGACAACTCAACACTTCGGTGGCGAGTTTGTCGCAAAAGAATTGATCCAGGTGTAAAAACCGATCCAGCAGATCCAGATGCTGATCGTTGGGTTCGGGGAACAAATCAACATGCACAGAGGGACAAGCTTTTCCTCATGTCAAAAGTGCTCGGTTCAAATTCTTGGTGACAATTGACGGGTCACGAGATGTCTTCGCTGCGCCTTAGAAAGAAACGGTTTCTCACTTGCAGGAGGGGCAAAACTCCTCGCAAGCCTCCAAGACAGAACCGAGCGAGGCAGTCGGAGCCGGTCGAGGTGTACTGCAGGATCAGACCCAAGCTGAGCAGCACCGACGATGTCTGTCTCGAAGTTCTGAATTCGACGACTGTAAAAGCCGTCGCCCCAAAGGTGAGAGCATCACTCGTCAAGAACGAGGTGGTATCAGGAAATTTGTACCGTCGTCATGTCGATGCCTTGTGTTGTGTACTGAAGCCATCGACATGACGACGGTACGAATTTCCTGATACCACCTCGTAGAACGCCGTGTGTGAGCCAAAAATTGGAGTTTCACTGTTTGCACTTTTTGTTTCGAAAATGGGCAGGGGAGGGTCCCAGATTTGTATTTCGTACAAAAACACACCAAACATTGCATCGTGTCCTTTCTGGTTATGCAGGGTTCTGCTGCGGCGAGAAATGGAAGTATCAAGGAGGTGAGACGATCAAAAATTCTTCATGACATTTTGAAAACTGGAAGTGTGGAATTGGGATCTATACAAGGCTCATTGCCATTTTGTCTTGCAGACACAGTGCACGTTTCAACATGTGTTTCAAGAAAATACCGGACAAGAAGCTCTTTTCGACCATGTTGGCTTGCCGCTGGTACAGGATGTGCTTCAAGGAAAGAATGGTGGGATGATCTGCATTTTGGCGAACAGTTGTGATAATTTTCTCAATTCGTTTTCCTCGTAAACTGCTGTCGTGTGTCTCAAGACTTTCCCTGATTCTCTTGTCAGCTTTGCTGTTTGCGTATGGAGTGACGTCTTCAGGAAAGACACACACCATGACTGGTACGCCACAGAATCCCGGAGTTTTGCCACGCGCTTTGGACGTCCTTTTCAACAGCATTGAGCACCTCCAAGCCAAGAAATATGTACGTGTGTGAAAATCTGTTCACAGCTTATTTTCTGGTGTCTGTCTGCACGTGGGTTTGCGGATTTGTTGCGTGACACTTCACAGTGTTTGCTTGTGGTTTCAGGTTTTTAAACCGGACAAAATGAACGGATTCGACGTGCAAGGAGAGGTCGATGCTATGCAAGACAGGCAGAGGAAGGAGATCTTGCCGCGAGTGTACAACACACGAGTTCCACCCTCGCCCAGAACACCGTACGATATCTCTGTTTCAGGAGAAGAGAATGATTTGTCGTTTGAAACGTACCGGTATCAACCATTCAGAGTGCAAACAACAAAGGAGAAGTTTCTTAATTTGTTTCACAATTTCAGAGGAAAGTTTGACTTCAGTCAAGTGCCCAGAGTGAAGGAGCGCACGAAGATCGAGGGAGTTGAAGAAGACAACAATTACGCCATGTTCGTTTCCTACATCGAAATCTACAACAACAACGTGTACGACTTGCTGGAAGAACTGCCGTACGACCCCATCACTGGCTACAAGTGAGTTGGAGAAACTTCGACAAACCAGCTGTGTCAAATGGACAATTGGCTTTGGCAGAGGAAAACACTTTGTGAAACCTGATATCTTCCCTTCATTTCAGAGCGCCAACCGCAAAACTGCTGCGCGAAGACGGGAAAAAGAACATGTACGTCAATAATTGTGTGGAAGTGGAAGTGAAGAGTCCAGAAGAAGCGTACGACACGTTTCTCAGAGGTACCAAACTTCATTCCCTTCAGAAGGTGTGCTCGTCGTCGGATTGCGGTCAGTGACGGCATCACTGGAACCTTTGAATGTCTTACAGGTCAGAAGCGGCGCAAAGTGGCGCAGACCGCCTTGAATGCGGAGTCGAGCAGAAGCCACAGCATTTTCAACATTCGGGTGGTGCAGGCGCCGCTCGATGCTTCGGGAGCAGAAGTTTTGCAGGCAAGTTTTTCTCGAAGTTCGGTTCATTGAGAGACTCGGCTTGGTGCAGAATTCCGCAAGTCTGCAGTCCAAAAATGTGCGCTTCAGCAATGTGGACAGAACCAACACTGAATGACAGTTGGGAGACCAGAGTCCTCATTGTGTTCCAATACAGCCGCATGTGTGTTGATGTTGGCTTTGTTTTGCAGGATAAAAATCGAGTTGTGAGTGGCCAGCTGGCCTTGGTTGACCTGGCCGGCAGTGAGCGGATTGGCCGAACTGGTAATCTTGGAGACCGTCTCCGGGAAGCGTCCAACATCAACAACTCGCTCATGACTCTGAGGCTGTGCATGGACCAGCTCAGGGAAAACCAGCTGAACGGGACCAACAGGGTAAATAACGTACAGTTCCGTGTGTAGGACAGGGTTTTGCCCAGAAATTGAGTATCACAAGCAGAGCTGCGTCTTACACGTAGTTGTGAGCTGACCATTGTATCAGTTGTTCTCTGAACTCTTCTGACATGAACAATGTTTCGTTTTCCCTGCAGATTGTTCGGTACCGAGACTCCAGCATCACACATTTGTTCAAGAACTTTTTCGACGGAGAAGGGAAAGTGAGGATGATCGTGTGTGTGAACCCAATAGCCGCAGAATACGACGAGACGATAGTGAGTGGAATTCTTGCTGTCGAGTGACGATTTCTGAAGTAGCAGTGGTCTACTATCTCAGTACCCGAAAGATTGTTTTGTGCTGTAGCACATTTGAAACTTTTGCGATGTCAAAACAATTTTCTGAGTCATGGGTGCAGAGTTCTATCCAGTGCGACCCCGTCTTTGGAATGTGTGATGACCTCGCGGTTTGCTTTTGCAGCAAGTGATGAAGTTTGCTGAGATCACGCAAGAGGTGCAAGTGGACCGGCAGGAGCAGGCTCGGTTCGACATCGGTCTGACACCGGGGCGGCGCAGGCAGTACCAGCAGTACAAGGAAGCGATCACCAAGATGGAGGAGGAAGGCGTTCCCAGGGAAGACATTCCTCCTCCCTTCCTCTTCAGCATGGGCCCGCCCTTCCCGAAACTTGAGGTGTGTGCAAACTGTTTGCAACGTAACACGGTGGAATGAATGGTTTCTCCCTCTTCCCCCACTTACGAGCGCAGGGAATGTCATGGTTGTTGGTTCCACTGAGCTCGAAAGTCACCTTTCGTTGCTTCGTGTGGTCACTTCAGTTACTGTTTCCCCAGATCGTCCGCTTTGTCTCGACTGGTGCGAACAAACGCTTCCGCTGACGTCGGGCGCGTGTCTGCACTAACGTGTGTTCTTGTTTCAGCTGAACGATACCGAGGATGACCAGACGCTCTTCACACTGAATCAGTTCCTCAAGAACCGCATCGACCGACGCGCCGCACTCATCACCGACCTGACCAGCAGACGTGAGTACGAGAAGAAAGAAAGGGTTTTACGAAGGATATGGAAATAAAAGGGTCATGAACTTTAAGTTCAATGCATAATCTCCCACCAAGGGAAGCGCAGGGAAGCACAACTTTGTCATTGGCTCCTCAATCTGACAAGCTCAGTGATTGGTCTCAGTCATAATCTGAGCCAATCACAGCCCTCTATTTCCAGTTTCCCAAGTCCAAATTTTTCCCGGGAGCTCCATATACACCCACCATACCGGTGGGAGAATGATAAGGTGTTGAGTTTTGTTGAAAGGGGAGGGACCATGTGGTGCGAAAAGCGCAAAAGTGTCACAATTGACTTGAAAGAGAAAGGAACATGAGAATGTAAATGTTTTATTTTCTGCAGAGGAAAAGTTCAGGGGCCATTTGATTGAGACTGAGAGAGAAAACACGTCGCTGAAACGGAAAGTGAAAGAACTGGAAGATGAGCTCTCCGAGAAAGAGCGAGAGTGTTCGAGACTTTCAAAGAAAATCAAAACGTATGAAAAGGAGAACACGTCATTGCACAAGGCGACTCACCAGTACGAAGAGGAGAACAGAGATCTGGAGCGGCAGGTACGTGCGGTGTCCACAGTGCGAATCCACGCGACGACAAGTCGGTAAAATTGATTCTGGACATCTGTTTTCACCTGTGTCTGACACGTTGTAGATCAAGGAACAAGAGATGAAACTCCTTCAAGAGCAGGGAGTGAAAGATCGACTGGAGCAAGACCACAGATACAAGCTGATACTGCAAGAACGGGAACTGAAGAGCCAGCTGGTGAGTGGTACTTTTCTCTCCCACTGACACTGTCACGTCTTTCGAGTCTTTCAAGAAATGACGTCACAGTGGAAACTAACTGTTCTCTGCAGGAGGCGGAAAAGAGGAAGCTGCGAAGCCAATGCCAGGCTGATTTGAAGGCCAACAGAAAGCTGGCCATGGTCAAATCGGTGCTGAGCAGCGACAGTGACGTCGACAGCGTGACGTCATCAGCGTCCTCGACGCTGCCCAAGTCGCGTCTGCTCGCCAAGTCGACGCCGGACCTGTCGGACTCGACCGTGAGACCGGCGGCGAGACCGACCCCGGCGCGGAGACCGCTGCATCAGAGGTCCATCACGCAGGTGCCCGGCTCCGCCAGGAAACCGCCGCCTCTCAAGCCGGTCAGTGCCAACGGACAAGAGTGGTTGCCTTGAACTCGATGAACATCTTTTTGCGCTGCGTTAGTGTGACGTAGAAGTCGGCGCAACACACAATGCACATCAGGAAGAAAGATTGAAAGCAGGTCAGGGGTAGCTTTATGGAGGCAGTGGTAGAAATTTGGCCTACCTGTTACGTGTTCAAAGAAATCTGTTTCTCAGTCTCTGCGTGCAATACACACGCGTTTTGAAGAGTGATCATCATTGCTTTCAAAACTTCGCTTTGTTTCCCGCCCATCAGAAACCTGCAATGCACCTGCGTCACCGAAGATCGAGGTCGGCGCAGGATGTGTGGCTCGAGCACAAGCCGGAACCCGTGCCCGTCGCAGGTCAGTTCAGCAGCTCGACGTGATGTCGGACTCGCACTGCGCCTCAGAACTCGCGCACCAGCGTTTCTTCCCAACAGTTCCAACGGAGTGGGGAAACAGACTTGTTTGCCGCCAAGATGCAGGGATAGATTCGTGGTTCCCTCACACCTGAACAAAGATGTTGCCTCCAGTTTTACTCATGTCTCCCAAGCCCGCCTGTCTGGAACGTGCCCCTCGATCTTGAAACGAGCTGTGCAAATGTCTCGTGCTTCTTCAGACTCGTTGCTCCAGCCGAACATGCGTCGGCGAAAGTCGGTGACGAAAATCACAGAAAAGGCAACTACCAAAGCGAACAAGTACGTTCTGGCGACGCATGGGATCGACTCCGACGGGGACTTCGCCACGAAATACGTCAAGGTAGAGAGGAAACACGGACAGTTTCGTGTGTGCCAACAAAAGATGTCCACTTCGACGCAGTTGTTTTGTGTATCTGGGTTTCCAACCTGTTCCAACACCCTGACGCTGTTGTGTTTTTCTGTCGTGCAGGGCGACATCATGGCGACGGCAGGGGGCGGTTCCGCCGTCGTCTTCACCGACGTCGAGAAGCTGAAGGTCACCGAGCCCGGCGTCAGGTGCGTCTGTCTCCCCGTCCGCTGTGTTACGCGAGCAAGGCCGCGTTCAATTAGGCGCGTGGTGTGCGGAATTGAGCCCAGCTTTGGTGTGCGGCAAGCCTGCGTGATGATGCTGAAAACAGCTTCGTTTGGGCGTTGCGCACTTTCATGTGTTGTGACCCCGTGGGTGTATCATCCAATGGGCGCAACGCCCCGTACACCCAGTGTGGAAAAGGTTGAGGGTTTGGGTTCCGTGTGTTCTCAAACACTTGAAGTCGAGGCAGCTGGTTTCGAACAATCCCAGTGGAGACGTGCAGCACGCACGCCTTCACTCGGCCAGTCAGCAGGGAGAAGGAATGATGTTTTGAGTCTGTGTTCGCAGACACTGGAAGTCGAAGCCTCTGCAGCCCGAGGACTACGACGGGGAGTGGACGGACACGGAGGAGCGCACGCGCATCGCTGTCGAGTGTCACGGGAAGCCCAAGTAAGCCTCGCGCTGTGAGTAGCTGCTCAGTATGGTGCTTCTTCTTTCTGTTTTTCTCCACTGTTGTGTTTAGAGTGTTGCATCGAGTCAACAGGGGTTGATGCAAGGAGAATCCAGCATCAAGCGTCAGTTTCTACTACCATCAATTCCGTTGCCTTGTTCAATGCCTGCTGCAACACGACCGGCCACACCCACTTGATGTTGGATTATCTGTGGATGGCAGCCCGTGCCGTATTCATTCGTGTGAAAGACGGGACCCCAACCGTTTGGTAGCGGACATTCGGAGAACATAAATTGTCCTCCCATGTGCAGAACACGCTTCTTCTGATAAACATTTTTGAAACAAAAGCTGCGTCTTGCCTGAGTGAATTTTTCTGTTTGAACTGTTCTGTGTTATTCCTGCCATGTTCTTGCTTCCCCTGAGGACTCAGCTTTCTGTGTGGGAGTTGGGATCATCTGTGCTTGCTCAAGTGTTCTAGTTGTTCACAAGATAACTGAAATTCCTCTTTTCTTTCCTCCAAAAAATCCATGCAAACCAAGGAAGTGGCGCTTCGCCTTTTTGCATCGAGTAGAAGTTTACATAATTCCCGACAGATTTTCCTGACAGCGCGTGTTGCATATTTTTAGGCCTCCGCCCAGGATTTCGCGCGTTTAGGACCAAGACGATGAGCGGACGGGCGAATCTCAACGCGTCGCGGCAACAATGCAACGTGTGATCAGTGTTCCCGTTTGCGAAAACAATTGTTGAACTTATCTGACAGACTATGTCCTCTTCTTGTCCCGTCAGTTTCGTGTGTGAATGTTCCGAATTCGGTACGTGTTGTACCAAACGCAGAATCGTAGATTATCATCGATTTTGTTAAATTTTTGCGCGATGATGGAGTGGAAAGTATGAAAATTTCTGTGATTCGTAAAAATCAGCGGAGAGTGAGCTTCATGTGCGTGGAGTTCGTGCACCGAAGCCGCAGCTCTGCTCTCGCCCATGCTTTTGTTCGTTCAATACCCTTTGTACTGTCCAACTTGTTCTCGCGTAGTTTCGCTGTGGTGTAAGAAACATGTGTTTGCGCTGTGTTAGATGTTCCCACTGATGACGTTCTCAAGACGTTCTGCCGGCTTTGTGTTCTGTACGAGGTTCTATCCAATTATTCTAAGACTCATCATGTTCTTGCTGTTGCACTGAACTGAAGGTATTTAGTCACAGTCAGGCACACACAGACGACAACAAACATGCAATGTACTTGTCACATGACGTCTCTGTTATTGTTCTGAACACTGTTAACAATTAACATGAACCAGACATGCAGGAAAAAGTCACTTTGGTGTCGTCATGCCTTCGAAATATTGACTGCCGAACAAAATGCACTTTTGACACTGCGCCTGCCACTGGCGGAAGCAGCCCTCCCACAGGAATGAAGGGATCAGTGCCATCTCATCATGGATTGCTTCCAGCAGGTTCCCAAGGTGGCTGAAGTTGCGCCCATGCAGACGGCGCTTCAGATAAGGAAAAAGAAAAAAATCACAGGGGGAGAGGTCTGGACTGTACGCAGGATGGCGCAACAAGTTCCAGCCCCTCTCCCTGAGTGCCTTCAGCACAATGTCAGCCTTATGAGGCGAAGTATTGTCCATATGCAATAAGTACTGTTCTCTTCTTCTCCAAAGGGAGGTCCGGCAACGTCGGATGGTGTCCCAGGCACGCTCCAGAATGGCCCTGAAGATGAACCTGTTGACTGTTTAGTTGTGCAGATACTCGATGTGGACCAACCCCTGGCTGTCAAAGAAAGGGATCATCAGGATCTTGGCAGTTGACTTGGATCTTCTGGCAACTTGACCTCGGTCTTCTCCTGGTGCCAGCCACTGCATGTTCTTGATTTTGGACTCAGTGTCATACACATGGAAGTAGCTCTCATCAGTTGTCACAATCCACTTGAGTCTGCTTGGATCGGGATAACTGTCAAGGAAGTTCACAGCAAAGGAAACACATCGGCGTTTTTGGTCCTCGGTCAACACATGAGGGATGTTCTTGCACGCCTTCTTCTTCAGAGAAAGGTCCTTGTGCAATATCCTGAAGACACTTCCATAAGAGGTACTCAGCAGACGACACAGATGGTGGATATCAATCCTTTTGTCATGCCTGACAGCATGTTTGCACACCTCAATGTTGCCTCTTGTGCGCCCAGTCTTTGGGCGGCCTGACCTGGGTAAGTCGCCCACTTTGCGCCGCCCACTAGAGTACTCCTTGTGCAGTTGACAAACACTTGCTTTTGAGTAACACTGTGCACCAAAAATTGTCTTCATCCTGCTCAAAGTCGTGGCAGGAGGGTCACCAAGGCACATGCTGTACCAGATGCAAACACGCTGGATAATCCGGAGGGGCAGCTCCATTGACATTGTGGCTCTTTTTGCCATCTTTACCAATCGGTCTGTCGGTCACCAGTGCTCACAGTGTGTGCTGACAACCGCAGTTTTGTCCCCAAATGTTGCATAAGATGAGTCATTGAGCGGCAACGGGTAATTGTCGGCAAGTGCAGTCTGGGCTCTCGACCTCGGCAAGAACATGATGAGTCTTAGAATAATTGG
>JAAUXT010100847.1_pt1 | contig 18291 bp, 17 predicted proteins | sample 7278171 | NCBI WGS metagenome assembly JAAUXT01 (sample SAMN14350112, study PRJNA611818) | marine sediment metagenome | isolation source: surface marine sediment (1.8m) | place: French Polynesia: Moorea | collected 2018-08
AATCCAAGGGAAATGCTGCAGGTTCATAGCATTTCTACAGGGGCAAAATTGAAATTTATACAACAGTGAAGAGTGCAGTCTGCCAACAGAGCCAAATCAAAACACCTGTGCTTAATATCTCCACACCAAACATGGGTAAAATAAAGTTTTTGTAGTGATCAAATTTTTATGAATGAAAAACACATTACAAAGTTCATATAAACCCAAGTCAGGCACAGTCTAAAAGGTTGTAAAACAGATTATTATACATGAGGACAGTAAAATCAGGGACTAAAGCAACTGTGATCTGTGGTATTGGCAACATTGGATTGCCAACTCTTTCATGGAGCTGTCACACCATTAAAATTTTACACTACTTGTGCTATGAAAGCATAAAATTTTACACATGTGCAGCCACCAAAAATATTTATTTATACCTAGCATGGTATAATATATTACACTCTTACAGCTATCAAACCATCAAAGTACAAGCTGTCAATGTATAAAATCTTCGTACACATGCACACATCAAACACACAGAACTTTCAAGGTATAAAAATTTTCACACCTGCAGCCACCAAAACAAATACTTGTACAATGTGCAAGCACCAAGGTATTAAACTCCATACACTCACACACTGCTATCAAACAATAAAAAATTTATGCAGAGCTTTCAAACCATCAAAGAACATGCAGCTATCAAAGCAAACCATTTTCATAGAATTGTCAAGAAACAAGAAAATTACACACTCAGTATAGCTATCAAAGTATTAGGTTTCCATTCCCATACACACATGCAGCTGTCCAGGCAGAGCTTCTCAATGGAGTTGTCAATGCATTTTATAACATTTAGCAGTTGACAAGTAAGAAGGTGTGATTGGGTTGAGTTTGTTTGGTTTTTCTCTACAATTTTTCACAACACAACCAAGTTGCAAAAACTTTCTACCTGCAACATTTGTGAGTAGGTTTGGCCTGTGTGCGAACATTATATTCAGAGAGCCAAAGAAAACATTCCATGCAGTGCTGAAAGGAGAAAGGGAGCAAAGTGCCACAAACAACCAATCTGATTTTGTGCAGCTCCCGAGACAAGGGACCAAAAGGCTGACCTGAAGGTCCCAGGGAATCCAAGGGAAATGCTGCAGGTTCATAGCATTTCTACAGGGGCAAAATTGAAATTTGTACAACAGTGAAGAGTGCAGTCTGCCAACAGAGCCAAATCAAAACACCTGTGCTAAATATCTCCACATCAAACATGGGTAAAATAAAGTTTGTAGTGATCAAAATTTTATGAATGAAAAACACATTACAAAGTTCATAAAAACCCAAGTCAGGCACAGTCTTAAAGGTTGTAAAACAGATCATTATACATGAGGACAGTAAAATCAGGGACTAAAGCAACTGTGATCAGTGGTATTGGCAACATTGGATTGCCAACTCTTTCATGGAGTGTCACACCATTAAAATTTTACACTCACTGTGCTATGAAAGCATAAAATTTTACACACATGCAGCCACCAAAAATATTTATTTATACCTGGCATGGTATGAAATATTATACAATTTTTCACAACACACCCAAGTTGCAAAAACTTTCTACCTGCAACATTTTTGAGTGGGTTGGGCCTGTGTGCGAACATTATATTCAGAGAGCCAAAGAAAACATTCCATGCAGTGCAGAAAGGAGAAAGGGAGCAAGGTGCCACCAACAACCAATATGATTTGTTACAGCTCCAGAGACAAGGGACCAAAAGGCTGACCTGAAGGTCCCAGAGAATCCAAGGGGAAATGCTGCAACAAACAATTTACCTCTTCGTTTTTGAACTCTGTCCACATGTAGGTTCCTTCCACTAACAGAATCTTATTTGAGAGTTTGTGGATAGCAATAAACTCTTTTAATTCTTGTCGATGTAGAAAATATGGCAAGTATCCACCCATTACAGCACAACTATGTGTGGCATTCAACCAAGATATCTTTCCATGATCTTCATTGTCTCGAATAATATTGATCACTTTTGCTGTGTTCAACCTCAGAAGAATATAATATTTACCCTCAGTCTCATACAAAGAGGAGAAATTCAAACAAGTATCATGGAGCAGCATTGGAAAGGACATAGTGCATTCCTGTGGTTTTCTGTCCCAATACCTTGCTTGTCTCGGGTAGGTTTCTTCCAGCCAAAGGCCAGAGACCACAGCCAAAACATCACTGCTTGTGTCCAGTTCTTGACAGAAGATAATTCCCATCAGATACATGGCTGGCAAAGAAACAAATGTGTATTTCTTCATCTAAAGTTGTCAAATAAATCCTGGAGGTCCTCTCAAATATGAACTGAGAGAAAACTGTATCTTTAATGCTTAAGCGAAGTATTATCTGACCTAGTGATCCATTCTGTCTGGTGATGTGTCTGGTTTCTTTCACTGACTGAAATGACAAAAGTTCCAACCCAAGCCTAACAAGTGGGCGAAGTAATTTGTAATATTTTGCATTTATTCTTGGAGACAGTGCTGGAAACTGGGTTGTTGCAGTGACACTTTCAGACAAGTTCAAGTTCCTTTGTGACATCAATAAGTCAATCCAGGCCCGCTGGCAAATGGAGAAAACTGAAATGAACACCCCAGTGCTGGCTGAGCAGTTGGTGTTCTGAATGTTGCAAGCACATGGAAATTGTCAGCATTCCAAAACCATTTATGAAAACTGCCCTTTCGTTCATTTTCCTTTCTGAGTCAGCCATAGTCAGGGACAAAAGCCACCTGGTCAACTTGTCCTTCAATTGTGACAACAGCTTGCAACAAATTGCCAGCATTTTGTTTTTTAGGCTCTGCTGGATGTTTGAAAGATCCACTGATGATGTACTTGAACTGGACACCAGAAGATGTTGTTATGTTTTCAAGGTAAGAATGACAATCACCAAATTCATAATAACAATTCTGAAGAACAGAACAACTGTGGATTTTTAATGGTTAACAATGGGTCTGTGTGACTTGTAATGTCACATGAACTTTGCTGTAGAATGCATACCAATATAACAAAAGTACAGAACTTGCATTTTGAGAGTATATATTCCTAGGTTCAGCAATGGAACTGTTGCGATTGTGACAAATTGGAATACCTTCATGGTTTTGTTCCACAGCAACAATTCCTCCATACTTGCAGCATGTGCCATACCAATCCAAGCTTGTATATGTCATTTCAGCTATGGTGGTGTTTGTGTGGAGTCCAGGGTGTGTGCTAAGTGCAATAACACACAAGTTGATGCTACGGGTGCTGTTTGGAATCACAACTTCAATGGTGTCTCCACAAACATGTGCAGTAATGTGTTGACCAAGTTGCAGTGATGAGTAATTGAGAAGCAGAAGAGAAGCATTTCTTTTCTGATAAATTTGCAGCACACATTGGAACGTGGAACACACATACTCACTTTGTTGTGAGAGTATTGGATCTGACATTGTGCCTGGGACATCATACACAATACAGGTGCGCATCTTATTGTTCTTTGCAATTGTCAGCTTTATGTGATGGATTTTCATCACCTGAACATGATAGCTGAACATTTTAATGCAATGGAAAACAAGAATTTGTTCCAGGAAAGGGAGGGTGTGCTGAAAAGGTGTGAACATTATGTTTTCCACAATGCCTTTGTCTATGACAAAAAAGGATGCACTGAAGCTGCTGGTGAGATCCCAGTAAGAAATAAATTTGATTGTTAGATACATAAATGGTAGATAAATGCTCATGCTTGACTGATGGCCACAAAATGTCAGGGATCTATTTGCATGAGGTGGGGCTAAAATATCTTTGTTTGTGTCATGACTCAGACTGAGATTTGTTTGGAAGCAAATTCCACTGTTTTCCATGTATAATGTGTTGATTGTTATGTTCAATTGAAAGGTAGGGCCAAGATGAAATCTCTACATGTGTAGACAATACTCCAGGTAATAATAATTACCAATTCCATTGATAAAACATTGGAAAAGGTCAACAATTATGTTGCCTGATGCCTTTGTCACAAGGGAAGGCAGTTCCACCACAGAAAATATTTGGTTATAAATTTTCAAAAACATAGCAGCATGCTGCTTTTGTAAAAACAAAGCATTTTGAACACCATATTTTTCTTTGTAGCCACTTTTGTTCATTCTCACAAACAAGCAAGCCTTGATGTACTTGTTCCATTCTTTGGGTGCATTGTGAATAGCTTCTTGCAAAATATTGGAACCAGGAAACCTGCTCATTTGCCCAAATAATACAAGGCCCACAATGCATAGAAGAGTGACTCTCATATGTTAGTTGTAAATATGCCAGATTGTATGTTTTCCAGGCAAATCATTATCTGCCCTTCATTTTTTGTCATGAAATACACTAAACAGCACAACTGCCAAGAATTTGTCCATTTTCCTGCAAAAAAATCAACAGAGAGGTTTGACTTGAGAGAGATGGAAAACATTGTCAGAACCTCCACTGAAGTGCATTTTCACCTTTGTGTGACACACCATCAAACAGGTCTGTGACAGTGATGGTAATTACCTTGCTGGGAAACACTATGCCTCCTAGCTACACGTATTTCTGCACAATCAAACACCAAATCTTTGAAATTCAGTCCAGGTTGTAGCTGAATTAGCCAGCAAAATGTCATGTTGAATTGTTCCGTTTGATGCTTCACTTGAAAGTTTGAGATCACAGACAACAGAAGCAGACTGAAAACAAAGGATAGTGTAAGGGCAGTAGTACGCCATAAGCGTAGGCCCAAGCACAAGCAGATTAGTATGTTAACATAAAGCAAGGTTGAAAACCCCACCAGATATGCAAGACTGGAAGAGAAGCGTAAGTACCTGGATGTAAGGAAGCCCCTGAGGGTCCAATTGAGTAAGGTGCAGAGTACATTCTCCTCCGGTTGCACTAAAGACACAAGCTCAGGTCTTGAGTTATCTCACCCATACCCGATCTGGGACTTGTTACAGCAGTGTGACAACTTGGGGACTGCAACTGAAACCTGACTGACTGTACACAATTTAACCAGATCATACCGCGCACTACACAGGGCTCAACAATAGGAAAACTTTAAAGTTCACGCATTTGGCAAAAGCAAACAATTTTTGTTGTTCTCTGTTTGGGGCAGAACCAACAAAATTTTCTTTTTTCAGTTGACCTCTTTCAGTTTTATTTCGAGGGTCTGTACCACAAACATCCCATGATTTGCAGACATACAGCTTGACCCCTCCATCAGTTTTGTCATTTCCAACGTTTCTAAAGGTGTTCATCAATGATACCAACACAGCAATCATACAACATCTGAGTTCATGTTGGCAACTTGATGTCCAAAACCACCAACCCAATGATAAATAAACACCTCAATGGCTCTGAGAGACCAACATCTACCAAGAACAGCAAAGAAGAAGAAATGCTCAAAGAAACACAAAGTGTCATTCAGCTGTGGTGTTGGATGCTTCCTTCAGATTTTGAATCCTGTGAACCCAATGAGGGGAAAGCTGGGGCTGGTGTAGAGGGGGGTGTCATCCAGTCCAGCAGCATACCTCACCTCCACCTGATCACCTGTTAAATGGACCAATGCATTTGTGATGACAGCCCTCAAAGTGAAGTGAAGCATGCAGCAGACAGAACAGACACCCAACATCCTCATTTGCTTGAACTCACCAATGTTTCAAATATTTTTGATCTCTGGAATTTTTGAACCTCACCTTTCGAACCACCACAAAACACAATTGGCAAACAAAGAAACGAAAGAATGAATTTGTCCTTCAATTTAGCCAGTGGACTCAGCTGCTTACCTTCTTGAACCTGTGCCAGCCCACTGCAGCTAGTGTGAGGAGTGTCCTCAGATCCACTGTTGTTGTTGTCTCCCCTAGCTGTGCAGATGGACTGGTCATTCACTTTGATCTCAAAGTAGCCCCACTCCCCATGATCCACCACCATGTAGGTGGAGAAGTAGTAGAGCCCAGCTCCACCAGGGGCAACTGTGAAGAATCCTGTTGTTGAGTTGTATCTGAATTAAGATACACTGACTCTGGTACTCCTTCTTCAAGTTGTTTTCTGAGTGGTATCACCACCACAACTAGAACCACAACAACGACTGCTGCCAACTCCAGGAAGAAGAAAATAAGGAGGGGAAGGAAGAGGAAATAAAGTTTCAGGGATATGTTATCAGTGTGGGACAGGTACCAGGCAACTCGTGAAGTACAAGAAGAGGTGTTTGGGTCTGAAAGTGTAGACATGACGCTGGAGAAAAAGAAATTCAGCTGAACCAAGGAACAAAGCTTGATCATGTGACTGCTGCAAAACATAATTTGATGAGGTTGCCATCCAGGTGAATGTTTTTCTTGTTGGTGCCAATGCCAAACTGTGATCTTCAATGCAAACTTGTTTTGCTTTACAATTTGATCAATGAATGCTGTAATACTACCACAGCTGGACTCACATATTTTCCAAGGTTCATCAGTTCCACATTGAAGAGAACTGGTTTCTCTCCAACATTGTTCAGTGTTTGGTAGGTCGGCAGCTCTATGTTGATGTTTATATTCAGTGCAACATGGAATGCCACAGTGACTACAACAGATAGAATTTAAGTGTCATGTCTTTCAGATGTAGATGATCATATTGTCGAAATTGGCACATTGTTGATGAAATAATGGTGTTTTGTATGTGGGTGTGTTTTCTTCACATATTGGCCGTTGCAATTTTGACACTTTCTACATCTTTGGGTGTGAATTCAATTCCAAGAAGATGCATTGCTACGCACTGTCGGTCTTGTTCAAAGTTTGGATGTCGTGCTTGAGATTTTCAATCTCTGCTTTCTGTTCTTCAACTGTTCTGTTGAGAGTCTCCATTTCATTCCTGCACTCAGCAATGACCTGGCCCAGTTCTGTGTTTATTCTGTGGTATTCTCCCATGTTGGCAACAAATGTCTTTATTCTGTTGCTATTCTCAGTGAAGGCAAGGGCAACTATTGTGATGAGAAGGATGAGTGTTGGAGTGCACTGGGACATAACCTCAGTCTTCTCAATCTGAGCAATCTGCTGAAACAGACAGAGAAGCACAAGTTCTTCTCAAAGCTGAGATTATTCATTGAGTGTGGAAAAGAAAACTGATATTGTCACAACAAAGACATTCACTTTGTCAGTATTTTGCAAAACATAGCTTGGAGACATGCCAAGACAAAAACCACAGCACCTTGTTCAAGCCCGTTTTCTTTCAGCCTGGAGATGTTTGTATGAAGCCAGAAAGAGAATGCTGTTAGGTTTCAATGGTCATTGCTTGGTTCACCTGAGGTGGTCTCTGCAAGTATCTGAAGCCACAGAACAGGCTCTGTGAGGGTAAAACAAACAATTGTTTGCCTGGACCTGGAAATAACCTTGAAAATGCTGAGAAATATGATAAGTAACATCTCTTGTGTCTTTCAGAAACAATTATATGAAATAGCAAGAAAAGGTCACAACGTCTACAAAGCTTTTTGTCTCCAGTCACTGACCTGTCAAAAAGAAACTATCCTGATACTCAAAGAAAAATTTTCATTTCAATGCTGCAAGGAATCAAACAATTTCTACCTGAAACAATGACAATAGAACAAGAGTCCTTGGGCTGTTTCAAAGGATTTGTGGAGGTGCATTCAGCACTCGGCTTCAGGCTCTTAACGACCTGTTTTCCGACACTCAGTGGTGCGTGTGATTCATGAAGACACCATCAATCTTGTGGAGAGGAACACCAGTTCCCAGCCTGATAGTGCGAGTTCAATTCAATGTTTCTCTTTGTTTGAAAACTCAAAATATCAATTGTCCGATTTGTCGCTGCAGGCAAAAATACGCACCACATCCAGAGCAGGGTGGAATCCCCCCCCCCCGGACTGGAGGAGGTGTGCTCGCACACCTGGCTCTTCAGCATACTGGATTCATGAAGACAACGCCCAGCACAGCCGCAGAGATGTTCTTGTTATGACGTCACGATGGGGGATCCCCCTGGCGAATCCTGTGGAAACTCGGAGAAAGATAGGGGGATCCAAGAGCCACATTTGCGTTGACTGGCTCTGCCCTGAAGGGTACTGTTGCCATGGTACTCAGAGGCTTTGGTATTCACTCTCGTGATGTCTCTGAGTACTGGGCTATCAGTGGTATCATATTTTGATGCAGAAATTTTTTTTATTGACATACTAGTACAACAGAAGCCACTTCAAGTTATAATAAGTTTCTTGGCCGCAATTTGCTTGAAAATTATACACAGTGCGATCTAAAATTCTAGGTACCGACACCAAGTGTCGGTTTGTTATGATTTTTATCAGGCTCTTCGAACCGAACCTTGTCATGCAGACACACAACATCACACCAGGGTTTCACGAGCGCACTGTCAAGCAATCTTGTTTTCACAATCTTCTGAATTTAGCAATGATTTTATAGTCTCAGCACAGGAAACAAAAGTGCATTGATTTTTACACCTGGTGCACATAGCATATTTTCAATGGAAACACAATGGAAAGTGCGAAACAATGTTCGAGAGTACGAATGTTGAGAACCTCTACAACACGGACATAGTTTTCACCCCATTGTGGGGTGCTGCGGGCATGAGTACAATTTGCTGGCAAAGCTGAAATCACCCTGTTGTTCTGTGCCTTGTTCCGTGCTCAGAGATACAGTTATCCGTACAGTCCGCGTACTCGCCTGTGCTGAGTTAGATATTTGTCCACGGATGTCACACCATTTGTGACAGAGTCCGTGTTTGGTGTTTGGGTGCGATAATGCAGACCTTCAGCTGTGAGCACAGTGGGAGGAGATCCTACTTTGTGCTGTGAGTACTTACTCAGACATTCAGCAGCTTCCTTACATCTGGGCATGCTTACTCTTCTCACAGCTTTGTGCCACTCATCTTACTTGGCGGGACTTTTGTGTGTACATGTACTTGTACACTACGGTTACTACCCTGTCTTGCCCTTCTCTTGGGCTACGTTCTACACTGTTGATAGAATCAGTTTTCATGGGGCTCCCCATGTGGGTATTTTCAACATTCCATTGAGGCGGTGATTTCCATCTAAATTTTCCAAGAAGTATCCAGGGTTCGGGGGGTCAACATCACCTGAGGCTGGGGTTCCCTGGAGGGTTCAGACTGGTGTGGGGGTGTTGGATCCTCCCAGGTCATTGCTGCCCGAGGGGTGGGACCATGGGCCCCTGTGTCCCGGGACTGGAGACTGGGAACTCTAAAGGTGATGTCAAAAAAAAATGTACGTTTTGCCGCAAACCTGGGCGACGTCAAAATTTAAAATTTAACCCAACTTTCAATTTTGCTTGGAGAAAAATGTTACTTAGTTTTCTTGCAAACACAATTATGAAGTTGAACAAAAACTAGAAAATAATTCCTTGTGTAAAAATTGCAAAAATAATCAAGAATTGTCACCAAAATTGAAACTCACAGTTTTGTTGTCTGATGATTGTTTTGTAAATTTTGCAAACACAATATTTTCTGCAGGAATGCCAAACATAGAGTGATGTTTCAAACTTGCTGTTTGGGAGAAGATTTCATTGAGTGACTAGGTCCCTTTGTGGTGATGCTGTTGCAGTCTGTCTTTTTGACAAGCTTTCAGCTGTGGTTCCCATTCATGCAAGCAGATAACATACTCAGGGAAATTGTGTTTGGCAGTATAAAACCAACCAATTACTCCAGAACACACCACATGCACATGCAAAAGATGCTCTCAATAATTCTGACAGCAAAAAGGACAAGATATGAAAATATGTTGATTGCAGAACGCATCAAACAACACAAAGCACACATGGCAGGTTTTTTCAAATATGCAATGAAAATATTTTGCAATCAAAATGACAGCAAAAGTCTCAGAACCACTGTGCTTGAAAGAGCTTCTGGTTTCATTTTCATATATTTTAGGCATACGATCAGCCTTTATGGTCAAATTATTTGGAAAGTTGAGATGCATCCGCGCTTGAGAATGAACATCTCATTCAATTACCTCCATCTTACCAGTGCATATGGAAACAAGAAATATTGCAACAGAGGAGGCCTGTTTGTGAGCATGGAGACACACACTTGTAGACAAGTCATAGCAAGCAAAGGGAAAGAGTTGTTGTTTTGTGGATATCACTCCAATTTTGATTTGTTTCCTCCCAAGTCAAAAGCTAATTTCACATTGTGCAAGGACCTCTTTGCTGTTTTTCTGATGAAAGCATTTGTTTCTTATTTAGACCGTGATAACATTTACAATATCCTGGCAAGCAAAGGTCAAAGTGAAACTTATTTCTCAGTCAGGTACATTTCTCAGGAGAAAAATATTCATTTGCATCATTTTAAAATGCTGAAATCTCAAAGAATTAAATTTACAGAGAAAGGGAACACCAGGAACAAGATGTTCATTCTTGATGGCCCAGGGCACAGGTCAAACATGTATATCTCAAGTAATTTTGTATCTTCATCATTTCAGTGTGTGGTCTACAGTGAAATGCAGAGACATTTTCTGTCATCCCAAATTAATTTTCTGAGTTTACAAATACTCCACACAAACACACTGAACATCAGTAAATCTTCCCAGCTCACATTTCCCCAACCAACAAACAACTCAGTGTTCATAACCTTACTGACGGCTCATCCTCTCTATCACCTCAATGTGTCAATATTGAGATTCCATCACTCACAAAAAGGTTTTGAAGGGTGCATGTATAAAGGATTTGTAACTTCTGAGAATGTAGGGAACATCACAAATGAGAGCGATGAACACTGTGATGAGACTGTTTCTTCATGTAAAGGCTTCAAATATTTTCACTCCACTTTGTCAGAACTTAGTGTCATTGTCTATTTCTACAAGGAATATGTCACCATTGATGTCAAATTATTGGTGTCCATTTCAAAATGTGATGTCATCAAGGTGGATGTTTGTGAAATATCATTTCTGCTCAAAACAAACATTTTGTCACCCAGAATAGCACACATGTCCAAGTATGCACAGGTGACTCAGCTGGAAGTACTCAAAGGAGTTGGTGCCTATTCATCATTAAAGACAGGCATCAAACTGAGTTTCAATGACAAACAATCAAATTCTTGTGTTGTTCTTGAAAGGCAGATGAGAAATTTTTCATTCATAAATGTGTACAACTACTTGCCTGCTGGTACTTCTCCATGCCTTGTTTCCTTCTATCCATCCAGTGTTCTTGAAAAGGGCCACATTGTGAATTTTGACTTCAGATCAAAGTCACCATTTATAGACCTTGTTTACCCACGAGAGGCTACAGCGTGGGGAACAGTCTTGTCCATTACGCCTTGGAGAAAAGCAGGAACTTGTATAAACACAGTGTTCTCTGCTTGCAACAGGCAACCATCACTGACAAAGTCATGTGTCACATTGGAAAGTATATGGTTGTTCTATTTGGTGAACAAATCTGTTTCTTACTCACTCAGTTACAAATCCCCCTTTTTACAACAAGATTTAGTTTTTCGATTTGAAGCTGAGTGGGGTGGTGGCATTGATGCTCACACAAATGTAATTTATCAAGTGTCCGCAACACAAGGCAAATCAAATGGAACAAATTCTCCAACCCTTTCTCTAAAATGTCTCTTTCCCCCCATTGCTTCTGTGATAAAGTTTCAAAACTTTCTCCGGAATCTGAAAGCTCTGGTCTTGACATTGAATATTTCTAAAACAAACAAGGGTGCAATATCACCATCCCAAATTGAAATTTTTATTTCTGGAGGAAGAGAAAAGTTTTGTCTTAGTTCAGAAGCTTTTTCAGGCAACAAGGCCTTTTGTAGAACAAGGCAAAACCCTCAAAAATCCAGAAAATGTTGTGTCCAGCAGATTGTTACCACGCGAAACACTTTTTCAATTCTGCAATTGTCCAAGTATGGAACAGTTCCAATGCCGCATTTTCCACTTCAATTCAGACTCAGAGTGAGAAACACTTCAGATGTGAATGGAGATTTATTTCTCAGCTTCACCCATCAGATTTTCCCAGCATTTCAGCAATTGTCTGATCTGTCACCTGCAAAGTGTTTTCTACCTTCCAACAGGAAAGTTGACTTTTGTTTAAATTTTTCTTTTGCTGCAGAACATAATGCTTCTCTTGAAAGCATTGTGTTTGTTTCATTTTTTCCTTCACATGGACATCAAACAATAGTTTCTTGGCATCAGGCCTCTGGTCTGTGTGAGTCAATGGGAGCTACGCTTCCTTTGCTCCAAGAAGATGAACATGTGGAAGAATTGATGTCCTTTATTCATTTGAACAAATATTTACCAACAGTCTCCAGTTACTTCATTGGCTTGATACAAACACCTCTTCCAAATGTAAGTTTACTTTGCTATTCAGCTTCAATGAGAGGTTTGTTTCCAATTTAGTTGCCAATGTAAATGTGGGATGAAAAAAGAGCAGGCCTTATGTGGTACAGCAGAGAAACCAAGCAGAAAACCTCAAATGTGATGGCCCTGGTGGGCTTCATGTTGACATGCATGTGTGTGGTGTCCCAGGGACGGTGCTCCAGAAAGGAACAAAGGGTCATAATGAAAACAGGGGTGGGCACTGTGACAACTCAACTGTTTCAGTTAAGAGGTGGCACAAGCAAGACAGCTGACCTGTCTGGATCCCGAAATGAAAAAAGATCATTTTGTTGTTTCTCACAATGCAAAACACAGAAGAGTTTCCTGTGGATCTGGAGAGACCTGTCTCCCTGTGTGGCTCTGAAGTTTAAATCTTGGAAGCCACAACTGGTAAGTATTGATGTTTTTCAAGAATCCGTCTGCAGTAAACAAAATGTTTTTCCGATGACTGAAAGAGTGGTACACGAAACACCATCTCGTTTGGAAGGTGTTTCTTTCCACTTGATACTGAGGAAACAGAGATCAATAAATAGCATTTGGTCATTAGACTTCCTGTTCTTGCAGACATTCAAGAATGGCAAAGGCCAAGAAACTGAATTGGACGAAACCATTTGTCCTTGAGGCAGTTGTGTTTGTCTTTTTATGGTGGTTCTCCCAATAATGCTGCTGATATTGTCAATTTCTGTTTTTTCTAGATGACGATACACTATTTTTCAAATGTGCCTGCGCCTGGCCTTCTGTCTTCCTTGCAAATGATGCACACCCAGCGAACCTGGAAGAAACCCAAACCTTCAGACTCATGCTTGTGTGTGGTTGTCTTGGTGACCAACATATTAATACCAACCTGGGTGACCACGGGATGTGAAGAAAAGCTTTTGAATTCAGTCCTATGTGTGTCATATATCACACACATCAATGACAATAACTTGGAAGCTGTACAAATTAGACGTCAGTGTCCCAGAGGAACTGTTGTGATTCAAAATGTCTGCTTCAGTTTCAAGTGGAAAAACAACTCTGAAACTGAAACTGACAATTTGAAATGGCTTGATGACTCTCAGGTGTATACTTCTGAGACATACCATTCTTGTTGTAAGAGTATGCACAATATGAACCACCAGTCAGGACATATGAAGCAATTCCTGAGCATTTTGTCAAAGCCTGTATTTGCATGTGCAAACAATGTAAAAGTGATATACAGAAGAATTGCAGGTGTTTATGATCAGGTTGTTGTGAAGAAAGACAACAATGGATTTGTTGTGTGTAGCTCAAAGAAGGAGTACATTAAAACACACCTCAATCTATTCCTGTGCACTGCTGGAGGCTTCATATCTGTTTGGTTTGTTTGTGATGGCAATTTTGATTGTCCTTTTGACAGATCAGATGAAGATCACTGTGTCTGCCCAACAAAATTTGTGATTCTCACACCTTGCAAGTTCATGATGATCTCAGGCAAAAAAGAATGTTCAAAGCTTTATTTCAAGACAAGTGACAACAAATGTCAAAAGTATGCTGAATATAATGAATGGACAATCAAAAATGAATTGGAGATACAATTCATAACTTATCAACCAAGCATTCCAGAAAGAATTTTTTACAAAGGAGAAAATTATAAAAAGGTCAACACCACCTATTTTCATGCCAAATGCTTGGATGAATCACTCACACCTTGCCAGGAAGATCCATTTCACTGCTTTTCAGTTTCTCAAGTTTGTGTTCACAGACTTGATTCAAACAGAGATATTTTCCCATGTTTAGATGGAAGCCATCTCACATTGTGCAAGTTCTTTGAATGTAATTTGATGTACAAATGTTCATCAGCATATTGTATTCCATGGACATATGTTTTGGATGGAAAATGGGATTGCCCTCAAGGACTGGATGAGCAAAGAGATGGTCTGAAAGACATTTGCAACAAAATGTACAAATGCAAAAGTAACACAAGGACATGCATACCTGTTGGTCTTGTGTGCAATCATGTGGACGACTGCACCAATGGTGATGATGAGTTCTTCTGCACTCTGACAGTGAGGAAATGCCCAACAAATTGTGCTTGTGTTTTGTATTCAATTCATTGTATTTCTGCAAAGAATGACCTATTTGGTACAAGTCTGGATCAGTTCATGTCAATCAGGATCTCTCAGACAAATGTTACATCTCACCTCAGATTTAAACATTCTGGAGTTAAATATTTAGAATTGTCTGGCTGTAATATAGGCAAACAAAGAGTTATGTATCCTTCAAAACTTGTTGTCCTTGACTTGCACAATAATCTTATCAGTGAAATTGATGACAAAGCTTTTGCAAGTTTGCACAATGTGTTGATACTTGATCTCAGCAGAAACCAAATTTCTGATGTTTTTGTGGAATCATTTAGTGGGTTGACACACATGAAAAGTCTGAATTTGTCAGATAATCCTCTTGATAAAATAACTGGAGACCCGTTTCAACCTCTAAAATGCCTTCAAGTATTGGGTCTGTACAAAGTGAACTTGGATAATATTCAGATACAGGCTTTTGAAAATACAAATCTATCTGTGGTAACAACAGACTATCCTGCAATATGTTGCTTTACACCTGAATCTGTTACATGCCATGCCACATTTCATTGGCCTTTCTCCTGTTCAAACTTACTTCCAGACACTGGAGCAACTGTTGGTTTTGGTGTTGCAATTTGCCTTGTCATCACTTTCAACATGATATGTGGCTTTCTTCAATCCTTTTCTGAGAATGTTTCCAAAGTGTTGAAGACTCAGACTTTGTTCCTGACTATTGCCCATCTATCAGCCTCACTTTACTTGGGAATAATATGGGTAAATAATAACCTGACAGTGGGTAATTTTGCCTTGAAACAACATGAGTGGATTGCCTCTCACACTTGTAACACAGCACAGTTTGTCTTCATACTGGCTGTTCAGTTGACCAGTTATTTCATTGAAACTTTGTCTTTGTCCAGATACTTGGTTGTTGCTTATCCAATCAAATCAAAATTCAGGAGGCATTCTTTCCTCAGAAAGGTTTTGTTGGTGGAAACTGTGGTCATCATTTTCTCATCAGCCCTTCTTGTCTTGGTGTCCAAACATCTTTTGGAAGAAAGTTTGAACATTTTTTGTGTTCATTCATACAGTACTGCAGCTCTCTCTAATTATTTAATTTGGACATTATCTCATATTTTGATTTTGAATTCACTGGTGGTTTGCTTGTTGCATATTTTATTGATCAGAAAACTTCACAAACGACCACAACTTGATGCTGGTCAACACAAAAAGAAATCTTTGTATCCAATGGTCATGCAGCTGTTGGCTTTGTGTGTAACTAATGTCTGTTCTTCAGTATCCCTGATTGTTCTTTTCTTTTCATCAACATTTTGCAATTCCAATGTTCAACATTGCAGACTATTGCAAGCCTGGCTGCTTGTTTCTGCATTGTCCCTCAATCCAATACTTCACCCTCTGGTATTTGTTGGGGTGGCCTTTAAAAGTCAAAAGAAGCAGAAAAGCAATTCCCCATTAGAAATGGCTGGAACATCCAACCTGGTACTGAACACTTAAAGGCTGACTCTGATGACTGACCAGTGAACTGTGGGTGATGGTCAAGTTTTCCATTTTTTTTCTTGTCCATGATTACAACAAACCCCGGTTGATTGATTCTGGACTTTGGAATTTGAATCACAATACAAAACAACTTTGATCAAGACTTGTCGGGAAGCGACTGCGTAAGAGAAACAGAGTCCCTTCAGGCCAAACGTAAGACCGATAAATGTGGTGGAACAGTCAGAAAACAAAACAGAGAATGCTCATTTCATTTGACAGATCTATTGCATTTACTGACAGATTGCGTTTACATCACACACTTTTGTACAACTTTGGAACAAGACAAATTTGACCAAAACTGAACCATGTCAACATTTCCAACTGGTTTGCAGCAAACATGGCTCCACTACACAACAATAGCCACACCTATTGCTTGTGTCAATCAAGACAATGTTCTCGTGAATAAACAAAAAGAAAACCCACCAACAAACAAAAACAAATTTGTTTCGTTGTTGTTTGGATACGGATTCTTGGGTGTGGAAAGTATGCCCTGTGGGTGGGTACTGAGTCATCGCACGAGGGTCTGGGCTCTCTGATTCCCAGGAGGAGCGTTCTCAATCTTCTCCACGGTGTGAGAGCCCTGACCAAGCCCCCAGGAGTTTCTGGGTTTGCTACATCTGGGGGAACCTCAGTTTTGCAGGGTTGTGATTGGAGGTGGGGAAAGGGACTCACTGGCTTCTGGAAGCCTTTGGAAGCTTGGGTATATGTGTGCGTGAGTGATTGATTGAGTGAGTGAGTGAGTGAGTGAGTGAGTGCGTTCGGCCTCGTGTACCTAAGGGTACCGTGCGAAGCTCCGTGGATCTGTGGTACACCCCCCTTGTGTTTGTGTGTGTTTGTGTGTGTGTGTGTGTGTGTGTGTGTGTGTGTCCAAACACACGTGCGTGAATGCAATTGCGCATTTCTGCATGCATGTGTGCGTGCGTGTGTGTCTAGGTATGCGTGCATCAGCGTGTGTGTTGGTGTCTGTGTCTCCCTCCTGCGGGAGGTTCAGTCCTCGGGGTCGAGCCCCTTCTCAATGAGCGCGACGGGGCCCACGTCACTCGTCACGTGTTTGGAGAAGGTCACGTGGTCCTGGGTCACGTGTCCCGCGGCCTCTGCGCCTGCGCAGCGCTGCACGAGCGTGTTGCGCGTGTTCTGCCGCTCAGAGACGACCGTGGTGCGGGCTCCGCATCTGAAATACAGGGAAGAGTGTGTGTGTGTGTGTGTGTGGGTGTGTGTGTTATGGGTGTGTGTGTTTTGGGTGTGTGCGTGTGTGCGTGTGTGCGTGTGTGTGTTATGGGTGTGTGCGTGTGTGCGTGTGTGCGTGTGTGTGTTATAGGTGTGTGTGTGTGCGTGGGAGCATGGGGGTTTGGGCGTGTCCGTGCCTCCCACATCGTCCAGGTGCCATGGGCACACGCTCATATATATATGAGAGGGCAGACTCCCGAGCTTTCGCTTGTGGAACTAAAGCCTTTTCGGGCACGAGAGTGTGATGCCATGCACACCATAAGGCGAGGACCACCCCTTGGCTCTGTCGGAAATGTAGCGGCCCAGTGACCTACGGCCTTCGACGGCGATGGATTCGGGACTAAATTCAGCCAGGCTCAACCGTCCCCGTCCCAAAGTGAACCTGGCTCTGAGGGCGGTGTGAGGCTCCGCATGAACGTGGTGCACGAGGGCGCTCAGTTCTGAGAGAAGCCACCTTCAACCTCAGTCCACCCACCACTTCCCGAGGGTATGGGACCCTGAGGGTGTGGCACCAGGCTCCTCAAATGGGAACTGATCTGCAGCACGCAACGACGATGTGCCTGAGGGCGCTCAGATCTGAGAGAACCCATTCTCTACCCCTGCCACACCCTGGAGGGAGTGGGGTCACTGATGATCAAGAGGTCCCGGATGCGGACTGCAGCAGGCGACAGCGATGTGCGTGTGTGGGAGGGGACACTCAGTTTTGAGACAACCCACCCTCCTCCATCTCAGCCACCCACCCCTCCCCCTGGAATTGGGACCTCTGAGTCCCCCACCTCTCCCCAAGGAGTGGGAACCCTGAAGGCCGGGGATCCCGGACTAACCTGCAGCAGGCGACGGCGATGTGTGCGAGGTGGAGCACGGTGAGCGCGGAGAGCCAGGCGACGATGACGAGCAGCGACGTCGGGTTGAAGAGGCGCGTCTCGTGCAGGGCGGGGCCGCAGGGACAGGGGGCGTGGCCAGGACCTGTGGGGAGAGAGGGGTGGAGTACAGGGCGGGGCCGCAGGGACAGGGGGCGGGGCCAGGACCTGTGGGGAGAGAGGGGTGGAGTACAGGATGGGGCCGCAGGGACAGGAGGCGGGGCCCGGACCTGTGGGGAGAGAGGGGTGGAGTACAGGGCGGCGCCGCAGGGACAGGGGGCGGGGCCAGGACCTGTGGGGAGAGAGGGGTGGAGTACAGGATGG
>JAAUXT010075003.1_pt1 | contig 18287 bp, 22 predicted proteins | sample 7278171 | NCBI WGS metagenome assembly JAAUXT01 (sample SAMN14350112, study PRJNA611818) | marine sediment metagenome | isolation source: surface marine sediment (1.8m) | place: French Polynesia: Moorea | collected 2018-08
CAAGACTTGATTTCAAACCAGAATATATGATAGAAAGCCCCACAAAAAGTGCTTTTTTTTCTTCAAAAAGTGCTTTTTTTTTCTTCAAAAAGTGCTTTTTTTGCTTTTTTTGGAAAATTGCTGTGCGAGGACTGTGTTTTCTGATGTGCCTGTGGCAACAACGGAATGTTGGTCTTGGGTAAACAAGTCAATGAAACTTTGTCGATGATAGCATGTTGTCGGTGATACCAATTTTGAATGTCTGAAAAAAACTGAGTGTTGATGTGATAAAAGATGATAAATGCAAATTTCTCGTTGTCCGTCCGTCGCGTGTTTTGTGGCTCATCAACGCTGTTCGCGCAATCCAGTTCTCTTTCTGTATCTTCACACATAGGATTGAGAACCGCTTTTCCGACGTTTTATCTCACAGAAGCACACGGCCAACATCCAAACGAAACCAACCACGAACAGGATGCAAGGCCAGATCAAGGCGTGCAGAATCTGAAAGGAGAAAATGCTGTGTTCGGTCATCGTGCTGGCGGCTTGTTCACTCCAAAGGACTTGCCGAAGCGTGTTGCAACAACGCCTGTTTGCGGGATAATCTCTCGGTGTCCTGCTTCGGATTCAAAATTAAACTGTGGGAGGAGGGGTTAAAGAAGCCCCAACCTTGCTCTTCGTTATTTGCTTCACTACGGCGTAGGCAGACCCGTCGCCTGGATCGTGGTAGCACTCGAACGTTTGTCCAATGGGAAACTCTTCTTCCACCAGTGGAGACTCGCAGCTGTTGGTACACTGGAAAAGGCAACAAGTTACCGTGGAAAATCGAGCTCTGTCAACGACAGATCCTCAAGTCTTCTTTGTTTTGTGAAAAGTTATTGAGGTCTCACCTCACTCCCCTTCTTGTGGAACGTTGATTTGATCCACGTGTGAACGTTGGTGGAACCGACAGTGACATTCAGCCTCATACACGGGATAGAATACGAGCCCGAAAAACTGAAACGAGACTGTTGTGTGTGAACAACACCGAGACACGACCTTTGAGACCTCTGAAGAGCGCACATAATTTGTGTATGAATACCGGGCAGATTCAGGTGTGATGCAGGGCTCAGGACGGGACGGTTCCAAACAACTGCACCAGGTTTTGCTTTCTTCAGCGTCGTCTGCAGAGACAAGTACAGCTGCAATGTGGTTGCCAGTGCAATTCATTTATTCATTTTTTATTGTTATTTAGTGTCTGTCATGTCAGTTTTGAGTGCTCGAAAGTTAACAAAAAATAAGCGAGTAAAATTTGTTTTCAAAAATAAACAAAACTGGAATGAGCAACCGGAATGATCACTTGCATGACATCGAAAATTGAGTTTCTGGCGCACTGAGTGAAAAAAATGGTGAGGTAAAACCAGCTGCTGTTGAAATGAGGAGTATAATTGTCCAACTGGGGGTTGATATATATTGGTACCATGTGAACATTCCAGGTTTTGTTTTTGTTTTATGTTATTGGTGTTGGCCGTGTGAAACTTTGTCATTTTCGACCCTTTGGCGGAGATAATTAAATTTACCAGCTGCTTTTACAGAGTGGATCCAACTAGGGGTTGGAATCAAGTGAGATTGGTGCTGAATGAACATTCCAGGTATATATCAGTGTTGGCTGTGTGAAAATTTTATGCAAGGTACCCAGTTCGAGCCCTTGTTCTCAGCTCCGACTCTGTGGCAAATTTTGGCAACAAAGTAGATCTAGCACTGACAGAGAGGGTGATGTCACCTTGTGTTGGTACAAAAGCGGCTTTGGACACAAGTCTCCCCTTTTCCCAGAAAGAACTTTGCTGCCTGTCTTTTGTTGCTTACCAGGGACAGGATGCCGGTGAGGGTCATATGTTGGCTGCAGGCGCGTGCCTGTACCGACAAGTGCTCTTGTTCCAGATCCCAGTTGAACTGTTTTTGATGTTGTTTGGTGTTGGGGGAAAAAGTCCCAAAATAAGACGGAAAAGAAGTCTTACCGTTTGTGATTTTGACGTGCAGGTAGACATTTCTCTGAAATGACAAAAACACAAAGTTCAACCAAATCATCCAAATGAAAACTCTTTTTGCGGGAACGCTCATATAAACAGAAATATAAGAACACACCGCGGTGCACGTGGTTACAATGTAGTTCTTCTGTTCAGTAAATCCCTTTGCCCACCAGCTCGAGAAAATGATGATGAGCAGAAGAGCCACCGCCATGCAGATACCTGCAATCAGTTTGCGCTCAATTTGATTTCTTGTCGCTGAAAGACCGCGTTTCCACACTGGTTCATGTTGCTCTGAGACGTGCACGCTTGTCGTCTCGCTGTTTTAAGGAACATCTGCGTGCGTGTGTGCATGCGCGCGCTCGTCAGTGGAATTAATTGAGAGGGGGGCGTCATTTTTTGTGTCCTTGTTGTGGAACAATACGAGCCAAAAAAATACAGCACTTACCAGCGAGTATGAAATGACCTTTTGCGACATTTCGTTCTGACATGTTGGAAATCTTCAAGCCAGAGTATGGCCAGACCGATCTCCGAACATGTGCAATTAAGTCACGTTGTCAAGTGAATATATATTGTTTTGATCCTCTTTCTTCGGAGCTTCAAGCAGTGGTTTATCGCATCTTCATGTTGTGTTCTTGTGGAAATATTCCACGGATGTATTCCTTTTGCAAGTAGGGCACTTGCGACGTGGCGTTGTTGCTGTGAAGTGGAGCGTATCGCACGCATGGCCACACCACGGAAAACTTCATGGTCACATCCTGATCTTGCTCCTCCACGGAATCTGTGGAGGAATCTGACAGCAGCAAAGGTGTCAGAGTTTTTTCAACGACGTTATTTGTCGATGTTTGGCCCGGAAAATGTTCCAAGTTATTTTTCGTCCGACATGTTTCATCATCTACACATTCTACCCCTTTCGTTTTCACGACAAATTTCCGGAGAGCCGTGGTGGTGCGCAATCCGGACCTGCCAGAGCAAAATCTTGATATGCTCGGGAAACGGACGCGCATGCAGGACCGAAGATCTTTTCAGCACTGAAATCCGCATGCAGTGGACCAATTGGCCTCGAATCCTCCTTCTGCAGGTGAATCCTTGGCGCAATCCTTTTCACTTTTGAACTGTGAAGATTTCCAAATGTGGAGGGAACCGGGAGTGACAGAGTCCTCCCTCAGAGTCTGGACCAGAACAATCCCCTTCTGCTTCGGTCCTGGATCTGAGCATTGCAATGCATGAAGGGTTCTCGGGACGTTATTGGTTTTCCACCCGGGATTTTTCCTGGACAATGATTGAGCAGGCACATTGTAGATCGAGTGTCTATGACGTGCTGACATCTGCAGCGGTATATGAGGTAAATGTCTCTTCTCTCGTATATCCCACATGCAACGATGAGGGGCATGCACTAAAAATTGCATGTGTGCACAAAATGTACACTGAGACTGCAGATGCCATGGCAGCTAGAGCTTCAATTTATTTCCAATTACAAGATCACAGAAAGCACAACAAGTTGAGTTTATCCACACGCCTCATGACTATCTTGTACTCGCAGTTTCAAAATCAAATTTTGTTTTTGTTTGCAAATTTGCGTCCCATGCACGCTGGTGCACCAAAACGATGGTTGCACACAGTCGTACCCATTGCCCGTTTTGAGTTTCTTTGTGTCTAGCAATCAGCTTTCCACATCCAACATCCAAACTTCCGGTGTTAAACAATTATTCTTCCCAGTTTTTGTCTCGAAAGAAAGACATTTGTATCAATTTTCTTGAAGGTTGAATCTCACACATTCACAGCGAGGTGGTTTTCCTGCACTGGAGTTAATTGCTGCTCGTTCCTTTGCAACAATTTCCTCCAAGGAACACAACCCTGCGCACACAGTTTTTGTTGGTGAATTTTTGAACATATCAAAACAGTGCAACTGCATGTGTTTTGAATTGCACGCCAGACATGCAGGGCAAGGAGACATATTTTTACACGAACAACCTCAAAACAGAAGTGGATAACGAACGGGAATTTCTGGACCTCTCTCGTACGAACGAATCTACGATGCGAGAAATACCAACGACATATGTACAGTGTACAGCTTAACACCATTTGAAATAACTCATTTGCGTATCATTGTCGTCATTGTCTTCGTGCAAAGCAAGTGTTGTGACAACTGAAAACTATTGTTCCAACACAGGCAGTAACTTTACTCTTCTTCCAGTTTACTGTAGTTGAATGTTTCTTCTCCCGAATAACCGGGTTGTCCATTCTCGTTCATCAGAATTGACTGTAAAAAGCAAATTCGTCCTGTTTTGCAATGGAAGAAAGAATTGTGGGATGCGCAACTGTTCGATTCTTTCACATGGACCAAACTTCCTTCCCTCTGCGTGCACTGCATGCGCGGAAAGGGCACTTTCGGATCTCGTGCACCAGCGGCCCATCAAACAAAGGCCAAAAAAGTCATTTGATTTCACTAGATCTCAGCACTTCTTTCTTTGGCCATCTCATATGCGCATTTTTCTGCATCTGGTCAAATGGAGGCGAAGTCAAGGGGGAAGGAAAGTCTCGCACTGAAAAACACATTGTCTATTTTTTCTCTCAAAACTCACTCTGTTTTCTTCTTTGGTTGGCGCATCCCTCAACAAATAGCAGACAGGTGCGTAGACGAGGTTTGCTATTGCCATTCCTCTCATCAACCAGGGAAACCCTATCTTCTTCACGATTTGGCCTCCGAGCGATGGACCTGCAGACACATGCTCAAAAATCGACTTTCAAACAAAACCCATTGGGAAAGAGAACGAATGTTTGCAAAGAAATCCACAGAAACCTTCGATGTTCTCCTCACCGATTGCGAACCCGAGTGAGATGGAGACTTGAGCGATGGCGTACACTGTGCCGTACACCGCCACGTGACGGTTGTCAACGAGAAACGCCAGCAGCGGCATGATGCTCACATCGGCAATTCCTGAATAAAACTCGATTGTTAGAACTTCTTGCTGGATCACAGAACCGCAAGGGTCCTTCATTTGAACTTCACGGGCCATTACTTTTGCGCCGTGGACACTCTACGTCAATATGTAAGATCCACAGTCAGGTTCAGGTTCTCACAACCACGGATCCTCCAAGAGCATAGGTCTTGCATGTTCACACTGCAGAAACTTACCCAAAGAAAGACCGAGTCCAAAGTGCGGCACAATCAAGTGAGTTATGTGTGTAGAGAAAGGTATCTGCGGAACAAAGAAACTGCTGAATTGGACTTCAAAGCCGCAAAGCAGCACCAACAAATCAACGACGAAGCATTTCAAACAAACTTACACAGATGAGGCAGACACCCATAATGACTAGAGCGATCATTGTCAAAAACCACCTGTGGAGAAAAGGAAAACGTACACATAGAGTCTGCTGGAAGTCCCTTCATCGATGTGTGGATCTACCGAACAAGGAACAAGAACATTCATGTTCCCGTACAGATTTACGTGACACACACACGCTGGTGTGTGTGTGTGTGTGTGTGTGTGTGTGTGTGTGTGTGTGTGTGTTGTGCGTTATGTGTGAGCGTGTGCGACCGTGTGTGTGTGAGGGTGTGATGGGCGTACATGTGAGCCCACCTTGAGGGCGCCCAACACACCCACACACAAAGGTCATGCAGAGTGCACTCATGCCCAGACTCACGGCCGTGAGGTGCGGGTCACCCTCAAAAAATTTTCTGGGCAGCACACAAAGCCAGCCATCAAAATCTCCTGAGCAATCTCACCTTCCATATCGGAAAGCAATGAGCCCAAATGTGTTGGTTCCAACGAAGTACCCGATACTGTCAGGTAGAAATATTGTACCTGCATCGAAAAATGACATCAGTTCCAAAGAGATTTTTCTGCTTGAACTTCGCAAAATTAGTTTTGACAAATCTTGGTCGCGAAGGAAAGGAAATCGACACAAACCGAGTTGCCATTTCGGAGGGTGCATTGTGTCTATAAGCCAAATTGGCAACGTTGGCTCAAGCATTGCCATAGCCATTTCCGGAAACAAAATAGCACCTGAAAAGAAATTGTTTGACGTTGATTGTATTTTGCTGAAGTCTCTTGAGACAATTCATTTCGTAAACGCAAAAGATTCAACTGATGTCTCTGTCAGCAATTGTTCTGTGGGTGAAAAAAATCTGTCGTCACCAGAGGCAATGAGGATGTACGGATCCCGCAGCAGAACGTGAAGCGGAGTTCCGTCCACTGTGTTCTGAAAGAGAGAATTGCGGATTTTGGCATGGGAAATTTATCATTGACAACTGTTCCCATTGATGTTGGTATCTCGCTCAGATGTTCTCACATTTTTTCGATGAAAGTGTAAACTTCGCTCTCACCTGCACCTTGAGGGTTGGACTCAACACCCACATCTGCAGGCCTGATAAAAAAATAACTCGAGCATGAACAATTCTCAGATGCAAAAAGCACGTCAATTTTCGCCTTTAGACGAAGCAAGTGCAAATCGGACTTTACCTCCTTCCAGAACCACCAAGACGGCCACGATTAGAAATGGTGTCATTTTGCCGACAAACTGGTAGGTTATTCCACCAAATGGATATCCAACTGAAAGAAATGCTTCATTGAGAGCAGAGCATGAAAGCCAAGAAGTGCATGAAAGCACACACAATTTCTTTCCATCTGGGGGAGGCGACCCAGTGTGCTGGTTCTGAGAAACATCAGTGTGTGCAGGTTCACCCGCTCCATGACAAGTCTCTGGGTGCTGAGATTGCTGTGGACCTGACAGGCCCCCTGCTGGGTGACTTCTCGGCCCATCCTGGTTCTTCTCTCCCTTGTGACACACCGCACACGCGCCCCCACTTTTGGTTCATCACTTGCGGCCTCCAGAGCGCCCCCTGTCAGGCCAGTCTTCAGATACTTTGGCTACTTGCTCAGGTCATACACACCACCACCGTCAAACCGGTAATGACGGTGTCCCACGCTGGCAAAGGGGGTGTAACAGGACCAGAGCACGACCAGGACCAGAGCACGACCACACTATTTGGTCGTGCTGTGGTCCTAAAATTTCAGGACCACAGCATGACCACCCAGGACTGAGGCTTCTTTTTGTCTTATTTCTTGGCTAATCTGCACCTTTTCTTTGGCCAATTTTCAAACTATAACAATGTTTTGAGAGTGCTTGAAATAAAAACTGCCAAAAGAGATTGAAAAAGTTGAGTTAAACTTTCAGTAGCCATCAGATCAAAATTTATTCTTCTTAATCCCTGAAATCAGTATGATCCCTGACATATTTTTGTAATTCCAAGAGAAAAAAGGAAGATGGGTGATAGGAGAAGGAAAGCAGCTTGATGTGGTTCATTTGTATTCATACAGGCCAAAAGAAGGAAATATAAAAACCAAACCACATATGACTAGTCATGCTGTGTTCCTGAAATTTTAGGACCACAGCGCGACGTCGGAAAGGTTTACAGTCGTGCTCTGGTCCTAAGATAGGGGGATTTAAGTCCATCTTGTACCAATTTGTTGCACAATAAATGCAGACAGTACTTTTCGTGTGGGGCACACAATTCGATGGGGGTGGAAATACGTTTTCAGGGATCGGAGACGCCCCCTGCAGGACCCTCTGCGTCAGCAAAAAGCAGCAGTGCTTCACACTTACTGAGAACCCCAAGTGCAATTCCGCTGAGCGCCAGACCCATTGCTTTGCTCCTCTCCTTGTCATCCGGATATGTGTCCGCCAGCAGACTCATACCTGGTGTAGATAGGTAAGGTTTGAACCAACACAACAAAAGCATAGCTATCAATTCATACAAATGTAAAATGCAATCGACACTCGACACAAAGCAACAACGAAGGCTCACAACTGCCATGAAAAGCCCGTGATGATCACCTTGGACTCAATTTGGAAAACTTGTCAAAAATGTTTTGACTAACGTACGAGCCTCTCACAAAAAGTTCCCGATCTTGTGGTCACACTTTTGTTTTGTACGCTCAAAAGAATGTGTCCTGAGCCCCCTTCACAACAAACGTGCACTTTGGTGCATGTCTTGCGTCAATGTTGCGCAAAAATCTCAGTCAAGAAACTATTAGAACTACCCTGACTCCTTGAGACATGCCAAAAAAAGCACTGGATCTGCAGGCGCCTGGGAGGACCAGCGAACACGAAAACAAAAACGCATCCGCACCTGCGATCGCTGTGCACGATGATCCGATGCCGTGGACTGACCGCGCCAAGAACAACACTGAGTAGCTCTGTCCGAAGGCGTACACTGGAACAAAGCAACACAACAAATTTCGCAATGACATGATGAGACTTCCCCGTGCAGCCAAATGAAATAATACTTCACATCGAAGAAGGAACACCAACAACGGGGTTCAAGAAGAAAAAAATAAATGCAGAACTGTGTGTGGTCCCATTTTTGTGCGCACATGCTGCACGGTATTGCAGGGTGCTGCAGGGTGCAAAACTTTTTTTCCTGACTGCACAAAATGACAGGGTAAATTTACTCAATCTTTGGACGGAGGGGACAGCAAAATGAGGTTTATGCCCTTGTGCCCAGATCCCCAGAGTGGTGTGCGTGCATGTGGCGATCCCATCCCAGCTGCGACCAGCAGATCCACTTACGGAGTGTGGAGACCAGCATCACAGCAAAACCGGCGAACATTGGCAAACTACTCCCAAACCTTGAAATGCAAAAAGAAATGACAAGCATATACGCACGTTTCAACGCTGCATGTGTTGTGGCGGTCGAAACGCACAAGAAGGAAAACAAGACATTTCCTCAGAAAGACTGTTTCCCGATGGTTTTAAACTTCAACGATGGTTCAGGTTGATTCGCAACGAAAATACTTTGATTTGAACGTTTAAAAAGTTGTGGAGAATCCGGGTATCGATCCCGGTACCTCTCACATGCTAAGCGAGCGCTCTACCATTTGAGCTAATTCCCCATCGCTGTGGACCTCAGCCTGAAGGCAATATTTTCAAGCTGCAGCACTGCCTGCCCGCAAAATTATCCAGACACTTCCCCACCATCTGCTGGCGCGAGCGCTGCGGCTGCAGAGGCGGTTCCCTCGCTATCTGCCGCAACTCAGCAGGTTCAAGTGCGCAAATTACACAAACCTGTTGGTTACAGAGCCAACCACGGGGTTTGCCAGAAGTTGTACGATCGCCTTGGATGAAAAGAGCCATCCGACCTTGCTGTTTTCATTGATGGCTTGCTCAGGTACAAACGGGGTGTCTGAAAGATAAATGAACTTTTCATCAATTCTGCACAAGCAGTCCACATTTCGTTGGAAAAACTGGTCTCATTGAAAATTTTGTACGCTGCGTGTCTTTGTGGACGGTGTCCCGTCCGTGGAACAAAGTGGCCCGACCTTGAAAAGTGTGGTTGAGATCGGAGAAGGTGAGGTTGAAGAGAAAGTCGTTGAAGTGCGTCAGGTTGATGTGACTGTTGTTCCAAAGGAAGCCAAACAGGTCCCGGGCCTCCTGCTCCTCCTCCAGCCCCAACAGATAATCTGGGATGATGGGCACTGAAACAGAGGCATCGTGAATTTATTTGCACGCAGGTTCAAGCGTGTATCGGATCTTAGTTGCTTTGTTGTTTGGTTCACAGGCACAGCGCTTTCGACAAGAGATTTGATACTCTGCCTTCAAAAGACACATTCGATTGCAATGCAATTGTTGACAAGAATTCGGATCAAAGAATGACATTTCCTGCTTCTGAGAAGACTGTTTAATCCTTGGTCAGATGACAGCAATCTTTGGCGTGCAGTGGGCGACAGTCTTTTGGCAGGCTTGGAGAAGTGGAGAGGTCACGTTTCATGAGCCTGAGTCGTGCAGGTAAATCTCTTGAGAATTTGCAGGTTTGAGAACGCTTGAAAATTTACTTGACCTTGTGGTCGAAACTGTGGCATGTGAAAGAGCAAGAACACGAGTATAAAGTAGTGTTTTCCTCAAAAAAAATCGTTTCCCTGATTTTTCCCCCTCTGTGACATCACAGAAGTTTCTGCCGCACTTTTTTTGGCAAGACAGCAAACTCTTGCGGTACCCACGCGTTGGTGACTGACAAAGGGTCCTCAGGGGTTTCTCGTTTCTTGTGGTCAGCCGCTTCGCAGCCTTTCTTCGTATAGCAACAAAAACACCTCCGAACCAGCCATTGTACCCAACGGAACAGCCCAAAGAGCAGCGTTGCAGGCACATGAAGCAACACAAGACAAGCAGCATATTGATCTTGCAGGAGCTTCTCATGGACCCCAGTCATTTAGTGACCAAGGGAGGAGGCTTGCCTGAGATGCTCCTCACAGGACTGCCTCAAGGGACTCCCCCTAGTCACAAAAGGTCTGATAGTCAGGGGTCTCACGAGGAACTTTTCATGAGACACTCAACGCCCAGTCACAAATATTTTCTGACTCCATGGGTGGGGACGTCCCATGATATAAAATTTTGTCAGGCTGCCACATATTCATGAATTGTCCTATTAACTTCAGACTTGGTCCGAACATTCCTTGGGTGCCTATTTTTCTCATTTTTTCTGGATACCATCCCAGAAAGAACTTCTGATGGCTACAAATTAGACCCTACTTTCACACCCGTATTCTTGGTTCCAGTATACCTGGTACAAAAAAACGGTGAGATGGCCTTGAGTTTTTCTGCCTACGTGTGTTTTTGAAGCAATTCCACACAAAAATGCTGTACTTATGGGCAAGAATCTTATACCTTTCAAGAGCTTTCATGTTCTGTGGCAAACAAACACACAAAGTACTGACAACCTTCAAAACAATACATCCAGAAAACTTCGGGCTGTAAAAACACAACCAACTTCAGACCCACAAGGCTGATTGAAACCGTGGCAGAGAATTCAAAAACGCGCTACAGAGCTCAAGTGAATGGCAGCTCCAAAACCGGTTGAAAAGTGGGTAACAAATTGGGTCTTGGTCGTTTCGTTTTCAGAAAGAAACTTGAGAAACAATCAAAACGGTCTGAATGGCCGACAACGATGCGTTTGGATTACATTCACCATATGTAAGTGCTACACAGTTGTCTGTTTTGACGAACTTGTGCGGCCCAATCTCACCAGATGGTGTACGTTGGTGTGGGTAATTGTAGAGTTCCAATCCAAACACATGTGTGCGAAACACTTGGTTTGATTGGCAGTATATAGGATTCGTACCTCAGCTAAGACAGGATCATCACACATAATGTGGTGAAATCAGGAGGGTCAACGAGCGATCAAATATTTTTTGCAGACATCAGCAAGAAGCAAAAGTGTTTGACGAAGTAGAAAAGTCAGAAAAGAGACTGATGCGCTTGTCTGATGAGGAGTGAGATCAAGAGCGTAGAAATACTCACACACGCAAGATCCAAGATCACGAATCATTGCTCGTCTAAGCAAGCTTCTAACATCAGGGTGATAGAGCTGTCTTCAGCTACAAGTCATTTTGGTGAAAAATAGCCACTACGTGTCTGGATATTTATTCATTGACACAGTTGACCTGTTCGGATACCTCAAACGTGGCCACCCACATTCACACATGTTGAAGATTTTGAACAACTTTTGCATCCAGTTTCGATGCCTTTCTCGACCAAAACATGCTTCGAAACACGTGTACGCGCATCTTCCACGAGATCTCGTCCTGTCTTCCTTACACGTATGTGAAAGGGATACCCAAGACCCTTTGAGCGTTTGCAGCGCTTTGTCTGAAGGAGGTGTCATGAATGCACCCGCAAACATTGTTAACTAGCTGCACTGCGGATTTCGTGGGAGTACTGTGCAATCTCAAAAAGAAAACATAAACACAAGGCAATGCAAAAGTCATCTGGCATACGAGTAAATATTTTCCCAGAACAATATCATCTGACACGTGACCCATAAAGTGATTCCCCATCCATCAATACACACTGTGCATTTGTAAGCACCAAATAAAATATTTGGGAAGACCATAATTCTGGCACTATCACGAATTCTTCACCTGACAGATGTTTCCGCGATAAATCTTGAGTGGAAACCGCAGGCATACTCAAAGTTCGTCTACCTATTTTCTGTACAAAGCTGTGCGCTACTGCTGATGCCTATTAATAACAAAGGTGTCACACATCACAGCAAGTGGCCAAGAGTGGGTGGATTTTTGATAAAAGTGAGAAATTCAGTTGCTGCAAATTCACAGCCGTGTCGGGTTTCAAGCAGAACGGGCGCAAACTGATGTCATGGGAGAACCGAACGAGGTGCAACTCCAGTTTGTTTCCTGTCTGTCTGTCTGTCTGTCTGTCTGTCTGTCTGTCTGTCTGTCTGTCTGTCTGTCTGTCTGCTTTGGAGGTACTTTTTGCATTGTATTTTCCCGAGAAATTTCACAGTTTTTTTTGTCTGGATATCTCCCGAAATCTCCAAAATTTTGGAAAGAATTTGCAAAGAAGCTTACCAATCGCGGGAAAAACTCTTATTTTCTTCGAAATATCTTTTGATTGACACTTTTGAGACAGTTTTCTGCAATGGTTTTGTGTTTTTCCACTGAAGACATTTTTCCGTGCTTACGAACATGCATTTCAACTGAAAACAAAAAACTGTCGGAAAAACGAAAGCACCTACCAACTGCAGTGAGTAAAATGTTGTCCAAGAGTAGGGCCAGGAACACGATGGCCAGAATCAGCTTTCTCGACTGTTGAAGTCTGTGTCTCAAATCAGCCAAATCTAATCCAGCCGAATTGCGTAAATCCGCCAGATTTACTCTGAGTTTATCCATACTTGTGCGTAAAACAAAATTCCATTGAGCGACTGTTGTGTTGCAGTTTTATCCGTCTCTGGACGAGTTGTGAAGTTATGGATTTTGTCCTTCCATGTCGCTTCTTTGGTTTCCACAGTGCATTTCAAACACAAGAAACAATGTTCGTCGCAATCATCCTCTTTGTCACATTCCTCCTGTGTCCCAAGCAGATTTTAGTTGGCGTTTATCCTAGTCAGAACTGGCTCTCCTTGCAGCCCGCATGTTGCTTGCGTTCGCATGAGCGACGAATAAATCCCCCTTGGCATCGCTTGGCTGAGTTGATGTGAAAGGCGGCGACTGAGCCTGTGTTTCACGGGTTTCCTCCTTCCTGCTCGTTAGGCTTGTCTGATCTATGGGTGGGACTTCAGGCCAGCGGCTTGCGGCTTTGGACTCACTTCTGTCCTCCGCTCACATTGGCTGCAGGAAACCTGTGTAGTCTTCTGGTTTCGCTCTGACAAGTTGACATTTTGCACCCTCTTCCTGTGTAATTGACTTTTCCAATTTCGCTGTTTCACGCTTACTTGGCGCAAAACAGGTTGTACACGACTGATTTAGAAGTCTCCCTATTTTAGATTCACAGACTCCAATCGTTTTCTGCTCCTTTCTCTCAATCATCCCAACTTTGAAACTCCAGCAACGTCATGTGTCACGCGTAATTCCCCAAGATACACATCTGCTTCTCACACTCCAGCTGAGCTGTCGCCTGCAATTAAACAACTTGAAGAATAGAGGCTGAAAGCTTCAACAGAAACAGCACAAAACAAACGAATCCTCGGTTTTTGAGTCCGTCTGCAGTGAATGCAACGTGAAAGCAAAAATCCCAGGCATTCCTTTTCTTCTTCAAGCTCGTTCACGAGTCGTTCGTGTTCCAGACATCTCAATCCGCAGGCAACGATCTCCTCGTTCTCGTGTTGTCTGCACAGTGAGAAATATGCAGATCGAATTAAACGATGTTTTTCATTGGATCTGATGAAGAGGTGTTGCCAGGTATACTAAAGTGAGCGCCGTGCACACCAGCGTGGGTAACTTCTGCGAAGAAGCTGCACAAGCAGACAGCAAGTGAAGGGCCCGTGTGATGAACGTGGGATTCACCTGCAGGTCCACAACACATGGTCGCCACAAGGGGTGAGGAGTCCAAACAAAGAGGTCTTCTGTTTAGAGAACTCTGTAATTTCCACGTTTTTGGGTGTTTACACGAGCAAATCCAGCAAATCTTAAATTTTTGCTTGAGGGTTGTTCTCCATCCATCAAGTGTACCAAAAAATACCGGTAACACAGCCAGAGAACAAAGCATCTTCAGGACGGTTGCCGATGGCCAAGACATGAAAGTTGAAACCAATATTTTTCCCCTCTCTGCTTTCAAAGGTCTCATCGTGGTCCCTCTTGAGAGAAACACTAATTTCCAACAGTCTCAACAGCTTCAAACGAATGTATCTACACGCCAAACCCTCACTTCCCTCAATTTGGCCATTCGTATCAGTGATGGCCAGTTCAAAGGTTACAAGGGCCACCCAGTACTACCTTTGCACATGAGGATGTAGTTAGCAAAGATACAGATTTCAACACCTTGCACAATTGGATTCGACTGGGCCCCCAGGTGCATGGCCAGTGCGGTTTCAATTGTGCCAAGACTTCAGCGCGCTCTCAGCCTGACCGTCAGGAACATTTCTGCAAAATTTTGCGTCCACCCTTTGAGTTCGTCTTCAAGATCTGGTCTGGTGCAGGGTGTCAGATACTTGGACAATGTTGTCCACAACTATACCAGCTGCGAAAATTAATTCTCACCTTTATTGTCATGTTCGTAGCTGATTGGGATTGAGACCTTTTGACCCACGGTGCAAATCAGATCCTGACAAGGTTGTGTACCACTCCATTCGAAGTTCTGTAAGATATCACAGCGCACACGTTTGCGCGTTTGTCACACCAGAGGTGGGCAAAAGTCATCAACTGAGGGCGGAAGTGTCCACCATTGCACCTTGCCACGGAGCTTACGAGTTCTTATTGAATGCACGAGTAAAGTTTTATCTCCGGAGGTGCTCATGATATAACAGCTTCAGGCTGGAGAACACTCGTGCCACGAACTTCCTGGGATCGATGAACTTTGGCATTACCACACACGAATTGTACGATCAAAGACACGTGAAGGTGCATCGCAGGTTGTCGCACCCTGTTTGAACCTCACAGAGTTCCAACTCTCTAGATGGTTTCACAGACGCTGCAAGGAGGTCTGGAGCTACTGGTTTTGCCCTGTGGGCAATTGCCACATTGTGGTTGTTCCGAGTCAAGACTGTTAGCAAGCAGACAAAAAACCAGTGTAGAAAGCAAAAACACACACCTGATTGCGAAAAATGCGAAATGGAACAAAGATGCTTCCGCAGATCCGTCACTGAAGTCAGTCCACAAGTTTGTAGATGACGATAAGATCACAAAACATGCGTGAGCAGTGTCTGTGGCTCCAAAACCCTGAACACTCCAGTTTAGGCCTCGCGGCAGTGCGGGGCCCAGTTGTATTTTTTTCAACCTGACGTATTATCCCAGCCATACAGAGTAAATGGCATCTCAGCTTGAATGTCCCGCGTCTTGCTGCATCATATCACATCACACCACACCCCATGACAAAATCGATATATTGGTATTTTTTTACTGGAAGCAACCCTGAAGCCGTATTTCATAAATGCAAAACTGGTTGCAATGGCAACCACTTGTTGCTCATGCAAAAAAAATATTTGAAACATTCAATCAGTGATATTTCAGCAACCAATACGCATAGAGGCTTCATCTCAGCATCATTGGAGGTATCTTTGAGCTCACACTTCAAAACTACGATTTAAATGGTTGCCATGGTAACCACCTATTGCTGTGCAAAATGCGTTGAACATGTTCCATTTGCCATATCTTAGCAGCCAAGAGACATCAAAACAAGACTATCTTGGTGTCATTGAAAAACTAAAGGCCCACAAGTAAAGGTCCACAATAAAAATAGTTACCATGGCAATTCTACCACAGTTGCTTGAGAAGAATACTGTTGCTGGGGAGATATATTTGTTTTATGCTTTCATTTTGCACGCTTGTTGGGTTTACCGTCGTGCTGCTGAGAGGGGCCTCGACCTGTTTCTCATTCTCAGTTCAGTCCTGAGTCTGTGATTCTTTGAGAGCGCTGCTGGTTCTTCAGGAGTGCTACTTCAGGATAAGATACCCAAGAACCAGTGCTCCAGGAGTGCTGCCAGTTCTTTTGGGAGTGCTACTTTGGGGTTTATCAGGAGGACTACACACCTGGGTCCAAGGGCCAGAGTGATACAGGGTGGTTGCACTCCCACATAACTGGTTCTTCAGTGCACTCATTTGAGGTTGCATCCTGAAGAACCAGAGGTGGCGTAACTTTGGCTTGGTTGCTGACGCTTCACTGCGAGCTGTCCCAGGTTTGACGGCAACAGGTTGTCCGCTCCACGCAGAAACAAACCTGCAACACAACCCCTTTCCAGACATTCTTCAACCGGTACTTCTACGTGTATGTATTTTGGAGTCAAACAAATCTGCGGAGCTATTTCTGCGATTGTAAGAATTTCGTCGGACGATGATAAATGGAGACAATCGACAAAAAATACCAGCAATAACAAAACGTACTTGCTCCCTTTGCACCAGAAAATCCGATCAACAATGATGAACTGCTATTTACCTGCAGTAAATTCCTTCACGGCTGCAGTTCCAGATTTATGACAAAATGGTTCAGTATTCTTGCGCTGGAGCAGACTCTGCTGAGACCCACAGCCGCCCTGGAGTCGCAACAGCGCTGCGTGCTGATTCCACTGATTCCACGTCATAAACATAAGACAGATTTCCGCTGCGCAACCTTTGCTGTGAAGCTACGATTGGTGCTGGCTTGGCTGCAATCGTGGAAAAACAAAAAACTTTTTCGCGAAGATCTGCATAATAAGTAGGAGAATACAGCTTTTGTGTGGGAACGGTGCAAAAAACCCTCGTAAACTCTTCGTTGTTCGGAGAAAAAATGTCAAGCTTTTGTGACGTGCATGCATGCCTGCCACAAATGACCTCAACTCTCAAGAAGATCTAAAGCGTGTGGGCAATCTTTCGTTGAATGTAACTCTGGATTTAGTCATCAGCTTCGCAATGCAGATTCAGTCAACCAACAAATGAGATGGCGATGAACTGTTTGACGGGTCCGGGTGTGTCATTGATTCATGCGTTCCTTTTTCAAAGCTACAGACAAAATAAAGTTTTACAAACAAGCTTCTGGTTCTTGATTCGTTGAAATTGACATCGTGTGTGACTGTCATGCCTTTACTTCCTTGGTGCATCGTGGTGCAAAAGTTTGAAGCAACGTTATCTCTTTGCTGCGCATGCATTACCGAACAGCAGACATGTGTCCATTGACATTGTCATATTTTGATGCAGGGTGACAAAAACTCTGGACATTGAATTTTGGGTCAGCAGAATGAAAGAACCTTTTTCCTGTTTTCCGCTTGCGCTGTGCATTACGAAAAAACAGCATGTTTTCCTTCGTTGTGTTTGCTGAAAATACCACGACAGATTGCTCTTCTGTGAAAAGAACAAATTACCTCTGGAACTTCTACACACGTGATCTCTGATTTCTTATCGCAATCTTGGAGAATCAGAACGCGTAAGTTTTTCCTCCTGTCAAAACACCGCCTTCAATCTGACAGATTCACCTTGATCTTTTTGTTGTGTATCGTTGGGCATTCGCCCTCTCTTCAGTCTGCAGAACAGCTTCTATACAAATGTCTGTGTGGCTTGTCTCTGTTGTGTCCGAGTTTTGTCTGGAGTGTGCACACGCCTGCGCTTCTTCGTGCATGCAACTCTGGTCCGAAAGGCACAACCAAAGTTCACACAAGATGCTATGGTTTCTTTTGGAACCCTTGTTTTGGGGCTATTTCTTTCAAGACAAAAAGATCTCGATTCAGTGATCATGCAGGTAAAATACGCAAGAGCGTCGAATCATTTGAATGCAACCTCGCGCAAAGCTTTCAGCTGGCAAAGTCATCGAAAGCCTTTCTCCCCTGAATACGTTTACACCCACGTTATCGTCCGACAAGAAGCGAGGGATTCTCAAGTGGAAACCTCATCGCATCCGACAATCTTCTGTCACAGATGCACGAATACAGAAAATGAGACAATAATGACCTATTGGATGTGTGCACTATTGCATTACGAACAAATGTCTGCGCAGATAATGAAGTTGTAATAGAACCGCTTTGTACCTATTTTTGTCACAATGTGATTACCATCAATTTGCTTCTTCTCTTCCAAAATTAGATGCTGAGATGGTTAGTGGCGCAGGACAGCCACTCTGGACATGAAGGGAGACCAATCACTGCGACGTGTGACAACTTGTGAAACACAGGGCTTTTCTTCAATATTGCAAGGACTGCAAGGATGGCAGTAGTTATACTTCAGCTGAGCAGCGTATGAATGAAAGTCTGTTCTGCCGACAACATATCCTGAAAGTGTTGACTGTGATATATTGTAGTACTTGGAAGTTGTATTCTCGGGTCATGCCTCGAACACATGCTGCTACATTTTCAAGGATCAATTGTAAAGATCAGCTTGTACTTGGAAG
>JAAUXT010118680.1_pt1 | contig 18287 bp, 20 predicted proteins | sample 7278171 | NCBI WGS metagenome assembly JAAUXT01 (sample SAMN14350112, study PRJNA611818) | marine sediment metagenome | isolation source: surface marine sediment (1.8m) | place: French Polynesia: Moorea | collected 2018-08
ATGGGGCACTAGGCCTCTGGACCAATCAGAAGGCTGGATTTTGAATTCTAGACCAATCAGAAGCCTTCCCGCCCAAAAATTTGCTGCCCCATAGTGGGGGGCTCTTCTCTGAGATATAGTCTGAGTTTAGTGGGTTTCCTGTGACGTTCGAGTCTTGCTGTCTGGAAACGCCGACACCAAGACTTCACAGACACCAGATGGTCTCCCGCCAGAGGCTGCCCTCCCCGTCTTCACAGAGAATCCCGAAGAGGACATGATATTCTATTTATGAGCTTTTATACATAATGTGATTAGTCGTCAGTGATCTGGCAGGATCAGGACAGGAGCCGTGGCAGGTGACAGTAATTGATTAATCTGGCGGGCTTTTTCCGCCATGTGAGTGATGGTGGTGACCGTGAGACACACAACGCTCGCAGCGTTTTCCGCTCTTCCGGTCCACTTTACGTGACACGCGAGATCTTGACCAGCCTGGAAATACTCGTGATCCCGTTGTTTTTCAGTGCGCGAGTCAGACGTTCCGAAAAAATGATGTTTTGCCTCCAAAGAAAGACAAATAAGGTGGGAGTGTGGCAGCCCCAAGAACCAGAGTGGTTGCGTCATCATGACGAGTCGTTCCGAACTGCGCTGTTTCCAGATTCGCAATTTCCTTCACATCTCCCGTGTGCTGTTTGTCGATCAAATTCCATCGCCAAAGATAGCGATGTTCTCAATCATTTGATTAAAACCCGAGTGAAATCAGAAAATGGGGAGAGCAGGCTGAGAGCCTGGATTGTAGCTCTTCTCGCACGCAATTCACGCAGTTCTGGGCATTGAAGGCTTTGTGTCAGATTAAAGCCTCTCGTGTCTTGCCTGGATTTTGATTCATCAGTCAATTTCGTCCATTCAATTATCCTTCAAACTGGGAGAAAACTTTCAAAATGACATTGCAACAAAGGTATTCACAGCGCACCTGTTGAATCGATGTGGAACTGCGGACTAGCCACATCTTCTGCTGAAACAATCTCTGCACCAGTACATTCTTTTCCTGAATGCTGAACACGAGGTTCAGACATGCCAAGGAAATCAATTTCTCTCTCGAGATACCTGTTAAAACCAGAAAACCAATCGAGGGATTCAACGAGATCGGGTGAAACGCAACAAATAAAGTTTCGACACAAAGCTCCGAAGCTGTGAAATGGAAAACTAAAAAAAGAGGTGAAAGGTGCACTGGCAAAAACAACTGCCATCAGGTGAAGCTCTCGAGTTTTTTGTTGTTGCTGTCTGTCATCCTCCGAACCCACCAAGGAAAAACTCACAGAATGTGAGAGGAAACGTGCGACGAACTTCACCGTCCGAACTCAATGGATGTGTTTGGTATGATTGCAGGATTTCCGTACCAGAAACTGCAGAACCGGACGCTGTACATGCAGGTGCTCGACTACGACCGCTTCAGCCGTGACGACCCGATCGGCGAGGTGGCGATCCCGCTCAGCGACATCGACCTCGCGCAGGGCCAGACATTCTGGAAGTCCCTCCAGCCCTGCAAAGGCCACGCTGTGAGTCAACCTGTACTTTGTACAGCGTAGAATGTGGAGGTTTTCAGGCATGTGGATACTGTCAGATTTCGACAAGATAATTAAAAAGCGCTCCTGATACGGAAACTGGGAGGTTTGCAATCCAAGGTATGGCTTCATTCCCTTTGACAGCAATTGCCAGCAAGGAAAATGCTTTTGGATCCCTTTCAAGTTTTCTCTTGCGTCACGTCCCCGCCTCAGCGTTTAATATTGAAATGCCAAGCCTCCGTTGAGAGACATTCATGACACTGAAGATCATTAAACTTGACGAATGAAGAGTCCCTTCGAAAAAATAACCCTACTGCTGTCGTACATAAATGCTGTCGACGGCAGACTAAAAATAGGCAAATTGGAGCAGAATCAGAAAAAATTCTCACCCCGAGGACTTCGGAGACATAGAATTCAGTTCCAATAGCCACCCAGGCTCTCTGGGCACTTGGCGTCGAGGTTCTTGACGCAAAAGATAGGGGTTTGTGTGTGAAGATTTTTGCTGGACATGTGTCCGTTTCTCGGGGCCTGGTTTACTTCACTTCAGACAACGAGGTTTTCTACGTATGCAATTTTTCAGTGGGTTTTGTGCCCTGAAGAGGCCGCTCACACACTCAGACTGCACCAATGTGCTCCACAACATTGTTGACTCAACTTGTGACAGCCTCTCACAGAAAAGCATGGTACTCAGGTACCTCGGTGGGGTTTGTACTGCAGGATGCTGGCAGGGAAACCGTGGTGGGTACCCTTCCTCACCTTCCTCAGGCCGCTCACTTCTTCCGTGTCTCCTCCCTGATTTTGTAGCCAAAGATTGTTTTTTCCTCTGGTCGAGTCAGTTCTGTACAAATTGAAAATCTGTATGTCAGTCGTTACTCTGTCTTGGGCTGCCAAAGACACACCCAAAGACATGTCATTGACGATCAAAGACACACCAAAAGATACCGTGTGTCTGCTACCAAAGAGTTTTGAGAATTGATTGAGTGACAAGACAGTGAAGTGGGTGAGAAATGAATTCAGTGAATGGATTCGGAACTTTTTCCATGGACGTGAACCTGTGCTTCATTGTGAGCCAAACAACCAGTTCATTGCTGTGTTTTGCTCCTTTTCGAGGCTCTGGTGCAGCAGACGAATCTGCCAACATTCACCGGGGAGTAGTTTCTCCAGCTAATTGTTGAAACCTGTATTCACTTTCTCATCAGGGGACTTCGAAGTCATGTCACAATGAGTGATGACAGAACAGCCGTTGAGACACACAAAACGCCGTAATGACAGTACACGCAGCTGCACGACTCCATTGCTGGCTGATATTTCCTTAACTCCAACAGGCAGTGGCCCCAGTATCCAGTCGAAGGCAAAGGAAGCCTTGCAACATGTGGCAGAGGAGCGGAAAGACGAATGGAAGTTCAGCGCGGGCTTTGTTCTGTTCATACACAGTGTACTGAACTGCCTGCTGATACCTCAGAGCTACACACACGTTTGTTAGAAATGGCTTGTTGTGCCTTTTGTGTGCGCGGTTTGCAGGCAATGAAGACAGTATGGACCAGCGTTGTGTTGTTCTGCCCTCTACTCTGCGTGTATTGCTCCGGCTTTTTCCGTGTATTGCTGGATAGTTTCGTCTCAGTTGCAGACAGACCAGCGTTTCTTGGGGCTCCCTGTCCTGTGAGTACTCAGGGCTCCAGCTTTTCTCTCAATCATCCGGGCACCTGTTGCTGTCTGACGTGCAGCTTTACGTTCAGTCACCCCACTTCTGTACCCTCTTTATCCCGTTCGTTCTTGCAGTTTTGTCGTCCTGCGAAAACAAGAAAACACTATGGTTTCTGGAAACATGGGGGGGAAACGAAAATATGAATCAAAACAAACGCTGTTGATTGGAAAACGTATGAAGAGTTGTGAACATGACAGCGCGGTAATTTTCTGGAGTTCTTATTTCCAGTTCAGGGAATGTTCATTGGCTTTCCTTTCTGCAGAATCAAACACATCAAGTTTGTTCCTCAAGAAGCAGTGAGAGGCTGCCTGAAGGTGATGGAGCCAGTTGATCAGACCTGCACAGTCGCTGAAGAATTCTCTTTGAAGTGAAATGCTTCTTGTCAGTGCAGCTGTTAATCCTGACTCTTGAATGCGAGGCGAAGAAGGCGTTGAATTAAAGATTCAGACGGTGCAGCTCTTTCTCCCTGTGAATGTGCATGATCGCAGCAGATAACAGGGTGAAAAGCAGAGAACAACGCACCAGCAGTGGTGAAAAGTCTCAGTGAACAAGCAAATTGATCACAATTCAAACGTCGATCTGCCAAAGGTTCGCATTGGAGGACAATCTGTTTGTCCCTGAGAACAACATGTGAAATTTCTCTGAGTCTCTCGACTCAGCTGCGTCATGCCTCTGTGGTACATGCACAGGGTGTGGACATTGACCGCGAGAGAACATTTCGGACGGGTCTGAACGGTTCCTCGTGACCAGGGTGCTTGGCCCAGCTTTGTTCCAAAAGCAGCTGATGAAGAGAGCTGCTTGGGTTGCAGCAACATGGTGCTTCTGAAATGACAGCTGTGACGAGTTGGCGTTGCCGTTGCAGTCGTTTCAATTTTGTTCACCACGAAATAATGGAACCCACCACAAAGAGTCGAAATAAATTTTCCTTGTGTGGAGAACAGAGACATGTCATCACCGACATCGTCATGTTTCTTTCGGGGAAACATGAAACAAGTGAGTTGAGTTTTCGAAGGGAGAAGTTGAGCCAGGACTTTCACAATGAAAGGCAAAAGCAATCAAATATTTATGGTTTTGAGGCCAGAGTAACCCAGAGGGAAGGAATTGGTTGGTCAGTATTCTCCGCCGCAGCAGGCAGTTTGACTGTAATTGGCCGCGGGTCCGCGTGGCTGTGACCTGCGGATGCCAGCGTCCCCGGCAGGAACTCTTGACGCGCAGTGTAATTTTGCAGCAGCAACAGTCCTTCTGACTTCTGTACGAGGTCTATTATTCATTTCACGTTCGTCTTGTGTCAGAGACATGCATTCGCAATAGCAACCAGCAGCTTCTCAAGCCAGTTGCCGACTATTCATTCTGCCTTCACCAGTTCAAGGTGCTTTTGTGCTGGTTCTGCTCGCGTTGCATGTCGCCCCCTGTGAATGGAAAGGAAATAAAGTTTTCACGCATCGAACACTGACTCGGAGAATCGCTCCTGACTTTTTCAACGAGCGCCTCGTGTTTGTTCTCTCTCTCCGTCAGAAGAGCATTTTCTCACAAAGCGAGTAGCGGAAAGGCTCGACTCTGGCGAAAACGTGCACGCTCGGCAGGCGATTGCTAAATGCGGCGTGAGTTGAATCTGCCGCCAAAGTCACGTCCTGGAGGTACACAGCAGTTGAGCTCGCTTTTCATCAATTTATTTCTGGAGATTTTCTGACTTCAAGTTCGAATCGCTTGGGTCCAGTTGGTGTAGTCCGTATGGGACGTTCACAATTGCGGATTGGTTCCCTGTTGCAAAACACCACACCAAAAGTGATTCAAGTTGCTGAAACCATTGCACGGCCTTCACTGCAAGTGGCCATGAAGCGTTATGTCTATCAAAGTGGCACTGGCCTCTTGTTGCGCGCTACACGATGATTTCGAAAGTTGTTTGCGGTCATGTTTCTCTGGACTGTTCTCTTGAAAATCAAAACGGCCAAGACTCTCGTTGCATGCCTCCTTGTCCGCAAAAGCGTATATAACAGAAATGCCCGTACACAACATACAGACGGGTGGCAATGTCTTCTCTCCTGTCCTTTCCAAAACTCGTGAAGGATCTGAAGCCACAGAACGAAAGTTTGGAAGTGGTAAGTGCCACCACTTGTAGCATGTCATCCAACCCGACGGCTCCATGTAAGAAAAAGACCGGCGTGCGAACAGTGCCCGAGCCCCGTCCCCAGCGCTGCGAGTATCAGCGGAGCCTATAATTTTCACACAATAGTGATGGATGGTACGAGTTGGAGCCCTGCGTCGAGAAAAGCGGACTCTGTGTAATCCACACTGACGTGCGTGACGCTAAATCAGCACGAGGACTGCACTCCTTGGGCAGTTGACATGTCCGGAACGTCATCTGGACAGACAGATCATTGAATGGACTCCACACGTGAACACAACGTCAGCAGCTCAGCGAGCCAAGCTCATGAGCACAGTTGCGCTGATGTCACCCACACGTACTCGTACAAACGAGACTCGGCTTGGGAAAAGCGTGGGTCTGTGGTTGTCAAATAAATTTCTGAAAACTGACGAGGGAAATGGAGTCTCGGCCTGGTGGGACACAACGACACTAATTTGGCCTTAACGGGCGCAATTTGTCCTTCAAACACAACCAGCTTGTTCTCTGTTTACGTAGCTTGTTCATTTAATTTTGCTCAGACGCGTTCAGAGACGGAACAAATAGTTCAAAGTTGACCAAATTTTATGTGTATTGTGCCAAGATGTCAAACATTGTGTAGTGCGATTTTGGGCAAATTTCAATGTGCACAACACATGTTGCGCATTGCCACAAAGATGACCACACCCTCTGATGTTGCACTTTGAGCACTGAGCGCAAGAATGTCACGATCAACTTGATTTTTTCACACAACAACAAGGACTTGTCCGACCAGTTCTCACTGCATTTTCACAAGTCTGGAGCAGTCAGGGGTGCTCAAAATAGTGTCCTTGAGCCTGGATACATCTCCGCAACCGCGGCACAAAGTGATCGACTGCTGCAGCCCAATCGCATGCAGGAATCTGTCCAATTTCTCTGTCGACTGTGTTTTGGAGTTGTTAGACATCAGGGAACAGCTCACCCCAGACCTTGCGCTTGAGTTCTGCGAAGAGCCAATAGTCAGGAGGGTTCAGATCCGGACTGTAAGCTGGATGAGGCACCAATGGAAGGCGGACTTGCTGCAGCCACTGGTGGACGATCAAGGCTCTGTGGGCTGGTGCACCATCATGGAGAAGAGCCCAGCGGCGTCGCCTCCACTGTTGCGGGCGTCGCCTGCGAAATGCAGCACGCATTTCCTGAAGAATTTCCAGGTACAGCTGGGAGTCCACACCTTGTCCTCTGGGCACAAAGCGACAGTAAACCAAGCCATATCTGTTGAAGAAGATGACAAGCATAGCTTTTGGAACTGATTGTTCACGCACAGGAACTGCTGGGGTGGGTGCATTTGTCGACAACCAGGCCCGGTTATCCCTCCTGGATGCTGGATCCCAGGCATAAAACCAGGATTCATCACAAAACACAATGTGGTCAGCTTGACCCTGGGGTCCACGACCAAGAAAATGCAGAGCTGCATGAGCTCTGTCCACTCTCTGTTGCCTTTGAGCATCAGTGAGACGATGTGGTATCCAGTGCGCACATTTCTTCTTGAAGGATAAATCCTTTTTGATGACCCTGAAGGTGGTACCAACACTGAGGTTAGCCCGGTTAGCAACTTGTCTCACAGTTTGCCTCCGGTCTTGCTGAATGACTGTGCGGATGTGTTGGATTTTTGCAGCAGTGCGCTTCAGTGGTTGACCTGGACGAGCTAGGTCATCCACTTGGACACGCCCATTTTGGAACGCTCCATACCACCTCCTGATTGACCAGACTGACAGTGCATTGGCACCATACACTCTCCTTATCCTTCTCACAGTTTCCTCTCTTGGACAGCCACTCAAAACACAAAATTTTATGTCAGCACGCTGATCTTTCTTCAAATTTGTCATGTTTGAACTGAACGCACTGACCGAACGTTTGAAATGTGTGCAATCGACTGGTCGGTGCAGGCACTTAACTGTTGATTCAATCGGGTTGCCAGTGTCTGAGTAATAAGTCCAACTGTGTCTGCGCAGAGGCTTTCCACCTGCATGTATTTGCGAAAAAAATTTTGCACAAAAAAATTTTGAACACGGTGAAAAACATGTCTGTGCAAAATTAAATGAACAAGCTACGTATTTCGGGTCCGGCAGACCTGGCATGACAGGACAGGCTTTGCGCTCCTTTGTGTGCAGCAACAGACTTTGAGAAATCGGTCACACGTTGATCACTTCCACCCATCATTTGTTGCAGCAGGGTTTGACTCCTCTTTCGACAGAGACAGGTGTACGTTTCTTTTGCTTTGTTCTTCTTGTCGTTGTGCTGTTCTTGTTTTTGTCGTGTTCCAGAGTTTGAAAATTAGGTGGATGATTTGCGTCGTGGACCGTGATCTGTGTCGGCGGGCTTCGGGAGGGAGCAGCGCGAATCTGTGGGCGGTGCGCGGCCCAGGTGCCGCTGTCACACCTAATTGCTTTCTTACTCCATATGACACCTTCAATTTCCCACCCATTAACAACAGTCTTTTGTCTTCTGGAGGATTTTTCGGCGAGGACACTGGATTGCCTTCCGTGATCGCGCAAATCGGTTGCTTGCCACAAAAAACTCAGCTGTGAACTTTTGTTTGTCTTCGCTGAAAGAGATGTTGTTGGAAATGCTTTGGCAAATATTCGTGAACCAAAAGTGAAATTGAATTTGGTCATGTTCATTTTGATGAAGCAAATGATAACAAATCCAGTTGGCGAACACACCGAAATGGAAACTTGGAATCTTTGGCTTGATCTCCTGCAGAATGTCCGCTGGCCTCCTTGTACCTGCTTGTGAGCAGTCATCGAACCTTGCAATTTGCTGTGACTGATTGCTCAAATGTAGAGTCTGTCTCAGAAGATCTACCCTCTCCTTGCGCAGCAATTCTGGTCAAATTTGTTCAATTTTCGGACTTGTGTCTCTGGAAAACTCCGTCATTGACAGTAAAACACTGAACTTGCATCAAGCACACAGAACAGATCAATGTCGTTCACTTCGGCATACTCGTACAGTGTGGAGAATGCACTGTACGAGAGGGGCAGAAGCGGTGTGTGTGTGTGTGTGTGTGTGTGTGTGTGTGTGTGTGTGTGTGTGTGTGTGTTCTTTTTGCACACAATTTTTATTTTCTTCGGTGGGGTCTTCTGATGACCAAGCCTCCTTCGAAACCTCAGAAAACGTTTGAAAGTTAATGTGTCTCCCTCAGCGGCAGCGCTGCGTGTGCACATGTTGGGCGACATGACGCGCTCGTTAAAGGGACTCCGCTGTGTGGCAGCGCGCGTGGTGGGCGGCGTGGCAATTGCCTCATTAAAATTGCCGGGTTGAAGCTGGAACGCGAACTGCGACACCCACTCCCATCCACAACACAGCAAAATCAAAGTCATCCTGTGTGCAAAAGGTACCTCCAGGCCCGCACTATATCCTGTGGAAACAGCTTCTCAATTTGAACACTTTTTCCACAAGAATCCACTGATTTCGAACGGAACCCTGAAGCAATCCTCACAAGTGGCTGGTTCGAACACAGGCGAATTTTAATGGATTTCACCACACTTGTGTGGTTCATACTTGTCGGGTTACGCTACAGTGATGAAGGATTCAAATTTTTCCTTGTCGCCAACCGTGCGATTTTGTTTCACTCATGGTGCTCAAGGACCGATATTCCACTTCTCACGCCAAAAATCTTCCTTTCCATTGCTTGCCTGACTTCTCACCTCTCTTACAGAGACAATCTGAAGACGTCTGTGGACCCTGCATTTTAAACCTTCACGCTTCTTGCTGTCATGATCTTTCGCAAACTACCGTTGAGACTGACATGTGTTTGTGGTGTTGCAGGGAAAGCTGGGGGAACTGCTGCTGTCGCTGTGCTACCAACCGACGGTCGGCAGGATCACAATAGTCGTCATGAAGGCTCGAGAGCTGAAAGCCAAGGACATCACCGGAACCTCAGGTACCCAAGGGCGCACTCCGAGTGCATAAAAAGCATCCTTTGTGTCCTTCGTTTGGCAAAAATTGAACATTTTCAACTGATAATTCGGGTCGTGCAAAGGTTACTTCATCTTCATCTTTGTCTTCATGTGAAGGTTACTTCCTTACAAAAACCGGTGCACCATCTGAGTCGGTGCGGCCACCAAATGTTTGTCTCACCTTGTCATTTTCAGATCCTTATGTGAAAATCTGGATGTGTCACGAAGGCAAAAAAGTGGAAAAGAAGAAGACAAGCATCAAGGAACGAACTTTGAACCCAGTGTTCAACGAGTCCTTCATCTTCAACTGTCCTTACGAGAAAATCCGAACAACCTCATTGCTCATATCGTGCATGGACTACGATCGCATGGGTCGCAACGAACTCATTGGACAAGTCGTGCTTAGCAGCAAGAGTGGACCCATGGAAGTCAAACACTGGAATGAAATGTTCACGAAAAGCAGGCAACCGGTCGCTCAATGGCATATATTGAAGGACTTCGGCTAGCATTGGGCGGATATTTTTGTAGGCCACGCACTGAAACTGAACGAAGCAAGCTTCCGGGCCCTGTTGTTTGTCTGCAGAACTTTTGCGAGGGTTGACAGATTCTATTTTTGGGAACATTAGCGAAGAGTGGACGGGACTGGATGAACAGGGCCAGAATGGCGGCTACGCGACTGAACGAGCGCTGCACCGACGCCGAGCTGTTGGATTCAACGCTCCGCTGTAGGATTGTCGGCAGATGTAGTTACCGTAAAACAATTACGACCTGTACACAGAACGTAGGTGCAGCACAACATGTACTACCGTAGCAGACGACGTTGGGTGTTTCCCATTTCTTTTGCAATGAAACATGGCCATGTTTGCAACAGGTCAGAAGGTTCGTGACTTTCTGGGGAAAGATGTTCGCACTTTGTCTTGATCAGGTGTGCCGTTGTGTGTTCGGGCAACTATTACCTGTGTTTTGTTACACTTTCTGATGGTTTCTATGTTACATTCCAGATGTTCCAAGTTTTCGTCGTGTCCGTTTTGGGAGATTTTGTGACACCTTGACATATTGAACACACTTGCCTTGACACTGCAGGTTCCTTCGTGTCATTGTGTCTGACTGACTTAGCATGAGAGAGACATTCTGAAGGTCGATTTTTGCGATGCCAGAAGCTCATTCATTTGCAGAACCGTGGCTTCACAATCACTCCACCAAACATTTTTTGCCGATGACTGTTGTCCAGGTTTTCTGTTTCTTTGGCACAACAGAGTTTTTCGTGATGACATGAAAGACGCATTCAGCTGAACACTCACAGAAAAAGAAGGTCACTTCATTTGCATCCTTGCTTTCCGGGGCCTACTTGGATGTCAGAAGAACGAAGCCTGGTACAAGCGTCTGGCACTGAAGTTGTGGGAAATGTGAGGTGAATATTGTGACATTTGCATTGATAAGTTGTTGATTGAGCACTGTCTGTGATAGGTACAACGTGTTGCTAGTGTGTGTAACATGCTTCCAGATGTCTGATGCTGCACATAAAGCAACGATCCTTTCAAAAAAAGCACAAGTTTACGTTTTCCTCAGACGTCATATTTTTGCTGAACCTTCGTTCGAGCAAAATTTGGCAGGTGTGGGAGAGTTACAATGGTTTGTTTGAACACGTTTCACTTGTATTCTGTGAGCAAAACACAACTTGTCTGCACTTCTGATGATTTTTGTGGACGACATCTTCTTCCTGCGAAGCGAACACCACAAATTTCCACTTTTTGTCTCACATCTTCTGAGCGGTCTCTTCTTTTTTGTCCAAAATTTAACACAAGGTCCAAAAACTTTTGTCGCAAGTCGTACCGAAATTGTTGTGGTTGAACACATTTGGTAGAAACAAATGGTCTCGCACTTCGTGTCTCTTCTTTCAACTTTCACAGTCAGGCAGTCACTCCGCAGATTAAATGATCTACCATTGACAAGATACGAGTCAAAGGAAACTTGTGGTGTTGTCCTCGCACTTCATGCCTCATGACCCTTCTGCTGGACTTTGTGCGGCTCCGAGATCAGAACGTTCGGAGATTACTCATACTGGACACATCGCACAAAAGCAGATTGTTCGCGAGCTTGCATTTGTATTTTGGTCACAACTCGTTTTTTTTTAAAATTCGATTTGCATTTCTCGTTGTTGTATTCGGAAGAAGAAAATCTTCACGAAAGAAACAAAACTTTTCCAGAAGACGAAACGCGTGTGAAGCTGTTGTGCTTGATTGTCATCCTTCCGTGAATCTGAAACACTCGTGTTCGTTTCTTTGAACGCTTGTCTACAGTCAGAAATGTGCACGTGATCTTTCGGAATGAACAATTTTTGATTGCAGGATAGGTTGTCCATCAAAATTTTGATTTCTAGGGAATGTGCAACGCAGATTGTATCGCCCTTTGATTTGAATGAGAAATTGGACAGGAAACTGACAGAAGTATTTTTGGTTCTCTATATTTTAGAAGAAGCATACACACTTGGTGGTAATTGTGAGTCAAGCGTTGCGTCAGGCTGTTCCCAGTACGAAATTGTATTTTGTGAAGTTGTATAACTGTACACGTGTTTCATTTTCTATTGCCGACGAAGCTAGGAATCTGCCAATTCATTATGTTCGACAAGTAAAAACGTTTATAGAAAAAAACATATGTTTATTACGATGTTTATAGACACAAAAGATGCATAAGGAACACGAAAATATTCCGTAAATGTGTCTGTTTCCGTGTAGAAATTGAAGCAAGCAAATACAAAATGATAGACAATCCGATCTCTTGAATCGTTCGTGCGTGCATGGTTCGCTGCCTCGGCTCAGTCTGTAGAAAATCGGGTGAGAAGGATATCACAGGACGGGTTCTATTTTGCGAAGTTGTTTTTGAGTACCGGAGAAGTTTTCAAACTGTTCCATATTTTGTGTTCCAATTTGAAGTGGGTGTGGTCGGAAGGGTGAAACTGGAGCTGATTTGATTTGTTTGGGGAGGGGACCTCAACTACTGGTCGCTGCGCTTGTTCGCGCTGAAATCAGCGATGGCACATTGCTTCAGTGAGATGTACCTCTGCAGCACGAGACGAGACCCAGCGGCACAATAGTTTGGCTGTTGTCAGCTGACGTCTGAAACATTAAGAATTTTTGGCACACAAGCTGGGAACAAATAGACCGTCTCAGAGCTGGTTTCTTGCGTGAAATTGCTCTCTGACACATTCTGAAGTTTGAGGTCAAAAAACACTACAGAAGCACATACCGAACACTTCTTGCATATGGGAGCGAAACCCTCTTTTGGCATCGACGAGTGAACACAAGATTTTCAAAAGTGGAAGCCATGGTGTTCTTGAAGTGAAAAAAATACTGCGAAACATGACGCGACGCTGATGTTCTTGGTTGCTTCCTCCGTTTGTGCGACAGAACAGAAATGCAGCTTTCGTCTTGACTCGGAGAAATAGCTTCACGTCATCACAGGTACAAATCTTGGACGAAGTTTCCGTTGCGTCAATGAGGCACTGAACACTAAATTGAACGCTGGACCTCTCACACTTTCAGCCCACACAGGGGCGCCTTTCATTCCTTCATGTCGACACAATTGGGTCATAAATACTTGTTTTTTGTACTGACCAATCACTGAAAATCTACCGGTGTGCGTGAGTTGTGCATGGTATCTCTCCTGCGCGCTGCATACATGTACATGCGCGTGTTTCAGTCCATGCAAGTGGAGATCCACAACAGTGGTTGACTGTTACAAATCCCAAGGGTGGAGGTCGAAACACACGCTGCTGGACATACGTATTGGACTCTGCACAAAGCGTATCGTGAGCAAAGCGAATGTGCGATGGGACGTAAGGGTTCACCCACGCTGGAAAAATGGTTCCTGTGAAATCATACAACTTCTTGAGACCTTTGGTCGAGAAAAAGAGTTGTGATTGAGTGATCAGAAACCATTTTTTCAGTGGCTGAACTCCCTTCTACCACAATGAGGTCATGCACGTACCAGAGGCTTTGTGACTGCAGCGTGGTACAACTGGTGTTGAGTATAATTCTCCTGCTTGCACGCTTTGCAGTGAAAAGGAGATTGAGGAGGTCCAAGTGCAAACAGTCCTGTCAAAGATCCTCCTTTTGCCAATTGCAGAAACTGGGACCTCTTTCCATGGAGACCAACCATGTCACAGCTGATCAGTTTTTGAACTCTCTGCTCATCAGTTCTTTTGACACAAACTTGCCATGGCAGTGTGAAGTTTTCTGAAAGCAAATAAAAGCTTTGAATTGAACTTGAAAGTGCAGGTGAGCAACGTCCTCACGGAGGCTCTTTTGATTGTTTGTGTGTTGCCCTGTGGTTTGAAAGCACGCCCCGTCCGGTGGCGAGAATGACTCTGGTTGGTGTTGGGTTCGGTCCGGGGCTGCATGGTTGTTGTCCACCGAAAGGGGCCTCGGGCTTCCGGGTAGTCTACCAGAAACTTGAGTCGAATCGCGAACTGCACGAAGTCGACCCTGTCGCTGTTCACTGTGGTGTCTCTTGAGAAGGGTGCCTCCCTTCACGGGAAATCTTGTTGGGTCGCAATGAGGTGGCCCCCTCCCTCTCTGAGAAAGGGGCGGGGGTGCAACTGGCCCGTTTTTGACCGAAAAATGACAAGCGCCCTTGTTTCAGGAATGCTGTCGGACGGCATACGAAGAGACGCGTGCCTGGATGCCGCTCATCCTTCACACTGCCTTCAGCCGTGCCCTTGAGGTGCCATCATCAACACATCGATCCAGATGGTACATCTGCTCTGTGGGCCTCCTGCAGGCACTCGTCACCCAGGAAGAGGGTCACCATCCAGAGGCTTGCCGTCCAATTGCGTCTGTCAGTCACAAGCACGCACAGATGTGTATCAAGGACTTTAAACTCAAGCAAATTGTCCCAACGTTTGTGCTGTACATCTTGACCAACCAACAGCAGAAGGTGCAGCTACGACTCGCAGATGTGTGCAACGACAATCTCGACTTCAAGCTGTTCCGTGGTCTTCATCTCCCTGATTTTCAGCCTTTGAGTCAGAGTCCAAGAGACACAGTGCGTCTTGGTTCCTACTACATGTGCAGCTTACTCAAAGAAAGCACTCAAGTCATGATATTTATGGTCAAGTCAATGTCAGAAATGTTCTCAAGTAGGTTTGGCATTCCATTTGGAGTGGAGACCAGCATTAATTTACGAAAAGCACGGCCAATGTTGGACTGGTACATCAACAGATTAGTCAATCCACTGGTATGGCCCCAGCCTGCATGACATTCAAGCTCTGCAAGCTGCTGCCCAGAAGAACTGCAACATCTTGGCTGACCAATGTCTCCGCTGTGTTGCTCTGTGCATGGAGCCACAATATTGAAGGAGACAACACACTTGCAAACCAGTCTTGAAGTCTCCAGTTCTTCGTAACATGATTAAGACGTGCATATGACAATTGCGAGTTCTGTTCAGTAAAGATCGGTGAAGTTTTCTTCCTTCCTGCCTTGCATCTTATTTTGTAGACCGGCCCAAGACATTTCTCTCAGAATTGTGGCGCTGTGTGCTGCATGTTCTGTCTCCTTGCCACGCCAAGGCACAGGAAGTTTCTCCTCAATCTGCCGGGCGTTTGGAAGCCGAAGCTGCATCATTAAAACTGACCCCTGCCGAACACGTTTGCACAGACAGATTTGTGCAGCCTGTTGTTTGGCATAATTGGCACCCAACTCGAAACAAAACGTGGCGAAAACTATCAGGGTCAGATTTCAAGGATTTGATTCATTTCTACGCAGACAAACTTTTCGACGCAAGAAAATGGCAACATTCTGGATTTTAGGGTTCTTCAGTGTTGTTTCTTTGGGTGAGTCGAACTTCATTCCTTTCTCCAATTTTTGTACAAAACGAAAAAAAAAGTGTGGTCAGATGTTGAGGAAACAGACATCCCAAGACAGTTTTGGCTCTTGAAAAAAACAACAAATGTTGAAGCGCAGATACAGGTGCAGATGTGAACGTGCAAATCTGAAGAGTGTAGACCTTTTTGCAAGCTTTTTGGAACAAAACACACAGTATATATATATATGCATGTGGAAATAGGCAAAACAAAAAGCTTTGCTCGGTGAAAATTATGCGACTTTCATGCAAAACGCGCACCAACATTCAAGTCGCAATCTGCACGTCTTGACTGTGCATGTTGCATTGATCCTGTTTCCCCTGCAGTATAGAATTGCACCGGCTTTCACTTGTGGTGTTCCTGTCTCACCTTCATTTTTGCGCGTGTCATGTTCCATGCATTGTGGTTCCAGGAAGAATGACTGTTTGTTGCGTTTCAAGTCAGATTTAATTTCCTTTTCCACCACACCAAATACTGGTACAATCAACAGAGCTTGAGAATTTGCGTGAATCAGATGCATGTGGGATGATATCCTGGAACACAATTGCATTTGGACAGACACAAACTTCAGAAAAGAAAAAACGCAGGAAATTGGACAATAACACTTGACCCTGTGAACATTCTGACTGCAACGGCAGAAAGAATTGGGACCTTGTTCAGCTGAACAAGTGAATTTTGAGTTCCACATGCAGACAAGACACTTGTGAGCATTGGGCTGGGGTCTTCACACTGGTCAGCGAGAACAAAATAACGTGTCTACAAATGTGTCGATCTCATACAACAAACTGAAAAGAAAAACACACTGCTCGTGATAATTGCTGTCACTCATGTCAGGGGCACATAAATTTCTCACAACATTGTCTTGGGTCTTGTGATCAACATCGTTCCGATTTCATTACAAGCCGAGTCCGTTGTGCAAACAGCTTTGATCAATCCACTCACCTGATTCAACTGTTGTCTTTGAAACATTTGCCAAAGCCACCAACCAGAAAACAGATAAATTGAGTCAGAAAACGGAAGAGAAACCTTTGACTGGCCAACACAACTGAACTGCACGTGCGCGCAGGACCTTCTGAACTCCCCGTGCGCATCATCTCGCCCAACCCACGTGAGAGTGCAGTTTTGGCGTGAGGTCCTTTGGTGCCAATGGGTTGGTCAGGGTGTGGTTCACCCTCATTTCTACCCAGGAAGCTGAGGCAGTCACAACTTGTTAAAATCTTGTCTTGAAACTGAGCAAACCGTTTCAGCAGAGACAGGAATGCACGACATGGACGAAAGTACTTTCAACGTAGGAACCATAGAATTCAGAGGCGAGCACCACCTCACTCTTCTTTCCTCCAACACAACTTCAGTCACTCCTCAATTTGCGCCCGAAGCATTAGCATTTTACGCTTTGCTTTTAATGTTTTTTCGGAATCGGAACATGGTGCAGGGGGCCCACAAAATCGTTCGGAGAAGGCAACTGGTTCGTGCAGTGTGTGTCAGTGTAGGTGCACAGTTATGAAAAACAAATGCTGCAAGGCTCAAGTCGAGGCCGCGGCTATGTGCAATCAAAGGTCGATCCTTGGCTGGTCCAGGACGACCCGTGACTCTACACAGAACTACGAAGCTTCTCGAAGGTATTATGAGTTCTTGTCCTTCTTATATAAATAGACAACGACAGCACCCCCTATGTAGGGAACTGACCTGCAGCTTCCAGCGTATTACTGAGGAACCATGCAGGAGAATACCAATCTGTCTGATCCGAAGCCTTGGTTTGCAGCCAAGCCAGGAGCCACACCTTACCCACGACATACCCTGAACCAATCCCGTAATCCACGGCGTCCTCCATGGATGCAGGACACACCGATGCGCGCAAATAGAAAATATTGACCGTTCCGCGGCTTGGAATCACACACAAATTGAGGAAATTTAGGAAAATGAAACAAAACATATTACTTGGCTCGGAACAACACTGATGACAGTGAGTTTCGAACCTTTTGTCAAGTTTCATCGCCGCGTTCCTCGTTCAATTCCGAACCGCGAAACGGTCAATGACATCGACCCTTGTGTCTTGGTGACATTGCTTCGTGTGCGACCATTCAGAAGCCCAACGACGAAGAACGAACACAACACCTATTTTGAGGGAAACATGCAGCAAAATGCAGTCTATGTTGCTGAGTTTTGTCCGATTGACGCCCCCTCCCAACAAACAGTGTGTTCCGGTGTTATTTAGGGGCCGTGTACTCTCTGTCTGACCTGGATGCCGCGGCTCTGAGAGAGAAATTGGAGGATGTCAAGCACATCCTGCAGCAGATGGACGCTCAATCTCTGCCAGGAATCACGACGAAAAACAGGACACTCTGTCCAGAACATCAGGTGAAGCAATGAAAGGTTGGGTGTGGTCGATGAATCTTCAATCGCCAGTTATAATTTAATTTCGCCTTCTTGAAAGCATCGCAACTTCTCACAACAGGTACCCGCTCCGGCAAACAGGGTTTACACAGCTGATCGAGTGAAAGTGCTTCGGCGAGCCATGTTGGATGTGACGAAAACTGGTGGACACAAGCTGGATGCTTACATCATCACGCATCATGATGAGCATATGGTATTTCAAACTGATTTCTTGTGTTTCTGCAGTGAGCCTGTGTTCAACTGGGTTTTTTTCGTGCGTGCATGTGCCTCACACAGCAGACAACACACTTTTTCCGAACATTTCAGAGTCCTTTCCTGAACGAACGAGACGAAAGACTGAAGTTTATCAGTGGAATGTCTGGAACGAATGGTACGTCCATTGACGTGAGGCACATCAGAACTGACTGATGTCATTGCACAGATCTCAGGTGTGACTCATCAGATGTGACACGAAAAAATAGCTCCATGGAGCTCGCGGTGATTTGAGGAAATTATAGTTGCTCTGATTTGGCTTGCTCTGATTTGGCCTGCTCTGATCTGGCTTACTCTGATTTGGCTTGCTCTGATTTGGCTCACTCTGATTTGGCTCACTCTGATTTGGCTCGCTCTTTTTGTCCAAATTCTTACTTTTTTCACTCAATATTCACAACTTAGGAACTCATTTAGCACATACCCAAATGAAACAAATTTGACCAAATGGAACTTTTACACATTGTTTCACAACAAT
>JAAUXT010000712.1_pt1 | contig 18286 bp, 21 predicted proteins | sample 7278171 | NCBI WGS metagenome assembly JAAUXT01 (sample SAMN14350112, study PRJNA611818) | marine sediment metagenome | isolation source: surface marine sediment (1.8m) | place: French Polynesia: Moorea | collected 2018-08
ATATTGTTCAATAAATGTCTTCAATGTACAAAAATGGTTCAAAACTTGGAATAAAAATTAAACTCATGCGACCCAACTGCAGCGGTCTCTTTTGAAGACCCCCTCGTATACAGCAAGTGAAATATCTGAAAATATGAAATATCTACAAGAGACCAATTTACTGGCCAGATAATGAATGCTTGTGCTCTTAGATTTCATGTTTGAAGATATCGCAATTCGCTGAGTGTTGTTTGAGTGTCGCTGACGTGTTGTTTCCACAACTGGAGAGAAGAAAACTCGCACCGTCCACGTCTCAGTTTCATTTGCGTTTTCGTTCGCACCTGCGTGCACGTGTTCACCTCAGCTCACCTGGCGTCAACTCTCTTTACAGATTTGACCAGAGACGTCCTGCTGGCTTGACATCATCATCTGCGCCAGCTCACGTCTACGCTCACGTCTACGCTCACGTCTACGCTCACGTCTACGCTCACGTCTACGCTCACGTCTACGTTGAGGATACTTACACAAGATGGCGCCACAGATCAACTGGAAGCTGCTTCCCGGGAAGCTCGCCTTCGGGACGATACTGTGTGGTGAGTTGGTTCCTCCAAGTATGCGTGCGTGTGTGTGTGTGTTTTTCTTCGTGAATGTTTGCACGCTCGTGTCTTGTTCGTATTTCGTTTGCACAAACGTCTGTACGTTTGGTGTGTTGTGGTGCAGGCGTTTCTTTCAAAGAACACCTTGTGCATACAGGACGACTTCAACAATTTTGTTTGAATGTTATTTTTTCAGCAACACAGCTCCTGCTCCCCTTCGTCGCCCTCATATTTAAAAAGAAGGGACTGAGCACCACTGAGACTGGACTCATTATTGGCTGGCAGTTTGTGATCAGCTTTTTCTTCAGGCTGGGTGTGGCTGGTGCTGCAGACAAGTATCACAAACACAAACATTTGCTTATCCTGTTTTCTGTTGTAACAGCCTGCTTCATGAGTGCAATCTGGTGGCTTCCTTCAAGGGATAGAGGCATAGTAGAAACACAACCCGCATTCACATGCAGCCAAGATACTGAAAGCACCACTGAACTGATCTGCAGAGCAGAGAATGGAACAGTTTTCTTGAGCATGGAGGCTGAAAATTTTCTTCAGGATCCAAGTTCTGAAGGTCAAGGTCAAAGTGAGGGTCAAAAAGAACCAAGTGAAGGTGAGAACTATCCTCCAAAGTTTGCATGCAAACATATCAATGATGTAGAATGGTGCAGTTTTGCTCAAAATGCTACAAATAAGAAAGCAACTGTTCAAGTTCACATGACACACTACATCAAAAATAACTGCACTATCCAATGTACAGACAGCACCCACAAGGGTATTGTACTTGACTTGACATTCTGGTCAGTACTTTGGATCTGGTTTGGAGCAATAAACAGTTATGTAGTTCTCTGGGCATTGTTGTATGGGATGAACTATGATTTACTGGGAGACAACAAACAAAACTTTGGCAGACAAAGAATGTGGGGAACCCTTGGTGCAATCCTTATGGCTGTTGTGTCAGCTGTTGCTATGAATGACTACAAATCTGAGAAGGCTGAGATAAATTATATTCCATGCTTTGTAGGTTATGCTATTTTCATTGTAATCACTGGAATCATAGGGCTATTTTTCAAGTTAGAGTACAAGGTTAAACAGCCTAAAATGACCAGAACTGTTCTGGGTCTCTTCAAGCAGCCTCAGCTGTGCCTTCTGTTTTGTGTCATCACTGTCATGGGATTTCTCTTCAGTGCAATAGGTAGCTTCATATTTGTGTTTCTAAGACAGATGGATGCTTCAAGCTGGGTATTTGGTGCTGCACTGTTCACCAGGTTTGTGTCTGAAATCCCAACTCTCTACTTCACAGGCAACATACTGAAGAAGCTTGGCTATGTAAACTGTGTTTACTTGGTCCTGTTACTCAATTCTGCTATTTATGTATCAACCAGTTTCCTGACAAACCCTTGGTGGGAGCTACCTTTGGCTGCCCTGAAAAGCTTCACTTATAGCATTGGCTTCATGGCTTTATCTGTGCATACAAGCTCCATAACCCCTCCAGCCATGAATGCAACACTACAGGCCCTGGTGCAGAACCTACACTATGGAATTGGTAAAGAAACCTGGTTGTTCATTTTTGCAGCTCAGTGTTGTGGACACATTAGAAATTCCTTGTTTTTTCATCAGCAAACATGAAAGAAGTTGTTATATGTTGCTATTTTCAGGTCATAGCATTGGAATTATGGCATTTGGTGCAATGATAGATGCAGTTGGTATGAGATGGAGCTTCAGGATTGGAGGCATTATTTCCATGGTGACCTGTGCTCTGTTTGCACTTCTGCACAACCTTCTGCCTCACCACACACCTGAAGCTGAAACAGAAGAAAATATTGAGTTCAAGGATGTCAAGGAGCACCTCCAGTCTCATCAAAAGGGATCAGTTGAGCACAAGAGAGAAGAGGGAGAGGAGGGCAAGCTTTGTCTGGAGGTAGAGAAGTGAAGAATTAAAATATGTACAGCGGCCCAAAGAGTAAGTGTGTTTCTGCTGGGACAAATTCAAGACGTGACACGAAAACCAAACCAACAACCACTAATATTTCCTTGGGCCTTCCTTTGAAAGGCAAAATTGCTTTTAATTGGTGTCACGTGAAAACATCTTCTGAATCCCAGGCTCGTGACATCAAATTATGTTTTTCCCTCCTGGTGAGCTACTGGTGAATAGAGGTACCTCGCACACATGTATGCTGACTGTACTTATTCACTGCCATTTGTTTGCGCAAAAGTGAAGAGGGGCCAACCTCTCAAGAGATCTTCTGTGGTCCTTTTCTCTGTCCTGCAGTCCTGGCCTATCTGAACGCGGTGTGGTGATTTCTGCTTCTACCCAGAACTAACAAACCACAATCTGGGACCACTGCTCCATTTCAGTCCTCACCCAAGATGTGGATCTACCCCAACAGCCCGAGTTTTCCTTTGATTGTAGAACCACTCCTGCCAAGGTTGTGTTGTGAATTGTCAGTCAATGATAGGAGTTTGCACTGTCTGGTGTTTGCAGGAACATTTTCATTTGCCCTGCAGTTTTATGATGTTGAAATGTCGCTTTTGAAAGCTTGCTTTGTTTCCTTGGTTACGTGCACAAGAACCGTGGGGGAAAATCACAATGTTGGCCAGAAAATCGGAAGCTTTGTTCTGGAGGCCTCCTGAAATTTTGCTGAATCATTCCCATCTATGTACATGCGCATCGTGGCAAAGACGTTTGAGCGCCTGACAAGGATTGCACAACAGCCTTTCCCCAGGTCCATTGTTTGGTTATTTACACCTTCTCGCAAGAGAATGGGGAATGTCTTGTTCTCTGATGGCGATCCATTTTTGTCACAGCAATCAATGTTGAATGATTGGGTCATACATATGTCTACATTTTGTACTGTTTCATTTGCTCAAGTTAATTCCCAGTTCTTCACTTTTGCCACACCCAAATGAAACAAATTTGAGCAAAAGAATCTTTGCATCTGCAGTAAGATTGCAAACTGTAGTCATTGGTTGTGCAGTTCTGCACTCTGACCACTTCACTCATGAGGTGCTCACATGATGTGAGAAAAACAACAGGTTTTTCCTGTGGGTTCAAACCCATGACAATGACATGGCGCGCCTCTGCATACACTGAATATGTCAGCATGGGACATGTGACAAGGGCTGTCACGTTCTGTGCGCAATGCTGAGGCTCACACATGCAGGGTGCACAGATGAGTGTTTTCTTTGAATGAATCATGCACACAAGGGCTGACTCAAGTGGCTCTGCCCAAGTGAACAGCCACTCTGATGTTTGATCACTGAGCAAATCAGTGAAAGTGAGAAAATTACAAATCTGAACAGTTCCTTGCACTGTGATTGGTCTGAAGTTGAGACTGCAAGTTTGTCTCAGCACAGAAGGACAATGCAACAACAGTTGACCTCATTACTTGTTGACCTCATTACTTTCATGCTTCTATTGTTTGAAGCGTGTGGTGAATTCTCAGTCACAACACAGTAGTCTTGTGAAAGTAATGAGGTCAACTGATATTGAGGTCAGTTCACACACTTGAAGTGAAGTGTTTGACAGGCAGATCGTACCACTCGAAGCTTCTCGTGTGTGAACCCACACAACATCTTCAAAAATGTGTTGTGCACGGCAAAAACACAAACGGGGGATGTCATACAATACACTGTGCAGATTAAGAATCACAGTGTGCCTGCTGATAAATGTGTATGATCATGCCAATGCTCCAGAAAGGCTCTCATTGATGTTTGTGCATCTGTATGTACGCACATGTGCATGCATTTGAGGAGACATTTTCTGTATGGGCATTTTCTAAATGTGTCTGGCGTTGCATTATTTTATGGTAGCATGTGTGTTTGTGTGCAAACACATGCTGTGACAACATTTGAACACACGTATTTTTCAGCAACACAGCTCATGATGCCCTTCCTTCCTCTGATCTTCACAAAGAAAGGATTGAGCACAACTGAGATTGGACTCATCATGGGATGGCAGTTTGTGATCAACATTGGCATGAGGCTTGGTGTGGCTGGTGTTGCTGACAAGTACCACAAACACAAACAGCTGCTCCTGGTGTTTTCTATCATTGCATCATGTTTCATGAGTGCTCTCTGGTGGGTTCCATCAAGAGACCATGAGGGCCTTGTGCAAACAAGACCTTTGTTCAACTGTAGTGGAGACACAGAAAATATCAAAACAGTGACCTGTTCTGAAGTGAATGGAACTGCTTCTATGACATTACAAGCTGACAAGTTTTTACTGAGAGATACATATGATGAAGGTCAAATTCAAAACATGGATCAAAATCAGCAAGGAACAACTCATAATATCTCTCTGATGTTTTCTTGTGAAAGTCTCCAAAAGATGGAAATCTGTAGTTTTGCTCAAAAGTTGAACAGCAAGTATTCAACAATTGAAGTTCACATGATACACTTCTTGAAAAAGAATTGTATTGTTCAATGTACAGAAAGCACTCATAGAGGCATTGTTCTAGACTCTGTATTCTGGTTGGTGCTTTGGTTGTGCTGTGGGTCAACAAACTGTTATGTCATCCTCTGGGCACTGTTGTATGGGATGAACTATGATTTACTGGGAGACAACAAATGCAATTTTAGCAGACAAAGAATGTGGGGAACCCTTGGTGCAATCCTTATGGCTGTTGTGTCAGCTATTGCTATGAATGACTACAGGTCCAAGAAGACAGAGATAAACTATGCCCCATGTTATGTTGGCTATGCTGCTTTTGTTATTGTCACTGGAATCATAGGGCTATTTTTCAAGTTAGAGTACAAGGTCAAACAGCCCAAAATGACCAGAACTGTTCTTAGACTCTTCAAACAGCCTCAGCTGTGCCTCTTGTTCACCATAATCTGCATTATGGGGTTTCTGTCTGGAGCAATAAGTGCCTTTATCTTTGTGTTTCTGAGACAGATGGATGCTTCATCCTGGATATTTGGAGCTGCACTGTTCATAAGGTTTGCATGTCAAATCCCAACTCTCTACTTCACGGGCAATATTCTAAAGAAGCTTGGCTATGTTAACTATATTTATCTGGTACTCTTACTCTACAGCACTGCTTATGTAGCCACCAGTTTTGTTTCCAACCCTTGGTGGGAGCTGCCTCTTTCTGCTTTGAAAAGCTTTACTTTCAGTGTTGGTTTTGTCGCTTTGTCTATCCACACAAGCTCCATCACTCCTCCAGCCATGAATGCAACTTTGCAGGCCTTGGTGCAGAGTTTGCATTACGGAATAGGTGTGTAGTTCTATTTTCTGGTCAGTTGTGTCATTCACTAAAAACTTTGTGGTGCTCTTGAAAGGCAGAAAAATGTTTTTCCTATTTTCAGGTGGCAGTGTTGGACCAATGATATTTGGGGCAGTGATAGATGGAGTTGGTATGAGATGGAGTTTCAGGATTGGAGGCTTTATTTCCATAGCAACTTGTGCTCTGTTTGCACTGCTGCACCACTTCATTCCTCCTTACACACTTGAAATTGAAGCTGAAGCTGAAGTTGAGTTCAAAGATGTCAAGCAGGACATCCAGCCTGATCAGGAAAGTACTGTAGTTCATAATGGAGAGGAGAGAGACAAAGGGAAACTGTGTGTAAAAATAGAGCAGTGAAGCTCATGGGCTCTCCACAACAAGGAGAGATGTACAAAAAGTGGCAAGGACATTTTGAAAATACCTGTGTGTACTGTGAACCTTTGAGAAACCGAGCAATCATTTATATGTTGTTGTCCTTGCGATATCATCTGGTGTTTATATCGACATGGCTTGAGTGCTGTTTTCCTAGTGAGGCTCCTGAGGCTACTGACATTTTACCTGTGAACAAGACCCTTCAAACCCCAGCACTTGGTTTGTTACCTTATACACCGGACGAAGACTGCCATGAGGTGATGAAGGCCGTGTTCAATTTGTGAGTCAGAAGGCACCATAACCATAAAATCCTGGCTCTTGGTTGGTTCTGGCATGTCACCAACCAAAAGGTGGAGAGGACACGCAAACAGAAATTCTACCCTGGCATCCCTGTATTTCCATGGAAATATTATTTGACCTTTTTGACCTACAATCACAGATAACTTGATGTGGTTGATGACTTCTTCCATCCAGAACCGGTTTGATGTTACATGCACTTTGTTTGACCAATGATTTTGAATGGGAAACTGGAAATTCTGAATCCCACTTTGCCTGAGCCACCACCCAATCCCAGAACCAACCATGGAACTCAAATTTCTATGGAATTGTGGAATCATCTTGACAATTTGCTCAAAACCGTCAGGGTGTGGAGTTTCCACTGCAGTGTTTTGCAGGAGCATTTTCATTTGCTCTGTTCTTTTGATATGTTTCTGTCACCAATGAAGATGGACTTTTCCTCATTTAGCTGTACACAACTGACAAGAAGCTTGGAAAATATAGTGTTGATCCAAACACCCAAAGTCTTGTTGCACAAATCAGATGAATCTGACAAACACTTGTTTGCTGGAACAAGGTTCAGTCAACACTTAGAAAAAGCCGACATGGTCAAGTCAATTGAAACAAGCTTTCATATCACCACAAGTTTAGTGTATTTGCAGGGAATTACAATTTATATGTTTTCATGTGCAGGAGTGTGTGCGTGTTTGCACATGTTTCTGTTTCTGTCTGTGCACAAATTTATGACAAAAGCGTTTGTGTGTGGATGTGTGTCCTGGGGGCGATTCTTTTTGAGGCTCGGCGTTGCAATTCTGCATTTTTCTGTTCTCAAAAACTATTCTATTTGCAACAGACACAGGAAGTTCTGTGTTTCCCTGTGATGCAGAAACACATGTAACACTTGTAACACTGCAGAACCCTCATCTGCTATGCATTCTGCTGTGAATGCTGTTCTATTTGAACCAATGCAGAGCAACACAGAGAACACAGAAAAACACACAGCTCAGCACACTGCATGAGTGTGGCAAAAAGAAGAGCCCCACGGATAGCATTTTCAGCCCCTTCCCAGACTGGAAACCATTTCATTTTGATCCCCCCCCCAACATTTCAAATGTCTTGAAGCCTCAATTTTTAATTCTGTTCAGAGTGATTCTTTGTTGCTTTGTGCTTCACAATATGATGCTCTGTCCCCAATTAAGACTTGTTTTTCTCCCTGCAGGTTCATATATGCTTTGTCAAAATGTGTCACATTTGTGGATTTTGTTCTTCAAAATCAAGATGGGTTTTCGCAACAGCAAAAGCTGATCCAGGACAGGATTGTGGTTTGCTTCAGTAAGATATGTGCTGGCATTTGCTCAAAGATCTTGGGGGTTCTGAATTGTAACACACTCACTCACACAACTTGAGATTTATGAGGCTTCTATTGGGTATCTCTGTGGCTTTGAGGGATACACATCAAGGAACCCTGAAGTGTGTTGTGCTCGTGACTGACATTGCGATCCAGGTCAACTGCCTGCTGCCATGAACAAGACACATGGACAATACACATGCAATCTGGAAGGTTTGACTGTTCGTCTGCAGGTGTGTGTTTGTGTGCGTGTGTGTGTATGTGTCTGTGCGTGTGCAACGCCAGTGCGCATGAAAGTAAACATCGTTTGAACATTTTTCAGGAAGGCAGCTCATGATGCCTTTCCTCACCCTGGTCTTCACACAGAAGGGACTAAGCGCCACTGAGACCGGACTCATCCTTGGCTGGCAGTTTATGGTTGGATTTGCCTCCAGACCAGGTGTAGCAGCTCTTGGGGACAAGTATCACAAACACAAACAACTGCTCCTGTTATGTTCCATCCTTTCTGTATGCTTTATGAGTGCCATCTGGTGGGTTCCATCAAGGGAACACAAAGGCAGATATGAAACAAAGCTGATGTTTACATGCAGTAGAGACACAGAACATGATACCAAAGTTTCTTGTTTTGAAGAGAATGGAACTGCTGTTTTGACTACATATGCTGGAAAGCACCAGTTCTAACTGATAATTTGCAGGGTCAGCAGGAAGTTCAAAATGATCAAGGGCAAGGTCAGAATTATTCTCTCATGTTTCAATGCAAAGATCTCAACAAAATGGAATTCTGTGGTTTTGCTCAAAATGGGACCAATCAATATGCAATAATTCAAGTTCAAATGAAACACCACATCACACACAACTGTTCCCTTGATTGTGTAGATCACAGCCACAGTGGCATTTTGCTAGATAGTACATTCTGGTTGATAAATTGCATCTATTTTGGTGCACGAAATGGACATGTTGCTCTTTGGGGTTTGTTGTATGGGATGAACTATGATATTCTCAGGGATAACAAAAACCAATTTGGCAGACAAAGAGTCTGGGGAACTTATGCTTCCATACTGATGGCTATTGTATCAGCTGTTGCAATGAATGACTACAGCTCTGACAAGGCAGATATCAACTATGTTCCTTGCTTTGTTGGTTATGCTGTTTTTATTGTAATTACTGGAATCATAGGGTTATTTTTCAAACTGGAGTACAAAGTCAAACAACCCAAAATGGCAAGAACAGTTCTGAAATTGTTCAAGCAGCCTCAGTTGTGCCTTCTATTCAGTGTCATCTGCATCATGGGATTTCTGTTTAGTGCATTAGACAACTTTCTCTTTGTATTTTTGAGAGAGATGTATGCTTCTTCATGGCTGATTGGAGCTGTGCTCTTCATCAGATATGCATTTGAAGTTCCTACTCTGTACTACACAGGCAGTATTCTGAAAAAGCTAGGCTATGTATATTGTGTCTATATAGTCCTCTTGCTCAACTGTGTCATTTATACATCAACAAGTTTTATGACCAACCCTTGGTGGGAGCTGCCTTTGTCTGCCCTTCACAGTTTCACCTATGCTGTTGGCTTCCTAGCTTTATCTGTTCATACCAGGTCCATCACTCCTCCAGCCATGAATGCAACACTACAGGCCCTGGTGCAAACTTTGCACTATGGATTAGGTGAATAAATAGTTGTTCACTTCTCAGCTAGTGTGCTTTTCAGCACCCAAACAACATTTGAATCAATCTGAGTTTGTTGGCACTTGAATCCATCAACTATTGTTGTTATTTTCAGGTGATAGTGTTGGAATGATAGTATTTGGTGCTTTAATTGATGCAGTTGGCATGAGATGGAGCTTCAGGATTGGAGGCATTATTTCCATAGTAACCTGTGCATTGTTTGGACTGCTACACAAACTTCTGCCTCCTTACACACCTGAAACTGAATCTGAAGCTGGATTTGAGGATGGCAATGATCGTGCCCAGTATGATAAGAAAGAAACAAATGGGCATGACAGGGAGGAGAGTGAGGAAGGGAAGTTTTGTGTGCAGATAGAGCAGCGAAGCTAACTGCCTCACCAGATCAAGGGAAGATGTGCTTTTGTCTGGAGGTCCTTTTGAGAAAATCTGTGTGCACCAGGCTGCAAAAACGTGTGTGAAACACGGTGGTTATTTTGTCGGTTGTTCTTGTTTTGTCTTCAGGTCTTTGGGTTGCATCAACGTGTGTATCTGAGGCAGCTGGGTGATCTAAATGTCTTGTTTGTGTCAAAGGTTGGAGTTCTGGCTGCTGACTATCTTTTTTCACCTGAACAGTTTTCATCGCAACAACTTGATGTGGCACCGTCTTCTGGACTGCATTCTTGTGACCTGGGCTGTGAGCTGCAACACACTCTCTGCCAGACACATGTATTCACGTGTTTAACATCCCTTTTCTCACTGCACAAAGAAGGAATTTTGGACTGCTTGCCTTCCTTCGTGTGTTTTCATTGTGACAACATCTGACTTTCAGCTGCACGATGCCTTGATGTGATTTCCCTTTCCATCCAGAATTCACCTGATACAAACCGCAAAAGCGAACAATCACTGCATGAGATCACCACGCTTGTTTCAATGTTTTTCAGCAACACAGCTCACACTACCCTTTGTCGCCCTCATCTTCAAAAAGAAGGGACTCAGCACCACTGAGACAGGACTCATCATGGGTTGGCAGTTCTTGGTGAACTTTTTCTTCAGACTGGGTGTGGCTGGTGCTGCAGACAAGTATCACAAACACAAACAGCTGCTCCTGATAGTTTGCATCATTTCATCATGCTTTATGAGTGCTATCTGGTGGGTCCCATCAAGACACCATTCAGAAAGATTTGTAGAAACAATGCCTGTATTCACATGCAGCAAAGATGCTCAAAACCAAACCACAATTACCTGTGGTGAAGAGAATGGAACTACTGTTCTCACTTTTGAGGCTAAAGAATATCTTGAAGGTCCATATGATGGAGATCAAAGCAAAAACAAGGGTCAAAATGGTCTTGAAGAAAGCCAGAACAATTCTCTGGTGTTTTGCAAAAGTGTCCAGAGTAAGAAATTTTGTAGTGCTGCTCAAAACATTACCAATGCTCCTGCAAAAATTACAGTTCTGTTCATGAATAAGAATTGCACTGTGGACTGTACAGAAAGCACTCACAGAGGCATTTTGCTGGACACTACATTCTGGTTGGTGTTTTGGATGTGGTTTGGTGCATTAAACTGCTTCATTGCTCTTTGGCCCTTGTTGTATGGGATGAATTATGATTTATTAGGAGACAATAAATGCCATTTTGGTAAGCAAAGAGTGTGGGGAACATATGGTTCAATCCTGATTGCTGTTGTGTCAGCTTTTGCTATGAATGACTACAGCTCTGAAAAGATAGAGATCAACTATATTCCATGCTTTGTAGGTTATGCAGCTTTAACTGTAGTTACTGGTATCATAGGATTATTTTTCAAGCTGGAATATAAAGTAAAACAGCCCAAAATGACAAAAGCTGTTCTGAAGCTCTTCAAGCAGCCCCAGTTGTGCCTCCTATTTTGTGTGATCATTGTCATGGGATTTCTCTATGGTGCAATGGCAAACTTTATCTTTGTTTTTCTCAGAGACATGGATGCTTCCTCCTGGGTGTTTGGAGGAGCACTGTTTGTCAGATTTGCATCTGAAGCTCCAACTCTGTACTTTGCAGGAACTATTTTGAAGAAGCTTGGCTATGTAAACTGTGTTTACTTGGTTCTTTTGCTCAACATTGTTGTATATGTATCCACCAGTTTCCTAGCAAACCCTTGGTGGGAACTGCTTTTGGCTGCCCTGAAAAGCTTCACTTTCAGTATTGGCTTCATGGCATTGTCCATTCACACCAGCTCCATCACTCCTCCAGCAATGAGTGCAACACTGCAGGCCCTGGTGCAGAGTTTGCACTTTGGAATAGGTGAACAAATGTCTTGTTTTTTATCTGACAGAAAACTCATAAATTTTGAAAATTTAGCTTCAGTTGCCAGGTTGTTGTTTTTGAAAAGAGCAAAATATGGATTTCTGTTGTTATTTTCAGGTCAGTACATTGGAGTCATGGTATTTGGTGCAATGATAGATGCAGTTGGCATGAGATGGAGCTTCAGGATTGGAGGCATTATTTCCTTGGTGACCTGTGCTCTGTTTGCACTTCTGCACAAACTTCTGCCTCCTTACACACCTGAAGCTGAGGCTAAAGCTGAAGCTGAACTTGAGGATGTGATGGAGCACCTTCAGTCTGATCAGAATGGAACTATGGGCCACAACAGAGAGACGACTGGTGGAGGAAAGCTGCGTGTGGAGGTAGAGCAGTGACGCTTGTTGGGCTCCGCAGAATGTGCGGGGAGATATGTACAAATAGGGTGGAGGACATTTTGAGAAAAGTTTATGTACCTGGCACGAAATAACGTCAGAAACGTGATGTTTGTTTTGTTTTTGTCATTGTTTGCTTCTGGATTTCTGGATAAATCTGCATACGAAAACTGGGTTTTGTTCTTTCTGAGGAACATCTGTGATCTCACTGTTGTTGTTGTTCGAACATTGAGGAACGTGTTGTGTTCTGACTGGATCACTTGCACACTGAAGCGCATCTGTAGATATTTTTGCTGGATGGACTGGATACTTGGAGATATTGGTGGATTTTGTATCACGTGTTGAGTGCAGCTTCACTTGGACGTTCTTTTTTCGCTGAACCCTGGGCTGGGGACATCTTGGGAAGTGTGATCAGCTGATTGGGAGTCTAAAACAATGTCCTTTGCCATGGTAGAGCAAGAGGCACTCAGGACCAACACCTGACATGTTTGCACTGAATGGACGATGAAGACCGTACTGTAGTTTGGATCCGTGCAGCCAGATCAACCATGCATCCCTGATCCTCACCCAACCCAGTTCTGAAACCCATCCCTGAAGCTCAGGTTTCCACCAAGCTGTGGGTCCACTCCTACTGTTTGGCAGTAATTGTGTCAAACATAGGAACACTGTTTTCATCTGCCCTGCAGTTTTGATATGTTTGTCAACTGCAAATAGAAAGACACAAAAGTACGCTGGGAACATTATGAATGTTGCTCAGAAACTCTCACATTTTATTCCAAAGACATGATGAAGGGATGTGTCAACATTGGTTTGCTGGAATTTGGTTCACCCATGGAGTGGATAAAGACATGTGAGAAATATTTCAGTCAAACCAGACATTCACAGCAACTAAAAGCTTGGTTTGTGTTGTCCCTGTGTCTGTGTTTGGTTGTGTGGTGTTGTTGGGACCTCCACACTTTGAGACTATGCTGGGTTCAATCCCACTGCCCACTGCCTCTGAAATTGTGCACAACATGATTCCTTTCTCCCAAGAGCCCTTCATTGCAGTCCTGTGGTCTTCCAAAGCTGAAGGGCCTCAGTTACATACACCCAACACTGTGATGTTTTGCCAGTTTGTTTGTACTGAGTCAGAGTACAACATTCTCTCTTAAAAGGGTTGAGTTGTGTGGATTTCATGTCAGCCTCTCAAGCTGTAGCTTGAGCTGCCTGGCACAATTCCAGACAGCAGCTTGTGCATGAAGCAGCTTCAGACAGGAGCAGATTCAGTGTGTTTAGTCACCACTCACAGAGAACAGCTTTCTTTCCTGGGTACGCACACAACTGTTGAAGTTTGGGCTGCTGATCAACATATCAGCCCTCTCTTTCACACAAGAACAACATTTTCTCTTTCACACCTATAATTGTGTGCTCTGGCCTCAAATATTTCACTGCACATCTACATTTGGGGTGTTTCAATGTCAGATCCTCACAAAAGTCTGAACCCGGTCAGGACTGGATTGAAGGTTTTGCTTGATGATTGTCTGGTGCTTTGCAGTGTTCACAAACATTTGCTCAAAGAGACTGATGCTGAATATGAAAAAATGTTGAATTGAAACACACGCACTGTGTACAGTGTACCAGCACAATGGCATTTGATGTGATTTGACTTTCATATGTGTCACCAAGTGACTTGACTCAGACATGATGAGTCAGCACCTTGGGGATAAGAACAATGTCACAAGAGGCCACAGTTTTGTGGCACCAATCCGTGATGCTGCCAATTGTCTGCACAAAACAACGTGAGGGATACACACCGGTGGTATGACATCAGGCCTGCGTGAGTACACATACATGGTGCGTTTCTCTGCTGCACGCATCGTTTACCCCCATTTTTACCCTCATGAAATGGTTCAACAGATCAACTGGAAACTATTGCAACTGTTGCAAGCTGCCATGAAGCTTGTGTTTGGGGAAAAATCAAGTGGTGGTGAGTACCAATGTGCGTCTGTATGTGTGCAGCTGTGTGTGCAAGCACATGTCTGTGTGAGTTTGAGGTCAATTTCTGTGTCAGGGCATGCATGCATATTGGTGTGGTCATGTGTCAACCCAAATGATTTCACAAGTGTTGTTTGGTGGGTAAAGGCAAAGAACACAACACCCACTGCTAAACATGTTCTTGTGGAAAGTTTGCCATGAGACAACAGTGAAATGTGTGTCGGAAAACAATGAAGGAAAAATCTCAGCTGAGGGATAGTCTGAGTCAAAATCTACAGAAACGTCCAGTCCTCTTCATGACCTGAGTCTTTGAAATCTGGACTGAGTCCTGAGTGAGATCAAAGTCACCACGTGCGTCATGCCTATAAAATACTCGCCTTTACCAGACACATATTTCCCCCAGCTCAAGAGGAAATTTCACAGGGAGTTTTGGCTCTTTCTTCATCCATGAAATAACACTCTTCTGTTTGGCTGTGAAAAATCTAGATTGCTGAGCTGTCAATTTCACTGGACAAAAATCCTTCAGCAGGACAACAAAACAGCTTGAAATTAATCTTGCCACAAGGTAACACAATGCGAGCTACGCCGTGAAGTTCAATGATTGTGTCATAAAACAAAAAATATTGTTTATTTTCAGCAACACAGATCATGTTGCCATTCACGGCCCTGATCCTGCAAAAGAAAGGACTGAGCACCACTGAGATTGGACTCATCATGGGATGGCAGTTTGTGGCCAATATTGCTTTTAGATTGGGTGTGGCTGGTGCTGCAGATAAGTACCACAAACACAAACAGCTGCTCCTGGTGTTTTCTATCATGGCAGCCTGCTTCATGAGTGCTCTCTGGTGGGTTCCTTCAAGAGACTATGAGGGCCTTGTGGGGAAAAGGCCACTGTTCATATGCAGTAGAGACACACACAACATCACCACAATTACCTGTAGAGAAAAGGAGGGAAATGCTTTGTTTACATTGCAGGCTAACAAGTACCTTTGGGATTCAAAGGACCAAGAACAAATTCAAAGCACAGGTCAAAATGCTCACAATCAGGGTGACAAGCACAGCACGATCTTTTCTTGCAAAAATCTTCAGAAGAGGGAATTCTGTGGTTTCACTGAAGACTCTGCTAATGCATATGGAACAATTGAAGTTCAAATGAACCACCTTATGAAAAGTAATTGCACTATTGACTGTACAGAAAGCACTCATACAGGCATTGTGCTGGACACCACATTTTGGTTGGTGTTTTGGATTTGGTTTGGGGCATTTAACTGTTTTATAGTTCTTTGGGCATTGTTATATGGGATGAACTATGATTTACTTGGAGACAACAAACACAACTTTGGCAGACAAAGAATGTGGGGAACTCTTGGTGCAATCCTGATGGCTGTTGTGTCAGCTGTTGCTATGAATGACTACAAATCTGAGAAGATTGATATTAATTATATTCCTTGCTTTGTTGGTTTTGCTGTTTTCATTGTAGTTTCAGGAATCCTGGGGCTCTTTTTCAAACTGGCATACAAGGACAAACAACCCCAAATGACTCGAACTGTTCTGAGACTCTTCAAGCAACCCCAGCTGTGCCTCCTGTTTGGTGTGATCTCAATTATGGGATTTCTCTTCAACGCAATGAATAGCTTCATATTTGTGTTTCTGAGACAGATGGGTTCTTCATCCTGGGTGTTTGGTGCTGCACTGTTCATCAGGTTTACATCTGAAGTTCCATCTCTCTACTACACAGGAGCAATTTTGAAGAAGCTTGGCTATGTAAACTGTATTTATTTGGTTCTTTTGCTCAACTCTGTCATTTATGTATCCACCAGTTTCCTAACAAATCCTTGGTGGGAACTGCCTCTGTCTGCTTTGAAAAGCTTTACTTTCAGTATAGGTTTTATGGCTTTGTCTATCCACACAAGTGCCATCACTCCTCCAGCCATGAATGCCACACTGCAGGCTTTGGTGCAAAGTTTGCACTTTGCAATAGGTATGCAAAGTACTGTTTGATTGTGTGAAACAAACAAATATTTCCATATATTTTGAAGAACCAGGTTTGCATTGTGACAATTTGCAGATCAAAAAACTTGTGTTGTTACTTTTTTCAGGTGCTAGCTTTGGAAGTATGGCATTTGGTGCAATGATAGATGCAGTTGGTATGAGATGGAGCTTCAGAATTGGAGGCATTATTTCCATTGTAACTTGTGCTCTGTTTGCACTTCTGCACAATGTTCTACCTCCATACATGCCTGAAAATGAAGTTGAAGCAACAGCAGACTTGAAAGATGCAAAAGAACCCTCAGAGTCCAATCACAATGGAACAGCTGAGCACAACAGGGAGGAGGGAGAGGAAGGCAAGTTGTGTGTAGAGATAGAACAGGGTAAAATGCCATTGGGGTCTACATGTACTGAACAAGCAGAGAAAAACAACATGTGTTGATGTTTCTTTTTCTCGTTCATTTTCATAAGCTCAGCCAGAGATAATGTCAGAGAAATAGTAATCATTTTAGCTGTGGTTTCCTCTGCAACAACTTTTCTTGAAATTCATGTGTTTACTACAGTAGCTTTCTTTCTGAGGCGCATTGGTGTTTGTCAACACCTTGTTTATGCCCAGGGTGTTATTGCACACTGGAGGGATTTCAACTGCTTCCACAGGTTTAACACAGACACAATGTGACAATGTTTTCTGAACCCCAGGTTTCCAAAACTTTCTTCCATACATAGCTGGAACAGGGGGAAACTACTGGGGAGTCTCTCTCTGTGCATGTTTCTACAGCACCTCCTTTGAGTTGGGCAAAAGGAACTCAGAACCAACTTTTACATGGAACTACATGTACTGTGATTTGCTCTGTCCTATAGTAACTTCATGAATTGATGTTGTGATGACATCTTGTGTCCAAAACTCACCTGACATGAACTAAGTCCATGGAAGCCACACACACACATACACACATTGAATGGATGATGAGCATTTTGGATCCAATGAAAAAAGCCCCAGCAACAACCCAATTTCAGGTCAACCCTCCACTCCTAATCTCAACTCAACTTCATTCTGCATCCTCCACTGAAGTCAACTTTGCAGTTGCTCATTTTTGGTGCACTCTTGCCAATTGGTTGAGGTAGTTAATCTGTAGCAGGAGTTCAGATCCACAGTTTGCAAGAACATTTCATTTTGCCTTGTCATTTGAATGGTTTCTCTGTGCAACATTTGGATTTGCTTTGTTGTTTTGCTGTACAAAATACAAAAAGCTTCCAAGGACAAAATAATGTTGGTAAGAAAACCTCAGGTTTTGTGTTTTTGATGCCATTTTATGCATTTACCTCAAATAGGTTCACCCTGTACAACAAGACACATCAGAACCCGTCAAATGAATCAAACCTTTCCATCCATCGGAAACCTAGTACAGATGTGTGCACTCATGCCCCTCTGCACGCGTTTCATGTGTGCTGTCCGCGGAACGAATGCTGAGCTTTGTGTGTGCACACATGATGAGGAACACCACTGTGTGCCTACGCAAACGCAAGACTGCTGATCAGTGTGGCAGACCAGTCCCCCCCCGGAATCTTTTGGTCATCCCAACACCAGAAAATTGATACACAGGGTGTGTCTGGACAACACAACATGATAGGCAAACAGGGCGTGCCTGAACAACACGACACATGTGGGGGCAGCATGCACACGATGCACGACCCGTCTGCACAACGTGACGTGGTTGATGCACATGGTGTGGTATTCTTGATGAGGCTCACACACGGTGTGTCCGCACAACACGATATGCAGGGATGCACACCGTGCACCTGGACTGTTTTGCACCTTTTCTTCCTGTGTCTACGTTCACCTCTGCACTCGCACGGCGGAGGTCAACTCGTCTGGAACCTCGTACGTGAATCCGCCTTTGGGACGATGTTGTCAGGTGATTTCCTCCCTTTGGGTGCGCGTGCGTGCGTAGATCTGTGCATTTGCTGAAATGCCAAATGTTTGTGTGAGTTCAAGGTGAGTTTCTCTATCAGGGGTTGATGTTGGTGTGGCAACATACACCAAACAGCATTTCGGTCTTTACTGTTCTGTCTCTAATAGTGTGAAACCGGTGAATAAAGTCCGTTATAATCACGCGCAATTCTGAGTTATTACTCAAATGTCCAGCTGTCACACTCATGTGACAGTCTACCGAGTCAGGTGCGGCGGTTCGATAACCAATGC
>JAAUXT010001720.1_pt1 | contig 18285 bp, 21 predicted proteins | sample 7278171 | NCBI WGS metagenome assembly JAAUXT01 (sample SAMN14350112, study PRJNA611818) | marine sediment metagenome | isolation source: surface marine sediment (1.8m) | place: French Polynesia: Moorea | collected 2018-08
CCCCGCCCCCCCCCCCCCCCCCCCCACCCCCCCCCCCCCCCCCCCCCACCCCCCCCCCCGCGCCCGGCCCGCAATTCTCAAAACTCGAAAGTCGAAGCTTTGTTGGAGGAAAAGTCGCCTCCTGTGAACTTCAATTTTCTATTTGCAGACCACAAGACAGTCTATCAAGAAGAGCAACTGCTCACAAAAGAACTGACACCGATGGGGCAAACATGTATGGCAACGTCAGTTTCTCTGCACAACGTGTTCTATTTGCTCCTGAACAAGCAGAAACTCCCCTCCACTTGGCAAACACTGAACATTACTTTCAGCCTCAGCAAACTGTTCGGCTTGAACGTCACCTTCAGAATATTTTCGCTGTCTGACATGTGTTTGTCTCAACAGCCAGTGAGAAAAGGAAATCACGTATGGTTGCAAGAAGGTGCACTCACCCCCAAGTGTCTAAGTTATCAAGGGTCTGAGTATGTCACAGTGAACACCTTTTATTTCTGTTTCAAGAGACCCCAGTGGTCAATGTTCACAGCACACATTGTCAACATTGTCTATTCTAAATGTCAGATTTGTGACAAGCAGGAAAGTCACATCAAATTTGACTATCAGGTTTTGGATGTTGGTTTGTACACAACCAGATGGGATGAATTTAATTTAGTTTTATTTTCTGCTCCGCAGACATTTGAAGAAAAGCTAACATTGCTTACTGATTCCACCAGTACACACGTGAAGCTGTTCCATGCGTTATTCACCACCAAAGCATGTGAGAAATTCTACATCGTGAAAGGTCATGCGTACCAAAATATAATTCTCAGCCACAACAAACAAAACCAAAACATGAAACAATATTTAGTGGACAGTTCTAATCTGAACAACAACAAAATGCAGATTTTCAGAAGACAGGAATTGGTTGTCAACTACCACTACTGCTATGTCAAGGTTGAAGAACAGCAGGGCAGTGAAAAGTGTGAATTGCACAACAAACATGAAATGTTCGTTTTTCGGGCCTCTTTTGTTTATGAGTTTCAAAATTTGCCTGCAGACAAAAGAGAATTGCGTGATTTTACAAAGACAGAACGGTTTTACCACAAAACATGCATGGATGAATTTGGATGCAGAAAACTCCACAAACTATACAGCAACACCAGTGAGTACATACAAGTGAACATTCTCAAGTTTCATTTCAGTGGGTTGAAAGTGTATAGTTGTCTGTTTGGTGGAGTAAACTTTTATGAAAACGTCAACTCTGACAACCGTTACATGGGTCGTATCTTGGGGAACACCGCGGTCACAGGACAAAAACAGACACTGACCATGTGCTCTCATGAAATACACCACAGTCCTGAAACTGGTGGCTTCTTTCCCTACACGTCGTCACAGAGTGAACTGCAAATCGTGGTGCACCACCAACTGGGTGCCATCGTCATTCTGCAATTGGAAGTCGAAGGTGGAACGTGCAAAGGAACCTTTGTCAACTTTTGTTCCAAATTTGAAATTAGAGGAATAACTGAAGACACATTTCCAGAATTTCCAAAAATCGACACAATGGGCACAGTTCGAGTGTCGCAGGAGATATTTCATTATCAGTTTCCATTTGAAGGAAAGAAAAACGATTGCATCACTTTTCAAGTTGGCTCAATATTCTTCAAAGACAAGCCAGCACATGAGTACCAGCACAACCGTTGGGCTCTGAATGAACACTGTTCCATTCAGTACGAGATGAGGGACAATGTTGGAGACCAGTGGTGTGGCGCACATGTCAGTTATGCCTTCTTCCCCCATGAGGCTCAAGGGTCTCTCAATACTCGACAGTGGGAAAGTCACCTCGCGTTTGCCAACACCGTTTTGAACCAATCATACGAAGCCTGCACAGAGCTGAAGAAACAATCATGCGCGGAGCATTTGGATGAAATAGCCCGAATTTCCCGGAGATACAAAAGTAGTCCCTGGAACAGAGGACACCAAATGTGTTCTGCGAGACGCCACCAAAAAATAAGTGCTTCTGTATTATTTGCCTCAAAACATGGCCTGTTTTCCTCAGTGAGCCGCAACTTGTTCGATTACCTCCACATCCGACAGAAGCCTCGATCGGAGAGTTACGGAGTTTTGACCTATGAGCTTGTTCCATGCAGAGGAACCAGGTCACAGACTGAGATTCCACCCCGAAGGTTCCCTCTGACTTCCAGAAGCGTTTGCCTCAGAGACGGCACCAAAGGAATTCTGCCAACAGGACTGACTCTTCAGATGATTCTTGCCAACGCGCGGCCAACCCAGTGTGAACTGGGAAAGATTCAGGTCGAGCTGAGTCAGTGTGTCCTGAAGGAGCTTTTGCTCCAATTGTCGATCACTGACATGATTCCACTTGTCAGAGACAACGTTGTCAGACAGTGCGTGGAGCGCCGGTTCCCGCGGTTTTCCCGGAGACCAGCGACGCCCGGGAGGTCCCGAACCTCGCAGTGGAACGCCGATCTGAGAACAAGTCACTTCCACCACACCGAAAGCGGCGTTTTACTGGAGCTTCCGGGAAAAATTCTTCGCGCTGAACTTGAAACCAGGGGGCAGCAGTGTTGTCGGAGGAAAAACTGTTCCTTGGTCATCCGGGTCGCGCACAGAGAGGAAAAACCAACCCGCGTCGACCTCATACAAGATCCCGCACAGGCAGGGGAAAAGGGGATCAGCTTCCAGATGGGTCAAGTGCCCAAACACTATTTTTGCAGGCAGCTGAACTGCGGCTCACAGCAACTACAGGTGCGCCTGTATCCCCCCTGCATCCCCGGGTCTTTCTGCCTTTGGCGCCAGGGATCTGTGCGGCACACTTGGTACGATGCTCGAGACTCGTGCCGGCGCCGGGATTTAAGGCATTCGCGGGATTACGGGGATCTGCCGGTCTTGCTCTCTCAGAGAGACGTGGACGAGCTGATCCACTTCATCCGGGTTTCGTCCTTCTCAAGACTCATCACAACCTTCTTCATAGGACTGCGCAGACAGGTGCGAGGGAGACTGAAGGGGGTGGGGTACTGATCCGGGTTGTTCTAACTTCTGATAAAGTACTCACAAGCGCATTGTGAAATGTTTGCTCTTCACGCGTTAAATTTGTTCAAGTCTGATCTGTTCCACGGTAATGTTCCCCATGCTTTCTGGTGGAACGAAATGAGGAGACAGACTCAAATTTTACACGGGTGTTTGGCCATTTCAGTTTTGGGGGTGAATGGCCAAGCACCCTCACTCGTGCCTCTTTATTTCAACTCACACATTGATATCAGTTGACACAGGCACTCAGAAATTGTTCACCCCATGTCTGGCCATTTCAAGTCAACTGAAATGGCCACACACCCGTGCCTCCTCACTTCCATGGGGTGCTTGGCTGTTTCGTTACACCGGAAAGGCCCGAACCGTGTGGCTTGATTGTTGTACTCCATGACCAAACATTACGTCGTGTTCGTGCCATCTCGCCTCAGAACCTGACGTGGCGGTGGAGCCACGGAGAGCCTCTGGGGATGCAGATGTGGAGCCACCAGGCGAGGCAACCACAACTGGTGGGACAACACTGCGCCGGGGAAGGTTATTGCCTCCAATCAGGTGCGTGCTTCTTTTGAAGTTTTGCAAAGGTTTAGTCAAAGGATGCCTGGGAAGCCAGCACCCGTCCTGACCCGCACCTGAATTGCTTCATGGAGAGTCAAACTTTGGGGCAACGGAGCCTTTTTATTTTGTTGGAATTTTGGCTGTTTGTGCCCTGTATCAGAATTGATCTTTTCAGCCCCACCAGATCTTGGTGTTCCAAACTGGAATGTGCGACAAACGGAAACATTCTCAGGCTGCAGGAAGAGTGGGCTTCCAACTGAAAGCAATCTGACCCCGGCGTGGGGAAGATGACTTTGTCTTTGAAAATGTCTCGTGACAGACAGCGCAAAAAAATAGGGAAAGAACTTCCGCAACTTTAATTGAATTTCTGTCTTGCAGAACACTCAACAATAAATGATGCTGTTCTTCACAACAGCACTCCAGGTCACGATGGGAGCCTTGTTTTGTGTGCAATAATGCACGTGTCAAACCTGAAATATCCTGAGTGGCATACAATAGCATGCAACAAGGACATGACAGTGGATACATTGTGTGACTACAAAAAAAGCAGGAAAAACAACAACAGAAAATCCTTAATTAGATCAACAAACTGTGTCCCAAATACACTGCCAGCTGCACACAATTTCTCTGGATGCCTGATCCTCAGCACAAAGAAGGGAAATGCCCTTTCTGCTGAGCGCTTTCAGAAGCACAAATCATCTTACCTTCCAATATTCCAAATTTTGAGCAAAGTGAATCAAAATGGAATGACTTTTGGTTTTCATGCACAAAGTGTAAATTTGATCCTTTATCAGTACAACATTCTTCTTGATAAACTCGACAGAGCTGTTGTTACTGAAGGTGATATTCAAAACAGAAAAGAAATTTTCTTCACACACACAGCGATTAAAAAATGGAAGCACTTCAAACAAACAGCCAAATTGCAATTCACTCTTTGCAATGGTGAATACTTGACCAAAACAGTGATGCACAACAGGGTGAAGGACTGTGCCAATGGAACTGATGAGGCAGGGCTGCAGTGTTGGACAAACGGTTCCTTGACTTCAAGCTCTGTTTGCAAACAGGAATGCCTCAGTCCAAGCTGTTTGTGTTCAGATTTGTATTTTCAGTCCATTCATGGGGGCTGTTTTCCATACAGCCAAAAGAGTCAACCAATGCAGGTTGTAGTTTCATATGCAAGTTCTGAGGCTTCAAAAGACATGATGTTGAATATTTCCCAAGAAATAGACACATCTGATGCAAAAAATATAAGTTCTGAATTCAACAGAGAGGTCTATTCTGATTGCACAAAGGCAGAGCAGCAAGCAATGCAGCATTTTGCTGCTATATGCACAAATGATGGAGAAATACAATGTACTTCAGGTTGCAGAAAATGTTTTCCAGCAGGCAAGCTTTGTGTCTTCGAACAGGACAACAATGACCATCTTATGCACTGCTCCAGTGGCTCACATCTGAAAAACTGCAGCTTGGTCTGGTGTAACAACATGTTCAAATGTCCAAAATCTTATTGCACACCCTACAAGTAAGGGTCTTTGTCACAAGTGCTCAGCTGTTGGCAAAAGATTTGCATAACATATTCTCAGTTTACCACATGTATGTCAAACACTATATTTCTGTAGGCACTTGTGTGATGGTTTGTGGCAATGTCCACTTGGCCATGATGAAGATATAGACAACTGCGGAGCAGCAAATAGGTGTGCTGGACTTTTCAGATGTATCCACACTGCAAAGAAGCTGTGCATCCATCTGGTTGAAACATGCAATGGTGTAAATGACTGTACTTCAGGTGAAGATGAACAGTTATGTGAGTTGGGGAGTTCATGTCCAATGAAATGCAACTGTCTCTTATTTGCCATAAAATGTCATGATTTAATCACTGTCACTTTCACAGAAATTGACAAAAAATTGACTGACCACAGGGTTTATGTCAGGTTGAGCAAAGTCATTGTGAAACAGCAAACCAAATACAGTGTGAAGCTGCAAAATACAGTTTTGTTCACCTGGAAGAAATCCAATTTGAGTGATATTTGTCACGACCTCACATTCAAATCACAATCATTGCAATATCTGGATTTGTCCTCCAACAGCATTTCAGCACTTCTGCCAACATGCTTTCAAGATACACCAGCTTTACAACATTTAAATCTCCACAAAAATCACATATCCAACCTGACTGCACCTCTGTTTCAAAAGAATTCCAAGTTAATATTTCTGGATCTCTCATCAAACAACATTTTGAGATTTTCATCAGTTTTGTTCGGAAATGCAAAAATTGGAATACTAAACCTGAGTTCCAACCACTTTGAAAACATTGACGGGAATGTTGCGCGTTTTAAAATTGATCAGCTCCTGACAGACGATCACAGAATATGTTGTCTTGTTAAATCCGGGGGAACTCTGTGTTCCACGACACCCAAATGGCCTCACAGCTGCAAGTCAAGCTTTGAGTCCTTGTCCGCCAGGATCATGGCTTTGTTGAACTGTTGCCTGATAATTTTGCTCAATTCTTTCTGTTTGGCACCAAGTTTCTATCAATACCGAAAGTCGTTGAAACCCCAGATCATCATGGTGCATGGCGTGAAAGTTGCGACAAAACGAGCTGAATCCACGGCTTTCTTGTTGAACACAGTATTTCTGCACTTGAATGAGTTTTTCTTTGCAGCTTATTTGATGGGTCTTCTCATGGAACATTTTCAACTCAACGAGATGTATTATCTGCGTGTTGAAACATTTCTCAAAAGCACCCATTGCAAAACATTAGCATTTGTTTCTTCGTTTGCTGTTCTGAATTCTTTGTGTATTCTGAACCTTGTTTCAATGTCAAGGATGATCACAACAAAGTATCCTTTCAAATCCTTCTTTAAAAAAGAAAGTTTTGTGAGAAAAAGCATTGCAGTGTCAGTGACCTGCAGTTCTGTTGTGTGTTTCTCTCTTACTGTGATTTACCAACATTTTGTGCAGGAAATGCCTGAATCTGTTTGTAGTTTTCTTGGAGAAACATTCAACTCAACAACAGTTTTCACAGTGACTGTTGTATTTTCATGCCTGCAGCTTGGCAGTGCTGTGTTCACAGTGGTGTGCTACTCTCTCATTGTCAATGCAATCCTGAGTTCCAGTCTCCAGGACTCAGAAACTTCGATCAAAACAAAAAGAAAACCCCCTTTTTTTGTAGCAATTTCTGTCACTGGAAGCAATTTGATCTGCTGGGTACCATCCAGTGTTTTGTACCTGGTTTCCCTTTCTGTCAAACCATTCCCAACAGAGTTGCTCGTCTGGAATGCTGTTCTGATCAATGTGATCAACTCCATTCTGAACCCTTGTATCTTTACCTTAATCCCTTGGTGCAAAAATCTCACGAAGACAAAAAGTGCAGAGAAATCTACTGTGCAGCCCCCTGACCTAAGTTCAAGACACCATGAGAATTGACTGACACTCAGATATTGTCAGCGGCAGAAAAATGCTCGATCACTGAAAATGCGCGCACGTTCACGTTTGACACGCTTCAATTCCGTCTTTGAATGCCGACGAACAGGTCTTTATTGACCAATGCAGATTTGTCTCCCGCTGGGACCTCTCTGATTCCCAGAACAAAGTTTCCATACTCACTTCACGTACACGTCACAGAGTTTCACTGGGGTTTCGTCCCTGCGCAAACAGTTTCGTAACTGCGTCGCAAAGCCAGAGGACCGGTACTCACCGATACGTTCGAGCTTGTGGTTGGCGGCGGCTCCGAAGGTGGGCGCGGTCGGGAGGGCGAGGCGGCGGGAGAAGGCGTACAGCGCCCCTGTCTGGGCGTGCAGCACGGGCGGGAGGCGCGTCCCGCAGCGGCACCGCGCAGCCACGTCCTCGTACCGGACCTGCACACGCGCACGCGCACGCGTACGCGCAAAAATTAGCTCGTGGCATGTATCAAGGCTGTTCCGCACAGGATGCTTGGTGCGTAGCTCCTTGTGAGCACGCGACGCTGTGGAGTCATTTGAGACGCAATTGCAGCAACGCGCCGCTTGACCTGTCGAGTGCAAAATGGTCTCACGTGGGTGTTGTTGAGATCGATGAGCACGTATTTCCCGGGTTCGCCCACGTCACGTCCCACGTCCACGTCAGCGTCCACCTCCAGCAGCACTTGGTTATCTTGGCGCGCGTAACGTATGACGCGCCGACAGCACCTGCGCGACCAGGTCAAGTTGTCGACGTCGACGAGGCACGGGTAGACCGGAAGCAGGGCAGCGTCGTCTGACGTCATGATGACGTCACGCGCCACGTCGAGCAGACGTGCGACGTGCGGCGCCACCTCCTCCTCGCGCTGCAGTCTGTGGAAAATGTGAAACTTGGTTCAAATTCGATGCGCAATTCTTTTGGTGGTTGAACAAGGCAGCGTGGACGCTGGCGACGAACGACTCACCGTCCACTGACTTGTACGATGACACAACACACACCCTCCAAATCAAAGACTACCTCAATCAGTGCACGCTGAACACCACAGGCTCGGTGGCGAAATGCCTCCCCTGATGGGCAACTCTGCCACTGGGTATCTCTCACAGTTCACAGTTCTCACACAGTTCGCAGATTCATCAACATCTCATCACTGTGGCGTCTCATCAGCTCTACAAACAGGTACTACACCTTGAGAGCGGATTTATCATCAGGCATCTTCCCTTGATCTGAGGCCCCACCAGTAGGTGTCTCACCTGGCGAGCAGCTCGGCCGGTAGGTGGCTGACGGACCGCAGTGACGCCTTGGCGCTCTCCAGACAGTCGAGCACGATCTCCAACTCGTAATCCACAAACTCCTCGTTGGGGATGTTGTCTGTGAGACCGGTAGAAAGCAGACCGTGAGTGTCGAAATCATGTGACTGACTTGCCATTCTGACACAGGCCTGCTTCACACAGAAGAAAACCGCATGAGCGTCCCCGTATTTATCACTGACACACTTGTGCGTGCACGGGTGCAACGAAGGACCCGAGGCCTGACACTCTTGAAGCTTCAGCAAAGGCTGCGCGAGTGCCGTGTTCAATCACGCACAAAGATCTTGGCCACTTTTCCATTGGATTCGTGCCCTGTGGGCGCTGTATCAACAACGAGACGCAGTGCAGCCATTTTGCACAAGGGAGAACCTCGACTGAAACCTGTTAGACGCCCTTGATTCGACATCACCCTCAGAGCACAGCAGTTGTGCCTCGTGCACGCGGAGTCGAGGCTTCCACCAATCGAGCGTTGTCAACCAACCGTGTGACGCACCCAGGTCGACGCGCTGTGATTTGACGTGCTCCAGCGCGAGCTGCAGGTCCTTGACGAGCTCGTCCAATGAGAACGCTGCGATCTTCGTCGTCATGAAGCGCAGGTTGCAGAGCGCCGCCGATTTGAGGAAATCCAGGTCACCGCACCTGCGCAGTCAGAGACGGAGTCAGCTCGGACGCCTCAGTTCTCTCCATTCCCAGGGGCGGGACCCCCCCAAAAATAAACTGCAAAAACGATTTGGGCCCCACCTGACCTTATTCTGCGTAGCAAGCACAGCCTTTCTCAAAAGGGTAGATTTCTCAATGTTGGAATAAGACTCCAAGGGGAATCGCCCCTCTTCAAGGGGGCTGACCGCCTGACAACATCCTAGAACCGCCCATTTATCTGTCAGCTACTTGCGTGCGTTCTGAATCTGTACAGTTGCTTTGTGAACACATGATAGACCAGCATCTTCTGTTGGGTTCCCACCTGATTAGGTGCCATGGCAACGCCGTCAACATGCGTCTGTTCCTGAGCGTCATCGGTTGCCAGGTGACCTGTCTGTCGGCGTCCTTGACGACCATATTACGTCTGTAGGTGAGCGTGACGTCTCGGCGGGTTCCCTCCTCCGCGAGGAAGAGTTCAGCGAGGTCCCGGTGGAGGGCGCCACCCGTCTCCCCGACCGTGTAGCGGTCGCTGGCGGCCTCTATGAACTGGCGGTGGTACCTGGATGCAGAGCACGAACTCCATGCGCGACCACACCCCACACTGCTCCTTGGTCACAACATGACATGACATGACAGAGGTTGTTGGGGCGGATGTTCCGCAAACCTCGCAGAACCCTCAGAGGCGGCAGACCTTTGAAAATGTGACGTGCGAAGAAGCAACACGTGCATTTTTGCGAGGTACCAGGGCCTCCAGGGTTCCGCCCCCGGCATCACTGACCAGCACATGGTGGTTTTTCCGTAGGACTGGCGCTCAGTGATGTACTCGCTGACGCGTCGCCGGATGCTGGCCCACAGGTAGGGCGGGATGCGCAGCAGGCCCTGCACCGGAGGGTCGTGGTACCGGTACACCTCGTTCAGCACCTGTGTACAGAGATGGAGGGGGTCAGGACACGGAGACACAGACGACGGTTGTGGTGCCTCGTCAAGGACTGGGGCACAGGGACAGGACCAGGGTGCCTCACAGACAGTGCAGAGGGATTGGGTCAGGGTGTTCCAGAAATGATCGTGTCAGGAATCCGTTCCAGGAAGGACAACAAATGGAGCAGGTAGAGCCTCACCTTGTCATTGCAGGACAGCACGTCCTCCAGTTCGCCTCACCTTGTCATTGCAGGACAGCACGTCCTCCAGTTCCGTCTCGCTGAGTCCGTTGTGCCCGACAGTGAGGTACCCAAGGGCGTACCCGATCAGGGTCTCTCCGTACCACTGCTCCAGGTCTGCAACACACGGACAAAATGCTGACAACGGACCAAGCATTCGCGGTGTTGGGTGGTGTAACAAGACAGCAGGTATAAGCGCCGTTTCAAGATTTTTGCAAAAAACGGAGGAAATTGACCCCAAACAAGATGCGGAAAAACGTTTGCGTTGGTTTCGTCGTGGTGTGTGCGTGCGTGTGTGAAGGACTGTGTGTGTGTGTGTGTGTGTGTGGAGCCTCACTCTGGAAGAGCGCGTCAATGGCGTCCCTCACGTTGCCCGGCACCTGGACCGAGTCGACGTCCGTGTACGATCTCCACGTGACGGCACGGTCCAGCAGCAGCTTCAGAAACAGCGGGCTCGGGTGTGACTGGAGAAAACAAGAACACCAGTCAATGTATTCCTCTGACGTCTTCTGGCGTTTCCGTCAAGAACCCGGCCTCACCTGCAAAAACTGAGCCTCACCTGCAGCGTCTGCAAGATCACGTGCTTCTGCGGCTCCGTGATGCGACGATTCTTCCGCGACAAGAAACTGTGCAAGATCTCTTTCCCCGTCGCCACTGGCAACGGAAGAACCTGCAGCAAAGACGCAGAGCCTGGAGCGTAATTTTGAACGGGACAGTGGGTGAAGGCCGCTTGAACTCTCCAGCCCAAACACCAGAACTCGTTGGTGGAGATGGGTAAAATTTGAAGTTCACAAGCACACACAGTGGACACTGGTTCTTGAGCGCAATCTCACAGGATCACCTGCTGGTGCGCTTTCCTTGTTTCCTTCTGCCCGCATCTCGCAGCAGATGCAGATCACTGAGGTGCATTCTCAACCCGGATCCACTGAACCCCCACCCGCGGCCCTGAGGCCTCACTGCAGGCCCCGGGATCACAGATTCCGTTAGATTCTGGATTTGGCCCGCCCGGTACGTACCTCGATGAACCTGGAGTTGTCCTTGAGCAGTTTGCGCAGGTTGTCCAGGATACCGTGGTGCCTGGGCAGAGTCGAGATCAGGATGTTCATGTTGGGCGGCAGACTCTGTAAATAAATGGAACCTGGATCGTATCAAGCTGTGCACAATCACGTTTGGGGCTTTCATGTGTTACTGTTGCCATTAGCTTGGTCCCAGTTGTCATCTAAGCCCCCCCCCCAAAATGCTCTGTCTTGCCGTGTGTGTGTGTGTGTGTGTGTGTGTGTGTGTGTGTGTGTGTGTGTCTGTCTGTCTGTCTGTCTGTCTGTCTGTGTCTGTGTGTGTGTGTGGTGCAAGCGGTGCGTTTGTGTTTCGGAGTGGGCCTTCCGTGCAGAGTGTGTGCGTGTGTGTGTGTGTGTGTGTGTGTGTGCGTGTTGCTTCTTCGTTCAGGGTGCTTCACAGTGGGGAAGACATGTCAGCACTCACAGTGGGGAGCCAGGTCATGCTGTAGGCGTCGTCTGTGGGCGCGAGCTGGTCAATGGAGTCGAGCAGGATGAAGATCTTCTGGTTCGACTTGAGTCCTCGCGCCATCTGCCGCAGAAACCTGGCGACGGAGACCAAAGCGTTGTACGTATGTGCAACCGCATGAGTTGGGACTGTGGTAAAAACGGGGGCATGTTAGTGCAGGAGACCCTGGTCCGGAAAACCTTGTTCTGGATGGGAATGCTGGTAGACCTGAAGTTTTTGACAATGCCCCGCAGTGCTTCTTTCTGACCTGAGAATTTGTCATGACCTCCAAACATTGGTTCTGATGGGTAGACCACAACAGAGAGACCACAGAAGCCTGGGACCCTTGGCACTGCATTGGTAATGAGCTGCTAACATTGGCATTGTGCATTGAACCTGCTGGGGCACTGACCTGATGACTCAGCACTGACCTCGGGATGTACTTGTTGAGCGCCTTGACCGACTTGTAGCCGACGGGCTCCATGATGGCGGAGCGGACGTCGGCGAGTTGCCCGGCGAACCCGCGCAGCGTGCAGTAGAGGTCGAGCGAGAACGGCGATGTGCCCAGGAAGCGCACGATCCGGATCGAGTCCTACGCACAGACAGGGGACGCAGCGTCACATCATGCAGAGACGGAAGCAAGAGGTGCGCGGCCTCACCTTCCCCTGTGCGCGCGGCATCACCTTCCCCTGTGCGCGCGGCCTCACCTTCCCCTGTGTGTGTGGCCTCACCTTTCCCTGTGCGTGCAGCCTCACCTTTCCCTGTGCGCGTGGCCTCACCTTTCCCTGTGCGCGCGGCCTCACCTTCCCCTGTGCACGCAGCCTCACCTTCCCCTGTGCGCGCGGCCTCACCTTCCCCTGTGCATGTGGCCTCACCTTCCCCTGTGCGCGCAGCCTCACCTTCCCCTGTGCGTGTGGCCTCACCTTTCCCTGTGCACGTGGCCTCACCTTTCCCTGTGCACGCAGCCTCACCTTCCCCTGTGCGCGCGGCCTCACCTTCCCCTGTGCGCGCGGCCTCACCTTCCCCTGTGCACGCGGCCTCACCTTCCCCTGTGCGCGCGGCCTCACCTTTCCGTACCACTCCGGGATGAGCTGGAACACCTTGGCCATCACAGACGTCTTGCCTCCGCCGGACTCCGCGAACAGAACCACCGGCTTCCGCGTGTTGTCCTGCAACGGATCACACGCGTGTGGTGCCTGGTTTGGCAGGGGCCGACCTCGCCCCTTGAACCTTGAAAGTGCAAATTTTGGTGGTCATTTTTTTCGACGACAGCAAGCGCATTTTTGCTTGAGTGGACTTTACGAATGATGCGTCCAACAAAATACAATCTCTCGACACCCCATCTCTGGTGAGCTCATCCAAAGCAAACATTGAGGTCAAACAGCCCGACGTTGATACACACGCACCACGAGCGCCGTTTTGATCTTGTCGAGCACGTCGGCCTGGCCTCGGAAGGCGTCCACCTTGGCCTCGCAGAAGTGGAGATGGTGCAGCGCCTCGTCGTACGGCGTGTGGTACTCCGTGGCGGGCACCACGTTCTGCTTCACGTGCAGCGCCGCCTCCACCTGCAGATACACGCGCACACAGAGGCGTCGCATCAACTGGAAACGAGGGCGTGCACGTTGGTATCATACCGGGTGTAGATTTCTATCCTGCAGTGCAGCATCCACGAACAGATACACACAGGACGCCCACAGTTTCCTGACACTGACCCAATGCACTCAACAACCACCCACCAACCACCAGCCCACTCACTCACTCACGCACCACACCACCCACCACCTTCCAAGCCAACGCACTCACCTGTCTCTTGACGCCTCGCACGAAGTCCTCGCAGAAGGCGTGTATGTACTCGTCGTGTCCCGGGTCTCCGGCGCCGGGCCGGACGCCGCCCGGGCGCCACGCGACGCGGTACTGGTGCAGACTGGGCGGCTTCACGACGCGCACCAGGCGACGCTCCTTGAGCTGCGCGCGCAGCTCCGACACCTCAGTGTCGATCTGTTCCTGCGAGCCAATCACAACAGAGCTGACGATGAAGCATTCACAGGCCCACGAATGTAGCCAATCATTGTATGCCCTACCCTCACGATTCGCACCTGCTCGTTGTCCTTGCACAAGTCGATATGCCTGTGGACGTCGTCGTCTCCAAGGCGACTGTTGTCGAGACCGTCGTAGCCGCGCAGAAACAGGAGCACGTGGTCCGAGGGGTCGTCCGTGCTGAGGATGCCCGCCTGAACCTCGTGCTCCGTCACTGAAACCGGCCAACAACACGGCTGGGTTCACACTGCAGGCGCGACTTGTGGTGGAGCTGCATCTCCTGCGACAAGTGCCAATCGTCTCGCGTACGGACCCGTAGTGTGGTGGATCGTATCGACATGAATCTGGCTTTGTTGTGGATCACATTTCAGAATGACTTTCGCCTTAATTTGCTGCAACCACAAAGCAAGGGCCGCATTTTGTGGTCTGAGCAGGTAAGAATTTTGTTTCGAACCTGCATACAATTGATCCTCACATTTAAGAAAGAACCGGGAGCCATCCGCAGCTGCGCTACTGCTGATCAAACAAGAACGCGCCTCGAGCCTCACCGGACTTGAAGTAGTCGTGCTTCCTCTCGGCGCTGAGGCGTTTGTTGCGGAACGCCGAGTTGGCGGCGCGACGTAGCGTCTCCTGCAGCGTCGCGAGCACGTCGCTCCACGCCGCCGTGTCGCGCTTCCGTGCCTCGTCGTCACTGTAGTCCCCGTATCCCGGCAACCGGCTGTTAATTGGCTGTGGGAGAATACCGGTTGGAGAACAGCTCATCTTGTGACACTGCCCAGTTCACCTCAAACACAGAAGTTCCTCCGCCCAGCTCAACCAGCCCCGCCACTCACCTGTAGAACATACTCGGGTGGCACAGCGTTCTCGTCACAGACGTACCACTCCCGGAGGGTGTCCACCCCGCCCAGCTGCAGCCCCTCCGCCTCCTCCACCAGCAGCTCGAACTCGTGGGCGGGAATCTCGGACGGAACTGGGCGGTGGCCGTACCGGTCGCCCAGCATGCTCTGCGAGGAAACGAGTGGTTCTAGACCATTTTCTTGACGAGAAACTCAGTTCGCGTCCACCGCAACACACGACGCACTCACCACAAAGTTGGTCCCGAGCGACAGGCGGCGGCAGTTGGCGACCTCCGTGAGGCAGAGTCGCTCCGCCTCGTGCTCATTGACCGCGATGTCCGTCACGCCCCACCGCATATCCACGATCTTGAAGTCGAGGTCAAGGTCGCCGCAGAACTGCTTCAGCCGCGGCGACGCGTCCTTCAGCAGAATGTTCCGCTCCGCGCGCATGTCTGAAACGAGAAACAAGAACCAGATCACGTTGGTCCACTCATGCCCACAATTTTTTTGTGAGTTCACCCGAGAATTTGCCAGGAGGAAGTGGGATTCCTCGAGGCTTCGCACGTGCGTTTCTCGACGCGAAATTGGTTCCACTCACACCAAAGACTTTAAATGACTGACAAATCTGTTCGAACAAGCAGGATATTTGAATTCGGCGACTTCGAGAAAGGTGGATTGCATGTCTCACCGGAGAAGGTGGACGAGAGGAAGATTCTGACTTCGGACGGCAGCTGCGGAGGAAGCGTCGCGTACTTCCCGTGAAGAAGGTCCTCGAAGCGTCGCATCGCAGACTTGATCTCGGGCAGGGCTGCGGAAGGGAGATACAGTGTGCGTGTGTGTGCGCGCGTGTGCGTGTGTGTGTATGTGTGCGCGTGCGTGAGCGGACGGACGAGCCGCAGAAATGACGCGGCTTTGATTGAGGTTGAAACAATTGACAAGCGCAATTAATGAATGAATTTGTTTGTACTTTTGAGCAAATTTAAATTTACATAAGCACAAGAAGGCTGCCGACTCTATCAGATGGAAGAAGGAAATGTTTGTAGAACTGTGAACACGTATCTGTGTGTTCATTTGCAAGAAAAGAAAACTTTTGGTCATTCTTTCTGTCCACAAAGCCTCAAGTTATTTCTTTCATCTGGTTGGATTTTTGGTTGTGTTGTGCACGTACCATTGAAAAGCCAACTCACCCACTTTGTCCCGGACAGAAACCTGTCTGCCTTGACTGAAAGACAGAGCACACACTTTTTTCTGATCGTTTGAAAGCGCATCAAATGACAAGGTGATCAATCCCCGTTGTTGATTTGGACAACTGCATGCATGTGTAAATGAGCACTCACTTCTGAGCGGCCTTGGGCGCGGCCTTTCCCGGCGGCGCTGGACGAGCCGCAGTGCCGCCGCCCCGGCCAACACGCCCCGGGCCGCCGTCCTCGCCCTCGCCGGCCAGGCCTCCTCTCCGGCCTCCTCTCCGGCCGCGACCCGCGCTGCCTCCCTCTTCACTGGTCACCGGGCTCCTCGGCAGCGGCGGCAGCTTCTGCGGTTTTCGAACCACAGGGATCTTGCTTGTCTGATGTGGGGAGAGAAACAGCAGAACGTGACGTTTGGAGTGAGAAACGTCCGACAGGCAGGAAAACAAACTGTACGTGCACATGTAAAACAATCAACATCGACTTTTTCGACTGCAACAGAATCAAATTTTTTGGACCCTGTCAGCCGAACAAAATAGAACTACGATGCTGTCCGAGAAGCACAAAGGAAGGAGTGCACAGCTGCAACACCGCGTGTTTTCCTTTTGGTTTCTTGAATTGACAATCCAATTTTACACACGCCGACGACAAAGTCGTACGTCGGTGTGTGTTATGCAATGGTGCCACACAAAATTTTTGTGTACCCCCTCCCCCAAATGAATGAAACTTGGGCTCTGGAGCACAAGTTGGACTTGAACTTCAGCGTGTGTCTACAGTGCTAGGCGTTGTCATGTTGTCTTGCAATTGCCCCTTGTTACAGACACAACCATGGCTGGCAATACAACCACAACTCAACAGTGAAATTTACAAATGAAGCCATGTCGTCTCAGAAGAACAAGCGCATTCGTCTACGTGCGTACAAGAAAGTCCACGTAGAACTGAATAGAACTTGTCACAAAAGACCGAGAACGCAAACTGAATTCTCACCTTTGTCTTTGGAGGCATCTTTTGAGCAACAAGTCTCAGACACGATGCCCTAATATCGCCCAAGCAAGTGCTTGGACTTGCTTGGGAGCAAAGCAAGGTACTCCGCTTGAGCCATTCTGAAAACTAACTTCTCAGCATACACTTGTCAAATGGTGTCATTTGCAAGGTTTTCCTTCCAATTTGACAGTCACATTTATTGCAGGAAATGTGTGTTGTTTACCCCCGTCTCCTGGATCCTGTTAGAAAAACTGTCTTAAAACAAACCGTAGAAAATGTAGTGTCATTGCTGGGTGGCAGCCAACACGTTGGCCTGGAGGCATTAACAGATTAATTGCATTGTATTTTCAACGGCGATCAATCACAATGCATCTTGTATGTTGTCGAGGCAATCTCTTCTCCCTCTGGCCTCATTTACGTCATTGTCACTATGGCTGACGTTTGTAGAGCAGTACTTCTCTCCCACCTCTTCGGAGTGGACCCGACTTTGGACGTAACCTTCAACCAGACAGCTGCAGCAGACATGGAAGTTGGAGACCCTCTTTCCATCGATGTTCCCCAAATTCAACAACTTCTGACAGTCGACCCTTATCTAAAATCATACGAGTGGGAAATAAGGAGAAGGTGAGTGCGCACAACGCAGACTGAGTGTGAATGGACAGGCGAGAGACGTGTTTGCAGCGAACATGTTTGGGAAGAGCCGGCACAGAGCAGACTAAATGTTCACATTCTGTTCACGTGAAACTGAGTGTGGAGCAGGTGCCTGGTGTGTGAGTCCAGGTGTGTCCGTGTTACTGGGTGAAGAAGATCTGAGCTCGGTGAATGTCAAGGCTGATCGGTGATCTCAGGGTGCGCATGCATGACATGTGGCTGGGAAGATGTGTGTGTACACCGAACATTACTCATCGTGTTCCATTCATAGAACTGTTCATTTGTTCCCACATTGGCAGTCCAGGAATCAGTTCCCCCGAGGTCAGATTTCCAGATGGAACCGACAAAAAATGCACTGTTTAATCCAACGCACAACTGATCTTGAATGGGCTCAACAGATGTTTGTCCCAGAAAATGCCCCCAAGTTGGTTGGGTTCAGACTGGAAGCGTGTGGCTGTTTTCGAAATGGACACGCAGTGTTCAGCAAGTCTCTTTCCCTGCATTTCCTCTGTCCTCTCCTCTTTACAACACACACACACACACACACACGCGCGCGCGCGCCGTGCAACAACCAAAGTCATCCACTGTGGAGTGACTTGCATTTTTTACTTACCTATTGGTCATGCGCCAATCGCCACACCAACTGATTGAAGAAATGATTGGGCAAAGCCCTGAGAGAGAAATAATGTACAACTGCCTGTACAACCCTAGGGTCTCTCTTAGAGAGACCTTGTCTCTCTGCCTCAAGGTGAAGCTTGCGCTGGATGTTCTGCCTTAGAAAACTCAGTAATTCTGTCTCCTCCAAAGTAATGTCTCACACAACAGTGGCCATTTTGCGAAGAGAGAGCGCCAAAACCACAGGGTCACATGATCACCCCCTGGGGGGGAGGGAATGCTGGGTAATTTCCAGCAAAATAGCAGAATTTTGATATTAAGCATCTATTCCCTGTCTAATGTATGTAATAATTAAATATAAAAA
>JAAUXT010055171.1_pt1 | contig 18283 bp, 17 predicted proteins | sample 7278171 | NCBI WGS metagenome assembly JAAUXT01 (sample SAMN14350112, study PRJNA611818) | marine sediment metagenome | isolation source: surface marine sediment (1.8m) | place: French Polynesia: Moorea | collected 2018-08
CACCAGCTGTGAATTTGAACCACCGCGGTACAGGTGGCAGCACTGTTCATTCAATAAATATAGAGATTCGCGCCACCGTGGCCAGTCTCACCTGAGATACCCAACTGATCATTTGTGATATCACTACACCCACCTATGCACACCGACAGGTGCGCGAAACGCCCTTTCTCGTTCAGCGATGCGTAAGGATTCTCACACGTCTTTCTCAAGGGTCAGAGATTCCGTGGTTTATTTGGGGCTCACGCAGTGGTTACTAACCGGCACATTTCTTGTGAAGTCACAGGTGCACGTGGATCCACACGCGTTCACTTGCACGCATACACACACGCAAGCACACACGCGCACGCACAGTCCGATGAGCTGCAGTCCAGCACGCCATCGCAAACGCAACATCCCGGATACGGGGAGGGGACACAGCGAGAGGAATTCACACACGATCTGATTACCACGTCAATTATTTGAAGACAAAAATGCCAGTGGAGAAAGACCCCACCCACCAATTGGTCTGAGAACAGCAGAACTTCACAGCAAGAACTCACATTTTCTCCTGGAGGATTCCGTAAACGAAGTAGGACATGAAGATGCCCAGGAAGCAGAAGATGAGCTTCCGGCGCGACTGAGACGTCGCTGTTCCGACCATTGTGTCTTCGTCTTCTGGATTTTCCTCGTTCACAGCATGCTGTTGTTTTGTCCACATTGGCTCCAAAGCTGTCCCGCTGTTAACATGTGGAAATCGGCCATTTGTTGATTTCGGACTCGGCTCGGGCTCAGGCGCCGGCTCCATCGTGATTGGTCAAAATTGCTCCAACTGGGCGTGACTTCCTCTGTAAATAAACACGTGCCACGTGCAAGATTCTGTGATCCGTCCAGTTCAGTGCAGTTGTCAGCATTTGGAATTCACTCAAGTGGCACGCTGAAATGTGCCAACACACCACAGCAGTCCTGATACTTCCTCTGTTCAGCTAGTATCCTTTGCAAACGCTTATTTTGTGGAATTTATCGCAGTTCTGGTATCGCACATGTGAATTCCGGTCGGATGTTCAGACTTCCTTCGTGCGCTGATGCATAAATTGAACAAGGAAAGCAGCACTGTGATCTCAGCTGTGTGAGCACAACAGTCGTGCAGTACGACTGAACACACAGCAGTATCAAGTAGGCCGTGACTTTATTTCCCAAAACACCGCGCAAGTGTGTCACCAACACAAAAAGGGATCTTATTCTTTTCACGTATTTTTTTCCAAAATTTCGTCCCTTCATTGATCCGTCCACATTGTGCGAAGTTCAATCCATTTTTGAAGAAACATACGTTGAAAGTGAGGCGACTTCCAAGTCAATGTATCAGAGTAGAGCACAGACAAACATAAATAAATACAAGTTTGTTGTGAGAGACAACAAAAGTGTGATGCGTCTGTTGAAACAAAGATTCTGAATGAACAACGTATCTTCACAGAAGACAGACTCAGCTGTGATCGACAGTGACAGAAAACAGGTGCGCGCACAAAATTGATTGCAGCACGAAAGGAAAACATTTGAGAAAATCAACTCGCACGAAAAATGCCCAAAAACTTCGACTTTTTCCACCGGTGACAACAAAATTGTGCGCATTTCAAATGACGCGCTCAGCTCTGTGACGTCAAAAGATTGGAACAGAATTCCTTTGAAAATAAAACTCACATGCACAAGTCAGTCGAGTTTGTGTTCAGTTGTGTCCCTCTCCTTTTCTCCTTCGGTGTGCTTCAATGTGACGTAATGACTCCCGATTTTGCAATCAAACACGCAAAATCTCTCGAAACAGCCAGACATTAGATTTGCCATGGAACAAATCGCAAAACGTTTTTCGTGGCAAGCTACAGTGATTTTCATTCATGCTTGAACTCAAAACGCTCCAAGATCATTTCTGCCAGTGACAGCTGTGTATGAAACACCTGTTTCTCAGACCTGTCCCTCTGCAACGGCTGAGAGAACAAACACAAAGCTGTTTCGACATGCTAAAAATTGCTAAAAATTGCAAACGTGGTGAAAAACACGAATTTGGAAAACTAGCGAAACAGCCCTGAGACAAACAGGAAAGAAGGTTGAGGGAGCCTCCGCAAAAGCGAATTCGTTCTGTGACACATCCAAAGCAGCAACTCAGTGAGTGACCAGACGTCAATAGTATTTTACCGAAGTTCGCATTGCAGGCGAACATGCCAGGACTCTCTGTGTTCGTTCCGCATCCCCCGTAAACGTTACAACGCATCACAGAAATTCGCAGCGAGATAGAGGAATTTGGAGCGAGGCTCGCGGCGGAATCAGAGGTCCTCCCCGAGCCGCGCGATCTCTTGCAGCACGAAGTCCATGTCGCGCGTCGTCACACCGTCCCCATTGGTCGTCACGAACCGGAAAAAGTTGACAAACGAGCCGAGCGGCTGGTAGCCAATCAGCATCGTTCCCGCCATCACCATTCGCTCTTTGACGTTTGGCGCCACCTGGTGACAAACGTGGAAAATCTCACAATGAGGCTGAAGAATGGAAGCTTGGAAAGCACACACAGAAGACAGGGGGAAACTGACCACACATTGCGAAAGTGGCGGACCAGCCCCAAGCATCTTGGTTTTGAACAATGATACCTCCAGAAATTTTCACTGAAAGAACAGAAGAAGCAAACAGCTGTGCGAGGTCTGCGTTACCTTGCTGAGCTGCTGCCACCAGGCGTCCGTTCGGGGCTCGCCCCGCATGCGCGGTGGAATGTACCAGAAACACACGTTCGTGTATTCGGGCTGCAAGGGAACCAAACGCTCACAACGCGAGGAAATTATGCAGAATTTTCATGTGCCTGCAGAGGTCCAGTTGTACAGGGACACAACGTGTGAAGAATCTTGGTTACAACTTCGTCAAAGCCAAACAATGCTGACCTGGTCGTACAAAAGTTCGAACCCATCCGTCTCTCGAATCCGTTTTGCCAGATACCTGCAAAACAACAAACAAAATTTTACCTCAACACAAAACGGATGTTTGCGTTGCAGGGTTCCACCGAGTCAAGTGAGGGCCTTCAGCACACAACCTGATTCAAAAGTGCACATACACGCGCGCGCGCGCGCGTTCCAGACGAAGGTTGCATCCAGTGACCGCGCGCGCGGCCGATTCGCGCACTTGATCGCCCGTCCCAGCGACGCGCGCACAGAACGACTCACTGAGCGTTGGCGACGGCGTTTTCGACGCGCGTCTTGAAGCCGGCGTCGCCGCGCGCCTTCCACATGAGCCACAGCTTGAAGACGTCCACCTTGCGCCCGCACTGCAGCGACTTGTCGCCCGTGTCGTACGACACGTCGTAGAACTTGTCCTGCTGGAACAAGTAGCGCGCATGCGCGGAGTTGCACTGGCTCAGCAGGTTCTGAAAAAAAAAATCATGAAAAAAACTTCAACAAGAGCATTACAAGCGGAACAAATGTGGAAAGTTGGGCGCGGGTTGTGAGTAGCGAGCGTGTGCCAGCAAACGTGCATCTGTGTTTCTTTGTGCGCGCGCGTGCGTGTTGTGGTGTTCATGTGCGTGCGTGTATGTGTGTGCTTGCGTGTCGTCCAAGAAAATACGGTCGTGACCTTCACAAAAAAGAATCAGCAGGAAAGAACAACGAACCTCGTGCTTGGTGAGGAAGACCACGCACTGCAGGGGCGTGCCCATCATTTTGTGCGGATCCCACGCCACCGAATCAGACCTGAAACATCGACGTCCTAAGTCAATTCAAAGTACTTTGTGACACAAACGCAACAAAACGATCATGAACACCAGAGCGTGCAAGCAAGACAACGTGTTCACGCATGACGCACGTCGAAAGCCAAACGTCGGTACCTCTCAATGCCGCGCAATAGGTGTGCGAGTTTGGGAGAGAGCAGCGCGCCACCGCCCCAGCACGCGTCCACGTGCAGCCAGAGGGCGAACTTCTCGCACACGTCCGCGATGGCGTCGAGCGGATCGAACGCGCCCACGACCGTCGTGCCCGACGTGGCGTTCACTAAGAACGGGTGGTAACCCTGGAAACACGGTTCATCAGGTCACTGGTTCAGACAACAGCCCGAGCAGGAAATCCTGTGTGTGTGTGTGTGTGTGTGTGTGTGTGTGTGTGTGTGTGTGTGTGTGTGTGTGTGTGTTTGAACAGCGCGCGCCTTTGTGTATCGTGTGTGTCTGTCTGACGCTGGCGACGCTTTCAATGAAAACATTCCGAAGTCTGAGCACATTCTCCACGCCCCCCCAACCCCTACCCCGACGCTCCCACCCCGCCCACCCACACCCGACTGCTCCGCACCTTGTCCTTGGCTTCCCGGACGCGCTTCTCCAGCTCGGCGGGGATCATGCGGCCCCGCTCGTCGCACTCGACGCTCCACACGTTCCCGACTCCGATCCCCAGCAGCGCAGCGCCCTTCTTCACCGAGTAGTGACTCTGTTGTAACATCAGAAAAAAATAACTTACGCCGTCCTCATACAAGCGCGTTCATTGCGCGATTGGGGCAGTTTGAGGCACGAAACCACAATTCATACTTTTGCACTGTATTTTAGTCCGGATCTGGGTTGACGTTGGTGCTTTTTGTCCCGCCCAACCCATGTGTGCCCCGCCCAACCCACGTGCATCCACCCAACCCATGTTCTGCATCCCAACTCAGGTTTGCCCAACCCAGATGCACCCGTCCAACCCACGCCCGCCCAACCCACGTATGCCCAACCCACTTGTGCCCGCCTTACCCACGTGAGGACGCCCAACCGGTGTGAGCCCGCCCATCTCACGAGCGCCCAGCCCTCCTATGTACACCTGCCCAACCCACGCCCGCCCAACTCTTGTGTGACCGCCAAACCCACGTGTGTTCAACCCTTGTGTGCCCAACTCACGTGTAGCGAGGTGAAGACGATGAGCCTGGGCAGCGCGTGCATCCCGTCCGTCTTGACGTGCGGAAACTGGTGGTAGCGCGCCAGGTTCATGCCGTACATGTTCGCGATCGAACCGCCTGCAGCACAGAGCGCAGACGCAACCAAATCACACGCGTGCCGTTGTTCCCGTTGACGTAAAGTCATGCGACAGACTGATGGTGCTTCCGCAGAGTTTTTTTCACCAATGTTGATGATGCTGAGCGATGTCCCTTTGGGGCAAAGCACGCACCCAGTGGCAGTGCGGCATGAGTAACGTCACTCTCATCCCCAAACCCGACTCCGCACCCGCCCATCATCAGCCTGAGTCTGAAAGGACATCGCACCCGAAGCAACCTCACATGCTTGTGGACCCACGTTTCAATCGGTAACACACACACACACACACACACACACACACACACACACACACACACACACACACATACACACACACACACACACTGACCTGGAGCGAAGATGCCGTCGCCGCGGTCCCAACCGACGAGACGACGCATGCGCCTCAGCACCACCTCCTCCATGAGCGTGAACACTGGCGCCACCTCGAACGTGTACCTGCCGACAGCGAAGTAACCATTACTGTGTGTTTGCAGCAGTCATGTCACACATGTCGTATGATTGTGCGAATGTCCCTTCAGAGCAAAGTGGTTTGGGCAATCGAGACAGAATGTGCACCACCCCGGCCGTTTCCACCCAGAAATACCCAACTGCCCCCTCAAACCCAACCTTGCTCTACAAAACAGAAACAGCAGCAACATCACTTCCGCTGTGGACAACAAGCACACAACTTTTTTTTTAGTTTTTCAAACCTTGCGTTTTAGTTGGCAATTTGCTTTCTTCAATAATCGATTCGTGGAAATGTGTGCAATGCCAATACAAGTCACAGCCAACCCTTGATCAACAGTGCTGCAATCAAAACTAAACTTTCACATTCGGGTCAGGCAGTGAAAAATTGCGAATAATGTGCATCATGCACTGCCATTTGCTGATTCCTTGTTTTACCCGCATGCAGACAGCGAGGGCGAGGATTTTCCCAACTGACGCTGACGAACAGACTGCAGCGCGTGTCTGCATTCAACACTCACTGGGACGTGTTGACCGACTCTGTGAGCCACGCTCCGGCCAAACCGTACGTGTCCAGCCCTGACCACAGCTGGTTGAAGAAGTGAGGGTGACCTGCAAACACAATACACCAGCCATCATCAGTTTCCAGGGACGGCCAATTGCGTGATTGAATACAATCAATTATTTGCCTTTTTATTGCAGTACACGTAACCAATTAATTTGGGCACAGCGATACCAGTAAATGCAACTGATCAATCAATGGTGATGGAGGTTGTCTGGAACAGTTTTACGTCACACACAGCCGCGGCGTACGTGTCGTTGTAGAGAAACGTCAAGTGCGTCCGCGTTTGCGTAAAGAACGAGTCTTCGTGTGTGTGTGTGTGTGTGTGTGTGTGTGTGTGTGTGTGTGTGTGTGTGTGTGTGTGTGTCTGTCTGTCTGTCTGTCTGTCTGTCTGTCTGTGTACGTGTCGCACCTGACTTGACGCTGTAACGGATCGTCTCCCGACACAACTGCAGGAGCCTCTCGTCAGACTCGCCCGACTCCCGCAGCTCCAGATCTATCAGACCGAAGAGCTCCTTCGGGTGTACGAACTCCACCACTTTTCTGAAATCGTCATCGTGCAAAAATGTTGTGTTGCTGTTGATTGCGTGAGTTTTAGAGTGTTCGTTGCAAGAGGTAACAGAAACCTGGACACCCTTCAGTAAGTGTACGCTTGTGTGTGAGCGTGCTTGTCCGTGTGCGCAGTACATGTGTGCGTGCGCGTGTACTTGGGGTCACGTGCGTGTGCGCGCGCGTTGTACGAACCCGTCTCGGTCACAACCGTCGAGCACGGCGTCCTTGAGGATCAACTCTAACAGTTGGCGCAGGAACGACGCCGACGCCGCGCCGTCCGACCTGCGCTTCTTGCTCGGCGTCGTTGCGCCGTCGGAGACGCCGCCGTTCGCCGTGCCGTTGGAGACGCCGTCGGTCACCCCGTTAAAATGATGCACGCCATTCATTTTCTGCAACAGACGGAGGACATCTACTCAGTAAAGGAAGAACTTTCTTTTTGAACAACTGAAGAGAATCATTTCACAAAAGTTGCTCAAAGACTGACACTTACTGACTGGTGAAGTGAACGCAACTACGGCCTTCCTTCAGTTCTACCTCAGGCAGCGTTCGATTTACTGAACCTGAAATCCCAGTTGGGTTTCACCCAAATTGCCTTCTGAGTGGGTTTCACTTTTGGCTTGGATTAATGGGTAGATATAGATTGGTGACATGATGTTCGCTTTTTTTTCAGATCTGAAGCCAAACCATGACAATTTAATTCGGATTCGCGCTCAGATTCGGTAAAAATCGAACGCTGCCTTGATCAAGAAAACTTGTTTTCACGCAACGCACCCATGCAGCAGGCGATCGTTGAGTACAAGCAACTTGTGACGAAGTGAGAGGCTGCCAAGCGACTTTGTTGTAAAATGAATTGTGCGCTTGGACCAGTTCTGCTGACACCAACAACTTTCTGTTTTGCTTCACGTCACCTTCCGCGTCGCTTTTGTCCGGTCGTCAAGGTGTTTGTCCCACAAACTGAACCCCACCCCGTCAGTCCGCCCATGTGTGACCGAATGACTTGATTTTTCACGCTTTCTTTTCACGGTGGTTTGTGTATATTTTGCTGGAGCTATGTTCGGTACAAAAAAACGTTGAAATGTCACTTTTTTGGCTCGTGTTTCCCCAAAAACACCAAAGTGCGTTTCAAAATCTTCCTCCATGTTGTACGAAGTGAGGAAAACATCTGACGAACGATTCACAGAAAGCAAACCATCGACGCCAAACGTGACGCTTTGAACGTGCCACATTTGTTTTGAATGTGCCAGACTGTCGGACCCCCTAAAAAACACGTTTTTTGGAATTGTTCAGAATCTTCCACCCGTCGCCTTGTCCCTTCTCACGTGCAAGAGATGCAATCCTCTCCTGCAACTTTTCTGCATGTATGGAGCCGAACGTCAGTTCAGCCAGAATGAATGTCATCGCGTTCTTTCAGAAAGTTCTGTTCGCACGAAAATGAACGGAAAATTCCAACGCTTTGATCGAGTTGTCATTTAATTTGGAAAGCTTGTGCATAATTGAGCCCTCGATGAGGGAGGGAGCGTGCACAGGTTTGTGTCCGCTGCGTACGTGCGAAGCAGCAGCAGCAGCAGCAGCAGCAATTCGCTGAGCACTACGTGTTGCTGCTTCGCATCGGGTCACGGAGCATTGACTGCGCGTTTGTATGGATGAAGGACACAGTTGTATACGTGCAACCTTGCACGTGCGCAACGAAACATCGAGAAATCCAACTGAAAAATCCCATTGAATTCACGTGCAGCAATTTACGCAACTGTTTGACAACACACACCTTTTAGATCTACCTCGCTTATCTTCGTCGCATCATTGCACTCACGCTGGCACGGAGCACCTCGCCAACGCGTTGCGCACACGACGGTGTTGCAACGAAGGCTTGAGAAGAAAGTGTTGGTATCTTGCTACTTACGAGTCAATTTTGTGTTTTCTTTCTGCGATGAAGACAGGTGGGCGCAGCACTTTACACACACGCTCCTCCGCACAGCTGACATTCGCTCTGTGACACCAACGCTACTGTTTCATGAAGTGCCGGTAAATTTCCATTCTAGAATCTACGGAACACGGTCAGACCTCATCTGCATAATAAAACCACGCATCAGTTCGCGCGCTCATTGGACAGTGATTTCTGTGGCCACAGCAGCAATGCGTGAGCGTGTGGGTTATGAAATCTCAGCGAGGTGAGACAGCGAGCACCCTGGGTGCATTGTGAACGACAGCAGCCCCATCTATGAGCGAGTTCAGATATTCGCTGCTTGCACACAAAAAAGTCCGTTTGAAGCAAAAATTTGGCCAAACTCGACTGAGAAACATGCCCACGCGCACATTGACTAAATTTTGGGCACAGGAGAAAATGGCGCACGCATGACAAAAAGTTGCACCTAAGGCTCTGACCAGGCTTGAACTGATGACCTTCTGCGTGTAAAGCAGACGTGATAACCACTACACCACAGAACCGGAGCTGCTCTTCCGCTGCTACAAACCGTACACATTGCAGGGAGACGCCAAGTTCGTGTGATAACTTGATTCTGCCACGGTTTCCGCAAAATAAACTACCAAGTGAGGCCCTTCAACAAAAACAAAGCTAAACAACCCATTTTCGTTTCAACTAGCGTGTAACTTGTCATTTCCAGGCTTTCTTTGTGTCTGGTGCAGTCAGAAGTCCTTGTGGCCTGGCATGGAAAACTGCTGGCAGAAGCCCTGGACTTCCTTCTTCAGTCTCGTCACGTCTGCGCGGATTTCTGGGTTCGTGCTGCAGACTTCCTTGAAACTCTTCAAGTTCAGGGAACCTGCAACATCACGTTTCCTTGTTGCGCTGCTGTTTCTACAGAAGATGACACGTGTACTGGGGCGTCTGGCGCGCGTGCACTTCGTCACCCGAAAACGATTCGTTCGTTCCGCACAATGATCCTGTATCGTCTGGGTGATGTCAAATTTGACACAACTGACGGTGTCTGCAGAACTGGTGACGGCAGTGACCAAAACAAAATTGTCAACACACACACACACACACACACACACACACACACACACACACATACATACACACCTGCAACATCGGACCAAGAAGAGGAACTCACCCGATACCTGGACGGCTTTCTTGGCGATTTTCACAGCTTCGTCGAAAAACTCGACCGCTCGCACAAAGTCCTCATCCTTCAGACCCCTGGATGTCATTGCTGGAGACCCTGTACCAGACAACAACACAACACAATTCGCAGATGGTGTGCGTCATCTGAAGGCAGCATCAAGACACGGAGTGCCACGGAACTGGACGCATGTCTGCAGACTCACCCAATCTGAGCCCTCCGGGCTGCGTGGCTGACTTGTCACCGGAAACCGAGTTCTTATTGGTCGAGATGGACGCCAGTTCGCACGCGTGTTCCACAGTGGCGCCGTCTAGTGAGTCGGGCCGCAGGTCCAGGAGCAGCAGGTGCGTCTCAGTGCCCCCTGGTGGACAAGAGGAACATTCAGTCTGACTCGCTTGTTCCCCTGACGCGAAGGTGAACCACCCCAACCCCTGCTCACCTGACACGAGAGTGTAGCCCTTCCCCTGCAGCGCAGTTGCCATGGTGCGCGCGTTGCTCAGCACCTGCTCCTGGTATCGCTGGAACTCGGACGAAGCCGCCTGAAACGAGGGAAAATACTCACTGACACGTGCTTCCGGTAAATGTCATGCAAATTAGAACAGTTCCCTGCACGCATGCGCAAGACGAACGTTGTGCTGCAAAATTGTGTATCAAACGAAAAGATGTTTCTTGCACACGGGTGTGTTTTCACAGGTAACCATTGGCTACGACTTGCAAACGAGTGAATACGGCACCATTTTGAGCGCGACGGCGAGCGCGGCGATGGTGTGGTGGTGCGGCGCCCCGTGCGTGCCTGGGAAAACGGCCTGGTCCACGCGACGCTGCAGCTCCCGCCGGAAGAACACCATCCCGTGCCTGGGGCGCGCAAACAACCAACCGTGCAACAAACTAGAATTCCACAAAGTTCTTGAGTGTACATCAAGTGCTCAAATGCAGATCGAAAATGCTCACTTTGGCCCGCGAAGCGTCTTGTACGTTGATGTCGTCACGACGTCAGCGAATTCAAACGGACTCGGAACGAGACCAGCCGCGACTAGACCGGAAATGTGCGCCATGTCGGCGAGGAGGTACGCGCGACATCTGTCTGCAATCTGGAAGACAAATGAGCTGTATTGACATGTGCAAACAAACAAAGAGCCCACTGAGCTGGTGCACAGGGCGTACTCGATGAGCAGAACCTGTCTGAACCGGAAGTGTCTGAAGCGGAAGTACCTGTATGAACCAGAAGTACCTGTCTGAACCAGAAGTATCTGTCTGAACCGGAAGTGTCTGAAGCGGAAGTACCTGTCTGAACCAGAAGTACCTGTCTGAACTTGAAGTACCTGTCTGAACCGGAAGTAGTCGAGCAGCCTCGGGTAGGCGCTCGTGCCGGCGATGATCATTTTGGGTCGGAACAGCAGCGCCATCTCTTCGAGACGGTCGTAGTCGATCAAACCCGTCTTCGGCTGCAAACGACACGATTTTGCTCACTTGTTCTACAAGCTCGCAAACCAAATGAAGTCAGCAGCGAGGTGTTCAGTGCGACTCGCTGTTGATGCGGCACATTTGCAACTGGTGCGTTTTGCAAATCACCAAACAATTTCCAACGATCTGTGAACGAAACTGACTCCAGCGATTCCAAACAGCAGAAATGAGCACGAAGAGGCGATGGAACTCACGTTCAGTTTGTAAGGCATCGATTCGAAGAACACAGACGTCGACGATACCCGTTTCTGCGCGGTCATGAACCCGTGCGTCAAACTGAAAATATATCACAAAATCTTCTGAAACTACCAGTTCCCGCCCACTCACCTCCTTCTAGATGGGGAAGAGAAGCAAATGGCAAAACAAGCCAGTTGAAGCTGCCCCACGTGCTAGCCTGCAGTTCTCAGATTGTGACCTCGGGTCGTCTACTCACTGTCCCCCGTCCGGCAGGTCGAGCCCCATGATGCGGTCGTGCGGCCGCAGCAGCGCCGTGTACGCGGCGAGGTTCGCGGGGGAGCCGGCGAGCGGCTGCACGTTCACGCCCCAGTGCGCGGCGTCGACGCGGAACGCCCGCAGCGCCCTCTCCCGACACAGCGTCTCGACGGCGTCCACGTTCTCCGCGCCCCCGTAGTACCTGCTGATCACAATTGCAGAGGTCAGCTGGAATACCACACCGACCCAATGCACCCGCGTCCACCGAGGTGCGTGTGTGTGTGTGTGTGTGTCTGCGTGTGTGTGTGTGTAGGTCGCGGCGGAATGGAGACTGGGAGGGGTAGGTAGGGCAGGGGGGATACGACTGAGCTCGGTGGGCGAGTGCGACCCACCCACTGCATCAAAGGCCTACCCATTGCGTCAAAATGTGAAAGGGTGGGCGGAAGGGGCGGGCCAGGTCGCGGGGGTGCACCGGGTGGGCGGGCGAGGGAGGGACCCACCCAGAGAGTCTGTCTGACAGTGGAGTCAATGCGCAAGGTGTGCCTCACCGCGCTCCAGGGTAGCCCTCGGCGACCTTATTGCCCGCGCAGCTGCCCAGAGCCTCCTGCACCGCCCGACTCGTGTAGTTCTGCAGGGAAGACAACAGCCAAAGTTCTGATTCACACAATGATACAGAGACGTCATTTCAAATTGCAGTCTTTCCCAGTTGTCTCTACTTTCGAACCTGCCTTCAGGTCAACTGCACGCGCACAACAAAATGCGCACGCACAAGCACACACGGTGCTGTCAGTCATCTGACTTGAGCACAGAGCGCGCGCGCACACACACACACACACACACACACACACACACACACACACACATACATACCGTCACTGGTTGTGCCTCGCACACACACGCACACGCACGCTCACCTCGGACGCGATGAGTTCGAGACTCGCGACCTGCCGCGTCTTCTCTCGGACGAGGATCGAGTGGATCTCCGGGTCGACGTCCTCCAGCCGCCCCGTCCCAGCCCATCCTGCCCCGGGATCCCCGGTCCCACTCCGGGGCGCAAGTCTGCTCCACCGCCGGATCGGACAGTCCCCGCTCAACCGCCTACAGCACAAACCAAGTACAGAAATGGATGAAACCAAACGAGATCTGTCCAGATCAAGTGTCATCAGTAAACGAATCGGCGCAACTTGTACAACTCCGAACGTGATCTGAGTCTCGCGACAGCAACACTTACACGTCAGCATGCTTGGTTCTGGTCTGGCTGTAATTGTCTGCGCATGACGACAATCGAGGCACCTGTAACCAAGACAACAACAGCAGCCAGGTTGTTGCTGAACAGCAAGAGTTTCCAAAAGCGAGAGATGGGTACAATTGCACAACCGGACGTGTGAACCGAGTCTGTTGCACGTACCTGATGCGAAGGCGAAACAAAGCTTCCCGCGAGTTGCACAACTCGCCTCATCATGAACACGGAACCACAACCGCCTCTCAGTCGCAGACGACAAGTTCCTTCCCCACAAATTTCAGCATGAGCAGCGAACAGTGCTGAAAATGCTGCTCGTTCTGTAATAACTCTTGAGCAAAACACAACTCACGCTACAACGGTAAAAGAACCATCACCTCACTCCGTACAGCTTCTCTTGGTCAGGTGACCTGAGGCTAAGAATAACCCAGAGCGGAGGAGCTGGCTCCAGGATCGCTGCAGCGGGAGCGATGTTTAGCTGATAGTCCGGTGATTCCAACCTGAACCGGACAAATCGCCCGAGGTCCCACAGAACACAAAAGAAATGCAATCTGACATGCAGTTTTGTCCGACACGTGTCCGACGAAACGAAACTCTGGCATGCTGACGCAGCGACAACGGTCAACAATCGGGTCAACTTTTGTGCAAGGCAATGAAGCAACTGATTGACTTTTTGATCGGAATTCCACAACAAGTGCGCGAAATTGCGATCATGATGACGTCACGAACTTTTGCAGCGGAGTCGAAACGCACACGCGAATTTAAAAGAGAGTCGCAATCGGAAACGAACATCAACAAAGTAACGAAAACGTTGTCTTCTCAGTTTTGGAAAGATTTAAGTATTCACAGAAAGCATGAAGTCGCGAAAATGCGGCAATTCAAGCAAATGTCCTTCTGTTCCAGCTGCTCAACAACTTTACAATAAAATAATTTTTGCGCAAATAAAACAAGCGATATCTTCAAAATAAACTTCACCTAAATTGCATTGTAAGTGGAACAACATATGGGTTCGAGTGACAGTGTTCATTCACAGAAGCACACACAAAACTTCAGAGAACACGACACACACAAGAGAAGGAGCAATGAAAGAAGACGAGACACACGTGATATGGAGCGCATAAAATCGACACAACACGAGACACTGGTCCAGACTATGCCTGTGGTTCGAAAACGGCTGGAAGCCTCAGTCTTGGGACCACCAGGTTTTGTCCCTTGGATAAAAACAGGCACTTGAGACTCACCGGCGCTCGACAAGCCATCCAAGATCGGACAGTTTGGAAAAGTTTGTTGGCCATTTTTGTCGGCTCGTCATTGTGTCAACGATTCGAGCCCACACCTGGCGAGCATTCTCCTCATAAAATGGCAAGTGAATACAAACGTAAAAGTACACGACGAAAACGTCACTAAAATTACTCACTACCAATCGTACCTTGATCAGGTCGGAATGGAAACGCAACTATCAACTCAGTTCGTACAAATTTCAAATCCATAATCCTCCTTCAAGTCTTCATCACACCTCGAAAGGCTACCCTTGTACACGTCAAACAGAGCTTCTAACAAAATGGAAATGAAACGAGTAAACTACCACAACAAAACCTACATTATCAAGCACCAAACAGACACAAGTCGCGCGAAACACACTCGCTGTGTCCCAACTGGTCATGACAAAAATATGATAAACAGCCCAGAGATTCCACTCACATTACTCCCTGCAACTCGACAACAAGACACAAACCAAGAGGTCAGAAAAACCAAGGCACAAAACAAAACAGACTCAAAAATACCGTAACTTTGTTGCTTTACCTCCAGGACAGAGCAGCGAAGTTGAGTTCATTTCGCAAAACAAACTCAACTTTGCCCCCGCCCCTGGGGTAAACTCAGCAAAGTTGCTTTCATCCACAAAAACACGCGACGAAACCAACATCAGCCAGCTTCACAGCTGGTAAAAAAAACCCATCGTCCTCACACTGCAGCCGACCGACCCACATGACAACTGCGAGTCTGACGGCATCGCATTTTCCAGGCTCTGGTGAACATCTCGCCAATGGACAGACAACAGGGGAAGCGCCCGTGCGCACACATGCACTTGCGACAATCAGAAGATCTAACAGGCACACGATTCGTCTGACATACACATGAGCACACAAGTACACTACCATGGCATCTAAATTCACACAAGGAGCATGAATTAGTCTTTTCTAAAACAAACACGTTGCGGGAAGCAACCGAATGCGTCGTTTGGTTTCGGTTGTTGACCTGCAAAGACCCAAAACAGTTGTTGCACTGAAAAATTCAGGGTGTCCACCAGTCCGTCTGCGAATCAAGCGCATCCTCATGAAAAGGGACTGCGAAAAGTTGGGGAGACGTCTATGACATTTTTGGGATGAGGTTCTCAACAACCCACGAGTCTGGGGACTTGACGTCAATGTACACCGCCGAAAATTGTTGCGTTTTGTATCTTCGACAAAAGACGTCCAGTTTTTCTTTGGATCGACAGTCATTCATGGGTATCTCCAACGTTCCAACGCTGTCAAACAGGGTGGCGTACACGCCTCTTCTGCATCGATTGCTGGGGTCCTCGAATACGAATTTCAAGTTCACGAAATCCTTTGAAGAACCACTTCTCGCAGGGCAGTGCTCCTTTCCGCATCGAGAACCAGCCATTTTTTTCGTACAGGTCACGCAGCCCCGATACGTTTGTGGGTACACCGCCCTGACACCCACGTTCACGACCATGAAGACTCCGACTCCGTTCGCGCTTGATTCCAGCTCCCGCATCGTCTTCAGGACCCTGGGCCTCGAAATGTCCTTGTCGATCTCGATGTGTCTTCTGTCCCCGATCTCTTCCAGCAGCTGCACAGCCCGGCTGTCGGTCGTCTCCAAAACCTGCAGTGAGCACCCTGACCTGGCGTTCGTGACGTCAACGTATCGCACGTTCTTGTAGAGCTGGAGGACGCCGTTCCGAACCTCCAAGACGCGACCTTCTCTCAAGTTTTCTCTGTCTGCACCAGGAAGATCCCCGAACGCGGTCACTTTGACGTGCCTCATGTCACCGTCCACCAGGAAAATTTCCGTGACCAGGGGACTCGAGAACTTGGTTTTGAATCTGGTGATTTTTCCCAGGATGTTCACGGTCGTGTTCACAGAGACTGTCTCCAAAGAGAGGAACTCTGTGTAGTCGCCCTCTGGAGGGTCGGGCTCTTCCACAGAGGAAATGTGAATGTTGCTCATCAGATCTGAAATGAGTCAAAAACAAGTGCATGAGTGACGTTGTCGCGTTCAGATCAGAAACTCGCAGAAACTGACTTACACTTGAGCCTGGCGCAAATGAAAACACAACCAACGAATTTTGCACAATTGTTTGCACGAAATATTTTGGAAGTGAACCGCAACTGATACTTGGAACAAAATTTGCAACGTAGATGACCACATGAATGCATTGTGCGCAGCAGGTATCGCGGACTCCACTACAGCGAGTTCAGGCGTGGTCACCTTCAAGTGAAACAGCCACAAAAGAAATTGGGACGCCTGGTGATTCGCACTGCAATGAAGCGCACGATTGCTTCTGTTGGACCAAGTACCCTGATGCCAGAGGAGGCTCGGGCAGACAGGGTCCACCACTAACCCACCAGTTGGTGTGGCGAATCTGGCGACACCAGTGTGATGAATCTGGCTTCACCAGTTGGTGAGGTGAATCTGCCCTGCTAGTTGGTGCAGTGAATCTGGCTTCACCGGTAGTTTGGTGAATTTGGCGTCGTCAGTCCAGGCCCACCAGTATTGGTCTGGCGCGGCCTCACCAGTTGGTGTGGATTTGGTGGGTTCCCCTTGGGAGTCACGCACACGCACGCACACATACACACAAAAGACAGACAGACAGAGACAGACAGACACACGGTTGATTGGTTTACAGCCAGCTTCAGCCACTCTATCGACGAGTCTTGCAAACAACTTACCCTCCAAGTTCTGCGATGACGCACTGCCATGGTGCGTGTGGACGAACAAGCTGTTCGTCGCGGCGGGCATCACGCGACCGAGACAGTCGCTCGGCTGCTGTGTACGCAGCTCTATCTGCGGCACATCGGGCGCGTCGCCTCTCGGACAGTCGTCCTCCTGATCAAGAGCAGAAAGCGAGGTGAGGGAGGCACGAGGTTACAGCCCCCGAAAGTGACACGGAGATCGCGATCCAAACTGAAACACAATGGTGCTCGGTGACGTTCACTCTCCATGTGAACAGAAACCACAAAGCCAGAATCGACTCTTGCACGTTGTGAACGCACGAACTGAGTTCTCAGAAATTTTGGATTTTGCTCAGAATTCTCAATGTGTTCAAACGAAAAAAGAGGAAATACCACACACCTGAGGGGAACAATTTCGTTGTTTCGGCTCTGTGTTGCCGCACTCGTCAGATCCAACCATTGCCAACTCTGGAAAACGCACACATGTGTAACAACATACTTTTCCTTGAAAGCTCAAGTCGTGACAGCGGGTTTCGACAACTGCGCGAAACAAGAGAGACACAGATTTTTCTGCTGAGTCATCACCAGACGGATTGTTCCTGACGTACCCTATCCAGTGCTTGTGCTTTTCCCCAGCTGCAAGATGAAAGAGAAGTGATTCAAATGTTCGCACGGCTGTTGATTTAGAACTGAGAAATGTTGGCTGGTGGTTTCACACCAGTTTGCAAAACATAGCTGGATTGCACGAAGAGAAGCGGGGTGAACTTTTTTCACGGTCGGGTAGGGTGTGGGAAAACTGTCAAGGTGCACAGTTGGGGGCGACAGGTGAAACACGCTCCGTGTCACCAAACAACACACAGGCTGCGTCTGGTGATCATCGAAAGCCAACAAAAGTCGGAGGAAACAAGTTCCGAGAAAAGAAACTCTCACAGTACTCACCATCGTTGAAGCGAACTTCCAGATCGGCTTCTCCAAACGCCTGCAGAACAGAATACGACGTGACACTGACGACCAAATCTTCAACTTGTCACCCTTTTCGACGAAACGCAATGACCCGTTCGGGAACGTACTGTTTGCAAACGTCGCACGATGTCCAGCCATGTCGTTTCCTGCTTCTGAGTCCAAGTACACAGGGCCTTGAAAGCCGCCATGTTGATGTCACGGTTGTTGTTGGTCAGATGGCTTTCGACGTGATGTTTCTTCATCCCCAGACTCAGACATACACAGACGCACTTCTCTTCGTCACTGACTCGCTTGGAAAGAGTGAAGAGGAATCTTTCCCCTTCTGCAACAGAGAAGATCGGCTGTGTTCAAACAGGTGACGTACAGAGTGCTTTGGTGCTGGTTTTGTTCGTGGGCGTGTGGACGGCAGAAATTTATGGTGACTCGAATTCTCGCAGCAATTGTGTTTCTCCCTCTGGGCACATGCTGATGTTTGCTCAATTTTCTCTATCCGGTTGATTGAACTCGTGATAATGATTACTGTTGATTAGATGTCTAGGGTTTTGTGTTTTAATTACGGCTCGTGATTTGCCCGAC
>JAAUXT010081484.1_pt1 | contig 18283 bp, 16 predicted proteins | sample 7278171 | NCBI WGS metagenome assembly JAAUXT01 (sample SAMN14350112, study PRJNA611818) | marine sediment metagenome | isolation source: surface marine sediment (1.8m) | place: French Polynesia: Moorea | collected 2018-08
TATTGTTCTGAAACAATGTGTAAAAGTTCCATTTGGTTAAATTTGTTCCATTTGGGTGTGTGCTAAATGAGTTCCCAAATTGTGAATATTGAGTGAAAAAGTAAGAATTTTTGACAAAACAAAGTGAGTGAAATCAGAGTGAGCGAAATCAGAGTGAGCAAAATCAGAGTGAGCAAAATCAGAGGGAGCAAAATCAGAGTGAGCGAAATCAGAGTGAGCAAAATCAGAGTGAGCGAAATCAGAATTTCCTCAAATCATCGTGAGCTCCATGGAGCTATTTTTTAGTCTGAGGTCCCAAAATGGAAGACTCAACTGTTGTTTGTTGTGTCCAATAAAACCGACTGCCCCATGGTCTCCAAGATCTGTGCCATTTTCACGAGACAAGGTGCTTATCTGCACCGTGTGCGCTCGACACGCCTTTGAGTCGATACAAACGAGATGTGGGAACGAGTGCGATACAAACCACCTTTCTCTCCAGATCGATTCCGCACTCTGAAGTACGAACTGTTGAGAAGACGATTCGTCGGACCACCATGCAAAGTGTGGCTTCAGAAAACGCCGACGAAAGGGCCTGAGAGGGAAGAGTTTGTGTGGAGGTGGAGAAAGGTGAAGATTGGGTAGGGACAGGGCATCACAAGAAGTTGTGCCACATGCACACGTGAGTAGTCATCAGGTTCCAGTTTCTGCTGCTTCCAAACGCGGAATGTGCTTCATTTTAGGAAACTTGGAGATCCCAGAGGTTGCTACTCGGGAGGCACGATGGAGACACCCTTGTGAAGTTAACACAATATTTTCATTGTGTTAGCTGGCATACATTCAATCAATTTCGGCTATTAACCCCTGCTGTAGGGAGAGGGTAGGGCTGCGGAGCGGGTCAGAACGGCTCCGTTACTGTAATTGAGTTTCACTGGTAAACCTTTATGATGTATTGAGTCCTTGATTAAATCCTCATCCTTCACATGTGAGTGAGCCCTCGCTTCCTGTACATGGAGGTGACCAGGGACATTTCATGCGTCTTCTGGCCCTGTTTTAGGTCATGGCCAGGTTGAAACCAAAACGTTTGGAAGTGGTCATGAAGACCTTGAGTTGAACGCTGTCAGCGGAAAAGAGCAGGACCACACACAGATACACATAGGTACACACACACTCACACACACGCACACACACACACACACACACACACATTATTCTGGGGCACAGAAACAGTTTCATGAGTATCGAGAAATATTGCATCCCAAACTCTGAAAAGCATTGGCTCACTCACACGAAACATTTCTCGTCATATATTGTGCACCTCAAACAAAAAGTGCACACTGATTGAAATGGCGCACATTTTGTGGATGCTGACATTTGTCCAAAGACAAAGTCGAATTGACAACGTTTCCACACCACGAGAGCACAACATTGATTTTGACATTCCGCAAAAAAAAGAAGATAAATTCTCACAGATCGTAAAATACAGCTGCTCCAGGTAAATATTTGATCGTGTGTGTTTGAGGTATACCCCCATCAAACTTTCATGCTGGAGTGATCCTTTAGAGACCGGATAATCATTAATTGAAAAGCCATGACCGAATAAGTGACACATTGTATTGAGTTTTGGAAACCAGTTTTTGTTTTGAAGCTGAGTGAGCATGCACGCTTGCACGCGGGCCTTGCACTTGAAGGATCAATTTATTTGCCTGGCCGCACTGCCTTTCTGAGCAACTTGTTTGCATCAAGAAGGAAAATGGTTCTGTGCAATTGGCTTCCTTTGCATTATGCGCCCAACACTTGCAAGACAGTAGCACCCTGCAGTCTACTTTGGTGAAAAAGCCGTCGTCAGACGTCCGGGAGAAGAAAATGCTTGTTGAACTTTTCAGACTTTCCAGAGTTGTCTTTTCAAATGCCGCGGAGCTGTGCCATACGACAGTCAACTAGGAAAACTAAGCACACTGTGCATGCTTCCTGCATCACTGTACTCAGTGTTGCTTTGTCAATTGTTGCGGTTGTGTTCGGGCAATGACCTGCAAGTTGACGTCAAACTCCCCATGGCGTTTCTTGCTCGGTATGTCTGTCGTCTCTTCGTCAATGATACGTTCCAGTTCTCCACACAGAACTGTCTGACCGTGTGAGGATCGCGCTGCTTGAAAACAGAATTCCAGCACCGGAAATTAGCAACACAGGTCGTGTCGGGGAAGTCGCTCCTTCAGATCAGGAACTGTCATCGGTGCTGACACCAGGAGTATCTCATCGCTGAGATGTGGTTCACAGGTGACAAAACTGTCCAGAACGCAGCACTCGCAAGCATTTTCTGAAATGAAGTGAAGACAGACGTCTTGTTTCAGACGCGCAGATGTCGCGTGCGTGAGGTCTCGCAGGTTCTCACCGGAAATTAGTGGAAACCTGCCGCTCCAGTCCAATTTGTCAATTAGATTCACAAACAGACGATGCTGAAGCCACCTGTGTGAAAACGACCTGGTGAACTGTGTGTGTGTGTGTGTGTGTGTGTGTGTGTGTGCTAGATGTCCGTGTGTCCAATTCCAAAAATCTAGCGCAATTGCACACCACCAGATCCAAACACTGACATCCACGTTCGACAAGTGAGCTGGGATGTTTGCGCGTGGCTCCACTTCTTAGAGTGTGAATATGCACTGTACCGAAGCCCACACCACCGCGAGGCGACCAAGACAACGTGGATGGATTTGAGGCGTGAGCTTCATGCGAAGCCTTTTACGAGTGCGTTGTCTCTCAATCGTCTCAACGAAAGGGTCACCAGGAAAAAGAGGGAACAAGAAGGTGCACATGCACACGCGAGAACAGCACAAAAGGTGGCGGGCTAAGTGCAAATCACTCGGTGTGTTTGTCTGGGTGACAAACCCCGCACCCCACCCCGGCAAGTCAACTGGCCAAGTCACCCCAAAAATACCTTGCTGGAAATGACCAGCATCAAAAACGGACAGAAAGTTTTTGGTGACATTGCCAGTTGACTTACTTGGCGAGGGGGAGACAAGTCACCCAGACTATCTTCTCCTCAGATTTTGTTCATTTCCCAGCCTGAGTGACTTCCCCACCTCCACTGTAAAGTCACCGAGCCAAGCAAGTCACCCATAAAATTTTCAGGCTGAAATCTACCGGTACTTTTTCCTGTGTCGGCCTTTTTCGGCCGTGGTCGCCGCGGGCTCGTTGATCTGTGATATCTTGTTGAGGGTTCCTGACACCAGCCATTGAGTGTCTCGCATCAAATGAAAGCTTGACTGCTTCACACGCTAGCCGATTGACCCAATGATTTAGCGAGCTGCTTTGAGTTCGGTTCCATCAAAGCGGACTTAAGTCCCTGATTTCATTTTGTGTGGAGAGGGAGGTGGCGAGCGTGACTGACCAGAGTGCTAATGGCCTCCGTTCTCGCCCAGGGTTCCCACCATTTTGCCTTTATCTCGACGCTTCATTTATCACTTGCTCAACTCCACGCAGACTTGATGTGTTGAGTGATTCAGGATCCAAGTTGCGTAAATCTGCCTCTACGTTTTCTGGAGACGTGCGGGAGTGCATAACATTAACCCACCCATGAACAAGACGCACCTTTTTGTCCTGAGATTGAGCACCACGATGGGTGTGTCTTGCATATGGGTGTGAGACTGCCGAAAATGGGACCTGACACCAGAAAGCCAAGGCAAAACTCAGGGTGCGTCTTTCGCTTGGGTGCGACGACAACAGGGGTGGAAACGGCATTGAGTACCCTTCCTTCATGGTCTCTGTCCACGAGTGGTACAGGTTGATGGCACTGACTCTCGAGTTCAACTCCGCAAGGGACTGTCCATACCATCGCCACAGGGGGCTGTGGAGGACAAAACAGGTGACGAATACACGCCGGAATTGCTAAAATTATTAGAATCTTGGTGTGATGGCTCTGTCATTTCAAGTGTTTCTTTTTGCAGAAATTCTTCGCCCTCCGTATCGATTCAATTTCGCCTGATTGAACGTGTTCTTTGTTGAACGACAATGATGTTGTGGCCATATTCCTTCTCTCAGGAGCTTTTAATCTTGATTAGCTTTTGCACTCTCAAACTGGCCAACTCCGTCAAGAGCCATCAGTTTGAGCTTTCTTGAAACAGTCAGCATGAGTGCCTTTTATCCATTCAGAGAACCCGAAGTCCCCAACGAGGACCACGAATGTCTTGGTGTGAGTGTCTCGAATAACACCAAAAACGGGACAACGTACAACAGACCGTAATCTGGAAATGTTGGCAGAACCGTAATCTTGAGAGCGTTACTACTGGTCGTGTACGTCTGCCTGTGTGATCTGTCCCACTGCACCCATTTGTAACTGTGTCTGCAATGGTCATTTGTTGCTGAATTAACCCAGCACACTCCCCATTGGTGAGATTAACCAAACCGGTGATTAGTTCGCTGATGTACGAGTGCGCTCGTGCTGCAAGTTGAACGAAGTTGTGCATTTGTTGAAGAAAAATGCTTGCTGTGTTTCTCTGATTGCAAACTGCAGATTCTCTTCAGACGATGGCAACACAATTTTGTCCGACGCAATTGCAACCCGCCACACGAACTGTAATGCTTGTTCCCTTCGCTTCGTATCTGCAAAAGGACAGTTTGACCTCATGTCTTGAGCCCAGAGTTTTCTCTTCAGTACATTTCGGTCGAAATTGTCCTCTACCTAGAGTTTGGAATCGCTGTTCTGAGGCTGAATTCAACGGAACCAGCTGCTCAAGGCGCATAAAGAAGCACAACATGGAAGGAGCGCATCCTGAGCACGCAGTGCCGCGCAGCTGAGTACTGTGTCCGCCAACCCGTGAAATTGAAGGTTATGGGCCTCGGATGTGAGGCTGTGGGGAGCGCATGCCCTTCTTTAGTCCTTCCCTATCTCCTGGACATGAGAAAATTGATTTCGCACAGGGATCCCCTGATGGTGGGACATGTGCGCTCAATTGTTCGCCAGCCTTGTTGGTAATATGAAAATGGAGAACGTACTCTCAGCAAACATGTTCATTTGCATTGATTGGAATTGTGTTGGAGTAATCCTATGAGAAGCGGCAATGGAAACGGTTTCTCTCCGGAACCAGGAACGTCTCTCCACAGTCATCAAGATCTCAAAGACAAACCAACACGAAGTCGTAGAACGACTCCCGAGAAGGTATTTCTGTACATAACCGACTCCGAGAATTGTAATCGAGAAATCTCCTCGGCATCGCCCACTAAGGCGCTAGATTTACGAACAACCAAACCAAACCTGTCCAAATAAACATTCCACGAAACCGCGAAGGAGTTTAGGAGCTGGATGACAGCCGGCTCGCGTCTGCGCAAACATTGGTCCAGACATTTGTTGTGTTTCTACGGAATCGTGCGGGAATACGGTCAGAGTCAGTGGACGAACGTTTCACAATCAGTCTTCTTGCTGCAGCTGTAGCTCAGGTCTGGTGATGGGGATGGGTCTCAGGTAAAAAAGAAAACAGTTGTTATTTTTCTTGATTTGCCATTGCATCCTCCAATGAGGATCATGTTCTCTGCACCTGAGAAGCACCTGTTGGTCAAAAAAGAAACGAAACAAACTTGACAAAAGCCTATCTCCAACCTCTCTACTTCAGGACCTTGAAGGCTCTTGACCAATAGGTGTACTGGACTTCTGATATTGGAAAATGACAGTGAGAACGACATTCAGTGCAGGGAGCAAGTAATTGACTCCTTGTCCCTGAGCGCTGGCACACTTACCTCAGAGCACAAGAAAGCATGAGAAATAGGTGTGGCTGGAGAGACCTTCACCCAAGACAGTGTTCAAGAGGGCAGCTTCTTGGGAGAGTGAAATCGCTTGTCGTTTGGAAGTGAGAAGCCACCGTTCTCTCGGTGCCTGGAGACCTGATGAGCCAAGCTTCAAAAATTAAAAAGGGTTTATGTATTTTTTTGGATTGTTTTGATGTAACATTCAAGAATTTGGTGAAATTTCTGGGATTTTGAAATTTTGTGAGGACTAAATGGTGCATTTTGGTGAACCCTTTCTCCAAAAAATGGCCTGTGAATTTGTCCCGTTTGGTCCGTAATGACTTTTGAAATGGGCTTCTTGCGCCAAAATTTGAGGTTTGGGGCAAGAACTACCCAAACCAAACCATTCACGATAAATATTTTCAGTCCTTGACCGTATAAGTTGTTCTCTGTCCAAAGCTCCAAAGCAAAGGATTGGATTTCGTGTAACTTTCCGTTTCAAAGTATTTGCCTTCCCCATTCCTTCAGTCTTGAACAGCACAAACACCTGACGTCCCTTCCGTGGTGAGACTGAGAGACTCGGCACAACGGCTCAGTTTGGATAGCTCCTCCATAACCTGTGCACTGAGGCCGCCCGGGTCACTTCCATTCCCGCAGATTTGGGCGCCTCGGGGCGGGATGGATGGAGAGCCTTCTCCACACGCCCGAGCGTGTGCGAGCTGTTGTAGTCCAATCGCGGAATGCCTTTCAACACGGTTCAAAATTTTTTCTTGAATCGTTGAATTGCAATTTTTAAAGGTCTCATGCACACTGCGGAGAATCTTGTTGTGGGAGGAAGAGACGGAAACCTGTCTTGTGTACGTTTTTTGTGTGACGAAAAGGCCCACCTGACTGCCGGATTTTTTCGTCGTGTTTCGTACTTCCCGACGAGGTAATTTCTGGTCTGTGTAATTTTTCAACCCGTCAGACTTGTCAAGCCGTGGATATTTACTGGTCATCAAAGAGCAGAATTCCCCTTGTGGTCTGCGAGAACAACTGAACTTTGTGGGAAAAAACAAGCAGTGTCTTCTCCAAAATGGGACACTGATTGACTGTCCTGTTCAATCTGCTCAGTACCTTGCACCCGCGTATGGCGACGCGTCTGTGTCCAGAACGAATGTTTCAAAATCTTCAAACTACCAAGTCCGTTGTTCGTTGGGAAATCTTTGCGCGAGCAAGCCAGAAAAATGGAAACTGTGGTATCACCAAGTGGATTGTCAATGGATCGAACGCGCCAGGGACTCGGCAACAGTTGCTTTCCTTCTTCCACGCACACCAGCACCGTACGTCTTCCTGCAATACAAACGAGATCTATTGTTTTCCCCTCAAGTGGCAACATTTTTGCAAATTGCCATGGAAACGTTTCTTTCCCTTCTCGAGCAAATTACCATGGGAACTGTGCACCGCCCAAAGCAATAAATGTGTGATTACCATTTAGCCGTAACAAGCTTAATCTGGCGGGACCTGTAGCTTCAGGGCGGCTTCTGGGAACGTGTGAGGCCGACTTCTATTCCCTCACCCTCACAGCTGCAAATTTCTTCAACAGGTTCTTGCTCATCTTGGTTCCTTCTTTCCTTTTAATTTTACGAGGTTTGACCAGTCAGAAATTGATGTGTATCGTTGGAAAGCGACAAATTGGTACTTGTGGCTTGAATAGTTCACTAGTTATTTTGTGCCCCGTTGAAGACAGCAGAAACAGCCACAGCTTTGATGCGGAACAGCTGTCCCGACGGAAGTTCTCATCAGGGGACACAAGACACTCCTGTGACGCAAGGCGTTTTGGACTGTAGATGCGGTTTGAGAGTTGGTGCCGGTGACACATCCAGCGTTTGACTTGAGACTTTGCTTGTGTGCTCTGCCATAGAACAGACTAACCTTCATGTTCTGGGTTGGATTCGTTTGGGTGACAACAGATACAAGGGGAACAATACGATTACAGGCGACTTTGCGAAGTACAAACCTGAGAAAGGCAAGCGCGCATTCATGTACAGGATTCATTTTCTACAACAAACTCTGCTTCAAACAATGACTTCAAATCCGTGTATCCAATTTGGCGCCTTGTTGTCAGTCTGCACGCATCGTCTCCCAGAAATCTCCCTCGTTAACGTCCAATCAACTCACGGAGCGCTGTGCGTGCGTTTCCAGTTTCTGCTTCCACATATCTCCCTCCTGTCCGACTCCATTGTTGTTCTTATCTCTACCACTAAGATTTTCATGAAGGTTATAAATTTGTTGTGATCCTGAGAACCAGCTCGTGCCTTGACAGTCCCAAAGCGCTGAGACAAAGAAACTGGAGTTCAACTTGGTTTCTGTGATGATTTTATTGTGGAGCTCTCAGTTGTTTGAGAAACCAGAATGCAAGCGACCGAAACACAGAGACTGAAATACAGTGACCAAAACACAGCGACCAAACCACATTGATCAAAACGCAAATAAGTGGATGCATAAATTATCAATTTCCATAATGTACCCTGATCTACCCAAATTACAACTTGTCACCAAATTGCACATAAATCTTGCCAAAATCTTTGCCAAATATCTATTTTGAATACTTTCCTAAAACTCCAGAGTTGAACCTAAACTTTAGCCCCACTTGAAAACCAGGTACAACTTTTTCAAAAATGAAAAAGCAAATGACACCAGTCCAACACTGAATCAATATACTACATTTCATCAGTATACATCCTTCATCAGATTTATACTTTCTGAGATATTGCCTATTTTGTACAGTGAAGTCCAAAGTGGCCCCAAAAATTTGAACTTCTTCCCTTCAAAAACCTGAAAATTCAAACTTGTTAAATTCCTTACTCCCACATTATCCTTGGCCCATACAAATTCAAAAAGACTCAAAAGATCCTTATTTAAAAGTTATCTTCACCATAAAACTGCTGTACACATGAGTACTTTTGGTGGATGCTACTGTAGGTGATTAGTTTCAGTCGCCCAGTTTCAGTTGCTCAAAATTGAGCTCCCTTCAACAGCGCAACCTCTTCAAATCACCTGAAAATGGTGTGGTCGACAGGTCAAGCAGCCACAACTGGTCTGTTGGGAAAATATGTCACTTTTATGTGGCAGTCAAACTGGTTTCTCTTTTCATTCTCATTGCAGGGATGAAATATTGTCAGTACTCCTGGTAGGTCGGAGCGTTCATGTTTGTTTCCGGGAAACATAAAGAAACGTTCAATGAAGTGACAACAATGCTAAAGTTGATTGGCAAACGGAGTCATTTGCGAATATTCCCAGGACAAAGACGAAGAAGCAGCCTGCCCTCGCAAAAGAGACGCGTTTTGTTCATGCCTGGAGCTGAGATTCCTGAGGCTTTGTGGGGATGAGCTCCTGCTTGTTTTCCTGGTCTTCCAACCTCTTTCTCAGGAAGAAAGGGTTCTGCTACTGAGAACATGAAAAATGTTCACACTCACCAACAATAGGATATAGATAGCAAGCCCAAGCACACCTCTGCATATTCGTCATTCCTTTTGAACTTTTTTCGTTCTTTCTCAGGTGAATTCTGTCGAAGATAGCGTGGATGTCTGGTTGATACTGTGCTTTATGCGTTGTTTCTCTTGTGATGAGTGAAGAAGACTCATAGATCTGCCCTCGCTCGGGAGTCCCAGGTGAGAGACGACGAACCTCAGGTTGCCCAAGTTCAACCTGTTTCGTGTTGTTGTTCCGGCGGCATTGCTCCTTGGAGAAAACACATTGAAACGTACGTGGAGCTGCGTGGTGGTTCTTCAGACACAGTCAAGATGCAACGACACCAATCAAACCAAGAAAATGAAGTTGAGAAACCTCTTTTCACGCCTCTTGAATTCTGCTTCAGGGTCGCGAACATTTGTTTTCGGCTTTGTCGGGGTCCTGTGGAGGATGTCCACGCAGACACTTTCGTTGAAACAATTGTTTACGAGCACAGGGTCGAAGTGGCGGAAATATCCTCATGTAGAGGGGGAGAATTGTCAGGTCGTGCTTGCTGGCGAAAGAAGGAAGCACAACGGTTTGTTCTCACAGCCAAAGAGATGCAAACGGATGTCCATATCCGGCCTTTTCTTCAAAAAGTAACCAAAAACACACAAGCACAACTTCAGACTCACTGTCCCCTTCAAGCACTCCAATTCCACAGGCTTGCATGCCGCAAAGCGAGGGACCAGAGAGAGGAGGGAGAAAGCCATTTGGAGATGATATGAAAGCTCAGCGGCGATGTATTGCTGTCATTGAGGCAAATCATTTGTCCTTTTTGAGCCCGACAGAAAGGATAAGTGGATAAGGGAGCTTAGTCTCGCTATCATGTATATTGCACACTGTCAAACACCAAACGACTTTCCTGTGAGACTTAAAATCTTGCCTGAATTTGAAACAAGCCATGATAGATTTCAATGACTCCCTACAGTCTCCCATTGTTATCGATATTGTTTTCTTGCTACAGATGAACGATTCCGTGACATGATTTTGGAGAATCCAGTGTCTTGTTTGGCTTCACACACTGCACGAACAATGAGTCGCACAAATCGCAAAAAATTTTCAACCAACAACAGACGAGACTTCAAGGCCGTGCCCATATTTTTTCTCCTGCTTGAGGGGAAACATTTAAGTTTCAAAGAAAATCTGTTTGTTTTGGCCTTTCACCACAGAAATCCTCCTCGCACACAAAACTTTGAGAGTGTTTTTGAGAATGGAGGAAAAAGAGGAGAAGGAGGAAGAGGATTTAATGTTTTGCGGGCGTCACAGATCAGCTCGATAAATCACGACCAAATACTCTCTCAGATTATGACGTTACACTCTCAGAAAGTTGAATATCCGACCACCATCGTGCACACTGCAAGCCTTTTGAACAACTCTGAACGAACAAAATTTACGTTGTGGTTCTCGCTTCCACGGACACAATCAAAATTTGTGCGAATGTTCTGCCAAATCGCTGTCTGTTCCACAAACAACACAAAGAAAATTCCCTTTGGTGTATCAGATAGATTTGGGTTCGCACAGGTAACTTTCATCGTTCTTTGAAGAGGGAACCCACAGTGAGACCTGATTAATGTCGGTCCAGAGGGACATCACATGGGACACAGATGGCAGCAAGTTGGAAGAACTATCGGAAAAACATGGCATCAAGTAAAGTTAGAAAATGGTCAGAGAATCTCCGCAGTCTGACACAACTTGGTGGAGAGAACAGAACGAGGAAGCGACAGACGACAGCAGCAAAATCAGTGTTTGGTCAGTGAAGGGGCAAAATCAACCAGCTTTGATCATTTGAGGTTGGGGTGTGTGAAAGCAATGTGCATCTGGTGGCGTGAAACTGAGGGGGCGGCCAGTATTTTTCTTTTCCTGAGGTCAGACAGGGATCTAATGCTCGCCCTTGAGTCCGCCCAGAACATTCATACTGAAAAGCACACTTACCACACTGACACATTCACAGGGTCCACGAAAGGCCGGGTACATCATCAGATGTGTGCAACTCTTTTTGTGCCTGGGCACAGAACTTTGTTGTGCAATCCACGCCACAGGACTTCAACCTGCAGGCAGAGATGCAAGGCAAGACACCAATGAATGTGACCTTTTTGCAGATATAATCGGAGCACCTTGTTCACACAACATTTCAGGCACCCAGACCAAAGCATCTCAACCAGAATCTGCTTTACAGTGTGCAGGGGTCCACAAACTGCACTTAATTCTATTAATATCTAGGTGGCTGCCCCATTAGAAGCCCTGATTAATTGTCATCATGGTATCCCTTGACAACCCGGTGTTGCTACAATCTCACCAGATTGCATTGCAGTACACCATGGAGATTAAACAGACAACGAAGGCTCAGATTGATGCTGAATATTAAATTTAAATATCCGGTGTGCTGGCGAATGAGGGAACAATGGTGCTGAGTCAGGTTCTTGTCTTCACTCAAAAAGGGAACGTTTTTTCTCCAAAACGCAATTCAAGATCAAGCTTTGAGACAAAAGAAGGGAAAGATGGGCACTGGGTGCCATGAACGCCTGTTGTTGTGAGTTGAAAGAAAACAGTTGCACGTCTTGAGCAAAAGACAATTCAAGGATTGGCATCAGTGAAGAACATCCCGAACATGTGCCAACGTCCCTGGTTCAATTTTCACATGTTGTGAGCAGCAATGAAGCTACGCATGTGAACTAAAGTAGATTGATGGTCTACTGATGGAAACATCTTTTTCGCAGCCATCCATCCATCCGTCGAGCATCTGATTTTCCGGGGAATAGAAACACCTACTTTGGCGACCACAGCCATTCACTGCGCCTTTTCTGTCTGGGACGTCGTGGTCATTGAGCGGTATGCGGAGCATCTTGTGTTGAAGCTTTCATGTGCAGATAGTTCCCCTTGTGAAATTGAAACAGCTTCACTCCTTCGCTCAGAACTTGTCACACAGCAAGGTGTCAAAGTTCCCTCGCGTGGTTCCAGTATTGCTCACGTCTTTGAGTCTTTGACGGCAAAAGAAAGCCATTCCACATTTACGGCTGAATATGCTTTTTTCTGCACGTGCTCCGTGATCAATGCTTATAAAAGTTCACTTGAATTAAGAATGTTGGATCTGCTGGGCCAATGTCAGGGTGGATCCTTTCTAAACCGCAGGAAGAAAGCACGGGACAACGCAAGACTCATCAGATTGTTGTTGAGAAGAGAAAGGCATGCAGTGCTCGTGTGCGATGCGTGGAAGATTTCTGTATCGGGTCTTTTTGGTCACTTTGACTGCACCAAATATGCCGTACAAGTTTTCCTCTGCGCGGTTGTTCTTAATTTTGCTCAGCTTTCTGTGACAATACTTGCTGCAGTGAAAATGCTGTTGCAACTGGCTTTGACGATCTGTCAAAAATGGCAAACGCACGCTTGCACGCACGCGCGCTGAAGTTGCGCGCGCACACACACACACACACACACACACACACTCTCTCTCTCTCTCTCTCTCTCTCTCTCTCTCTCTCAAGTGTTGATGTCGTGGAAAATAAATGCGTTTTTTCACCTTATTTACGTACATAAATCATACTCAAGTCTGTGGAACCGCTGTAGCAAAAAGAATTCTTCAAAGTTTCCACCATGAGTGGCAATCAAACCTTTTCAGTTCACCTCAGTTCTGTGGTTGGAGGTCAGTTCCTTCTTCCAGTATTCAGTCTCCTGCCGTTTCTGTCAGCATTGCCTGATGCTAGCTATAGTCACTGGAAGAACCACTGAGTTCCAGCTGCCTGTATGTTTGGGCCTTCGTCCAAGGCCAAGTGGCAGAAAACTGAGAGTCTCCGTGTTCCTTGAAAGTGTGGGACAGACAATTCTTTCAGTTCAGACTTGTTCTCTCTGGAGACTCATTGTGTCACTACAACGAGGAACACGAACAAGTGCAAACGACCAGCCCTTGGAGCAGTTTGCATGGGGCTGCCAATTTGCACTTGAGACGTCTCACTGAATTCACTCGCACATGTGTATGTGAGGAGACCCTGCACCTTGCCAAACCTGAGTTGTGTCAATTGAAACTGTTTTCCTGCGCGTTGCTCCACGGGTTTGTGTGTCTTGGTGTGCAGTGTCACGCAGGCGGAGCTGTTTTCATTTGGCTTTTCAGGCGGTAAGTTACAACTCCGCTTAATTTTAATTAGACTTAACGAGTATTTATGGAGTCTGTGTCGGGATAAGCTTTTGCTGCAGTTCGTCTGAAGCCTCTTGCGTTGGGTGAAGAATGTGGTAGAACTTCTTTTCATGAAACCCAAGTTGCCTCCTAAAACTTGGAAACAAGTCTCCTTCCTAGCTCTGTGACAATCTTGCAACTGAGGGGTCCAACTTCCTGAAGACTCTGGCCTTCATATTTCCTGTGTTTCTGTTTGCAGGCGATGACATCGCGAACGCGGGACACATTCCGCAGGCGAGCGGCGACTATGTGGCGCAGCGCTGCTGGAACTTCACGCTGGGCGACTGGCGGCGACACGAATTCTACAGCCCCAACTACCCCGACGTCTATTCCAATAGCACCGAATGTATCCAGCTCCTGAAAGGTATCTGAGTGACTCAATAATGGCTTGGGACACACCTTCATTCACAATAAAGAGTATGGTGGATGGACTATAGAACTTGGTTCACATGCGAAGGGGCATGAATGCTTGACTCACGTAAAATTTCAAACCCAGAGAACTCGTTTGTCTGACACCCCATCTCAGTTCCAACTCCTACATTTGATGCTCCATTCCAACCACGAACCAAGCGAGGAATTTGATGATGTGGCAACGGCTGTGATTCCCACAAGAACAATCCAGATCTGCATGTGAAGGTCCCACAAGGAAAACTACCCCAACTCTATCATATTTCATGCATAAATCTACGGCTTTATTAGTATTAGGCAGCTCAACGGCATCAGCCATCAAATGCCCAATCTGTATTCATGTAGTCGGTGACCCGCGCCCCGTGTAACAAAGTGATGGGCTCGTCTCAATCATGGCCGACTGTAAAATTGTCATCCACAACATTACAAAGCGAGAAGAGCGGGACAATTGTGAACTTTCGGGTCCGAGTGTGAAGAAAGTGGATTTGCTTTCTTCATCTTTGGGGGATGTGAAGAGGACGCAAAGTGCGTTGGTAATGATGACAATTGAATGAGAATTACAGAAATGAAAGCAATCATCATTGGCCTGGCGTTTGTCCAACGTTGATATCACTACGTGTTGCAAAACTCGCAGCGATTGTGTCACACAATGCAAAGATTATTTCGAGCCGGATCTGACTTTCCCCGGTGAAATTTGAGCTCTGTGCCCCTTTCCATTGCGTAGCATCTCACACACGTTTGTTTTCTGAAGATTGATTGAATAGATAGATCCCTCTGAGATCACTCCACTGACCAATACTACACACACGCACACACACACACACACACGCACCTGTTTCCCGCGACACGTGCTGCAGCGCCTCGAGGCTTCCGGATTCGGCTCGACTTCCGGGACGAGTTTCACATCGAGAAGACGGACGGCTGCAAGTACGACTTCCTCGAGCTGCGCGACGGACCTTTCGGTTATTCACCGCTGCTGGGTCAGTACTCACTCACTGCAGGTGTTCGTAAGGTTTTATGTCTCAATAAAGCCTGTGTTGAGGAGGAGCAGGAGATGGTTCTCTTGACCTCGGCGGCCCAAGCCCAAGCTCCGCGCAACACCCCGAAAAGACATCCTGAATGTGTGGCTGTCAGACGCAAACACTGTGCAAGATAGCACCCTCTGTACGTGTGTAATGTCTCATTCAGGGTAGCCGTTTGGGAATCAGTCAGCCTGCCCACTAAAGGATGAATAGTTTTTTTTTCTTTCTCTACACTCATCAGCAGATTTCTCTGTCTGTCTGTCTGTCTGTGGCTCTCACACGCATACTTACACACGCACAATTGAAAGCAGGTTGCTCTGTGTTTCAGGTCGGTATTGCGGCCAGGCGTACCCCCCGCTCATCCTTTCCTCGTCGCGATACCTGTGGATCCGCTTCAAATCGGACGAAACCATCGAGTACAAGGGCTTCAGAGCCGTGTACGATTTCTACAAGCCCGACCCCGAAGGTGAGTACAGAGAACGCACCCACAGATCGGATAGCGTTGTTGAAAGCCCGCGTGAGATTTCGATCAGGGACTTTGGATGGATGCACGTACACTCAACGAGGACAATCACGTTTGATCAGCCAGACCATCTTGCACTCCATGGAACTTGAGATCGGCTTCGCTTGAGCGTGTTCCAACAACATAAAACCCGAAGAGCTCTTGAGTTCACACTGCTCGTTTGCACTGCTGTATCATCTTTGAATGGTTTGTGCTGAACAACAACCACATCAAAATGCCGTCCTGTTTTACTTTTCAGAACGAAAAAGAACAAGGAACTACACACGTAAGTTGGTTTCGTGCACCTTTGTGGTCTGCTAATTTTCTGCCTCTCTGACAAGCCAACGATACATTTGCGGGGAAGGGCAAAATTTTGTAGCAGAGAGTACAGAACACACCCTTCAGGTTTCCAGATGAAGCTTCCTTCAACACCGGGCAACTGTTGGCCCCAAATATGTTTCTGGTGCAAGTCTGTTGTGGTGTTCGGTTGGGCTTCGGTTCCTCACGGTCCAGTTTTACCCCGCTTCCTCAGTGCAAACTGCATCCTTGGAGGTGAGTCCACGGGGAGGCGGGTTCAAACGCAGTCACATGTGGGCACAACTCAAAATTCTTTCTGCAAGACCCGGACGGAGTTTGAAATGCTGTGATGAATGGACTGCAAAACACTCACTGACATCAATGCTATCTTTTGTGTCTCCGATGTCTTTTCCCTCCAGCTTTCACACTTTCAATCCTTTTAAGTCCCGCCTCAAAAAGTTGATGATAACAGATGTGACATTTTCAATTTTCATCTTAATGCGTACCAAAGGCTTCAATTTTGATGATGATGAAGGTACAACAAGAGCTTGAACACTTTCAGTTGGCAGCCTGCAATTTCTCTGCGTTATTTCGTTTTTACCCTACAGTAGTTTTCTCTTTTCTTTGATGTGCACAGTGTGTGAATTCATTTGTTTCCACGTTAGAAGTTGTGTGGCTTCGTTTGTAATTGTGTCAAATCCATTAAATTCTCCTCTTCATTTGTGAAGGGAACTTATTTGAAATTTGCTCACATGGTAAGAGATGTGCTCATCTTCTACTGGCACTTTTGCATCGAATTTTTTCAAAGTGCAGGTGAAACGAAATAGCTGCTTTCCGCTTCTCTTCTCAAAAAGCCACGGATGTTTCCTCAGAACAAAAGACAATGAATTTCTGCAGAAAGATACAAACATGATTCTTTCGTTGTTGCTGCCACCGACCATGACGTCCGAGCTCACGTATCACGCCGGTGCGCCGGCCGCCTCACGTTGCAGTGTGTCGGGTCGACGTGGACGTGTCACGCTCGGAGAGCCCAGTCTCGACTGACGATATTCCGCCCGGGTTCAGAGAGCGCGCCAACCTGACGGGAGAGGCGCTCGACTGCACCTGGGTCGCGTACGCGCAGCGCGGACAGCGGGTCAGTTCCTGCAGAAGGCGTGGGGGAACTCATTCACACACACACACACACACACACACACTCACAGACACACACACACAGACACACACAGATACACACACACACACTCACAGACACACACACAGACACACACAGATACACACACACACACACACACACACACACACACACACACACAGAACGCTTGATTCAAAGGCCTCGACATCAGAGGTGACTCGACAGATTCAGTCTCGGTCCCTTTCCTTGGACACACATCTTTTTTGCCAGTCTCAGAGCATGACACCTGCAGCGATCCGAATCTGTTTGCAGGTGTACCTGGCGTTTCAGTCATACGAGATGACGCACCCTCAAAGCTGTGACGATGCCTTCGTCGAGGTGTACGACCGCACGACAGCAATGAGTGACAAACAGAAGAAGTACTGTGGAAACGAGGCGAAGCACTTCAAGTCGTCGTCGAACCATTTCTACGTGCACCTACACAGTGCCAACCCATTTCAGAACCCGCAGTTCAACGCTATCTTCACCATATTCACTGAAGGTAATTGGAGGGTTGGAGAGAAGGGGAGGGGAGGTTGGGTCAGCTAAATTCCAGGACTGGACTAAAGCCCAGAAAGTTTTTGCTATCAACAAGAAGAGGTCCCTCACCGATTCGACTCTGTCCGAAACCGTACCCATGATTCGGCTGGTGGACAAACGAGGGTAGGGCTCTTTCCTGATGACTGGACGAGACACTTGATGCCACACGAACACTTTTTTTTCTGAAACAAGAACAAGTCACAGTCTACCTTGCTTTGACGGGATGAAGTTCCGCTGTTTTGATCGTCTAGAACGTTACGTTTTCCAACTTCGGGTTCCTTGAAGTTTACCGCGAGAACAAACAGAAGTGGATGCAACACATGTTGAGTTTCACGCATGTCTGCTTCTGCACTCCGTGTAGGTCCGTGCGACAAGAGCGTGTCGTACGACTGCGGAGACAACACGTGCATCGACAAGTCGCTCGAGTGCAACGGCAACTTCAACTGCAACTTCGAGTTCGACGAAATGGATTGTGATGACGCCTCTACACAAGAGAGTAAGTCACCAAAATATTCAACGACTGAGAAAGGAACACTCATGCAGAAGGGGGCAGGACACGCTTATTCAAAAGAACATGTTAAAAATGTGAAAATGTCAGTCTTCTGACCAAAGGGAAACAGGAAGAGTGACACATCGCGTGTTTATCGCAACACCGTAGGACGTGTTCGACTACGAACGTTCAGGGGACTGGATGCATGGACAGCCAAGGCTGGAGAGCGATGTGCCACATCAAGTTCATGTATGAAGTGTAAAAAGACATGAAGAACATCAAAGCCCCGGTTGTTGGACAGGAAACAGGATCATTTCATGTTTCTCAGCTTTTATTGCTGTCTTACGAGGTAAGTTCAACAATGTTTGGCCAGACATGATGATCGAAAGCCGTCCTGTTTCAGTGCATGTGGGTCTTGCGCGACTCAGTTGGTGCCACTGGCATCTCTGCGAGGAAGGTACCAATGCACTTGTCGACTGGATTCCTTGCTGGTTGCTCA
>JAAUXT010082184.1_pt1 | contig 18280 bp, 15 predicted proteins | sample 7278171 | NCBI WGS metagenome assembly JAAUXT01 (sample SAMN14350112, study PRJNA611818) | marine sediment metagenome | isolation source: surface marine sediment (1.8m) | place: French Polynesia: Moorea | collected 2018-08
AGCTCACCTCAACTGTACTCCTTCAAAGGTGAATTGCTCACCCATCTCCTGACCCAGAAACACATTTGAGGTACCAAAACAAAGGTGACACATTAGGGATCAAGATCCAATCATCGTATCGCCATTTGTGATCATTGTCTCCTTCACAAACGCAAAAGAAGGAAATATAAATTCCAAACCTCGTATGCTGCAGAAGTTCAGATTTGAAGGAAAAGTTTGACAAAAATCACAGTGTATTGTGTACGTATAGAAACATGGCAGCACAACAAACAACAAACTTTTGACTCAAATCTTTGCACAATGCAACGAAACAACAATGACATTTGACTGGATCTGGTGGAATAAGCACGGCGCAACAAAACAAGTGAAACTTCCGACAAACAAATTTTGAACCTCGTTTCGATTGAGCGCGTCCGCACCGACGTCGTCATAGTCAGGAACAGACGGGTTCGCGATCTGCGTTTGCTGCGTTCAACGAAAATGCGGACTCAACACTGAGTTCGAAACAAAGAGAAACCGACAGATGCAGCATTCGTTCTTTTGGTCCCCTTTCAGCTGGCCCTCAGTGTCTCTGTCCTTTTCACTTGTGCTTTGGTGAAACCGTGTGTTCAATTCAACGCCTTTTCCCGTTTGCGGTTCTGGACATCCATTACGTATCCCTCTGGTTCACATCCAGACCGATGCGCATCCAGACGTGTTTGTGTGCAACCACACCCAGGACGTAGGTCACACACACATACATACATACACCCACACACACACACACACTCTCTCTCTCTCTCTCTCTCTCTCTCTCTCTCTCTCTCTCTCGTACAACTCTTTGACCCACACCAGAGTGCATACAAAGGTTTTGGCTTCCACTCCTTTTGGATCGTGACGAAACTCTTTGAAGTAAGTACCCTGGATCCGGCGCTGCCGGGAGTGTTGCTACGCGACGCGACGCTGCCGTTGCGGACGCTGGCGCCGTCGGGCTCTGCTGCGTCGTCCCCCTCGTGCAGACACGCCACCTCGCAGTCCAGGTCGTCGTCATCATCGTCGTCGTCGTTGTCCTACAGTGAAGACCGAAGCTGGTGCAAGAGACAGAAGTACCCAGACGCTCGCGTTCCCGTGTGCGCGTTTTGTCCTGCACACACACACACACACACACACACACACACGTTCAATTTATGGTCCCATGCACGGTGGAAATCTGTTCAGGTAATTCCTGTCGTTCTGTTCAGGTTCCTACCTCGTCGCTGACCATGTCATCGATCACTTCAATGGATTTTCGTTGCCTGGACTCGGCGGACCTCATCCTCCGAGTCACCTCGTAGTCGATGTCGTTGTAGTCGTGGTCCTTGTGCTTCCACGTCTCCTTGAGTCGAATGTGGAAGTGAATCTCCTTGCAGCGGTGCGTCTCGATGAAGGGAAAATCCAACTGCAGAAGCAATGCAAATGTATTTCTTTTGTGACTCCCGAAAGTATAGAAACATTCACGTGCAGTTGCTTTCGAAGCCTGAAGTACACAATTCGTTAAGCCCGAGACGAAATGCCAAGAAGTCCACAAGGACTGAATGAGTTTGAGGTCAACAAGTTGCATGTGTTATGCTGATGAAACCTCACCTGGTTCTTCTTGTTGCCGTGTCTCTTGAGGTACCTGACGAACTCGTGGCGGTCGGTGCTCTTGACGAGGATCAGGTCGATGCAGCCGTCGTTGAGGTGGGTGAACATGCTCATGCCGAGCGGGGCCAGGTCCGAGTGGCCCGTCATACTCATCAGAGACAAACTGATGTACTCGCCTTTCACCGTGCGGGTCGGCTTCTCATTGGACAAATCTGAAGACAGAGGATCAAATCAAGAGGGTCGACGTCATTGGAGCCCAGGCTCCAGGTCTTCTGCAAATTTGAATATCAGGGTGTTTTGTACCTATTATCATGCTGCTGGTGGTGGATTGGTTGAGCGGATCTATGGTCTCCACCACGTCGCTGTAGGTACTGCTCCGACTCTCGTTCAGAGGATCCATCGCACAGACATCACAGCTGCAACGGAAAACTTTCAAACTGTGTCTTTTCCATTTCACGAGTCTTTGGAAAGCTTCGTGCAGGGAAGCTTGGGAACCACGAGTGCATGACCTCCCTTTCCACAAAAGTTCCCTTCTGCTGGTGTCGTCTTCTCAACGCATCTTTAACATTGCTCTGGAGGATACTTGGCTGTGTTGAAGTGTGTTCACCTTCTGTGACACGGGTTGCCATCGTCCGGCTGTCCGAACATCCCACCTGCCGGAATATACTTGATGTCGCACTCGTAAGCTCTGCAACAAGCAAGCCAACTGCTGATTCAAGTGCGTTGTCAATCCTTTCTCAGACACGCAACATGACGGTGGAACAACTTCAGTAACTTCATGACACGGACAGAAACATACAAGTTCGACAATAACCTGAATTTCTTGGTGGTTAATGACTTCATGAAAGCTGCTTCAAGTTTCTTGTCCCCGAGAAGGCTGTAGCGAGTCAACAACTTCAAAACGGTCCCGAAAAAGCCATAATGGCAGTTGAAGGCCCACTGTAAAAACTTGTCTTGGTGGAAGATTGAACACACGTTGACTGAAATTTTGTGACCTGCAAGGAAAATGACAACACATGTGTTTTGGAGTCGTGTGGGAAAAGTTTCTTATCTTTCGACGTTGCAATGGTCTTGGAGGTCCTCAAGTCCCAACCCTTGCTTTTTGTTCACGAGGCACAAGACTGCTCTTCAGAAAAATGAGGATTTTGTTCCTCGATACAATCAGCTGTTGAGACACACTGGCTTTTGTTTCGGCCGTGATCGAGATGCGAGAGGCTCACGATCCTATTGCCTCTCACCTAGAATGACATGGATCGCTGCTGTGACGGGATCATCCGTCCCGTGTATTGAATGAGCTATCTGGTTCGTCGTGCCTGCAAAAGATCAAGATCAGCATTTGGTCGATTCTACATTCGGTTACAATGGAAGTTCTGCTTCAGTGACGGGTGAGATCGCCCAATTCGTTGATCTCGTACAACATCTTCACGTGCAAAACAGTCACGACAACGACTCGCCAAAATCGATTATTTCCTTGGATTCACTGGCAGATCACGCAAACTAATACTTCCGTATTCATAAGAATACATAATCATCACAGCAGCAACGTTTGTCATACTCTCGAAAGTTTCAAGGGCATAGCCTGTTCGATTACGCTCGTTTGTTTTCCTGGAGATTGCTTGAAATTGCTCATTGAGAAGTTTTTCAATGAACCCACACGACGTTCGCAAAGTTTACGAGAACATCTCCTGCTGTGGAGTCATTCATGCACATTGCAGGAAAAGAACGACACAAAGTTGAGGGTGGGAAATCTGGAATTGTTATAAGAGTAACACTTTTGCCACTCAGAATCGGCTCCGGGATTTCATGTGCACGAAAAAGACCATTTTCTGCTTCCCTGAGCTGCTTCTGCATTGGCATGTCCACAAACACACCTGCTGTTGCCACAACAACTCCACTTCCAATTTGTCAAGAGCGTGCAAGGTTTGGAGAAATCTGCTTCACATCTACTGCTTCTGCTCTGTCTTGTTTGAGTTTTGGTTTTTGCGTGCATTCCCTCTTGTTGCCTTGTTTCTGCGTGAATTTCAAATGGTTGTCTTGTTTTGGTTTTTCGACGATGTCAGCAACTGACCGTCTGAATGAAGCATTGATTCCATTGATCGCCATGTCACAAGCACAAATTGACGTGAGTTTTTTGCAGCAATAGGAAATGTATTTTGTGCTCTGATGACAGTCTCTGTTTGTAGAGATCTGTCAGAGCGTTCAGCATTGGATTGGTGTCACTTTGTCAAACTGTTGCTGAGCAAACCACCATTTTCCCACCGTACACCATGTCACTTTTGTGCTTACATTTACACCCTGTAACAACCCGGCCCTCGACCCCTTCACCCCGACCCAGCAACTCGGCTTGCGTCCTGCAAATCCGGCCCATGCATGGAGCACAACCCCCTCCGCTCTTTCCTCTCACGTCCCAAGCGGTTCCAGGGGCCTCCACCCGTCTCGGTACACTCTCCCTGCACCCCGTCAAGTGAAGCGACATGCATACATAAACTCAAACACCCATGCACGCAAGTAAACTCGAACCTGATTCGACACTGACTCGAACGCACAAAAAGCCTCCAAGACCAACAGCACTTGTAATTGTGTCTCGACCCTTTTGAATCACGTTCCTGCTCAGACAATAGTTCAAGACAACTCACCGAGAGGAATGATACCGACTGGAAGACGTGACTTGTGAGGAGAAACACCGGTTCTCATTTCGATTCCGTCCACCTCCTGAATCCTGTTGAGCAGCCCGTTGACGACCCGACTCGCCGTGCCGTCCCCACCGACGCAAACCACACCGTCGTACTCGTTCAGGTCAAAGTGACAAAACTCCATCCGGATGTGCTCGTTGTGGGCTATTTCTGTAATTTTTGAATCAGACACAAATTTGTTTTGTTGAATCTGCATATTCATTGCAATGCCAGACTGCAGCAAAAAATGAGAAAATGTGCAACGTGTACCAAGGCAATCTGCCTCAATCCCCGCTGCTTCAAACAGTGGTCGGATCTTGTGAGAATAAGTTGATTTGGCAGCCTTTTTTCCAGCGTGAGGCTGAAGAAATACTTTGATGCGCTTTGGTCTCGATTTCAAATCTGGAAAAATAGAAGGACGACATTCTGGCACGACAAGCCGTTTTCCATTGACGAATTGACTCGATGTTTCAGTACAAGGGCGTTTGACATTCTGCTGATGAAGTCACCAACAAACAGAAACCAGTTTCGAGAAGCAAAAACTTGCAGAATGGAATGGAGAAGAGAACTTAAACGAATGGAGTTGTGGATCGGGAACCTGAAGGTGTCACACTGACACGGAATAGGTGAAACAGCGAACTTGCGATGACAATGGGTGGAAAGAAAACAATCATTGTCCTCAAATAAAAATTGTTTTGCAACTCACTGGCAATTGTTTCCTGAATTCTGTTTCCCCACTGCACACAAATGTCTTCACTTGGGTGGTTGAAAGTGAGGGTTCTTTCTTTGAGCCTTCAACAGAAAGGATGGGTTTGTCTTTCACACGGTTTGTTTTCTTCAAAATTTTCGTGTTTGTCTTCTGTTTGCAGTTTTCTCATGACGTGGTCCATTTTTACCTGTTCCAATCCTTTCTTTCGTACGTGTACAGGAGAAAGGCTTGGACAAGCCCTTCTGGTTTCCTGGAACCGTCTCGTTTCTTTCTTTTGAACGTGATGCCAATGATATCCTGAAAACATCCAAGGGGGCAAACACTGGCATGAAAGGAACCTGCAAGTAAGTGGCGTTGCCCAAATCCAGTCCCTGCCCAGCCAACGCTTTTGTCACGCAATCCAAACGTGTCCAAACTTCACCTTTCATCGCAAGTTTCAGAGGCATTGCTCCGATCCATTCTCTGTCGGAGAAAGCCGTTTTACTGTCTCACCGACAAGGCCACTGCAAATTCGTCTGTGGATGGCGAACACACTGGATAGCACGTAGAGGTGGGAGGATGAGACCTCTTTTGTTGTGAGGGACCCGGTGGTTTTGCACACAAGCATTCACAACGATGACAACCCATTCTCAAAGAACGATCTTTCTGTGTGACTCTCTCGCTTCTGGTTCAATATTGTTCGCCTGAAATCTTCTTCACTACACAATCAGAAAACGACTTCGGGATCCTGAGGTGCCCATAACCCGAGGACGGACACCAAACTGCAGTCAAAGACTGTCAGCTCACTTCCTGTCAACACTCACCTCAAAATACACACAGCAGTCATCTTCAGGGTTCGAGAATTTTGGACCTGAATCCTTGTGCAAAGACAGACTGCTCAGTCTCCTGATAAGGCTTCCTGACCGCCGCCTCTTCACTGAAATTTGTTGAGGCCATACAGAGAACAGATTACGAAAACGTGTACGAGGTGGTTTCCACAGCTGGGGTGCGCTGCATGTTGTTGTATCATGCCAATTTGAACCCGGTCGATCTAGTTTGAGATCTAGATCAGTGCCACTTCCGACTACAAATGCTGGGGTCACTACTCTGTGCAAATGGCAAGTCAGCAGATCTTCAAAATTGATGTCCTTTTGGGGACAACCTGGTGTGCGATCGCAATGACACGTGTGAGGGAGGTCGACATCCGTTTCCTGCAGCGGATCAACTTGTTCTTTTGCTACAAACTTGGATGGAGTCATGTGGACGCGCGCGCAGCACTGCAAGTGGTTTATGGGCAAGACATCCTTTGCCCATCCAGAACCAGAAGATGGTATCAAGCCTTCAGATCCGGATGCACAACCCTGGTGGATTTGCAGAGAGCTCATCGACGGAAGACCGGATGCACCCCTGCGAACATCCAAGCAGTCAAAGCCATGGTGGATGCTGATAAGTCGATCTCCTTTGCTGCCATCATGAAACAGACTGGATTCAAACAGACCACTGTCCACAGGATCATAAGGAAGGACTTGCAGCTGACACTGCGCAGTGCCAAGTTGGTTCCTGCTTTCCTCACACCCAGACACATTGTTCAAAGATTTGAGCATGCCCGCAAGATGCTGACTGCAAGTAACAGGAGCCCCTCTGTGTTGAAGAAGTTGGTTACCATGGACGAATCTTGGTGCTATCAATACGATCCGGAAACAAAGCGACAGGCTTCCCAGTGGTTGGCAGCAGGGGAACAATGCCCATCTCACCCCCGGAGGAATATTTCAGTGAAAAAAGTTATGCTTGTTGCATTCTTTGACTATCTTGGAATGGTGCATTTTGAGTTCATCCGCGGAGGTACTGTCGACACAGCAACATTCATCCAGATCTTAGGCAGATTCAAGCAAGCTCTCAGGACCAAGAGACCCCAGAAAATCTGGTATTTATATATGGACAATGCGCCCACCCATGGTTCCAAGGATACCCAACTGCATCTGCTGATGACTGGTCAAAGAGTGATTGAGCATCCGCCACTGTCTCCGGACTTATCACCTTGTGATTTCTGGTTATTCAGCCAGATCAAGTCTCCTCTCAGAGGAACCCAGTTCCAGTCTTTGGACGCTCTGGAGAGGGCTGTGACTGCAGAAATAGGGAACATTCCTGCAGGGGACTACCGCCATGCAATGCTCACAAGTTGGCCCATGCGCTGGGCAAGGTGTGTCAATGCCAATGGTGGATACTTTGAGGGATTGCAATAAAGACTCCTGTTTTGACAAGGTTGTCTGTTTACAAACAGTCTCTGTTTTGGTCCGTACACAGACAATAGATTGCCCCCTGCATACTGATAGAACAGGGTTAAATGCCTTACGCAATTGCGCAGTGCGTAAATTGATACAACATGCAGCGCGCCCCAGCTGTGGAAACCACCTCGTAGCATTTCCCTTGGACGTGTGACCTTCTTCTTCGAAGCACTGTTTGTTCAGTTGACACATTTGGAAATCTAACGGGCCACCGTCAAGAAACAGAGGAAGGAAAATGAAACTCACCTTTGGCTTTAGCACCTGAGCTCCCAACAGGCACCCAAGAAATCTTGGATCCTTCCAGCGTAACATCGTAGCTTTTTCCATCAATGTCGAAGATAGCAGCCAACTTTTCGTCGCCGGATTTGCCCGCGGGCGATGACGTTCCAGGTTCACTGAAAGACGCTCGGGCTTTGTTGAGTTTTGGCTTCGTGGATCCACCAGAATCATTATGTTTGCTGGTTCCGCTGAAGGATTTTGAAGGCTTCAGTGGCCTTGGAGGACGTGTTTTCACAATCACTGGATTTCCATCGTCGTCGTAGGAAACTCCTTCATCCATTTCCTTCTCTTGTCATGCCCCAGTCCGTGCTAGATTCACCTGTGCATGTAATCCAAATTGATACAAAACGAGAACACAACCGAGCTTCTCATCCATGGATTTGATATTGATTTTCGCAGCACCAATGACGCGTCACAGGCCCGCAGAATACGGCCAAAACATCAGCAAAAGCCATTCCAGTCCTTCATGAAGGTCGACAAAAGCGCTGTTCATCAATAACCCTCTTCGCGGAGACAATATTCCTTTGCTGAAATGGACGTTTCCTGAGAAGTGGTGAAAATGACCTCAGAATCTATGGTTTTATTTCGGGCACCTGCAGCTGTGTTGTGGCTGTTCCAACGAAGGTGAATATCGTCCATCCAGAAGAACTTTCAACTGAAAACACTCCAACTTTCTGATACATACCTTCTTCGTTTTGCACCAAGACGACGAAGATTCTCTTTTTGAGTTTCATTCCAAGCGGCCGACAAATGGAGAGAAAATAGCTGACATGTTCAGAGGGAGGAATCTTTGCTAGGTAACGGAGGTAAACAATCACAGGGAAGCGGCAAATGTTCATGCCTCCGTTGGGTGAGGTCGATCGAAAACTTAGAAGTTCGAAACTTTTGACAGTCTTTTGCAAAGTACAGTGGTTATTCGGATTCCTCTGACGACAAGGACGATCATGGCGGAAAACGTTAAGGTCGCGGTGAGAGTGCGGCCATTCATATCCTTTTAAAGTTGGTTGGCTGTCAACAGACAGGCGGGCATGGCAGGCATGTGCAGTGTTATGCAAACACCCATGTCAGATTGGAAGCTGTTGATTGTTGTAAAACTTTCCAGAAATGGTCGGCAAATTCTTTTTATGATTGGGCAGTTTTCCTTCACTGAAAACACAACTCGAGAGAGATAGCAAGGAAAGCAACTCTCATCATCAAGATGTCTGGCAACCAGACGACGATCACCAACCCAACTGACGACGGCAAATCTCAAACCAAGAAGTTCGCATTTGACTTTTCGTACTGGTCTCATGACGGATACAACGAGCGACCGGACGGGTATCTGGAACCGGCGAAGAGCCAATACGCCGATCAGGTTCGTTTGTTGACAACAATGTGTCCCGAGCACACACTGGATTGGAAACTGCTTTTGTGTGTGTGATCGATGATGCACTTGTCGCGTTGTCGCGGCGCGTATTTCACCCAATTTACCGTTGATTCACGGCTCGCTCCGTCGCTCACGCTGCTTTGAGTAAGTGTTGGCGGCACATTTGTAATGACTTTCTCACCCACAGAAAATGGTTTTCGACGATCTTGGTCTCGGGGTGCTCGACAATGCTTGGAAAGGGTACAACTGCTCACTTTTTGCTTACGGACAAACGGGCTCAGGGAAATCCTACTCCATGGTCGGGTACGGTGCGAACAAAGGTGCGTGGTTGGCTCAGTTCACACTTTCGTTGTATAACATGGTTGCCCTTTGCTTTTCCCAAATTACACATGTTCATCGAGCTCGAATAAAATCTGCCACTTCACAGCTTGTATTTTCTGAATTCCTCACAGGAATTGTGCCCGTTGCGTGTGATGAACTTTTCAAAAGAATTGAAGCTGCCAGAACGAAGGCAGAAACGGGAGAAGAGTATCAGGTGAAAAGAGACAAGCTGAGTTGAGATCTTCTCGACAGTTACCCTGTTGCAGTTTGAATTGTTTCAGTCTTCTCTTTGAAAATGGAATTTTTGGTGTAATTTTCTTTGTGAAAAGGTGCACTTCAGCATGCTGGAAATCTACAACGAGCAAGTGAGGGATTTGCTCAATCCAGCCAGTTTGAAAATAAAAGGAGGGCTGAAAATCAGACAACACCCAAACAAGGGTTTTTACGGTGAGAAATCCTCTGTAATGTGGTTTTGTGTGGTCCAGCTCCTGCACTGTTACAACTGCCTTTCGTGTGCTCCTCCGTGTGTTTCTCCAGAAGTAAAGACAAGAGTCAAGGGGGGTTTAGGGTTGGTGTTATGTTCCGCCCAAGAAAGGAGACGAAGCGAGTAAAGTTGAATTCCAACTTTTTTCAGGGGGTTCCCACTTTGGACCAGAGGGATTTTACCCTTCACTCACACACACACACACACACACACACACACCACCACCACCAGTCTCCGCACGGTTCTAATCTTCGTCGCACAATTCGTAAGTTTTCCACAAACAAAGACACACACCTGCACCAACTACTAACGCTACAATGACTGCTGCTATGGAAATAAACATCACCGTAGCAACCAAGTAACTTAGGGGAACTACGATCACCAGGACAACCCAAAGGGAAATGTAATAGAAAACTTTTGTCACTGCTTCACAGCCCAAACACTTGGTGTAGCAGCAAAGGATACCACGTCTGCACCTCTGGAAGAACGCTTCCAGAGTTCTTTTGAGGACCAAGGCACCTTCTACCCAGTCATCACAGTCAGCCTCACAGTCCTGCACACGTGTCAAATAAAATCGAGTTACATAACAAGTAACAAAAATCAAACTGACAGGGATGGTGCAGACAACGACAAAGATGCACAAGATGGACAGTGGTAAACCCAAGAGGAAGCCGATGACGTGCAGCAAAACGAGTCCGATCGGAGTCCAGAATTCGCAGCAGCATCGACCCAACCTCACGCACGAACAGCACGAACAGCACCTGTGCGGCGCGGCCTCTGCCAGGTGGCGCTGCTCCTCAACAGGCACTTCCGGTTCTACGTCAATCACATGGTGGAGTCTCCCTTGGAGAAACACCCCCAGGATGACCTCGCCCTGTTGATTGGCTCTCCTGTTCGGCCTCTCCTCTCTTCTTCTTTGCTCTTCTCTTCTGATATCTTCTTGTCTTCTTTCTTCCCGTTTTCTTCTAATTTCTTCCTCTCTTCTCTGCTGCTCTTCTCTCATTCGCTGCTCCTCTCTTCTCCTTCTATATTCTTCTTGTTTTCTCAATTCTTCTTCTCTTCTCAGCTCTGCTTTCCTTCTTTCCTCTTGTCTTCTTTCCTCTTCTCTCCTTTTCTCTTCTTCTCTTCTTCTTTCCTCCTCTCTTCTTCTTTCCTCTTCTCTTCTTTTTTCCTCTTCTTTCATTCTTTCCTCTTCTTTCCTTCTTTCTTCTTCTCTCCTTCTTTCCTCCTGTCTTCGTTCCTCTTCTTTAATTCTCTCCTCTTCTTTTCTTCTTTCCTCCTGTCTTCTTTCCTCTTCTCCCCTTCTCTCTTCTTCTTTCCTTCTTTCTTCCTCTTTTCTTCTTTCTTCCTCCAGCTCCTCATTTCGTCTCTTCATCATCTGCAGCTCGGACTGTATGATCTCGATTTCAGCTCTGGAACTTGCGAGAACTGCAGTCACTAAGTACGGGTTTTCCTGTGCGATCGCCTCTTCCCTCGCCTTTCGCCTTTCCTGCTCCAGTTGTTCCAGGGGTGCCAGGATGTACCTGTTGGTGGGGATGCCGTCCAGTCCCGTCTCACCCACTCGATGCTCCGATCTGCACTCCGGGCATGGGATCCTGTTGCCATGGAGACGGTGCAGGCCTACGAGGCAGCTAAGACACACGGTGTGGGTACACTGCAGCATCTTGGGGCGCTTCTCCCCCTCGGCCTCGTAGCCCTCGAGGCAGACGGGGCATTCTGTCTCCATCACGTCTGCAAAACAGAGACCCAAATATCGTGGGTGATTTCATCTTTAAGCGGCGGCCACACAGGACGCGTTTATTTTTGATGCGCATCAAAAATGTCTGTTGAGATGTTCTGAAAAATAAATGCTTGATAAATGCTTCCTGCATGTGTTGCAATCCTGATTGGAAATAATGGGAGATGTTTTTGATGTGCGTCAAAATTGACGCGCGTCAAAAATAAACGCGCCTGTGTGGCCGCCCCTTTTGAGGAGACAGCACAGTGAAGTTCTCCTTCACGCCGGGTGCGTCATGCGCTGCGTCGCTTCATCCTCGTCTGGCCGACGCAGCGTCCGTAGACGTGTGTGTTTGGGAACGCACACACGTCAAACAACGTAACTCAACGTCACGATTCTGCGTTATTCTGCGCTCAAAGGCTATTCTATCTGCACAAACACAGAGAGTTCTGCATTTCTCTGTGACGCAGAAACACAGAGCCCTCATCTGCTCTGCATCTGCATTCTGCTGTGAATGCTGTTCTATATGAACCAATGACGCAGAGAAAAGCAGAGCTCAGCACTGAGTGTGGCAAAAGGAACAGCCCCCCCCCCCGGATTGAGGTCGAGGCCCTGAACTTGAGGAGCCCCAACTGTGACCCTGTCATAACACGTGAGAAACCATTTGCTGCCGAATTTTTGTTCTTTGTCCCCTCCAAGGTTTGCGCCTCCCCCCCGCCCGCTTGAACTCAATCTCAGATTCGCTGGAGGTGACCACGATCTTTTTCGCTGTGAGAAGGTCACAAAAAGGCAGCGTTGTTTCAGTCTCGTGTGGAATGTCGTGGGAGTGTCGTAGCGTCCGCCATACAAGGAAATTTAACCTAACAAGACACAGAATTTTGATGTGTCAGTTCTCACGTACCTGTGCACCTTGTCAAGAAGAGTGGATCGCAGGAGTCTGGAGAAAGATGTAATCCGTGAACCAGTCTGGGCACAATCAAATCATCCAAATTTGAAATGGAAATGATGATCGCAGCTCATTTCTTTTCTCAGCTGCTGTCATTCCGAGTGTGTGTTTGTTGAATTCCCTTATCTCCGTTATCTGTACAACGCGTCGCTTAGAACCGGAACTGGCGAAGGCGCGTGCGTGAAATTTCCGTGGACTCTCTCATGGGATTGGTCCACGCGGTCACGTGTTACCGTTTGACGTCGTCGTCGTCGTCGACTTCGGAATCGGTCAGTGTCCGACTCTCTGACACGTGCTCAAATTTTCAGGTCAAAACAACCATAGATCAGAGCCAAACACCAGATGAGCAAAAGCTTGTGACATTTTTGAGCCAGTAGCGCAAAACTCTGGGGCGACGCTTTGGTTGTGCTGGGTTGGGGACCTGAGGCCTCAAGGATCGTCGGTTGATCCACGGCGCAGCAGACCCGCAGTCACGTGATCCGCTCCACCACTCCCCCTGGTGGTGAGATCCGGAACCACTTTCTACTAAAGAGGACAGCACCGCTGCAGACAGACAGACGATCGTGAACGCGTGTCGTTTGCAAAGACTTCCGGAAACTTGAGATGCAGAGGATCTGAAGTATTCAATGCGTGTACTCATCAACCTGTGCGGTCATGTCTCAAATGAAGAAAAAACGTTTATCTCATTCGCTACTTCAGCGCTTTATTTTATCTACAACGAGGAAACTACGCCACGAGTGCGTGAACTCCACCAGTGCGGATGGCTGGAGGCGGATCCTGGATTTAGTCAGGGGCGCAACCCACAGTGCAAGTCGCTTGTTTCACACCGGAAGCCCTTCCGGTCTTCTCGGAGCCCTGTGCTTCACGTCAACACATCAGTTCACACGTTTTCACCAAACAATAAACTGCGAACCCCACAGCTGCAAGGGCTGCACAAATTGAAACGAAGATCACCGTGGCAACCGGGTAACTAATAGCAACCACAATCACCAGGACAAACCAAACTGCAATGTGATAGAAAACCTTCGTAACCGCTTCACAACCAAAGCAGGTGGCATAACAGCACAGCACACCACGCCTACATTCTTTGAAAAAATATTCAAGAGTTTCCTTGAGTTCCTTAACAGTAGTACTGTAGTTGTCTCCTGCTCCACAGCAGCTGTGGTCTTCCTTGAAGAAGCTCAAACAGCGAATGATGTAGAACCACATCATGCGACCCGTTACGAAGACCAAGAAGATCAGCGTTGTGCCCACAACAACAAAGACGCACAAGATGGACAGTGGGAGTCCCAAGATGATCCCAACGACGTGCAGTAAAACGAGTCCGATCGGAGTCCAGAATTCGCAGCAGCATCGACCCAACCTCGCGCACGAACAGCAGCAGCATCCTCCTCTTTCTTCCTCACGTTGTTCCTCCACTTCCGGTGGGGCGCTCGGTTGGATTCTCGTACTTCCGGTTCCTGCACTTCCCGTTCGTGCACTTCCGGTTGCGTGAAGGCGTCCGATCTCGATCAAGATGCTGCCGTCGGGCCGCAAGATGACTTCCGGTCTGAGGCTCGTCCGCTGCTCCGTCGTCGTCCCGCGCGCCTGCCCCAACTCCTCCAGGTACCCCAGGATGTACCTGTTGGTGGGGAAGGCCTCGGCCCCACCCTGAGGGACGCGGTGCGTGGTGCGGCACTCTGGACACGAGAGGACGCTGTAGTTGATGAGTCGGCGTAGGCAGCCCAGGCAGTAGGTGTGGGAGCAGGGCAGCAGCTTGGGGCGTTTGTCCCCCTCGGCCTGGTATGCTTCGCTGCAAACGACGCACTCGGTCTCCATCTACAATGCAGAGGCGGATTCAGCACGATGCACCAGCGGGAGAGCGGATTCAGGATTTGGTGAGGGGAGGTCTCCAAGGAGGGGACAACCTCAGCATAAAATCACACGAGCAAAGAGGGTCACGCACAGACGTCTGTGTCTACGTCTGCATATTCTCGGACAGTTTGGGGCAGCAAGGCCCCTCCAAAATCTGCCCTTGAAGTTTGAAGGTCTGCTGCAGTCCGGGAGCACGCGTCACACGTGGCGTTCCCTCTCACGTGTCGCCCCCGCAGCGTCGTGACGTCATGACGTCGTGACGCGACGCAACGTCCGCTGACGCGTGAGAGAACGCAACGTGTGACGCCTGCACCCGCGTCTAACAACAACGAAAACTCGTTGACTTTCAGACAGGCCGCACAAGGAAAGTGGCAAGCGGAAGTCTGTGGCGTTTGGCTTCGGCTCAAAGGTTTCTGCACAATGCCTGCTCCCTGCGGAATTTGCACGGGAAGTTTCGGGGCACCGCAAACTGGGGAAATTGTGCTTTCTTTGATCAATACTCCTCTCCCCAGTAGACCCATGGCATGACTCCAAATTGCTTTTTCATCACATTCAAGATCCAGGTCTCCCCCTCCTGGCCCGATCTTCAGTCCGATGTGAGACCCAGATGCAGTGAAAAATGTCTCCCCACCGGGGAGCAGCCGGCGGCAATGACAATCTGTCCGGCGAGGAATCTGAGGGAGTGTCGCAGTGAGAAGATCTACACAGGGACATTTGAGGCACAGAGCACCACAAGTCATTTTGACAACTCCATACATACCTGCACCGCTTGTCTTGAAGACTGGACCTCAGGAAACGAGACAGAAATTTTATCCGAAAACTGGTCTTCGCATCAAAAAATCCAGCTGAACTTCTTTCATGCAAATGATGTCACCTGATTTCGTTTCTTAGTTTCTCAGATACCAAGCCCTCAAATTTAAAGTTTTGTGGTTGAAAAATATTTTCTTATCTCCCTTATCTTTCTGACGCGAACGAAGCCATGTTGCGCGAAAATCCCGCGTCCTCCAAGGGATTGGTCCACGTGGCCACGTTGTGCTGTTTGTAATTCGAAAAGTCTCTCTCAAAGCAGAGACTGTTCTTTCTTTCCCAACAGACTTTGGGGTCGACATACAAGAACAGGTTGGGGGACAAACTCTGTCCCTCTGAATACAAATTGAGTTTGCGAAATTTTAGCACCCCTCCCTCCCACCCCACTGCAGGTGTGTAAGGTCCCCCTACCCTATCACGCTGTGTCCAGGGGTGGACACAGAAACAATTCTGTCCATTTTGTACAGTTTTGCAGACGAACGAACGCGTTGTTTCATTGGTGGTTCGAGTGGAGTGTTCGAGTGGAGTGTTCGAGGGTTGGAGCTGAATGTTCGAATGTTCGAACCAGGGGGTCAAGTTTTGAGGAGACGGAATCGCGCACGAAGATGTGCTCTGTGCACGAAAAACATTTATTGTCGTTGGTTCTCTGTTTATTTAGCAACAAGGAAACTACACAATCAGAGTGTGAACACGTACAAGTGCGCATTGACCACCACTGACCACCAAGGGTCGATAAACGAATTCGGCAGGTTATGGCGTAAAAAAGGGATGTGCTGTTCGAGAGTTAGGGGTCTGGCTGTCTGTCTGTCTGTCTGTCTGTCTGTTTCTGAAATCACCAACATGAGGTCACATCTCAGCCCACGCACCCGGTCCCCGTTCCTTTTCTGTAGACCTGGTGAAAATTGTTCATTTCACGTGACCGGAGAGGTTCAGGACTTGGTTCCGGCCGAGTCACTGTCATCCTCAGCATAATCATCGCAGCACAGAATCTGAGAAACGCGGAGGCAGCAGCGAAAAGAAAAACAATTCAAGCGACAAGACACGCCAATCACCACCACAACAAGACCCACCCCGAGCGACACGAACACCACCGGAGACAGCAGGTAACCAAGGGCAACCACCGTCACCAAGACGACGTAAACAGACATCGTTTTGAACACATCCCACATGACTTGGTAACCAAGGCAACGGTGATGGCAGGCCAGAATGCGGTCCTTACATTCACCAAACAAGGTTTCAAAAGTACTTTTGAGGTCCGTGGCAGCAGTGCAGTAGGTATCATTGGCCCCACAAGCGTTCATACAGCAGTCGTCACCAAACCTCTTGTTCCAGCAACTTACAATGTAGTACCAGGTCATGCGGCAAATTATGAAGATCAAGAAGACAGGAATGGCGCATAAAATCAGAAAGACCCACAGCGGCAGTACGAGGCAGAAAACAGCCGTGTTCCCCAAACCGCGCCGCGCTCCGGTCCAGCGCTTTTCGTCCGCTGCTTCCTGGCATTGTGCCTCAACATCCGCTTCCGGTTGGGCGCCATCTTGGATTTTTGCACTTTCGGTTTTTACAGTTCCGGATCCAACACTTTCAGTATCAGAACTTTCAGTTTCAGAACTTCTGGTTTCCGTACTTCCGGTTTGGGCACTTTCAGTCTCACCTCTTCCAGTTTCATCTCTTCCATCTCTTCCGGTTTGATCTCTTCCAGTTTCACCTCTTCCAGTTTCATCACTTTCAGTGTCACCTCTTCCAGTTTCGTCTAATCCAGCTTCACCTCTTCCAGTTTCATCTATTCCTGTTCCATCTCTTCTGGTTTCACCTCTTCCAATTTCATCTTTTCCAGCTTTACCTGTTCCAGTTTCATCTCTTCCATCTCTTCCGGTTTGATCTCTTCCAGTTTCACCTCTTCCAGTTTCATCACTTTCAGTGTCACCTCTTCCAGTTTCACCTCTACCAGTTTCACCTCTTCCAGTCCCAAAACTTCCGGTTTCATCTCTTCCGGTTTCATCTCTTCCGGTTTCACCTCTTCCGGTTTCATCCATTCCAGTTTCACCTCTTCCGGTTTCATCTATTCCAGTTTCACCTCTTCCGGTTTCGTCTATTCCAGTTTCACCTCTTCCGGTTTTGTCTATTCCAGTTTCACCTCTTCCGGTTTCATCTCTTCCGGTTTCACCTCTTCCGGTTTCATCTCTTCCGCTTGTCTGGAGGCTCCCCGCGGTGTACTCTGGGACGTCTATCACCACACTCCCGTCGGGTGCCGTGCGCGGTGCCTTCAGGATGAGCTCCTCCGGGCGATCGTCCTGGATTCGGTCAAGTTCCATCTCTTCTGAAAACACAGGGGTTGTTGTTGGACACGAAGATTTCCACCAGGGGGCAGAACCTGCGAGGAAGGCTCGAGCCAACCTGAGCAAACACAAGGATACAAGGGGTTTTTACACAGATGACGCGGCGCCAGAATAAGGACGCGACGCCAGGAACGCACTGGACCGTGTTTTGATACTCTCCATTGACATGACGCCCCCGCATCAAAATTTTGACGCCAGCGTCAAAAAATTTGGACGCCGCCCTGCCTGTGTGAAAACCCCAAACAAATTGTGGTCAGGGTTGATTTTGTCCGCAGCCAGAAAGTGTTTCATCGTGGGTGAATTGATCACGGTGACGTTGCCTGGAAACAAGGTATCCTGTTGCTGTGGCAACAACACACTGCAGTGGTGGTTGTAGCTTTTTCGCTGCGGCGGGTGATCCCATTCACCGCAATAGGAACAAATGGAAGGAATTTTCTTCGAGTGTGTCCAGTGAACAGGGAAATTTTTTGTGGCACAGAATGCGAACATGTTGACACCTACCTGTGCGGCTGGTGCTGGAGTGTTGATCTCAGTTACAGTCTGGAGAGAAGTGCAGTCAGTGACCTGGTGCGAGCACGAGGAAACTTTGCCCAGAAGTGAGACGTTGGCGAAAGTGAGACGAGAGATCTGATTTCTTCCGTCTTTGCTATCTGTGGACATCGCGTCCCGGAAAACCCACGCCTGGGATGAGCGAGGACGTGAACAAAACATCTCAGACTTGTCGACGGGATTGGAGATGCATGACGTTGCGAAGTCACAATGGTGGATCCAGGATCTGATGAAAGGGGACGCCGCCCCCTCCAAATGGGGCCCCAACGTGTGCAGCAAAAACATGCAGCGTTTTGGCGCAAAACGTTTGAGCGCAATTTTTCTGGGGGGGGGGGGAGGGGTGGGGGTCCGTGGACCCAGCATGCACCTGG
>JAAUXT010055154.1_pt1 | contig 18276 bp, 14 predicted proteins | sample 7278171 | NCBI WGS metagenome assembly JAAUXT01 (sample SAMN14350112, study PRJNA611818) | marine sediment metagenome | isolation source: surface marine sediment (1.8m) | place: French Polynesia: Moorea | collected 2018-08
ATAATATCAAAATTCTGCTATTTTGCTGGTAATTACCCAGCATTCCCTCCCCCCAGGAGTGATCACATGACCTTTGAGGTTTTCCCTCTCTCTTTGACTGTCATGGCTGCCAACACAGGATGCCCACAACAGGCAATCACTGCGGAAGAGATCGATCTGCTATCATTTCTTTGTCAGAACATAGTCAGGAAACTCGAGGTCAAAGCCGCTGCCCAGGGGCTGGCTAAGACCCACCCCTGGGTGCTGAGAGCCATCATCGCCCACTTTAATCTGGGCCTTGCATCCAATAGGAATTTTGACAGACTCATCTGGCGCATCGCCCATGGTCAACAATAGGTGAGTGGTTCTTAAGTCACTCCACATTGTTTATGCTAATTAATTTTGAAACAACATGTTCTTTATGTTGAAAAAGACTAAAGTTTACCATGTTGTATTGATCTTGCAAGAAGCAATTTTTGTACATCGAAAAGCTATCTCAATTTGAAAATTCTCATTGCAATGTCTTTGTTATGGTGTGATATATAGATATTTTTGAAGGAGTGTTTGAGCACCATTCGAGAATTTCTGACAATCTTGCAATTGTTCATGAGCAACATTGACTCACTTCAGTCAAAGTTGAGTTTGATAGCTTTCAGACAAGGAACTCATGAAAACACACCAATGAATTTTGAGCCAACTTTTCAATTCCCTCCACACACCCCCAACCAGTCTTTTCAGAGGGGGGGGGGAGTGTCACAAATTTGCAAGAAGTGAAAAAGTAGGCCAAACTCAACAAAGTTGGAAAAAGGAGGACGCTGGACGCGCTGCTTTGTTTTCCCTTGGCAAACAGCACAATTCGAATTCTGAGCTGTCTGCAAAGTCCGTCACCTGGCCTGCGAGCCCCAGGCTCACCAGTGTGCAAGGCACAACTTTTCGCCCCGAAATGAAGCGTCCAGAGAAGGGTGCAACTCAAACAATTGTTTCAATGCGATCTTGGCAATTGTTGGGTTGCGTCATCGTATTCGTACTCGATTGCGACGAAAACACGCAGCCTCAGAACAAAGAAAATGCTGGTTCACGTCAACCCGGTTTCAAGACAACTTCAAGGGCAAGGAAGGAGGCCACAGATGGACTGAAGAATGCAGTTCTGTTCTGTGAGATTTGTTCCAACCCACACATGATGGGTACTTTGCTTCAGTGTTCACGCGCTTTTCGTGACTTACCTTTGGATGCTCTGGGAGATCGTGGCCCGTGTCCGTTTATGTTCGTATTTGCCTCCATTTCTGCAAAATAATGACAACTCAAAATGGGGCTTGAGTGAGAAAACAGCTCGACATCGCAAAGTGCGAGCGAAACGGGTCACAAGAGTCTGGTGCCTGTCCGGAGACACGCAGACATCTGCAGTATTTTCCAAATGTAGTCACGCCGAGTGCCCAACGTCGGATTGCCCACTGCCCAGGCAACTCTGGACGCTTCCAAGTGCCGTTCTTGCAGCTTTGATGCGGTTCGCACACGCTTCAATTTTGCACTGGCTTGTCGTTAAGTAGATCTAGGTCAGTGGACATCCCTGCCACTGCAAGAGCTTTTGTCCACAAGTGCAGATACCAAATCTTGACTCGCCATCATTCAACGAGGACTTTGCCAAAATCGCCACTCGCGTTGAGATTGGTGCAATCTGATGAATCCGAACACTTTCTCTCCCAAAATTGTTCGAAAGGCCAGACATCTATCAGCTGTTTTGGTCAAAGTAGGCCATCAAAACCGCTCCATACTTTGGAGAACCTCACACACCTGCAAGCGTCACACTGCTGAATACTTCAGGTGTAGCACTGGTGTTGTGCAATCTAAAGCGTCACACAAAATAAAGCGAAGCTGGGAAGTCCCGTTTTCAAAAACATTGAACGTGGAAGTCGAGACGCCAGTGGTTTTGAACTTTTCCTCATACAACAATGGCGACCAATGGTGAATGTAAACAGTGAAAATTTCCACATCTCTCAATGAAAACCACATTTTGAGAATAACCTCAAGACGTCACAATAATCACTTCTACTTGTACTTCCAAATGACGCCGTTTAATTGGCAAAAGTCAGTCAGAGTGCTGAATAAATCGACAATTTTACCTTCAGAATCATGTGTGCAGTGTTTTTTGGGTCTCTCACGGAGGCGGGGCAAATATTACTACGCTAATAGTTTGTTGCATTTCACTCGCTTGAGGCATCACTCACCTTTATTTTTGGACAAAAAGTGCCGAAAGTTAAACTTTTATCTGTCCTTTGGCACGCTGCGGCTCAAATCGAGCTTTTGCCCCACAAGATACAACGCAATAATTGGGATTCACTTCTTGCATTTCTTGGAAATAAATCGGTCCGCGAGGTCAACTCAGTCACGGATCACGTGACTAAACAGGAGCACGTGGCGCGCACCTACAGTGGCGCTCGCCAAGTTTTAATTTTGGTTCTCATGGAAAGTTGTCCATTGCTGCCGTTTTGCGCAAATTGGGTGAGGTATACCAGGTTGTAAATCAGGTCGAATGCAAAATTTGTGTGTCTGGGGGATATTTCAATGAGCGGTCGTGGGGATTGATCCATGCAGATGCCTTGAGGGACCGAGATCAGACTGTGCGAACAAACGAGGGAATGAAGCGAACCAGGCTCTGGTCGGTTTCACTTTCAGAGTTTGAGGGACAAAGGTTCTTTCAAAAGTAGATGTAGTCTTGGCATGAAAAATTTGGTTCGCAAAAAAATGCGATGTGACGGTGGATGACACAAACACGAAACAGCAAATCTTTCGATCCACAAATAACAAAACCTATCGAAGGAACAAATATTAGATCCACAAAACCTATCCGCTATCGAAGGGATCTGCTGTTAGATCTAGAGCGGTTTCGAGCTAGATCCGAGCTCTTCGAACGGAAGGTTTTCGTCTTTGAATGTAATTTTTCTGTTGCAACTGGACTAAAGGCAGATCAGTGTAAACATCCAGACTGTGTCCTTTTGTAGAATCTGCTTGAACATGTTTGCGTCAATGTTGTGTTTTGTGAATCCAGCTTCGTCTTCTTGGGCGATAAAAGATAAGTTTGTTAGTGCTGGATATACGATATGGTCTGGACCGGCTGATGTTGCACCAGGCTTGACATTATGGCCTGCCTTGGGACCTCTTCCCCATGAGTGGAAATATGGCGAGTGCAAAGGAAAGCTTGTGGTGATGGGTACCCTTCAATTTGTGGGGTCACAAAATATTGCGGGTGTCGTTTATTATATAAAGGATTAATAGCCTCCATTTTAGATTATTGTTGCATGTTTTCAATAAATACAAGTCAGAAAAATATTAAAAGAATAACAAGATTAATTATCATTGTGCCTTGATTGTTGTCAAAGGTACAAGATTCATGTCAGAAAATAAAATAATGCAAGAATTAGGATGGAATAATTTCTTAGATAGAACAACATATCTATCAATAACCATGTTTGCAAAAATTAAATTAATACAAACACCCAAAATAATTTATAACAAATTCTTTTTAGACTTGCCAACAAATGTAGGAAGAAATATTGGAAAGCTAAAAGTTATTTTTTTAAAAAAGAACAAATTTTATAATTCATTCTATCTTAAAATGATAAGGCTGTGGAATACTTTACAAAATGATATAAGGTTAATGAATAATTGTAGTGATTTTTTAGATTGCATGCATAAAAGATTTCAAGTGCATCAATATAAAAAACATAATTTATTTAACTATGACACAGAAATAGATAATATCTATCTTAAATTAAGATTACAATGCAGTAAATTAAATGCAGATCAATTTAAATTTAATTTCATAAACAATTCAAAATGTCTGCAATGTCAAAAAAATAAAGAAGAAACAATACATCATTACTTCATGGATTGCACAAAATACAATAATCATAGGCAAATTCTAAAAAATAACATTTCTTCTCTTCATGAAAAATTTATGAAATTAACTAATAAACAAATAATTCAAATAATCCAAGGAACAAGAGACAATGACATAGAGGATTATATCTATAAAAATATTTATCAGTATATAAAATTATATGTAGTAACTACAGGTAGATTTGCAGATTGAACAAACATGAGAATAATAAAATATATCTGAAAATGATTCAACTGGCTTCAAGGTACCCATTTTCTTTTTAATTTATTAATTTCTTTATTTTGTATGCGTGTGAGAACTGTATTGAGATGGTTATCAATAAACTGATTAAAAGCAAGCAAAGCAAGTGTCGTTTGGACTTGGTCGTGGACTTGTCAGGTGTCGAGTGACATGAACTGAGAACCATCAATGGACTTACCCAGTGCCAAGCCACGACGTCTGCCGAGATTTGCTGGATCAAAATTCTCAGGCTTTGGTTCGGCACAGGGCCCCAAAAATTAAAATGGGCCTCACAGGCCCCCACCCCTGCTGGGTGTGTGGCTGGCAACCCAGTCCTTGACTCAAAATCAAGAAGAAAATGAACAATGGCCTGCCTAATACATGAGAAAGCTTCTCTCAATAACATGTTGTGCTGCAGCCATTTTTTTTTTCACAAGAGAGGGAAAAACCAGTCACATAATCACCCCATGGGGGAGGGATGCAGGCTAAAGCCAGCAAAATAGTGATATTGTGCTATTTTCTATCTAATTTATATCTAATTAATTATTGCAAAAATATGTATCAATGTCAAAATTGTTGCTGATACCAGCACCCCCTGGCAGGGGAGAAGTGTGGTGTGACACACCTGACCCAAATGTTAGAACCACCACTCACTGGATTGCGTGATTGTACATAATAAATACAGAGGTTCCTGCCCCCAGGGGCAGTCTCTCCTGAAATACCAAACTGATCATTTGTGATATCACTACAAGGAGGCACAAGATGAGTGGGAGAAACTGACTTGCATTGAAAAGGTCATTTTTTCAGTCAGTGTTTCACTAATTAGAGTTGGCATATCTAATACAAGCACTCTCATGAAACCATTGGCCACCCAATGGCCAAACTTTTGAACTTTATTCAGTTTGTTCTGCACAAAAATGAATTTGATTCATCTTTGTCATTTTCTTTCTTTGAGGAAGTTTGGAAAGTGCCTTTAAATTGATTCTGAGATGCTCAGGGTTCATTATGCTCAAAAAGTCATCACCCTAGAAATCATGCATCATTAATGCTCATGTTGGTGGGTGGGCTGGTCTGGAAAAGTGAGGGATGTGTTGAAAACACTTAAAATTGCTTTCTGTGCAATCTGGGCAGTGAAACAAAACAAGTATTATTATCTTTCTGAGGCTTTGGATGAGAAAAACCGGGGGGTGAAAACCAAAAATGAACCCCAGAATGTGTGACTGAAACCCTGAGGTACAACATCCCCTTGAAATTTTTTTTTCAAATAACAGAAGCCAACCAATGTGAAAAGAACACCACCAATTTCATCAATATAACTGTCCCTTGTGATAAAAACAAAGACAAATAACATGCACCCTTCCTGCCCAGAGAAATTCCTGTCACAAGAATCACTAAAATTGTCCTTTTCAAGCAGTGATTTTAACAGCATTAAAAATCCGTGTTTTGAGTCTGCACACAAAAAATAAAACACATCTCCACTCAACCTTTATTCCCAATTTCAAATGGAATATAACCAGACCAAAAGTTAAAGACACTTTGCAACAGACTCAGGTGAGAAATCTTCAAACCACGACCTCGGAACCAATATCGCAGAAGTGACCAATGGACTGGTGTGACTGCTTATATCTCTGCAAACAGTCGTTGAAAGAATTGTCAATGTATTGGCTGATTCTGGAGGTACGCCGATACCGAAGGTGATACAGCGTGTGTTGCACTATCACACCAGACAAAATGATGTACATGAACCCCCGTCTCCCCCTACCCTGGGGGGGGGGTCTGGGTTGGACTCGGCAGCAAGTTTTAGGTGATGTGCGCCCCCCCCCCCTGAACAGAACTCAGGCTGTGGAGCAGTTGGAATGGACATTGTGGGTGATGCCCCCCCCCCTCACCGGAAATGAAATTTGGGCTGCCCCACACCATCATCTGCACGTTGTCGGCGGTCCTGGATTGCGTCGCGTTCTTGTCCGCACATTGTCTTCATTTTTGTGTGGCTTTCGTAATTTCCTCAACAATTGCACATTTCGTCCACAGAAAGTGAGTGGCGTTCGTCTTTGGAAATGAAACAGGAAGAATGACAGATAAACTTGTGAGCCGCCTGGACAGTTTGCAAAGGGCTTTGGGAGACATCTCAACCTTCCTGAAAGCGAAGTCTGGCCTTTCGGACGATGAACATTTTGAGGCCGAGCGTTGCTTGGATCAGATCAGCCGAAGCATTCGAGCACTAAAATCGATCAGCAAGAGTTCCGAACATGAAAGTGCATCGCCAGAGAAGCCCGTCGATCCCAAGGAAGTGGCATTACAGGCAAGAGAAACGTTCTTGTTCTCAGTTTGGCTTCCTTGTTCGAATCAAAGTGGCAAAATTCCTTTCGTGGCGATTGTGGGATCGAACACATCTCGACTACAGGGTGTCCAGCGCCCTACTGTTTCCTTCTTTTTTGAGTTTGTCCTACTTTTTTCCACTTTTCACCAAAAATCCCACTTTTCCAAAATTGTTGTCAGCCGCAGCTGATATTGGTTTGCCCCTACATCTGTGTCCGTGTGTCCTGGTGCCGCTCATTTGTCCGGGTTACCCCCCCCCCTATCCTGCTCACAGAAATTTTCAACTTGGACATTGTCCTGGTGGGACTTTGTCCAGGCCACACACACACACACACAGAGGGAGAGGGAGAGAGACAGAGAGAGAGAGAGAGACACATTGTCCTGCTTGGACATTGTCCTACTTGGACATCACCCCTCTGAGATGAAGTGCTGTACTGCCTTTGTACACATCACGCGGCTGGTTCTCTCTCCACTTGAAAGTCTGGCTAAAGTTATCCACGATTTGTTTTTCGAATTGAATTCAGACATGACTTCTGCCTTGTTTGCGTGTTGCAGAACTCGCTTTACAAACATCTGATGAGTGTCCGAAACGAGATTGCGAATCGCTTTGGTGCCAACCCAAGTACCATCTTCAGCAACAAGAGTTTGGTGGACATGGCAAAATTCAGGTGATCCACTTCTCACTGAACAGGTTTGGTGTTAAAAAAGAGGCTGATTCTTTTCCAAAGGCCTTTGTTTGTTTCGAAGAACGAGCTATCTGTGTGATGGGGTTAATTTTGAGCGCAAGCATGTGCGCACGCACGCAGAGCAAAATAACTCGGTGCCAGAAGGGTCTGCCAGAACGTGGACCTCTGGAAACAATTAAACCAATCATGTTGAAGGCCAAGCACCGTGGAGAACCTGCGGAAAGTGGAAGACGTTGCAGACGAGAAGGTGAAGCGGTACGGTGTGGAAGTCGTGACAGCGATCGAACAGTTCTGCAAGCAAAACAGCACCAGCATGGATCTCATGCCGTCTCAGGACTTCGATCTCCCGAAGGTTATCTTTGACGTGTCGCGACTCACGCTTTTTGGGTGCAGATCAAACTTTGGTGCCATCTTGAGCGATTTGTGATTCTCAATTTTTGCCACTGTTCCAGGGCAATGCGCACGTCGAAGCGATTCTCAATGCTCTGGCAGACAGCAAACGGATTTCATACCAACTGTTTCAGTTGTCCAAGAAAGAAGTGGTTAGTTTTCTGCTCTTGGTTTTCTTCCCGTTTATGACGTTCTGTGTTTCACTGGCGTGGCTCTTTTGATATTCTTTGTTTGTTTTGTTATTTTTCGACTCTGTCATTCTGAAACTGGAACAAAACCCACAGGGTGAAGTGGCGTCGATGAGGGGCTTCAGAATGAGCACAATCTGCGGTCATCTCGCTGATTGTATTGAAGCGGGTCTCCCTGTCGACACGGGACGACTCGGGGTCACCGACAAAATCGTCACGTTGGTGACCGACGTGGAACGAAAACCGCCGATCAACGGAGGTGCGTAGTGCATGTAGAAATTTACCATTCAAACAATTCAGTGGGCATCTACAAACAGCCAGAATGGGATTTTCATCAAACGATGAGTTTCAACGCATCTTCGAACAACAATGAAAACCATTGCAGTGAGCTTGACAGGATGACACGGTGTGGAATCTGTGAACGAGACCCTACTAAAGACCAATGTGTGACATTGTGCTTACATACATGTGTGTGTGTGTGTGTGTGTGTGTGTGTGTGTGCCAAGGGTAGACTGCAGGTCTTGCAACCGAACCCTCGCCTTGCAGAAATCACGTTGTCAGAGGGCCAAACTACCGGTATGTGAAAAAGTAAAGAAAGAAAAACGTCCTCAAGAATACCTCGGGCGCCTGGCCGGTCAAAACAATTTTATCTCACACCATTCACGTCCACGCTGTACACAGATATCAGCAGATTGACTCCAATCAAGGATCAGCTCCCGCCTCACGTTGACTTCAACCACATCAAGATCGTGCTGGCCATGCTCAAGTTCAAGTACGGCGTCGCGGGCGACGGAGTCCTGGAGAGCAGCCAGTCTGAATCCGATGCGTCCGCGAGCTTGACGGTGTCTCCGGTTGGTCGAAGTTCTGAGTCTTTCAGAATTTTTGGATGAACTTTGCAAAACAGGAGTTCTGGGTTCCCGTGCTGCACATCACTCGGTGTGGTGTCTGCGTTTTGTGCTTCTTGTGGCAACAAGCAGCCACTAAACACCGGATCCCAATACAAGTGGACTCGCCCGTCGACAAATTGCGTTCTTAAATCTGATTCTCGTTTCAGTCACCCTTTCAGGAGAACAAGCCTTCGAGTGTGGCGGAGAGCCAAGATAGCGGATCGGCTGAACAGTGTGGAGTGACCCGGGTCGGCTAAAAGTGGAAAACCACTCACCTATTGTTGAGATAAATGTACTTGCAGTGCGAGGCGGATGACTAAAATTCGGAAACATTGGTTCCGCACTGGTGCCAACTGGGCAAAATGATCAATTACTTGATTGATCACAACATAAGCAAGTGGTGATCGATCAAGAGCCCTTGAAACCAGAATTAATCGTCGAGAAATTTCCTGTTTTAAGAAGCTGAAAGCTTCAATCTTGACCACATCAGACATCTTTTTTTTTCAGGACAAGAAAGAGCACCAAAAACCAAGGGGTCACGTGATCAGCCCTTGGGGGGAGGGAATGCTGGGTAATTTCCAGCAAAATAGCAGAATTTTGATATTAAGCATCTATTCCCTGTCTAATGTATGTAATAATTAAATATATAAATATTTAGAATATAATTAATTGGCTGAGGCCAGCCCCCCCTGGTGGGGGAGGAGTGTGGTGTGACACACCAGCTGTAAATTTGAACCACCATGTGACAGGTGGCAGCACTGTACATACAATAAACAGAGAGATTCGCACCACCGGGGCAGTCTCACCTGAGATACCAAGCCGTGTGTTTGTGATATCACTACACAGGGTGGCGGAACCACGAAACGCAAACTTCCAGCGTGGATGTCTGCGCGCGGTGGCGGCGCGACAGCTGCTAAAAAACCGAGCAAGCTGATGCGGAGCAACTCGTTGTTTGCAAAATGAACAGCAGTGTGAGTACTTTCCATTTTCGTCACTGCTTAGCGGGCGCGCTGAAGCTCATCTAGCGTGTTGGTGCTCCACGGGAATTGTTCTTTCTATCTGGACAGCGGGAGAACCTCCTACTGACGTGCGAGTTCGTTCAGGTCTTTCAGTTCTGTGTCAGAAAAATCTCGCAATCTAATACATGGCGGAGTGATAGTCGGCCGATCGTTCTTGTTCTTGACATCGCACGAGTATTCTGTTTTGTTCATGCAAGTATTGAGTGATCTTGTTTGAAATGGTAGCTGATGTCTAAAAACGGAACCAAGCAAGACAAAGTCGGCACATGTACTGGCAGATTGAAAGAGACTGAATGTTTTCTTGCTAACTCTTGTTTTGGTTACAATCGTGTATCGGCACCGGGGTTGCACGCTTATGAAAGACATCTGCTTTCCAAAATTTCTACCTCCATGGAAACACGTGCTTCATAAATTCGCATTGAGGATGGTCCCTCACCCTCCAAACACTTAAATTTGATGAAGACATTGTAAAGTATGGAGATGCAAAAACTCGACATAAAACCCATGAACGCCGGATTTTCAGAAGGAGGTGGAAATTTTGGAAGTGAGCATTCTCTGGACATTTGCCAGGGACCAGTTTTGATGGCTGCTCGAGACGCCTGCCTGCATCGACAGGCGTTCTTGTTTCAGTTCAGATTCTTGAATTTCCTTGTCAGAGAAGAAATTAAAAGTGATTTATTTTGCACACTTGTCTCTGAAGTCTGTGCTCTTGTAGAAATGTGAAGACAACCAGGCGTTGACATCTTCGTCCTCGGGTTGTGGCCGTCCAGTTGTTTTTTTGTCAACTCGGGGAAATATTTCCCAGCCAATCAGTCAAACATTTTCTGGACACTTTTGACAGTGTCGCCGCGCTCCTTTGGTTTGACAGTTCGTGTGACAAATCATGCGCAGGAGAGTCGCGCTCGTGGAGAAGCAAATCTGAAGATACGAGTAATGTCGCAGCTCAAGCATCATTGATCTCCCGTGCTCCAACACACTGACTCCACGAGAAAATTCTACATGTACTGTCTCCACTTGACGCGTTGCGACCGCAGGTGAACACGAACAGGACGGACGGACTTCCACGTTTGACAGTAAACCAAAACGGCAGATTGTCAGGGGCAGTCCTACTGCAACGATGTACGGAATGTCAAAGCCGGAACAACAGATGTGAAGTTTGCTCCATTTGCAGAGATCCTGTGGACTCTAGTGTCAGCTGTCTTTCTGTGCACATACCCAAACACTGCCTCGAGCAGTTGTTTTCTGTCGCCCAGCATGCAGCTAACAAGAAGCAGTGCTCAAGGCAACTGCAGTGCGAAGTCCCTTGCCGGTAATGTCATCGATACTTCCTTGTCCGGGGGGAGGGGAGGGGGCAGGGGACATTTCATCTACCTTGCCATACACTGCACTACCACATGGTGCTTCGCCCCAAAGGGACTTCGCACAACAAGGGGCTGAAGCAACTCCAAGGATGCGCGTGTTCGAGTTTTCGGACAGTTGTGAGACTCAAGTCAACTTGGGTGTTTGTGCACTGCGTTGAGTCTCGCGTCAGAGTCTGGCCGCGGCACAAAGCACTGGTCCGCTCCGCACATCTCGCACGCGTCGCAGCCTTCACATGGCGGGCAGAAGATGTAGTCCGTCTCACAGATGTCAACCTCTGGACAGACCTGTAAAAACACACTGCAGTGAGGGTTGTTTTGTTCACCTGCTCATTCACCACACATGTCGCTGCCATCAGCGAGTTTTATCTTGTGTGCCGGGAACTGATCTGTGCCTGGAACTGATCAGTACGAGGTAGCTCCATCAAATTTTGTCCGTGTGTCCGGTTTGCGGGGTTCTTTTTTTCGTTCAAAGACAGGCATTTAGGGTGTAAGAATACAATGTTTATTGCACATTTTCCACAAAAGAAGAAAGACTTTCAGGTACTTGTCAGTGTGTTATTGCACATACTGCGACATTTTTGTCGGAGACTTGGGCGACGCCCAATTCTGGATCATCAGTCAATGAAATCTTTGTGTGCTTTTGCACACTCGGAGTCAAGAACCAAACTGTTCTGTGAATGTCAGCTGCATTACTCAAAGTAATCGCCTTGGTTGTTGACACAGGCTTAAAGGCGTCTTCTGTACCGTCTGAAAGCAGCTCCAAACTCGACCGGAGTGATTTGCCCCACGACAGCGTGACTCTGGTTGATGAGATGGTCGACATTGTTGAATCTCTGACCCCGGAGATCCTTCTTGATGTGCTCAAACAGCCAGTAATCCGCAGGCGCAAGGTCAGGGGAGTAGGGGGGTGTGGTTGGAGGCGAGTTGCAGTGGTTTCAAAGAAGTTGGCAACCCTTCTTGCGCGGTGAGCCGGTGCGCTGTCATGGTGCAAAATCCAACTGTTTCTGCGCCACAATGTTGGTCTTCGCCTCCGGATCGCATTGCGCAAATGGCGCATGATTCCAAGGTATCTTGCAGCTGTTATTCCATGTCCATCTGGCACAAATTCCATCAAGATGATGCCCTTGCAGTCAAAGAAGACAACCATCATAACCTTGATGATTGACCGCTCACGCCTTGGGATTCTTGGTCTTGTGTCCCCAGATGCACACCACTGAAGGCTCTGTCGATGACTCTGCGGATCATACACATGAAACCAGCTTTCGTCGCCTGTTATCATCCTTCTGTGCAGCTGCGGATCACGCCTGAAGTTGTGGAGAATTGCTCTGGAAACCTGGAGTCGACGGGCTTGTTGTGGCACAGTCAGCAGGTGGGGGACCCAGCGGGCTGGTCGCTTCTTCAACCTCATTGTCTTGGTCACTGCCTTGTGTGCGGATCCATGGCTCACACCCACCTGTCGAGCCAAAGCTGCCATCGAAATGTGAGGGTTGTTGTCAAGCTCTTGCTGGATAGCGTTCAGAACCGGTCCGGTCAGCACAGAGGGTCTCCCACTGCGGGGGAGATCATCAATTGACTACACACCAGTCTGGAAGCGGTGGTACCATCGTCGGACTGACCTTTCACACAGGGCGTGGTTCCCATGTGCAATCTGGATGGCGCGGATGGTGACAGCCAACTGGACTCCCAAAGCAACACAGAACTTGATGTCCTCCCTCTGGATCTTTTTGGCATTCACCATGTCGACTGACAGCACGGAAAACAGTGGCAGCTGCGCAAAACAGCTTCAAAGCAAACCACATCTCCGGTCGAAATGACACAATTGTCGGAAGGTCAACTTTAACCTTGTTCGCAAGGTCGCACACACTGCCATGTAGGTTGACCAAGTCCAATCTTGCGTGACAGTCACAACAGAACTCGTACCCATCCACCACCCAACGGTCATCAACATCGCACAAAGAGACCGGACACTGTGGACCCATGGACAAACTTTGATGGAGCTACCTCGTACCACGGATTCAAGTGGAACATCATACAACACTCGTTGTCACACTCACATCGGGTTGCGCTCGTATTGGTTCTTCAGACTCGGTCGATTCCGTGCGGAGCTTCTCTTTCAGGACGAACCCTGAAAATTGAGAAAAGAATAGTAAAGGGAAGCTTCAATAAGATGAAACAGTCGTTGAAATTGTACATTGTAAACCAAATGGTGAGAGTCGACATACCGTGAGCTGCGGAAAGGAGACAGCCGCAGATTAACATTGCGGCCAATGTGACATGTGTTGCAATTTCAGATGACGCAAAATGCATTTTGAGTCCAGTGTTCAGTGTTGTCCTTGTTTGTCAGAATTAAGGTCCTTTGTGCGTGCATATGCCATGTCTTTGGAGCAGACTCTCACAATCGACTTGTTCGTTCATGCAGCTGTGTTTTGTTGCATGTTTCTGTTGCGCCATTTGTTTGTGCCCTCAAAGCCGAAGTCTGTGGAGGACACTGAAAAGTTTGGAGAACAGTGCCGAGCAACCGGTGCCACAGCTGGTGTCGGCGCGTTACAAGTGCTGCTTGCATAGTAATGTACCTCACGAGTGGACATCACGTGTCAAATGGGCAAGCGATGAAGGGAAGTTCACCGGGTCCGCTTTGGCGACATCCGCTTTGTCAGTCATAAAGGCTGGCCAGCGCACTTTTGATGCAAAATGCACAAGAAGTCCGACTTGTTGCATCTGACGCGCTTTCACGAAAAGATGTCGGATTGCAAGGAGTCAACTTGTACAATATTTGTTTTGTCTTCTTGTCTGCATGACCGTTTTGAGTACTCCCCACGTGGGCAAGTGGCCTCTGTGACGGAATGCAAATGTTGAGTATCATGCCAAACTCGCGGTGTCCTGCCTCAGCAACAAACACTGGGCGCTGACTTTGCAAGTGATTTGACAGCGAAATAGAATCTATTTGCAGTTGATTCAGTGCTGGCTCTGAGCTCCCAACTGTCTTTGATCTGGCGAACACTGGTCCCGAATCCGCGTTGGACGGCTCCACAGGTCTGGCTCGTTACATGACAAAAAAGCTCAATGAGTACAGGCTTTGCTCCGCACAACTGTTCAAATTTTCTTTTGTGAAAACAGGGTTCTCACACTGTATAAAAATGGTTCCTGTGAAATCACACAATGACTTTTCGAGAAAGGAGTTGTGTGATTGAACAGGAACCCTTTTTGCAAGGTGCACATGAGAACCCATTTCCAACAGGTTTTGTGATCGCAGAGTTGCAGAATCGCTTTGACCGAACAAGATTCAGATTTCGTCTGACGCGTTTCTTCTTTCTGCCTGCAAGCGTTCGTAAGTTTTGTGCGGGAAATTTCGTCAAACTCGCGCCTTCGTGCGTACACTGAATCACAATCAGGCCGGATGCAAAGTTTGTGGATGACCCCACCCAACAACGCGTTGCAAGAATTACTTTGTTGACAGAACAAATCGATGTCCCGTTCGCCATCACTGGCAGGATTGTTGAGGTTCGGCGTCTGTCTGCACTGAAAAGTTGTCTTGTGGGCAGCCAATACAATTGGAAAAGCAAAATTGCGTCTGTGGCACAAAATTGGGAGTGGTGTGAATTTTTCTGTCTTCCCTGTTGGACCCGCCCCTGCACGTTGTTGGCAACCGGAGCCTTGCGATCACAACCATGGATGCAGTCACATCCAGGTCCTTCATGCATGTGTGCTGCAGGAGGATGGTGGCCTCACAGACTGAAGACCCGTTTCATGCCTTGTGATTTTGCCCAATTCTTTGTGCGTGCAATTGATCGAGTTCTCCAGAAGAAAAGCGCCAAAAGGCGTTTGAAGTGCTGTGTACTCACAGCGTCCTTGAAGGAGATCAGTTGACGCCAAGTACCCCCAGTGAAGTGGTATTGAAGGATTGTCGGAGGATCGATAACGTTCCTTGGCTTGCCGCTCAGCAATTGGTCCGTGTTGTCACGAAGTTGGATCTTGTTAATTCAATTGAAGAGGACGATAAATCAATTTGACTTGTTTCATTTGATAAGCGTTCAGTTCGGACAAACACGCCGGAGACAAACACGTACAGTGTACCTCGCTTCTGGACCAAGAAATCTTAGTGATGGATTCTTTGGAGAGCAAGGAGATTGTGAAGAAGTATATGAGCGAAAGGAGAATTTCTGAGCTTTTCCAGGTACAAATCAGGTTCAGTTTCAAATCTGGTGCGTGCTTCCACGTGTGCATTTGTTGTGGGCAACATTTATAATTTCTCACAAGGAATTTGTTTCGTCAGGCCAGTGGTGGTCCTCCTATAGTATACACACGATCTTTGGAGTGTTTTTGAACAAACATCTGGTTTTCTCGTACATCTGCAGACATCTGCGCACACGTTTCGTGGCTGCTTGTTTCGGTTGGGACCATTTTGGTTCACCAAACGTAGGTTTCTACGACGAAAAAAACACGCCAAGGGCGACGTTGAAGCTCACCAAGCTGGCTCATCTTTTTTCAAACCCGCGGCTGGGCTATCGCCGCGAGCTTAGTGCAGTCACGCCATGTTTCCGTGTGTCTGTCTGGATGCAAACCAACTTGGCTGGTTTACCCGTGCAAGGGGGGGGGGCATAAACCAGTGAGAATCAAAAAGCCGTGTTTTGAACTGCTGGATTCAAATCTCGCTGCTCCCCCCCCCCTCACTGGGTAAACCAACTTGCCCGAACCAGCCTGGTATCTTTCACAGTTTGTTTTGAATTATTCTCGCTGTTTTTTCGGGGAAAATATTGCATTTCTTGTGGCCACGGATTCGTTGATCTGAACCTCAAGATTAATTCTTTGTCTCTTCCAACACAAGTCAGATGTTCAAGTTGGTTGCCACTTGTTCTGTACAAAGCATCGCTCCATGTTGGCCCGAGTTTCTGAGCCGGCTGTGAAATTATGGATGTTCAGAAACTACAGCTGTAACTGGACTTCTTTGCAGGCGCTGACAGTGGGAATTGTATATAACAAGCCGGAAAATCATATTGACTTCCTACTGAGATGCTTGGAAAAATTGAAGACGGAAGGGAAAGAGACCGAGGTGATGTGGGACAGCTTTCTGCCTGACAGCTCCGAATCACGCGTATCAAGTGCTCAAAGGGACATCATTCTGTCTTCGCTTCCCTCAATCACATGAACCGTGCAAACTTGTGCGCACTGCAACTTGACTTCAAGTGAAAAAGGACTGTAGGGAATCGCTTCGCTGTACGAGCATGCAGACGAGTGCACCTCTATGTTCAGGCTCCAAACCCAGATATCATAGCAACTTGAGGTCATCAACATCAATTAAAATGTTTCTCCTACACATGTGAATCAGTGAAAACCGAACAATTGATTGCGGCACAAAATTGTGATTCTCACCAAAATCGGTTCGTTGACGTGCACCTTTGGCCCTTCTAGGTTTTTTTTTTTTTTTTTTTTTTGGGGGGGGGGGAGGGGTCCAATTTGGATTGTAGGAGTTCAACCAAAACAGTACCACCGCTTTTGATAAGATCTTTAGACACAGGCGTCGGAGCGAGCCTCTTTTGCATTGGCAACAGCTTGAGGCAGTTTCGCCATGGATTGCATTATCCTGATCACACTGGCAAGGGGATCACTGCTGTGTTTGGGGATAACCACTGCGAAAAAAAAAAAAAAACATTGGCAGTTGATCACACCCCGCCCCAAGCGGCGATCGACTCGTCTCTGATCAGAGGTGACCACTGATCACCCCTGATCTTGCGCTACTGAAGGGGCCCTGTGGGTGGGTGGGGTGATCGCGACGCGACCAAGAAATCCGTGGTGTGATCACCCCTGATTGCGTGTTGCTGTTCTTTTTTTTTTTTAATCTGCCAGCAGGGTGATCACTGCCAAAAAAAAAAAAAAAATCAGGTGCTCAGCGGCAGTTGTGCTCGCGACGCGTCTGTGTTCAAAGTTCTACATGTTTTTCTCTTTTTCGAATTGCGAATGACGCTTGCCATGAACTGCTTGTGTACTTCACAAATAAAATTGTTCACTCAATCGTGAGGAAAGAAAACGTTTATAGCTGTTGGAAGTATTTTCGGAGCTCTGAAATGTGTGTTCAGATTATTGCGTGACTTGGAGAAAGAAATGAAATGAATCAAAACCCAAAAAGCCATTTCCCATGCAATCGTGGATGCAGAGAAAGGTTCTGCAACAAATGAACACTGCTATAGACATATACATGTCCTCGTTTCGATGTTCATCATCAGGGCTGGTTGGAGCCGGAGGTCGTGGAGAACGAGGAGAAATACTCTGCGGCAAATTCCACTGTGTTTTCAGGCTTCCTCAGCAGAAGGAACTGGAGAAAGTCTGCCATCAAGGCTTTCAACTCCGGGTGCTGACGCATGTAGGCGCTGTGGTCGTTTTTTAGTTCTTCCTGCGAAATCAAATTGTGTAGATATCGGTAATGAAATGTGTGGCAGCGAAAGTCACAATATTCTGGCAAAACCAAAAATTCTCTCGTGTACATCCCCCCGGCATTCCGTCGAGCCGCGGGCACAGTGCAATCACGATTGATTTACATGTAGAATTGTCCAGTATTTGTGCGTGGATAGTTGGGGAGGGGGTAGGGGGAGGAGGCAAACAAACCAAACTGCTGCAGGGAGAAAATTAATGGTTGGTCAAGCACCTCCCTCGACAAATCGACTGAACTGTTGAGTTTCCCATGGGCCTGTAGGAAATGAAACAGTTCCGTTTGTTTTGATTCATGGGCGGGGGTAAATGAACCACAAACCTTGGTTTACACACTCCCCCTACAAAGTAAAATGTTGAATCTGCTTTTGGAGGTGAACCAGCCACAACCTGCTGGATGGTGGAATGAGTATTCCTTGCAAGCACAGCTGTAAGGTGCTGCGGGCTTTTTAGGTGATTTGAACCCTGAAGCATACATTGTATAATGTATGGTGATTGTGAAAATCACCTATAGGCATCAAGAGGCAAAATCTGTGAACGCGAGTTTGAAAGTGTTCTATTTATTCGATTTTGGTCATGTTTGGTTTTTTCGTTCACTTTCGGGCTGTAGTTGATGCACGAAGTGTCAAAAGAACAAATTTTTGTATTTATGTATTTTTACAGGCAAAAAACCAATATGGCCAACATGGTGAAATTTGGGTATGGCTGTATGAATGGCTTTATAGCTCGGAAATGGTTGATATTTGCTGAAGAAAATATCAAGAGAAAATGTAGATAATCGCTTGGGCTAAATTTTAGAATTGGTGATTGGTTGCTATGGTAACGTTTGTTGCTGGTTTTTTGTTGGCCAAAAGTCAAAATGTGATTTTTGGGTTTTTTGGATCAAAATGTTGCGCATGATGCACAG
>JAAUXT010127534.1_pt1 | contig 18271 bp, 20 predicted proteins | sample 7278171 | NCBI WGS metagenome assembly JAAUXT01 (sample SAMN14350112, study PRJNA611818) | marine sediment metagenome | isolation source: surface marine sediment (1.8m) | place: French Polynesia: Moorea | collected 2018-08
GACAGATAGAGAGAGAGAGAGAGAGAGAGAGAGAGAGAGAGAGAGAGAGAGAGAGAGAGAGAGAGAGAGAGAGTGTGTGTGTGTGTGTGTGTGTGTGTGTGTGTGTGTGTGTGTGTGTGTCTGCTTCCCTTTGTTGTGGCATTACGTCGCAGGGTGAGTGTGAAAAGGGTCCATGTGGCTTGTTAGCAGATACCCTCACGCACACCAACACACCGTCAAGCGCTCACACATGAGAGATGGCGTGCGTGTGTATGTGCGTATCTTGCCCAATAACCAGGCTGTGGAAGACGAAGCCCAAGCATTTCGCGTTGCTGTTCGCAGGCAAGTCCGTCGCGCAGGTGGCGCTGCGGTGGCTGCTGCAGAAGCCGCCGGTGGCGGCCGTGCTCGCCGGTTCCAGGACGCTCAACCAGCTCGAGAGCAACATCGGCGCCGCGACCGGCTGGAGGCTCACCGGCGAGGAGGTGAGACACACACACACACACGCACACACACACACACACACACACGCGCGCGCGCGCGCGCGCTTGCGCACCGGCGAGGAGACACGTACCAGCGAGATTGGGCTCGCACACACGTACACACCGCACGCACACGCACACACACACACACACACAGAGAAAGAGGCAAAGAGATTCTGCTGAAAGACTATCTCCCTGGCTCTCTGCCTCTCTTTCTCGCTCTCTCTCTCACACACACACACACACACACACACACACACACACACACCAGTACCCATGTTCTCCACTCCAGATGGCCTCATTGAACGACGCCTCCAAGTCCCAGAGCTTCTACCCGTACACGTTCAATGAGTCGCTCGTCTCATCCAGAGCCGTCGTCGAGTCCAAGATGTAGACGGCGCACGCGCAGAGGCGTCACCATGGAAACGTTGACGTCACGTCTCAAACGCTTTTCCCCCGTTATAGATGGCGGCACTGAACGACGCTTCTCAGTTCAAGCGCTTTCACCCGTACACTTTGAACGAATGGGTAGAGTCTGGTCGGACTGCCTTCGACGCATATCGTCCTGAGACACTTGACGTCAAGATGTAGACGCGCGTGCGCAGACGTCACGTCACGGTACAAACGTCACGGTCACGTGCCAACTCCCTTCCTTCTTGGTGACAGATGGCAGCTTTGAATGACGCTTCTAAGTTCAAGAGCTTCTACCCCTACACGTTCAACGAGGCGCTCGCTTCCGGCAAGGGCGCCATGGACTCGAACCAGCCGGGCGCACTCGACGTCAAGATGTAAAGGCTGCGCGCGCAGTGGCCGGCGTCCCCAGCAAGACGTCAGTCACGTTCTGTTCGACCAATCGGATTTAGGGGCCTCGCGCATGGCCCCTCACCCCACAAGAACAGAATCCCTTATCCTTGTACTTTTTACACGTCAGATTTTCCCCACTGTGGGGCTCCTCACCTCAATCCCCGAACCACCAAATGTAGAGTCTACGTTCCAAAGCGTTGTTTCACGCTGGCTGCGTCGTGCGCTGCGTCCCTACGCAGTTTGTTTGCTCTGCTGTCGCCTGTGATAACGCAGTACCTACGCCTATTTGGAGGGATGCAGCTTTAGACGTACCCAGTGTGAATATGACCTCAGCGTAAACGGTGCAACAGGGTTTGCTATTCCTGAGCGAACCTTGAGTTGATACGTGAATCGAAGTCTGTTTTGTGTATGCGCGTGAACTCAAGTCTGTGAAACATTTTATTGAGTTCATTTATTGGTCTATATCTTTGAACAGCATTGGAATTGAACATAAAAATTGCGAATGAACCACGGAAATAAGCGATTGTTCGATTCAAAATCAGGATCTTCACTCCGAGTGAAGAACCCTGGTCGTTTGCAGGTTGTTGTTGACACAGATGAGCAGCGCGTTCGATTTTGCGCCGAACGCACCACGGCACCTGAGTCGGTTCGAGTGCGGTCGGTACGGTGTCGAACATGCTGTTGTTGCACGAAATGTCTTCTTGTTCGTTCGCAGTGAAAATCGAATGTATGACCGCAGTTTGTTGTAAATTTACGTTGTTGCGACTTCAGAACCAAATCCTTGTGCTTTACAAGTTGTTTCTGTCAAACGTTTCTCTGTTGAACAAGTCCAATAAAATCCAGGGTTTGTTTCGCCAAAATTTCGTGGCGCTGTCTCGTATCGTTGGGCGCATTCGCTGTGCGCTTCCGAACATTCCATGTTCAACAACGCGGCAAATTCATTTGCGTCGTTTCACCGAACTGCGCATTCGGCGTTGGGTTCGCAAATCGAACGCCCCGTTTTTTGGCATCACGTGTCCTGCGTGTACATGTGGTCCTCATTGTGCGAAGTCCCTTGAGGGCGAAGCACCATGTGGTGGTGCAGTATATGGCAAGGTGGATGAAATGTCCTCTGCCTCCCTCCCCACACCCCCCACTAGACCCCCCTCTCCCTGCCAGACCCCCCCCCTGGTGGAGAAGACAATGAGGATAAGGAAGAATCGATGACATTGCCGGCCGGCAAGGGACTTCGCACTGCAGTTGCCTTGAGCACTGCTTCTTGTTCCTTCAGTCCACGCATTTTGGCGAAGAGTCGTTCCGTAAGTCTACTGGATCAAGTACGAAAGAAGAGCGAGTCTACACAAGCACAACACTGATCAACAAGCGTAGAAGTTGATTTCGTCTTCAACAGTGGAAAAACTGCAGGAAAAGTTCAGGCCCCGAAACGCGTGTGAATCCCAGGGAGGGGCGGATGAATCCAGGGTCCCCGGATTCTCTGGACTGAATCCGGAACACCCCTGGTTCCACTCATCCTTTAGTGAAGTCGTCCGTCGTCTTTGATTGACTCGTCGGGTCTCTCTTCCTTCGACCCGTCCACACATTGCATGACTGACACGTCGCCCCAAACACCGACGGTGCCCGTGGACGTCAACACACACACACACACACACACACACAGACACACGCATACACACACAGACACACACACGCATACACACACAGACACACACACGCACACAAACACGCCCGCACACACACGCCCACGCACACCACACACACATTGCACAAGAGACGCGTGTTGCATTGTTCCGAAATTTCTCCTGCGCGACCCCCCCCCCCATTCAAAGTTCTTGCGGGGTTATAAAATGCGTTGCGAGCGGCGCGCACGCTCATGCGCTGTGTCAAGAAAACAACGGCGCCACGAACAGTGCGTGGACCTGACTGAAACGGACGAAACGGACGAAATGCCAGTTTCAGCTTTGCGCTGGTCTCGAAACACCACGACAGGGGACGAGCAACTTGGACCCGATCCAAATCTAGGGTCCTTTCCCAGTGTAACAACCTCAAATCCGCCCAACCAGGAGGCGGACAACCTCGAGGCAATGTCCTGATCCCATCCTGGACGCCCCCTCCCTCCAAATGCACAGAAACACAACCCCAGATCAACGTGTTTCCAACAGGTGGACGTCCGATGCGGATTCAGGGGGTCTTGGTCCCTCCCACCCCCCTTGCCCCACCCCACCCAAACGCACAACAAAAAAAAATCACAAAATGCAGCAGTGGTGATCGAAGAGTTTGACAGTCTTGGGGTCTGGGTTGAGGTCCTTCTTGGAGAGGGACCCGGCCTCGTCCTGGACGTAGAGCCTCAGCGCGTACACGACGCACGAGTTGCGCAGTCCGCCGCTCTCGAAGTGCGTGTTCTCGGCGGTCACGTGCTCGCGCGCGTGGTGCGAGAGCAGCTTCACCGTCTCCACCCCCGTCACCTTGACCCCTGCAGAGGGACAGAGGTCACTGAATCAGAGCAGCACGGATATCTCGTACAAGGTTACAAGTGGTGAACCCGCAGTCAATGAGAGGAATGCATCATCGTCCTTGCAGGACAGAAAGGATTCCATCACAAATGCTGGGTGTCAAGTCAGACTCGACGTTCAACAAGGAACCATTTTGCTTGGGCCTCACTTTGGTCCCAAGATCCAGTGTTGTTCTCCTGAGGGTCCGATCCTGGTCACCTTATCGCCTTTTCCCAAATCAACCAGCGAGGCAACACCGTACTTGCTCCAATCCTGGTTGGATATACCAAGATGCTCGGGGTCTCAGCTTGGTTGCCCCAACCCGAATTCTGGTTCAGATCAGGGTTCTAAATTTGCCAGTCCCTGGTCCACCAGCGGGATCTTACCCTGGACGCTCCGGCTCAAATTGCGTGCGCCAAAACGAGGGGCCGGCCTTTGCCACCCCAACCCAGGGAAGACCGACTCTGGTTGCCTCTTGTCAATCTTGGAGCTACCAGCGGGATCTGATCTGAGACACCCCCCCCTTCCCGTCCTGAAACTCCTGGTGCGACCTGACCCTGGTTGCCCCTTCCCAAAATTCTGGACCCCCCTTCCGTCCGGAAACTCCTGGTGTGTCCTGACACTGGTTGCCCCTTCCCAAAATTCTGGACCCCCCTTCCGTCCGGAAACTTCTGGTGCGTCCTGACCCTGGTTGCCCCCCCCCCTCCCCAAATCCATGACACTCACGCACCTGTCATGGAAATCCATCGCCGCACCTTGGCCATCGTCTCCTCGATGTCGTAGAGCGGCAGCAGCGCCCTCTGGTCGCCGTTCAGCCGCACGGCAGAGGGCAGCACCACCGCCGGGATGTGGAACGTCTTGTGCATCACGTGCTGCGCATGCTCCCCACCGCCGCCCGCCGCGCACTTATTGTTGTTGTGCAGCGCGGGACTACTTTTCACGGGGGAGCTGCAGGAGGAGGAGGAGTGCGGCGGCTGCTTGGCGTGGAAGAGACGCAGCACCTTGGTGTGGTAGATGCAGTGGCCGTGGTTGTGAACACAGTGAGGGTTCTCCAGCACCTTCTTCTCGTGACCTGAAATGGGACCAACAGTTGTACTTCGGTTCGGCAGTCGGTCAATTTCAACAGGTCCTCAATAGGACCTGGATGGACACTGGCCACAGACTGTGGAGTCAAAACGTGATACATGTATGATACAAAGCAAAATCTAGGGCATGTCCCAAACTTGGCACCCACTCTGAAAATCGCCATTTCCCGACGGGTTGGATCAGCGTGGTGCTGTCCACAGCACGAAGGACTCAGCCGCCTGCACTTTGATTCCTGCTGAGCTTTTGTTTGCCGTCGCCATTTCCACGACTATTGTGTAGATCTACCACTTTTTTGTTCAAAGCTGAAGTCAGGGTTGGGTCAGACTACGAATCCCAATTCTCGAACAGCGAGTCTCCTTTCGAAACTGTTCTGCTCACAGAGCAAGCAAGTTCCCACCCGGATACACCAACCAAATAAAACTGAACTTGTTCTGCGGAATCATGACCCGCGGTGTCGGTGGGAGTTTTTACCGCAGAAAAAAAAGTGAGAACTGCGTTTTTATCGGCTCATTTGACGGGGTGATGTGAGTATCTAATGAAACCGACACAGATCTGCTCCTAAAGTCAGTGCCAACTCAGTGCAACTCTCTGGAACTGAAAAAAACATTTTGGGCGCTGAAAATTTCCTTGCAGAGCCGCTGAAGATTCCACTGAAGTTCTGATTCTTTTTGCGAGCCTCGTGTTTCTTGACCTGAACATCGTACGTGGAATCTCATGGACCTGAAAACGTAGCAGGAGCCTGGACGGCAGCAAAGCCAAGCAAGTTTGACGTGAACAAATTTCTTGAAACCACTGACATTTGGAGAACGTATTTTCTGAGCAGCAAGATCCTTTTCAGGTCAAGTACATAGTTCTGCGATGGTTGAAATCTGCTCGTTGTGTCCAGACTTCCCTGTTCCCAAACCTGACCCCGACACGGCACCCCTCCCGCCCCTGGATCCTCCACAGCCGACCCTCAGACCTAATGACTTGTGCAACAGAAACAGCAGCGACGAAATTGCTCAACGTTGCCAGACATCCGGAATATTTCCTCTCCTCAGTCTGCGAACACCCCACGTCTCATCATGTCAATAGAATGAGACTGGAATTTCCAGCGCACCGACAGCGCACCCACTGATCCGTCTTCGCATTGTTTTGCGATTTAACGAAGCGTCTGGTTTTATCCTCACAAGAATGTGTGCGTGGGTGCTTCGTGCTGAGGAGATTCCTGCAGAACTGAACGAACTTGACAACAAGAATGCCCCTGGCATTGTGTCGCGCGTTGAGTTGAGTTGCACCCGTGTGTTCAAAGTCCAACATGCAGTTTTTCAGAAAATTTTTCAAAGTCCAAACTCCAACCTTCAACTTTTCCATGACTTAGGTGTGTACAGACAGACAGACAGACAGACAGACAGACAGACAGACAGACAGACGTATACCGATTACTATAGTCGCGCTCGCACGACTTAAAACAACGCCATGCACTGACAGACACTGAGGGTTTGTGCGTCTTGTCTTTCCTCAATTCTGCAGCGTTGCAGCTCAGAACTCCAGGACAAATCCACGTGACCTCGCAAAAGAAACTCACGTGATATGCCCTCTTTTGCTGCACCACACTGTTCAAAGCTTCTCTTTATGAAATGATAACAAAACAGTCTGGATCGTGCGTCCAGAGTGGTTGGTCCCTGGACCTCAACCTGGATCCTTGGGTTCTCCGCTTCTCTGAGACTGAGCATTGGTTGGCAAACATGGATGTCATGCTCGCTATTCCACTTCAACCAGAAGTACGAAGTACCTCTCCCACTTTGCACCTCTTCTGCACCAATTCCGAGTGCACGGAAGTCCAGATCATTCTCTCTGCCTCCCTCACCCTCAGCGAACGCACCCACTCTATCTCCGTACACAGAGCCTGACCCCCCCCCCCCCACACCACCACCACCACCCTTCTTTCAGCATCCTCACCTCTTTCGTCGTGTGCGACAGATTCGACCACACGCACACACACACGTGCACACACGCACACACACGTGCACACACACGCACACACACTCCCTCACCCTCAGCGAACGCACCTATTCTATCTCCGTGCACAGAGCCTGACCCTCCCCCCCCCCCATCTTCTCTCAACATCCTCACCTCTTCTGCAACAAATTCGACCCCCCCCTCCTGCCCACGCTCCTCCCTCCCCCAAGCGTACGCACCTATTCTTCTTCCGCCGAGTGCGACAGATTCGACCACGCACACACACACGCACACACACACACACAGTCCCCGCACCTTCAGCGTACGCACCTATTCCGTCTCGGACGCACTTGTAGAACATGTTGTGGTTGAGGGTCTGCACGTTGAGCAGCTGCAGTAGACTGGAGCCCTGCTGCCCGCCGGGCCCGGGGGCAGAGTTGCTCTGGAACCACTGGTCGGCGCGCCGGGCGAGCTGCACGAAGTTCTCGGCCTTGAGCCCGCGGCGCCGCCCCCGCCGAGACGCCGGCGGCTTCCCGGAGTAGGCCGGCGCGAAGTCCGTGAAGCCTGCAGGAGAGAGACGCACAGGGGTCAAAAAAATTTTCGACGTGAGTTCAGGGCAAACGTAGCTGCAGTGGATTGTATCCATGTGGAACTGTGTGAGAAGAAAGCGTGTGTGTGAGTGTGCATGTGTGTGTGCGTGTCCCTGAGACCTGGTGCTCCTCACATTGGCCTGTTTCGAAAAGGTGTGGGTGTGCCTGTGTGAATGTCTGTCTGCCTGGCTGCCTGTCTGTGACACACATGCGTGCAGAACCATTCAGTATCCAGGAGTTCCTCAAGGTCTCACCCACACCCACCCACGTACTCACATCCTCTCTGACGCCAAAGAGCTCAAAATGTCCCTTCAGGAGGACACCGGAAGAAACAAGATGGACCTCGTACAGAACTGCCAAGCCCCCTCACCCCTCACAACCCCGTATTCTCCAAATCTTTCTGCGCAAAAGACAATCTGATTCAAATTTTGCAATCGGACTCCCCTCCCCCTGGGGTTTGGGGTATTTGGGGCAACTTCTCGTCGCAGCCTGAATTCCCGGCAGAATGAGGCAGTATGAGTAGCCTCGTTCCAAAGGGATAATTTTCCAGTGTCCTGGTCCCCCATCGGCATTCTGATGCGTAATACCCTGGAAGTGGCCATTCCACCAACACAAGCCAATTTTCCAGCTTGACCCGACATTTGAGCTCTGGCACAGCAGTACGACATGTACTCAGATAGACTGGGGTAGGGCAGCAATCACAATTCGGGTTGCTCAGTGCATTTGCAAATAACACACAAAATTGGACTCAATGCCAAAAAGCAGCTGAAGCAGCTCGTTTGTGATGCTCAGATCTGATCTCGTTGTTGCGGCAGCGACATAACCATAACAAGCAGATTATTCAGACCCGGTTCACACCAGGCGTGTGGCGCGTGCTGCTCCTATGCGACTCAATTGGGATTTGGTTGCACAGTCGCGCACAACGATTTGCTGCTGAAGCAGTGTATTTTGCTCAAGAATTCAAAGTTTTGAGAAAAACTTGAACCCATCCCTCCGTGACTGTATTGTGCATTCCCTTCCCACCACAAAAAATGTGCAAAACGTGTCCTCATAGCGCTGAGACTTTCTCTGTTCACGTTGGTGAATTCTGTTGCCCCCCCCCCCTCCGTTCGTGTGAGGAGTCACCGCCACGTGACGACTGGTTCTCGGTGGCGCAGCGCACAACGCATCCAGTGTGTGTGGAGCTCGACCGGTAAGTGGATGTACATCCGCAATTCCTTGTCATAATTCGCATCATTTGCCAATCACAAATGCACCCGGGGGCTCGTCTGTCTCTTCCGCCGTGTCAGAATTTCCTGAATGAAGCAGAGAAAAACCTCACAGGAGAAACGCGAGGGTCTACCGGCCTCTAACGTTCAAGACGTGGATATGACACCATTCAATTTCAATCGTTTCAGGTCTTACTGTCAGACGGCAGTTCTCATCCAGATACTTTCACTGCGCTTTGTGTGGTACCAGGCACGCTTTTTAAAGAACCGCTCCGCCACCGTTCTGAGGAAACGGTTTTTTACAGAATTTTCATTTTTTGGATATTGAGAGCCAACATGTTGATCTTCACTTTCATGCAATCATTGACCCAGTGCAGTTTGACAATCCCCAATCTTTTGACCTATTTCTGAGTGGCTGTGTCATCCTTCGGCACAGTCTGTGTGTTGTGAGTAACATGCAAGTGTGGCAAGATGCTGAAGTTTTGCTTGTATTTGTTGCTTTTTTTGGCCAACCCACCCATCAGTGAGAAGTCTCAAAATCGAAGTGAGCAAAGGGTGATATTAAAATTTTTGTGCAAATCTGGATATAAGCCGATCGAGTGCTGGAGGAAGCTGCGAGACATGTGGGCAGATGAGACCATGTCAAAGACACAGGTTTGAGTGTGGTGTCACCGCTTCAAATCTGGTGATTCTTCAACCTCTCACAAACCAAAACCTGGATGCCCCCACACAGAGACAACTCCTGAGAACATTGCCACGGTATCAAACTTGTTGCAGGAAAATGGAAAGCTCAGTCTGCATGATATTGTCAACAGAACTGGTCTGAAAATGGGTGTGGTCATGCGCATTGTCAAGAAAGAACTGAATCTCTCCTGCAAAGTTGCAAAGCTGATTCCCACTGAACTGACCGCTGCTCAAAAGGACACAAGGTGCAACATTTCACAGAGCAATTTGGACTTGCTGCAGAATGAGGAAGAGCATGACCCAGAGGACTTTGTCAGAAGCATCATCACAGGAGATGAGACATGGATTTACACCAAGGAGCCCAAATCCAGGTTCGAGTCAACTGTGTGGCTGGCCCCAAAATCACCACACCCAAAGAAAGCCCAGACCATCCCAGGAAACAAGAAAAGCATGTTGACTCTCTTCTGTGATGCGCAAGGTGTGATTCTGGTGGATTTCCTTGAGCCAAAAGACAAGATTGACTCAACCAGATACTGCCAAACTTTGTCAAAACTGAAGGAGGCACTGCACAAGAAAAGGCCTCATCTGTGGACTGATCGCAAATTCTGGATTCATCATGACATGCCTCACCCCACATGTCAGGAGAGACCATGGACAAAATCATACAGTGGGGTTTGAAGGTGCTTCCTCATCCACCAAATTCACCTGATCTTGCCCCATGCGATTGTAGTTTTTTTCCAAAATTGAAGACGCAAATTCATGGCAGAAGGTTTGACAACTTGAAAGATCTTCAAACTGAAACCTGGAAAATTGTGATGAGTTGGCCCAAAGAATTCTTCAATGACACCATGCATGAGTTAGTTGGGAGATGGCAAAAATGTGTCAAGGTGTCAGGAGCTTATTTTGAGGGCAAAGGCATTGAGATTGATCCACTTTTTACCAAGGATCTGGACACAGAAACAGACACAGACATGGAAACTGACTCTGATTGACCGTTGCTTTGTATGTCTCTTTCACATCTGCCAGACTGCAGAAAGAAGTCTAAGTTCTGCACGTGTTTATGCAATGTTCCTGCATGTTTTACATTCCATTTCACATGTTCATTCAAGCATGAGAAACTGTTCTTAATAAAGTTGAAGTTTGCAGCAGAAAAAAATTGCGTTCAAGAAAACCAGCGGCGGAGCAGTTCTTTAAAAAGCGTGCCTCGTAGATCCACGTGTTCAGTGGCCTCTGGCGCATGTTTCACACACACGCACACACACACACACGTACACACACATACACACACACACATACACACACCGCACGGCCCAAATCTTGTTTTTTATCATCACACATTGGTTAAATTTACGTTTGCGCCAAATCCCAGTGAATGTGAATCTGACCAAACCTGACCCCCACCAGACTCCTTGTCTGTTGCATGCAGAACACTTCGTTCCTGTCAGAGCTAAAGCAACAGTGATTGCCTGGCCTTGGTCACACAAGTTACAGAGCTCTGTTCCATTTCGCCTCTCGACCTGGCGCTCTCGACCTGAGCCCGACAGGCACGCGTGAACTCGGTGGCGTTCATTAACCCTCACAGCGTGTTGGAATGAGCGGAGGCTCCGTGGATCCATTCAGCGCCTGCGGTGGATCTGGAGTGGAGTGCGCACTTGGGAACTTGGTCAAGTGGAGGACGGAGAAGAGGATGGCTCCAACAGACACGGAGCCCAGGGAGACCACATTCACACGGGATGCGTCACACGCCACGCCTCTGTACAAGACACTGGACACTGTGTCGTCCAGCAGACCTAGCACACATAGACTGTCGTATGTGCATGAGAAAATGCTTGACACAACCAGCGTGAAGCTGCATTCATGGCTGGTCGAACTTTTGGGTGACCACTTGCACTACCAGTTGCAGGGAACGTACAAAACTTTCGTCCTTTCAACGCAAACACTGCAGTAAGATTTTTTGTGGACGGGTTGCAGTGGCCACCAAAAACTCACAACGCTGTGGGCGAAGCCTTCAATTTCGCTGCAGAAAGACACGCACATTCTTCTGAAAACAACCGTGTGCACTTGCGAAGTTTTTGCAACCAATCAAGAGGCAACAAATTGTGTTTGTTGAATCTGCAGACAGCTCAAGTGGGTGCGAATGGGCTCGCCCTCTCCGAGTGACTTGCTGTTTGCGAGTAGAACAACTTGCTTCGTCTTGGGAATGGATTCTTCAACAAACATACAAATCTTGGCTGTACGTTTTCAAGCGTTGAGCTCCAAGGACTTGAGTAAACTGACCAGATCCACTGTCCAACAGAACAAGGCAAAACCTGCGTTGCCAGGTTGTCTGTCTCCATTCCACTGTCCGCTGTTGCCCTTTCAAAACCCGCGGAATTTGACCCATTGTTTCTGGTGGGTGGAATTTGACCCGTTGCTTCTGTTTCACACCCGAAATGCCGCCCCCGACACTTGACACTAAAATCTGAAATCTGACATGGGACATGCCTTCTGAGATACGGAGACATTTCTGCATTTACACCCCATTTTTTCCACACTTCCAAATTTGACCTTTTTGACCTCAGAAACCTTAAAATTCAAATTTGACAAATTCCTTCCTTGCACATTATCCCCAACCCAAAATAAACCAAAAGATCCCAAATCAATCCTCAACTTGACTTTGAAACTGCTGTACACATACTTTTGGAAGATGCTGCCTATAGGTGCTTTGATTTGGCTTGCACCGATTTGGCTTATTCAAGCCTAAATCGCGCAAGCCACCTCAAATCACCTAAAAACCCGTGGAATTTGACCCGTTGTCTTTGTGGGTGAATACAACTCTGTGTTTCACATCCGAAATGCCGCCCCCGACACGTGACACTAAAATCTGAAATCCTACACGAGACGTTTCCGGGCGCGGCGCGATAACTCGGCCTCTCCTCCCCGAATCGTCCGCTCCTGACCCGCAGGTCTGGATCGGATCTGGATCTGTCGGCTCCCATCAGCGGGGTCCGTACTGAGTGGCCGACAACATGTGTTGGGTCGGGATACCTGTCTCTGTGTACTCGGGGTGGGCGCCCGCGCGGATCCATGAGAATAGGGTTGATTCAGCACCACCAACCCATTCAGCAACACGCACACACACGCACTGACGGAAAATCTCTCCCACACACACATACACACACATTACACACTCACACAGGTGGAATCTCTCTTCCTGGTCTCTCTGTCTCTCTCACTCAAATACATACACTCGCACACACACACACACACACACACACACACACACACAATTTGTGTGTACCCCGTCTTCAAAATACGCGACGTCTCAGGCAAGCAGCGGTGTGCAACGGACCTTGTCTGTTCTCAAACACCGAGAAAACACACCTGGGTTGTGATTTCCAAAAACAGTCGTGCTTCATTCCCATTTTTGTAGCGCAGTTTTGGTCATATTGGACTCTTTTAAACCCCCGTTGTGGATCCTCAGGGTCCTTCACTTTTGGTGGAACAGCTGTAACCGAGAACCAGGTCACCAATAGTTTCTCTGGATCCCCCCGAGGTGATCCTCACGGAGGTGAGGAAGGGGAGCTGCGCCTCCCCGAGGCGGGAGACTGTTTATTGGGTGTTTAGTGCGGCTGATGGCAACACGTTCCGAGAATTACGCGCTCCGGCTCTCAGTGGTCGTTTTCGTTGGCTTCAGGCTTCTGGAGTCATCCCTGCGAAATTGCATTGAGGTTGTCCAAATGAACTTGATTCCTTTGCGTGAACCGATTCTGTTTAACGTTGGAGTGGGGGAATTTGAATTTTTAGAACAACCGCAAGACATACACAGTTTGATGTAGATTCTTTGCGATCGGGTAATTTTCTTTTGCTCAGAATGTCCACGTCCCGTGATCCTTCAGCCAAGCAGGAGCAGGAACCACACACACACACACACACACACACACGTGCACACAATGTTCTTCACATCTGACTGATGTTTCTCGGTCTCCATGCAGCACAGGTACCAGGGGGCCCTAACAGAAGCGTGGTCACACACACACACACACACACACACACACACACAACCCACAAGCTCACCTAGTTCTGCAGTGCTGGAATGCCCGAGCGTGTAGAAGACGCGGAAGAACTGGTAGCAGTGCACGTCCGCCTTGCGTGACGTCATCCAGAAGGTACGCGAGGGGTCGACGCTGCAGTTCTTGGTCGTGAAGCGGCACGAACACGTCTCCATGGAAACGATCCGACCTACAGGAAGAGCCAAGATCAATTCATTACGCGGGTTTTATTCGGACAAGAGGATCACGTGCTCGAACTCCCCACCTCAACCAATAGTCTGTGGCATCTCGGTCCGGCTGTTCCCTCCCATCACGTGTCTTGGGACAACAGGGGTGCGTGAAAGAGGCGTATCCCGCACACGCAGGGAACATCTCAATTGCCCTGCTCACTGCGTCTTGTTCTGGGTGTCCAGGGAGTGACGTCATCGGCTGGGGTCACCGCTTGCCAAGGCTGCAAATCGAGGCAGGTGTTCCGGTGGGCCGGTGTAACAGGACCACAGCACAACCACACCATTTGGTCATGCTGTGGTCCTGAAATTTTAGGACCACAGCACTGGTCCTGAGACACCTGGACTGCTTCTCCTTCTTCTCAAGGGGCACAAACCAAGACCAGGGATCACGTCCTGTGTGAGTTGATTTTCCCCTGTTGAAACCGATCCCTACCAAGGGTCATCAAAAGGGGGGGGGGCACAACACCCGCCCCACACACACACCGCACACACACACGCACACCACACACACATCTCTTATGGTCAGTGTTAAACTTTTCTCGCGGGATATTCACGAATTTTCCCGCAGATGGGAACCACGATGTAAGACAAAGACAAACCACTGGACATTTGTTTGCACAAGGTAAAATATTTTTGTACATTCTGAGTGGAAGTCCACAAAATGGTGTCCATTCATTTCTTTGCATCTTTCTCTTCAGCCTGCCTCGCAGTGTCAGGCCTCTGCACAAATTTCACAACTGTAGGTTGCCCAGTCTGCTCCTTTGATTTGACGTTGCTTCTGAGGGTCAAGGCTGTGTAAACAGCAGGATGTAAGACAGACTTGATTGAACAAATGGTTATGACAGTCCAAAATATGACAAGAACAGGGTACTCCTTGAGATAAATGGATGACAGGAATAAAAAGTTGGGGAGAACTGAGCTTAGTATGTCTGAAGAAGTAAAAATGAGGAGTTGAGCTTTCATGACAGCATTAGTTTGTTCCATGTTTGAGCCACTTTTAATAATTTTTTGTGATTTGTGTAGAGTCCTCAACAAATCAATGTAAAAAGAAATGACGCACACAATGGATAGAAACTGTGAAACAGACAAAATCCAAATGATAATTTTTATCAAAATCATCTTTCTTGTTGGATCACACAAGGGACTACAAATGGCAGACAGCTGTAATGAACCCAACATTTGAAAACTGACAAGCCATGTCAAAAATGTAACAAGGCAAGACAGAAGTGTGCTTACTGTAGCACATTTTACAGCTTCTCTCTGGTAAAAATTAGTTTGTTTGAACTTTGTTTTCATTGGAAACTTCACAATCATAAGTCTGGCTGTTGCAAGAAATAATGATGTGGTCAAGCTTTCAATTTTGTTGTGCACAAAAAGTGTGAAAACAACAAAACAAGTTGCACTTGATTGCCAGGTATCTTGAAATATTGGATAGGATGCACTGTAGATCAAATCTTGAATCCACAGAATCAAGAGGGGTGCAGCCAAAGGCATCTGAGAAGCTCCAACTAACAGCACTGTAATTTCAAACACCTTCAGCTTCTTACTGCAAGGATACTTTTGCAGTGTAACTGACAAAACATTGCAAAGAAGAATGGCAAATGCTGTCACAGCACATGCTGTCCTGAGAGGAGCACTTTCCAGTAAATGTGCACAAGAGATGTGCAATGGGACAACAAGGGAACATTGTGCATTGCTGGACAACAAGCAACACAAGAAGGTTGTGTTTGTTTCCAACATTTTCAGATTTAAACCATGAAACAATTCATAATGTACTGTGATGTGAGAAGTGGTGTTCAAAACTGAAATTACTTGCAACTTTGGCAGATTTTCAAATGCTCCTCGGGAAACTGTTTCAATAGGATTGCTGGAGATGTTTATCTTGGTTAAATGTGGGAGAGAAGAGAACACATGATGCACGATGCGCGCAAGATGGTTGCCCGTCATTTCAATGAAGATCATTTGTTGGTTGTTTGAAAAACACTTCTGCTCTACAGAATGGATCTCACTTGTAGTCAAACTGAGATACTTCAATTCGTTTGCATTTTTCAGCCAGGAACACACATTCACGTCTGCCAGGTAGGATTGAGGAGCATAAAATTTTGAGATATGACCAAAATCTAAGTTTGAGTACTGGAAGCTTGAATTTACAAAATACATGATATGAAAAGAGGAAAGCAGGTGTGCAAAATGTTATTCATACAAAATACAGCAAATGTGACACATTCACACTTTTCAGGACAAAACACACTGTTTAGTTCACAAAAGTCTTCATCATCTTTCAATGGACAATTCATCTGCCTGTCACAAATATTTTCCAAATGTATACATATCTGGGAATGTTTGCATTTAAACAGCTGAATACATTGTCTGAGCTTGCCACACTGCTGAGCTTCTGACTCATCAAATCCACCAGGACAATCCCACTTTCCATCACAAACATATTGCCATGGAATACAATGAGAATTGATGCATTTGAACATTTTATTGCATTTGAAAGCAGTACAATTCTGTAAGTGTTCCCCTGTTCTGCATGGCACAAGATATCCAACTGAACTTATCTTGTACTGACAAATTTCTACAATGCTGAAACATCTGGAGTGCCCCTCTCTGCAAGGAATTTGGTGCTGGTACTTGCATTTGTGGTGGAGTTTTTTCTGTAACATTGAGCTGAGTATCTGTTCATCACATCCATCATACTTGCAGTCCTCAACTAGGTCATCAATCAATTCCACACTGATGTGCTTTGAGTTGTTGCACAGAAACACTTTTGGTGTCTCTTTGGATGGAACCACCTTTGCATTTCCCTGTTTTGAAGCAGATGAATAAAACTCACAGTCCCCTTTGGAAGTTTTGTGGAACAGTGGGGAACATTTCATTCTACCAGTTTGGTCAAACAAATACTTGCATCTTTTGTTTATGTTGTCATTGTCATTGGATTTACAGCTGTGCAAACTTTTTCCAGAATAGTTTGTGAAACAGGTTTGTTCAGCCTCATTGACATTTGAAATGTGATGGTATGTTTCCACAGTGGTATGAAATACCTTTGAGCAGTTCAGCACATTTTCACCAGTTCTACTGCCAAAGATTGCCCTCTGGCTTGAGACAAAGAGCCCGCCATGTAAAGAATTATGTTCAATGAAAGAAAAGTTGTGCTCATTGTAATATTTAACAATGAGGACAGCGCCTTCACTTGTGAAAATAGGGGGTGTTTCTGTGGCCTGCACTGCTTCAAATATGAACAGAATGCGCTTTATTTGCTGCAAGCTGGTGGAAGAATGTGTCAACAATGTCCTTCTTGTGGAATTTGTCCAATGAAACTGGAGACAACCTACACTGGTCAGCAGTGAGACACTGTTGCAATAGTTTTGATTCTCTTTCTTGTTGATGCGTCTGTCAATGCTTGTCGTTCTGTTGTTTTCTGAACACGCAATGTGTGTGACAAACCTTTTAGAGCAATCCACTCGTACATAGAATGGATCAGCCAGGTTCAGCAAAACAAGAAGAGTACAGCAGAGCCAAGATGGCAGCCGTGCAAGTTTTGACAGGGCTGACAAGGACCGAGTTAGTGTTGCGAGAACATAGGGTTGGGACAACATGTACAAAAAGGCAACATCAGATTGTTCTTTGACAACAAATCCTCGTGTTTTCCTGAAGGTTAGCGTTGTTGTTTTGTTGGTGTTGCAAGAAGTCGCCTGCAACATCAAAAAAAAGATGAAAATATGTTGTCAAAAATCACAAGCCTGTGTTTTGAAACTGTCTAAAATGTTGTTCAACTGACCTCTTGAGGAAACTCCACAAACAATCCTTCTGTGAACCTGAGGTCAGTTGACATTTTCAGCAGGGCCAACAGAAAGTGCAAATCCTCCTTGGTCAAAATGGCTGGTAAAGAGACTCCCTTTGCTTGACACCACTGGTGGGCTTTTGCCCCAGAAATATGTCTGTTGTCCATCCCGTACGCATGTCCCACCACATTTTGATATTTTTCATCATGTCTCTTTCTTATCAAAACAAGTAAATTGCTGAGGCTCAAACAAAGCGATTTGTTTGTAAAATCAAATGTGAAATTGAGGCAACTTTCAACTGGTGCCAAACCTGTTATGGCAAAGTCTTGCCTGTCACAGTCAACAACAGGTGCGACATCTTTTAATGGAAGGTAAGAGTTGTAAACATTTGTCATGTAAAATATATTCAATGTAATTTCCTTTGTCAAACGCCCTCCTGTTCGAGTAAAAAATTGGAGACGGGCGAGAATGGGGAGAAATGTGTGTAAGAACCACGGCTGATCAAGGGGCAACCAAACATTTACATATTCTTCTGTCTGTTCCACGCCCTCTGCCCCCAAATCCTTCACGTGCTTCGCACTCATCATAAAATCCAGACTGCCCTGCAAAGAATGAGTTCAGGTTTCGTTGTTTGCCCACTGAGGGTCAACATTCTTGGTGTGAAACTGAAACACATCCCTTTTTGAAGCTGGATTTTGAAACTGCTGTGCTTCCTTCCAACCTCGTAGGTATCAGCGTCAGTTTACAAATACCAAAACTACACACCTCAAAAAAAAATGGCGCCTGACGACGTCCGCGGTGATTCGAACATAAACATTTTAACACACGGCACGCACGTGACATCAAATAATCTCTGATACTATATCTCAAAGATTGCATTTTTCATACCCACCAAGAATCAGTGACAAAAGTTAAAATTTTTCAAGAAACAAAAAAGTCAAAAATGCACTTTTTGTGATTCTGAA
>JAAUXT010022934.1_pt1 | contig 18267 bp, 24 predicted proteins | sample 7278171 | NCBI WGS metagenome assembly JAAUXT01 (sample SAMN14350112, study PRJNA611818) | marine sediment metagenome | isolation source: surface marine sediment (1.8m) | place: French Polynesia: Moorea | collected 2018-08
CTGTGTCTGTATATACATGTGTGTCTACCTGTCTGCTCAAGTTTGTCTGTCTCACTGAGTATGCCTCTGTCCATCACTTGTCTACATCGCTGTGTGTGTGTGTGTGTGTGTGTGTGTGTGTGTGTCTGTCTGTCTGTCTGTCTGTCTCTCTGCCTGTCTCTCTCTGCTGCATCGTCTGTGCTTTGGTCCAGTCCAGGGCGCCCGTCCCATAGGCACGTGTGTGAGTGTGTGTGTGTGTGTGTGTCCATGAGTGTGTAAGACGCGTGTGTGCGTGTGTGAGCCTGCACGCGGCGCACCTGTGTGTTGGTATAGTCCGGGGCGCCGGTGTGCAGACACGCGTCCAGGTCGGTGAACTGCAGCCTGCCCAGCTCGGACGGGAACACCTCCGGGTTCGGAGACTTACAGCAGCTGATCGGCACCTGGAAACAACCGGACCCGTGGTCAGTCATCAGAGTCCCTGAGGTGGGAACCACATTGTTGTGCGGGGTGTTCCACCCAGTCACCACACATTTCCCCAACACCTCTTTATGATGCAATCCTGCCCTATCACTGGCAAGTCAAACAAATTCATTGTGGAGAATTATCAAAACTGCCAATCTGTTTTATTACCAGCTCCTTCTACAAAGCATCACAGTTGAAAACAACCCCAACCCCAAGCCAAGAGGCCAGCTTTACACACCCCAACTACTTTCAGGTATGCTTGCAGGTGAAGCTATACCACAGCTTCAAGCAGGGTTGGCGGGAAGCTTCAGTTACGAGTGAAAACATGCGGTTTCACACGAAACAACATGGAAGCCAAGGCCATGAGATTGAGGCCCGACCCCTGTGGGACGAGCCCACAGGAGCCAGAGTCCCATGAGGGTCACAGCAACAGCCAACACACACTTCCGGTGAAAAGGGCAGGACCAGGATCCGGGGGCGCTGTGGTGACAGGGTGTGAACCCACAGGAAGACAGGGTCAGACTGTTGTCTTGAGGAAAACACACCAACTTGCGCCTGACAACACAAAAGTAGGATTTAACAGGGTCATTTGGGCGTTTTTCACATCGGGTAACGCGGGGTCTTTTTGTTTTGCTGTTCGACGTCCCAACGGTGGAATTATTTAATGTCAGCACACAAAACGACTGCGCGTCACCTAATTGACGCGAAAGCCCTTTCACTTCCTCGCACACGCTCCAATCTGCGTGTCACGACGTCGTGCGACGCTTCACGTTCTCACCGACTGACCTGCGCGAAGCTGACGGAGAGGGCGCTGCGGTTCCAGGTCCCCTCGTAGCGCCGCTCGAAGCCGGCGGCCCAGGCCCAGTCCGAGGGACCCGTCGCCCCGCAACACTCCATCTGCAACACAGGGCAGCAACCTGTTGTGTTCGGAGGAGGGGAGGGCGGCCTGCACCACGACACATGCCAGTACACGCAACACGCAACACGTGAACAGCAGCTGCATTAAGTTGTGTAAAATTCTTCACATTGAAGATTTGACTCAGGATGGAATTGGAGCAGGCAGTCAAAACGCAGTGGAACGATGTTTGCACACACACGCACACACGCACACACGCACACACACGTACCTGGATCTGGGCGAGGTCCCAGGCCTCCTCCAGGTCGGACCCACCCAACACGAGTTTGTGCGCGTCGAGACGCGCGCCTGCGTGGAGAGGGTGAGATCACGTGACAGAGAGAGAGAGAGAGAGAGAGAGAGAGGCAGAGACATAGGGATTGTGAATTGCTTGAAGAATGAAAGAGAGACAAGGAGGAAGAAGAAGAGGAAACAGAAAAGAAAGAGAATAGAGAGAATGACAGAGAGAAAGACAGAACAAGAGAAAAGGGTTTGTACGTGAAGAAGAAGGGCACAACAAGTTGAAGCTGAAGTGTTCTCAGTAGAGAGAAACATCAAAGCGAAAGAAGGCACTGGCTGCCTGCATCTCGTGGACCTTTTCAACCAAAACGATGTTCAGTTCCTGCAGCTCCACCCAATCTCGTACCTGTTTTGATCTCGTACCTGTTTTGATCTCGTACCTGTTTTGTATTCATTGTGGATGGACTCGGTCAGGAACTGCATCAGCTTGTCATCCACCTACAGAAACAGTGGGACAGGTTCTCAGTTCCAGATCGGGCCTCAAGACTGGGATGTGACCTCAGCGTTGTGAGGAACAAGTGAACAAAATGCGCCCGATGATGCACATAATTTTGGGATGGTTGTTCGTGGAGTTTGCCGTACACGCCATGTTGACGCTGACGTGAAGCCACGTACACGTCACTCGGCCGCAAGGACGTCGAGGTAGGGCTCTGCTGGGTTTGTGTCTCGCACATTTCACAGCCGAAGCGTTGCGTCGCTGGATTCGTTGGAGATTCTCATGTGGATCACGTGCACCCGCGACTCACAGTGTTCCTGCTCCCTGCGCAATTTCTAAACGTTTGCGCGTGCGCAGTGCGCCCCCGGACCACGTGACTCACCCTTCCGATGAGCATCGCCAGCAGCACGACGGCAGCGATGTAGAGAGCGACAACGAGGCTCGCGAACACGAGGTACTGCAACGGAAGCGGAAGTGAGGGTCAGTCAGCGCGGGGTGTGCGTGCAATGTGCGTGTGTGTGCGTGTGTGTGCGTGTGCGTGTGAGTGCTTTTGGAATTCGGCACCCATGTGGCTCACCCTTTGACACAAAGTATCTCCCCGTGCAAGTTGCTGAAACATTTACTGGTTTTGGTTCTTGTTCTTCTCTGTGCATGTCGACGCACGCATACCCCACTCACACACACGCAAAAATTGAACTGTCAGAATGACTCGACAGGTTTTCCCCAAGGCAGCAACACCATAAAATTGTTTCAAAGTGCCTTTCCGTTTCTCAACGCGGCTCTCACGAAATGTCTTTGTTGAGGAGACGTGTCTGTGACCGCGTGTCGGGTGGGGTCCTTCTTCAGCACTTGACCCGAAGTTCACACCGGGTACGTGATGCGTCACGCACGTCGTGAATGCAGGTGAGGCTCCACCACTCCCTTCAATGGTAGCGGTTGACTCACAAAACAGGGAGAAACGCGTGGGTTCCATGCACACGTGTGTGTGTCGCACCCAATCAAATATTTCTGGGCCTTGGTGGTGCGCCACATGTGCAGGGAAGGTCAGTCAGATGTCCCAATCCCAACCCCTCTGTGTACCAACCCCTCCCCAAGAGGACCTACCCCCCTGTAGAGATCACCTCTGTGTACCAGCCGCCCGCCCTTCATGGTGCAGAAAAAGGTGCAGGGAAACGCTGGATTTTTCCTGCGTTGGAGGGACATCGCACCCGCAGTTGCCTTGAGGATTGCTTCTCTTGTTTGGAAGTGACGTGCACGGAAGTATGTGTTCCCGAACACAGAGTGGAAGCCGGGTACAGAGCAGTCGGCCTCAGCATCAATCATCATCATCATACATACAAACAAGCCTCGTGCCACCATCGTGGGGTAAAAATAGATTCCAGTCGAAGGGGGCGCAACGACCTGTGACGCCCCCGCCGGTGTGGCGGGAAAACGCTACAAGCGTTCAAAGTTGACCGCAAGTGGCAAAGGCAATGCGCCAACAAATTTCGTGGCTTGCTTGGGACATTTGGGGTTTTCATTCACACAGATGACGCGGCGTTAAAATGTTGACGCGATGCCAGGAATGGACATTTTTATACTCTCCATTGGGCGTCATGTTAATTTTGATACCTGTGCATCAAATTTTGATGCCAGCATCAAAAAATCTGACGACGCCCTGCCTGTGTGAAAACCCTTATTCTTTGGCGTGTAGAGGAAAGCAACACAAGCCCTCATAATCAGGCACTTATGACTTGCGGCAGCGAGTTGGACCGTGCCAGCTCTGGCGGGTCCGGTGTAACATGTCCTGTTGGCTTGCATGTCCCAGTGATGCCGTGTAACTGGGACATGCAAGCCAACAGGACATGTTACACCGGATCCGGGTGGAGAGACGGACCTCGGCCTCAGGCTGAGCCCGACACACGGAGGATCAAAGGATGGGAAGCACGCTGATAAACCCGCCCCTGGATCCACTGATGAGCCATTTCCCAAAAGTATCCACGTCTTTCCAATGACTTGCGGGTGTATAATAGGGGCGAGTCAATGCCAGGCAGTGTCACGGTTTGGCACCACACCGGTTTCAGCAGTCGCGAGTTCTGTACTGAGGTATTAGATTTGAACACGAAGCATAACCTGCGGCTCTTGGAACCTTTAAACTTCTGTGTGTATGTGTGTGTGTGTGTGTGTGTGTGTGTGTGCGTTGGTGTGCGCGTCTGTATGTGTGGTGAGAGTTTTTGTGTGAGTGCGAACTGTGTGTGCGTGCGTGTGGTGCAAAATTTGTGGACACACGTTCCCTCCCACAATCAAACATCCAAGAAGACCACTGCATGCAGGAAAGCACTTCATCCCCGACCAGCACACGCACACACACGCACACACACGCACACACACGCACACACACGCACACACACGCACACACACGCACACACACACGCACATTCACGCTTGTCCTTTCTTTGAATCCACACGCACACTGCGTGCAGCCTGCCTCCCGCCTCCACAGACAGACAGACAGACAGACAGACAGACACACACACACACACACACACACACACACACACACATGCTTGACGCTCTGCGGTGCTCTCCACGCACAAATCGAACCCACCCACCATCCCGACCTCTACACTTCTTCACCCGAAACAACCCCTCAGAAAAGCTTTTCTGTGTTTCAAAGTGATCCAACCCCTGCACTGCACTGCCTCACCACTTCAGCCCCTGTTTCACTTGTTTGGAAGGCGCCGTGCGTTGATGCGTTGCGCCCAGCATTGCATTGGGGATTCTCTGAGCACTGTCTCGCTGACTCCACTGGTTGTGTCCGTGCACAGAGACGACCCAAGCCGTTTTCACATTGGTGACGTCAAACCTTTGACGTCGACAGCAGAATTTTGATGTCAATGTCAAAATTTAACCTGATGCCCAATTGGTGGGTGTCAAAAATGGTCCAGACCATTCTTGGACATCGTCAAGAAACACACACAGGAAAAGTTGACGCCATCACCAACGTGAAAACCGCAACACGTGTGAGAGTGCGGAGTACCCATGTATGTGACTCGTTCCTGGAAGTCTACAACGCTGCGGTCACAAAACCTCTCGTAAACATGACCTCAGTGTTGCAGAAGTGAGTGAGTTCACATGCACACTGGAATCCTGTTCAATCACACAACTCTTTTTCCTCGACTAAAGGTCTCGAAAAGTCATTGTGTGATTTCACAGGAAACATTTTCTCCAGCGTGTATAAACCCTAACTTCTCCTTCTATCACGGTGCGGACTTCTTGAACGCAACTTTCAACAGTCTGGGCGTGCTGTAACCGGTCATCACGAACGCAACGCAAAATGAGAACAACACATGATTTGCTCACAAGCTTCTTGAACTGTTCAACTCAAACATGTCAAATTTCAAACACTTCCAGTCGATGCATAACATGTCAAATTTACTGCCTCTTCTTCTGGTATTTGAGGGACAACTTCAGCTGTTTCAGAGACCTCTTCTCGCACTTCTTGTCAATTTTTTCAAGCACTTTGCACAGAGGAGGACATTTCCCATCCGGACCCTTCATGACACACATTTTCTTGTGCAGAGACAAATGACTGTTTGGTACAATTTCAGAGCAAACAACCTGTGGCTTCTCGACAGTGGAGTCGACACACCAGACCTCTCTTTCAGCTTTCTTCTCACACAAATCCTTGTCACCAACCACTTTCTTTGACTCCACAGCTGCAACACTTGACACAGCAAGACTCTGACTGGCAAACTTCAACTGGTCATCGCTCGTCCTTTTGTAGGATCGCACCGCATCACTCCTGTGGCCAGTCACCTCTTTGATGACCTGTTCATCAATTCATTTGTGGAATAACCTTGTTGCAGCTGTGGCTCGAAGAGAGTGATTGGTAAATCAACCACATAACCACACAGCAGCAGTCAGACACGCGACTGTTTTCTTCAACATGTTGACACCAATTGGTTTGTCTGCATACCAGGTGCACGGCGATTTTGGAGACTTCAACCCATACTTGTACAATGCTGAACACTTGCTTTGTGATGGCAACAGAGAAATGTACTTTGCGTACAGATGCACCACATCCCTGGAATAATCACTTGACCCATAGACTTTGACAGATTTGGCTTAGTGCCGATGCCCAGTCAGGCCCCCCTGGTTCGTTTTTGAACATGCATCCTCACAATACAACAAATACTTCACCCCTTTGCTGTCAACACACACAGTTATCTGAGGGTCGTGAGGAGGGCACCGCAAATTCCGATGTTCCTGCCCACCCCGCAAAGCACAAGAAATGCCAAGAAGGTACATAACAGTATCCCTCAACTTATCTGGAGTGTCTTCTCCAAGTGTTCCACCAGTCCACATGGACTCTTCGTCTGTCTCAGAGATGACATTGGCCCTTTGCAAGACCCCAACCCTGTCAAAAGTGCATGACTTCATGAGGTTGTCTAATGTGAACTTCACATTCTGAAACTCCAGCCCATCAATCAATTTCAGCATGAGTCCCTTCTTCTCAAAGAAGAACTGAATCATAATGATGATGCTGTACAGTGACTTTGCAGAATATTCTTGTCCATCGACACATTTGATCTCATTCAGAAAAGCACACAAACTGAATGACAACTGTGCCTTGTTCACCCCAATGGCATCTATGTTGCAACCATGAATTTCAGGCTCAACTACCGATTGACCCAAACTTGCATAACGCCACTGATGAAACAACTTGACAGCCCACTGTATCTTCCTCTCAGTGCTATCTGCAAACTTTTTCTTACTCAAATTATCCAACTCAGACCGGCTGGAAGGAGCCTTGAAGCACGCAGAGTCCAAATCATCAGTCTTCTCCTCAAGCAACCACCGGAATTCGGGCGCAGCAGAACCAACTTCTCCCTCAGACTTGACAACTTCACACTCGTCACCAGAGTCTGGGTACAGCACCAACTGCTTCTCGTTGAACCTGCAAAAAGAAACTTCACTACCATCCTGAACCTCAAGACAGAGACTGCCTCCAAACCCCAGGAAAACTAAACTCACTGCCAAAAGTCAGGAGAATTGACAAAGGGTTGTGATGATGGTATCTGATCCCACGTGTCTTCATGAAAAGTCTTGTTCGCAATATCCTCAGCATTCATTGTCGACATCAGCTCGCTCTTCTCCAACGGAACCTCTTCATGTGAATCACAGGCACCCTCCAACAACCCGGTGAACACGACAGGAAGATTCCCACTGCACTGTGTTGAAGTCAGCGCACCACTGCCATGGACAAAACAACCTCATCACAAACTGAACCAAATGCCAAAACACACTGCAAGGACACCCCAGAAAAAGAGAGAAAACCATACTCATTGCCTGGAAGAAAGTCTGTGATGCCACCTGCATCCTCCTCGTCTGAATCACCACCAAGCAAATCAGCCCAATTTGGTCCAAGATCGAAGGATGCTGTCTCCTCACCAGGACTCACATCAGAAGAGTCCAAATTGATCAACTGTGGAAGCTCAGGCAAATCGTTGAAACTCATGATGCTCAAAGAAAACAAACCAAAACCAAAAACAAAAATTCTCCGCAGTGCAACACACATCTGCTCGCACTGATCACAAGTCCAAAACTGTCAGACACCTCAACACACGACCTCACACACACCCCCTGCACAAAATTACTCAACACACACTGTCCAAAACACCACTGCCCAGACTGTTGAAAGTTGCGTTCAAGAAGTTCGCACCGTGATAGAAGTGACTTCGACAACTTTCCGGTGTTTTTCAGAGTGTTCCCAGTGCTCCACTTGTCGTGACCTTGGCACCCGCACTTCATCTTGACCTACCAGTCTCGCTGGCGTGCGGGAACCAAGGTCACTTCAAGTGTCGTGCTGCGAAATCCTCTTCAAAACACCGTAAAGAGTTCTCGAACCCTCACCTCGTGCACTTCCTGCAGCATTTTTGGTTCATCTCGGTCACTTGGAAATTGTACACGCGGAGCCCATGGAAATTCACCGACGCGCGTGAACAGACATGCACGAGTTCTTCCATTGATGCATGCCTGTATGGCAATGCTCTTTTGTTGTAAATTTATGTGAGGTTTGAGATCCAGCCCTGAACGGAAGAGGCAGACAGCGGAACGGAGCACGGTTCTTGCATTGTGGTGTGTGTGTTCCCACGTTACGCTTCTCACACATGCGTGCGTGCACATGTAGTCTTTTTGTGATTCGCACTTCAGTGCTAAATGGGGCTCTGGGATCCAAACGTGGCCTGAGTGTGAGGAAGGGTGTGGTCGTGAGTCGTGAGTCGGAAGACTCTTCAGACTGATGTGGGCGGGAGGCTTGTGCGTGATTGTTGTGCGTGTGTATGTGTGTTTGGGTGTCTGTCCGAGACAGACAGACAGACAGACAGACAGACAGACAGACAGACAGACAGACAGACAGACAGACAGACAGACAGCGTGGTGTGTTTGCTGGAATGTTGTGAGAAAAACATGACTGTGTGTGAGCATGGGTGTGTGCCACAGAAACGTGTGTGAGTCTCTGCATGTGAGTGTGCGTGTGTGTGAGTGTGTATGCGTGCACGTCAGTGAGTACTCACCACGGCGATGAGGCCCCTGGAGCGGTTCATCGCCCCGTAGCAGCCCATGGCTCCTTGGAGCACGAGCGCCATGCCGCCCGCGATCAAACCTGCGACGAAACGCGCTGATCCTGAGACGCAGATCCAGGGGCGGATTTATAGGTGCAGTACCAAGGGATGGACCCGGGCATGGATCCAGTTGGACCCAGATGGACCCATGGATGGACCGGGACATGCAGAGATAGACCCAGGAATAGACCCAGGGACGGACCCAGGTGGACCAGGAATGGACCCAGATGGACCCAGGGATGGACCCAGATACATGCACACACACAAACACACACACACAAACACACACACACACACACACACACAAACACAAGCACACACACAAACATGCACACAAACACACACACACACACACACACACACACAAAGGCCAGAGGGCTGCGTCAGACCCCAAAGACCCTCCCTACCTTGAGCTGACTCGCATGAACCAAGAGACTGTCATCGCTCGCAAACTTCCCACGACGTGCTATTTTTGATTGATCAGCTGCCTAAACTCTCGCAAAGACGTGGCATTAACGACCGATAGGAAACCACGTCAACGCTCGAGCACCATCTGCGTGAAGTTGGGATGGTCTTTTCTTGTCTGACCCGCACCGTTGCGTCAGACCTGACTCGCGCTGGGTGAGTCTTGCGTTGCGTTGACGTCAGGACGCAGCGTCGCAAAGTGCGACGGCGACATTGACCCAGTGACCTGCAGGTCCACAGTGAGGGAGTTTTACGTTGGGTGACGCGCCGTCGTGTTTTGGGCTGACGTCAAAACACCGTTGGGCTCAATGTTAAATTTTGACGCTGACGTCACAAAAACGATCGCGCGTCACTAATGTTTAAATCACGCCGATCGCTGGAGGGTCCTGGTGGGACACCACCTGACGCATGTGGCCAATAAATTTGTCAACGTCAACGCTCAACACTTACACTGAAAGGCTCGTTGCGTGATACTCCCAGACAGGTGGTTCTACCAGTCAACAGGTCCATCTGCTGAGGCCCTGAGGCCCGTTTCACAACGCATGCGTCACACGTTTTGTCCTGCATGAAACCAACCATGGGAACCACGCTACCACGTCAACACGTGATCCGTTGACTTCGGCAGGAACCCACGCGTTAGACTGGCCACCATCTTGAAGTGACCATGCATTGATCGCGGGCACACTTCTGTGACGTGACATGTGCCCATTGCACTGCCCATCACCTTGCAGTGACCATTGACCACGGGTATACTTCAGTCACATGACACGCACCTGTAGACGTAAGACTTTTGTACCAATGTGACTATTGTTTTTCGCAGGGATGCAATGGCCGTTGTCCTGTTCAGAGACGGCATTTCCCCAATGTTTCCAGTGTGCCAACTGGTCAAATCTCTTGTGCTTCATGTTCCCGTGTGTCCGTGGGAGCACACAAGTCAGTCCGAAGTTGGTGCACATGCAGAGAGTTTTGCAGCTTGCCTCGTCCGGAACACTGAGGGACCAACCGCAACACAGCTGCGAACAGTCTCAATCGGTAAAGCTCTGTGTTTTTTTGGCTCAGAAACGTCGTGTTTCAGACGTTCTGCGTGAAGTTCTGCGTTTGAAGAAAAAAAACGTTTTGCGTTTTCAAGAACTTGCACACCTACTGGGGTACACGAAGTCGAGATGCAATTCAGCCGAGTCAAAGTTGGTCATGATACGTCAATTTTTGTGCCACCACCATGCAAGTTGTTGCGACGGAATTGTGTGGGTCTGTGGAGTTGTTTGTGAGTGCTTCCAATTGAGGCTCCTGCACCCACAGGGAAAGTTTTTAATTCTGTAGCAGGGGCTGAACGCCCCCTCTCCATGGGAATCTCAATTTTTTTACCAGTTTGAAATAGAAAGTCACTGAGACCCACAGGCAGCCCTCACATACCGGTCACACATCACGCTACAGGAACTCGTTGATCACAGCCACAGCAACACAGTGCTTCGCGGCCGTTGTTTCGACTGATGCCCCCGCTCTGTTAAATATGCCTTGCGTAAACAAATACCTCTGAGGAATGGGTTGTTTGTTTCACACTAAACACGTGACAAATTACGTCAAAATGACGTTGCGTCCCAAATCAAACTGAGACGCGTGGCCTTTCTTGCTCAGGGACGCAGCGCTCATTGACATGGGAGAGTTTGTGCAAACAGCCCGCAACCTGGAACGCAAAACGCAAATGTACGTAACTTTTGACTATCACAGCAAGCCAAAAGTTACGTTTGCGTTTGCGTCTACGAAGCGCGGTGCACAAACTCCCTATTCACACGCACGACGCGTCCTGTGGGGCCCAAGCCTAAAAGGCGTGGTTCCTTTTTTGCCTTTTATGGGAAGTACAGAAAGTTAGTGCGGGGACAGTGCGTCACACGCAATGACTGGGTGGGACGGAGAAATGCCTTCATGATCAGTTTACATGTTGAAAGAGTTGCAAAACAGGTTCCCAAAAAAGCGTTCATAAATGGGCCAATTTTGTGTCGCCGGCAAGGGACAAGAGGGAGGCCCTGTGCAGTCACGTACAGTGAGAAAAGCGTGGTGCTTGGTGCGCAGACAAACACACAAATAACAAGCAGGGCTCAAGGCAACTGCAGTGTGAAGTCCCTTGCGCTGGTAATGTCGTCAATTCTTCCTTGTTCATCAATTCTTCCTTGTCCTCCTTGTCTTCCACCAGTCATGCATGCTGTCCACAGGGGGGGGGGTTCCACCTGCGGGGGGGGGGTTTGGGCATGGGGGAGGGGGAGGGGGAGGGGGTAGGGAACATTTCATCCACCTTGCCATACACTGCACTACCACATGGTGCTTCGCCATGAAGGGACTTCGCACAATTAACACGGTCCTGCAAGGCTAATCCAGGATCTTGTGACGAAATGTCTCCCAGAGTGGTCATCAATGTGTAAAAACACGTTCAAACAACAAAATGACGTTTTCAGGGAGGGGGAATCAAGAACGACACATGTGTATTCACAATGGCGAGTGTTAGCAACTGCTGATTTTCATCCCGTGCGGTGCTCCAGTTGTCAGATTTGATGACACATCTGGTCATTGTGGCACGTCGGGAAATGACCGGACGCAATGGCTAAACGTCCCCACTCCCGTAAGTGTACTGACCTATGGAGGCGTTTTCGAGCATGGAGCGCCCCCGCGAGGCGTCCTGGGTGGAGGCGCCGCCCATGGAGACTCGGGCGAGGCTGAAGCCCTCCTCCTCGCGCTGTGTGAACAGCAGGATCCCGACGCCCGCCACCGTGCCGCCGAACACCTGAAGCAGAGAGGCGGGCAATGCAGGTCACGCCCAGTTCTCCCACATCCCGGCCCGCCCTGCCCAACTCCGCCCAGCCCTGCCCACACCCCTCCGCCCAGCCCCAGTCGGCCTACTCTCACCCCACTCGGCCCAGTTCCACTGAACCCTGCCTTGCCCCGCCCGGTCCAGCTCTGCCCAGCTCCACCCAGCACCGCCCTGTGCCACCCGCCCAACTTCGCCCAGCCCCATCCACACCGCTCTGCCCAGCCCCGCTCCGCCCAGTCTCACCCCAATCGGCCCAGTTCCGCCCAGCCCTGCCTCGTCCGCCCAGCCGTCCAGCTCCACCCAGACCCGCCAAGGCCGTCCCAGTCCCACCCAGTAATTACCAGCACCCAGTCTCCGCGCACTCACCAGAAAGAGTCCGCTGAAGCAGACGAGTATGTTCGTGGCGAGAGATCGGCTGCAGCGGCACTCCATCCTGCCTTCTTCTCGGGCTGGCGTCTGCGAGAACAGCGAGTTTCAGCCGCAGTGAAATCCCAACGTCGTTCTGGCTCAAAATCTAACTTCTGCTTGTCCCTTTGTCTCTCACCCATCAGCGGTCTCAAAATATTTTTCTCTCCCGCACTCTCTCCATCTCTGCCTGTTCTCTCTGTCCCTCTCTGTCTCTCTCTGTCTCTCTCTCTCCATTGACTTCTCGCCCTCACTCTCCGCCATCTTTGTCTGTCTGTCTGTCTATCTGTCTGTCTATCTGTCTGTCTGTCTGTCTGTCTGTCTGTCTGTCTGTCTGTCTGTCTGTCTGTCTCAGTCTTTGTTCCTCTCCCATTAACACCTGAACAATAAATTTTGTACGAAAGCACAACAAATATGTTGTTCTGTGTACGTTTAAAGTTGACAGCGCCTGAAGCTTCGTGACAGTTTCGTGAGAGACCCCACAAATTTATGTCTGGGAGGCGAGTGGAAATGAGGAAAGGTGAGAAAACCCACAAACATTTGGAATTGTCACAAACACAATTGGCAATCTGCCTGCATGGAGCTTTCCACACATTTTCAACATCACTCGGGCAAATTTTTACGCTCCACCCAGCCCCATCCAAGCACCAAAGCACAACACGCTTGTCTTTAAAAATTCTGTCTCCAGAGGAGGCAAGGGGGAAATAACACGCAGCAGAAGCTGACTGCTGGTTTCTTAAGAATCTCCGGTGTCAAATTTACAACCTGCTGTACAAGAACCCAAGAACCCAAACTACGCACCAAACGCGGAACTGTGTCACGTGCTTTGACAATGATTTACATGCTCATCCCCACGGTCGGGATCGTGCGTTCCGGGTGGGGGATTCTCTTCTAACAGTGGATACTGTGTGATTTTCTGATTGGATAAAAATCTATTCAACTCGCTTTCTGGAGCGTTGCACTTTTTCCTTCCTTTTCCAGAGGAAGATGTCAGCAAAAGACATGATGTCAGAGAGACACATGGAACGAGAGAGAAATCTTGAGAGAGAGAGAGAGAGAGAGAGCGAGAGAGAGAGAGAGAGAGAGAGAGAGTAAAACAGAAAACAAAGGCGGAGACAGGGAAAGATACTGGGGAGGGAGGGAGAGACCCAGTCTCTTTCTGTCTGTCTGTCTGTCTGTCTTTCTCTCTCTCTCTCTCTCTCTCTCTCTCTCTCTTGCCACATGCCTGTCATTCTTTCCATTTGAAAAAAAAACAAACAAAAAAACTTACCTTTTCTTTTTCTGTTTCTACACCACGTGGTCAGTCAGAGGTCAAAAATGGGATCCGTTGAGAGTGTGACCTCTGTACAGATGGCTCCGTCACCCCCACACACATAAATCCCTTCCCTTCCTACCCGTGGAGAGAACTGTATTCCTTCCTTTGTTGTGTTAAAGGATTCACTACAGATCAGCACGCACACCTGTCTGTCACACACGCACGCACTTTTGTGGTTTCCGTCTCTGTGTGTGTTCGGGTGTATGTGCGTGTTTTTGGCTCCTGAAGATGCAGCTGTGTGTGTGCGTGCTTGTTTCACACACACGCACGTTTTGATATCCTCGCTGTAAATGGACACCCCACACGCGTGTCTCACACTAGCAAGTCTCATTCGCACGTTTATCCACCCCTCACTCCTTGGTCTCATGCACGCGAACTTTGCTCCCTCGTGTCCGTGTACGGGGACATGTCTCCCACGCATCGGTCGCTTCGCTTCTGAGCCCCGTGGCTGCGTCGTGTGGTGTTCTCCATCCTCACCCCGCCCCGTCAAGCGTGTCCGAGCCACCGCCGCGTGGGGCGGGTTCACGCGGGGCGCGTCACGCCGTGTCTCCCTCTACTGAGTCCATGCGGTTTTCACATTGGTGAGGCGCGGTCGTTTATTTTGACGCCGGCGTCAAAATTTGACCAACACATAGTGGATTATTTGAGGTCAGCGCAAAAAATTGACTAAGCGTCACCCAGTGTGAAAACCCCTTCACTCAGTGGCCTTTGTCATGTGCAGGGATGCAGCTCCCATTGACTCTGTAGGGATACAGCATCCATTGACTCTGTAGGGATACAGCACCCATTGACTCTGTAGGGATACAGCACCCATTGACTTGTGCAAGGATGCCGTACCCATTGCTTTGTGCAGAGGTGGTTGGTGCTTTCAGGCCCATTGATGTGTCACTCACTGAGACTTGTTGCCCACTGACTTGACGCAACGCACAGTGCACGCGATCTGCACAGGCCTCAACCGTGATGAATTGCAGACAGACACAACAGCTATAAATGTGTTTTGAAGTCGGATCTACACTCACCGAAGTGTGACGTTGGGGCCTCAGAGAACAGCGTGACGTGTTTTTGATGGCTGAGCGAACTGCTCGAGAAAGCGTCAATGTTGGGTCTGGGAGCACCTCGTGTGGCTCATCCGAACAAAACTGCAGGAACTTCACCATTTGTGTGGGTCTTGAGGTCGACCTTTGGGGGCTCCTGGGAACCTCAGGCCCTGGAGGTCCTGCGGGTCCTGGGGGATTTTGGGGACATGCATGATGGTCTTGGGGATCTAAAGGGTCAGTTAGGTCCAATGGTTCCAGTGGTTCTTGGGTCTGGGGGTCTTGGGATCTTGGGGCCCTAGATTTCTGGGGGTTCTGGGTCATGGGGCCCATTGGACGACTTTGGTGGTTTTCACATTGGTAACGCGCGGTCGTTTTCTTGACGTCAGCGTCAAAAAATAGCATTGGACCCAATGGTGGAATTTGACGTCAACCCAAGAAAACGACTGTGCGTCACCCAATATGAAAACCACTGTTGCCCCGTGGTCCTCCACAGTAACAGAGAACCCGAACTTTGTGGAGAAGGCTCGAAGCACCCAAGCAAGTCACGCTTGATTTTTCGCAGTCGAGGTTGGCCCCACTCCCCAGGGACGGACTCAGCGATGGGCCGCGCATCTCGGACAAGTGGACAAACCGGGATAAATGAGCAAAACATCATGAACAATTCTACATTTTATTGTTTTTGTGCTTTTGATACAAAACGTGAGTCACAGCTGACGCCTTGCTATGATACTGAGTTATCACCGAGTAGTGTCACAAGTACAATGCAGACACGACTGAACGCGTGTGTTGGGCGCGCACAACCCGCCCTGTGTGTTTCATGGGATAGAGGAGTGGTGTGTGAGGTGGTGGGTGGTGGTGGTTGTGTGTGTGTGTGTGTGTGTGTGATTGGGGGGTTTATGTGTGTGTGAGTGTGTGTGAGTGACGGGTTTCGTGGTGTCTGAAGGTGTTGAAAATTTGTAGTGTGTTCGGGTCTGTGGTGTGTGTGTGTGTGTGTGTGTATGTATGTGAGTGTGTGTGTGTGTGTGTGTGTGTGTGTGTGTGTGTGTGGCGTGGGCAGCATGCAGGTGCAAGTGTCTTGGGTTTTGTGTGGAGGTTGAGGGTGTGGTATGTGTACTGCGGCATAGGTGTGTGTGTGTGTGTGTGTGGTTTGTGTGTACATGTATGTGTGCGCGGGCAAGAGTCTGTGTCCAATGATTGGCAGGGGGTCTGTGTGGTATATTTTGGTGAGTGGGGGTTGGGGTTGGTGTGAGTGGAGAGACTGGTGAGGAACTGAGGGTGCCTGAGTTCATTTGTTGAATGCGATTGTCAGGGAATTGAATCCCGTCACATTCACTGTGGTCTTGACAATTGGTGAGGGGGCTTTATGCCCCAACACACGTGGGAATTTCTGTTTCCTGCATCTTACGAAGTTGTTCAAGAATTTGCAGTGGAAATGCGAAAATTGACAAAACAAATCTTGGCCCAGGGCCCCGTGCCTGGAGCCCTGTGTGCTTGGTGTGGAACAGAGGAACCCGCCCCTGAGTGGATGCAGAATGCTCCGTTGTGTGTGTGAGGTGACTGAGTGGACGCACCTCACACTGACAACATCATATGCATGGACCTTCAGCACAACGGGTCTTTGCACCGTGGGTTGGCGCTGCGGACAACAGTACAAGGGGACAAAAAGAAGGCTTTTATGCTTCCACATTCAGGGGCCATGAATTTGTAAAGTTTGGGTGAGACAATCATCAGGGGTGTTCACACAGACAGGGTGGCGTCAGATATTTGACGCTGGCGTCAAAGGCGGAATGTATGGGCGTCAAATTTAACACGATGCCCAATGGAGAGCATCAGAAAAACAGTCCAGTCCGTTTCCAGTGTCGCGTCAAAATTTGACGCCGCGTCATCTGTGTGAAACCCTCATTATTACATGCCCACAGGGCACGCCCCACGGGATGAAGATACGTCCCGCTGAAGGTCCCTGTTCTGCTGGGTTTGAGTCTTGAGTTTGGTCGGGGTTCGGATGGGACGCGCCCGTTTACGAGTTGTATTTGTCGTTGCCGATGTTACCGCAGAGGTACGCAGCAGCGATGAGGCCGAAGATCTGGAAGAGAAGGAGAGAGAAGTGAACACAGAGTGGATAGTATCCGCAACAGGTTTTTGGGTGACATTTGCCCTGCGTTGCTTGCTTGCTCCCCCTGTATCTTTCCACCCACCCAACCTCACCCTGTCCCGCCCCATCTCGCCTTGCCCCACCACTTCACCTCCACCTCAACTTTACCCTGCCCCTCTGCAACCCTGCCCAACCCACCCAACCCTGGCTCACCAGGCCCGCCCCACCTTGCCTCGCGCAACTTCATCCTACACCACTTTACCCTGCACCTTTGCACCCCGGCCCACTCCACCCCACTCACCCGGTCCGGCCAGCCCCAACACGCCTCGCCCCACTTCACTCCACCCCACTTGATCCTGCCCCGTTGCACCCTGACCCACCCCACTCTGGCTCACCTGGCCTGGCTCGTCCCGTCCTGTCCAGCCTCACCCCACCCCGTTCCGTCTCGTCCAGCCCTGCCCCACCTCACGCTGCCTGACCCTTTCCCACACAACCTGACCTGCCCAAACAGCCCCACCCCACCCCACGCTACACCACCCCATCCACCTCACAACCCCGCCCTACCCCGTCCAGCCCCATCGCACCACGCGACACCTTTTCTCACCCCACCTCCCCACCCCGCCCCGACCCGCCCACCTCGCCCCTTTGCCCCACAACACCCTACACCACCCCGCCACGCACCGCCCCTCACTTCATAACACCCCGCCCCTCCTTGCCCCGCCCTGCCCCACCCCAGCCCTGCCCCGCCCCTGCCCCGCCCCTGCCCCGCCCCCGACCGCACCCCTGCCTCACCTGCATAAGTCCGATGCCGATCCCCGTGATCTGCAGAATCTTGGAGTGATCCTTCAGTTTGTCCCTGATCGTCTCGAAGCAGCCCTGCAGGAAACGTGACGTCAGTGAAGAAACAAGGATATCAGCACTGGTCGCCCAAATGAAACACACCGCCCGCCCCGCCTCGTCTATGTCTCGCCCATGGTCCGCCCATGATCCGTCTCTGCCCCGTTCACCACCAAGCTGCGGCCCGGCCCGCCTCACCTGCAGCACCCTGCATCCCCACCCTGCTCTGCCCCATCCCTCCTCCCCCACCCTGTCCCAACCTCCTCCCCCCCCCTACACCATCCCTCCCCGCCTAGCAACACCTCTCCACACCCTGCCGCTCCCTCTCCACCCCCCTCTACATCCACCCTGCCACTTCCCTCTCCACCCTGCCTCCTCACCCACCATACTCCATCCCTCCCCACCCACCCTACCCCATCCTCCCCCACACACCCTGCCCCACCCTCCCCACCCTGCCCCATAAAGCTTGTGAGCCTGCCCACCCTGCCCCCCTCCACACTCACCCTGCCCCACCCTCCCTGTACAGGTATGAGTTAACACAAACACCACATGTGCAACACAACTTGTTTATTGCCAAATATAGCTCATGATGACATGAGCCCCTGGCAGGCTGATTTGTGACATTGAAACACCTCA